>ERZ773139.2038-NODE-2038-length-21373-cov-10.299231_pt1 | contig 21373 bp, 24 predicted proteins | sample MGYA00580854_ERZ773139 | MGnify/ENA primary metagenome ERZ773139 (study PRJEB29015, sample SAMEA2737809) | human gut metagenome | biome: human gut; feature: human-associated habitat; material: faeces | place: China | collected 2012 ...
CTTATACGGTAAAATTCAGGGATGATGCGCTCAAAGAATGGCTGAAACTGGATAAGACCATTCAACAACAGTTTGTGAAAAAACTAAAAAAATGCAGCGAAAATCCTCATATACCGTCGGCAAAACTACGTGGGCTAAAGGACTGCTACAAAATTAAACTTCGTGCATCGGGATTTCGTCTTGTTTATCAGGTGATTGACGATATGTTAATTATTGCGGTTGTTGCGGTAGGTAAACGAGAACGTAGTAACGTTTATAATCTCGCCAGTGAGAGAATGAGATAGGAACATTGTCCATTTTGTCGCCGCCGCCTCAGTTGTATGCCAGATCACTTTGCGTACTGATTCGTCCATCGGTCCCCAATTAATCGCCTTCAGGTCACGCATCACAGCTTTGAGTCTTTCCAAGTAACATATTACAGGCTGTTGTGGATCATATGCATAACGATACACGCGTCTGTGGACATACGCTATTTATTGAGTCCGGGAAGCCTCAAACTATCAAAACAGGAGATGAAATTTCTCAGTTCTGTCAGCACGCTCAGCCAGAACCTCGCCTTTTCGTTCTCCTCTATCCGCATTGCCAGCAACACCTATCAGATCTTCACTGTAAAATTCAGGTGAATGTTGTTTACGATTTTTTGCTAAGTAATACTGTTTTGTCATGTGAGTCACCTCTGACAAAGCGTTTTCTTACTTAACCGCATGGCAAAAATGGTGGGGCAAGATCAGCACTGTAATGGTTAACAAAACTGGCCATGACTTTAGCATGTTTCCAGTATAAATCTTTTCGATTCATTCGGTAGTATAATCCATAGTTATATTAATGAATCCTGAGTATACTATAACATCTAATGATAAAGTCCGTTATTGCATGGGTAATATCGTTAAGGATATAATAAACAGTACTTCTACATACTAGCTCTTCAGATATTCTAAAGAATCATTCCGTGATATATTAGTCAGGAGCGCTCGTCACCTATAAAGTAAAGCGCTGGCATTCTTGATTGATTTTCTGGAATATTTAATAAGCTGACATTCACAGGACTAAATAAAATTGATGGCTTTTTTATTTTACCTTTTTCATAATATGCCCCCTCAACACCTGTTAAAAAAGAAATTATATATAACTGATCAATGTTGAACGATTTTTTGTTATTTTCAAGCAGAGATAAACACATATATGAATTATCATTATTTTTTTTCATAAATATCAAGTAACCATGAGGCAAGTTAATGCTTTCACTTTTATGTTTTATTACGGAAGTATCACTTGGAGACATCGATTCGCTTTTCTTAATACAATAATTTTTTATGAGAGAAAAATCCTCGGAGATCTTTTGTGAGTTACTGATCATTTTTGTTATATCTATAAAATAAAAAGAGAATAGCATACCAAAGCAAATAAAAATCAAAGACAATGAAACCTCAATTAGTGAAAATCCATATTGATTTTTCCTTTTCATTATAACCTCACTGGCATCGTTGGTATTTAGAATAATGGGGAGGAATAATTGCATATATATTTCCATCACCTTGGGGGTAAACGCCATCAATATCAATGTTATAATATAGGCCTTTTAAAGAAGAGCTTGGAGTCTTAATTGAGCTATAGACGCCAATGTCCCTTGATAGTAAGTTTTCTTCTTCAGTAGTAATTTTTTTTGAATGTAATTTCATCAATCCATATTTATACCCATCTTTTGGGATTATCTGGAAGGATACTGTAAAATAACCTATCTGTGATTTTGCAAAAGGGGTTATCACCCCCTTCTCTTTGAGTTGTTCTATCTTAATGTCGCCAGTAATATTTTTTTCCATGTTAATATATCGAGAAAAAGCATTGGCATATGAGCAAATTGCAAGTGATAATTGTTTATGATAAATATTCTTAACAAAAGTTCTTTTTATATCATATATATTAGCCATTACCACTCCTATCAAAACAGAGAAAAGTGCAATCTCTACCAACGAAAAACCACGTTCTTTTTTCATTTCGATACAACCCCCAGAACAAGGTTATCATCTTGAGGTAAACCAAAACACTTCTGTTTTATATTATTTTTTATATTATTATTAAGCGCTTGATAGTTTATTATAGCATTATTAACTTGTTTGGTATTACTTAGAGGAACATATACAGATAGACTCGGAACGGTGTATAAAATAAATTTTTTTTTATTGCCAGTTTTAATTTCACATTTCTCTATTTGTAAAGAGTAAATTTTTTCGAATGGTAAAGGATTTAATGTACAATCTTCACTGTGGATGCATTGCTGAATGTTAGAATCAATGAAATCAAAAACCATATCCTGCTTTATTAAATTGCTGTTATTTTTTGTGGAAAAATCGAACTGGTTGGTTACAGAAATATTGATAGCAAGTGACACACTAGATATAAAAATGAAAATGAACTGAAGCATAGGCATCAACCACGCAAAGATATATAATCATATATGAAAATCCGATTATTATTATTAATTACAGATCTACATATATTTTTTTCAGGAACCAACCATGTATTCAAAGAACTTTGATATCCTATCCCCGGAACAAAAAAACCAGATAAACCTCCTATTATATTATTTGCCAACTGATTATTAATATCTTCATTTTTTGTATAAACATAGCTTGCAAAAATATGAACGCCTACACCTGAAGAATTCTCTCTTGCCTCAGTAATGCAAATATTAAGCTTTGTAGTAGATAAATTAGATTCATTCTGGATACGTGTTATTTCTAATTGAGGGCAAATATTATTGGAATAATTCCGAGAACATTTTATTAATTTTTGTTCTACCTGATAAATTTTATCTTTAATATCAATTAAAGTACTAGTGTTTACCCACAGTTTTATGACTGATAATACTTCAATGTGTACTGATGCTATAAAAAGAGTAGACAATAGCATGCTGATGGATGTCTCGAGCAAACTGAATCCATACTCATTGTTATTTTTCATATTGCCTGTTGATATCAAATGTATAAATTAAGGTGTCATCTGGTTCAACACCAGATGGTAGTAGCTCTCTTGTTGGATATATATATTGAGCAAGTGTAACAACCTTTATGGAGTCCCCTGGCTTAGTAACTGTGAAAACACGTTTGGCTATAGATGGCAAATCGTCATTATAAGCCAAGGATATATTCGTCGCCTGGCTGATTGTCTTTCCACTGGGTCTTTTTTCAGATAAAGAAAAGTTAACTAACATTCCTTTAAGAAGGTTAACATCAGAATTGCTTTTTTTGGTATAAACATAATATAGACCTTTGTCTAATACTGAGGACTTACTATCATTTTTAAATCGATAGTAGTAACCTGGTCCATCAACACCACCAAGTTTTTTGTCTGCTATGTAAATACTTTCTAACTTTTTATTTAGAAGATCGATATTAGCATCAGCAATTTTTTGTAATCCATCAATCTTATTGACATACTCTTGATATTTTTTTTCAAAATCGTACTTTTCTGATGTATTGTTATTTTGTCCAGCTCTTTGTGAACTTTTTGAGGATATGCTGGAATAAGAAGACTGCTCATTAGCCGGGGAGGGCGTAACATGGTTCTTGTCAGTTACAGATTTACCACTATCTACACTCATTGATTTTACTACATCAGAACTTTCAGATTGAGGAGATATAGCCTCTTCAGCATAAGAATTAATGCTTGATAATGACAGGGTTAAAAGTAAACTTCTCATTAAGAGATTCTTTTTCATTTTTTATGTCTCTACACATACCTTAAAAGGGGTTAACAACATCATAATTTCTCTAGTTTCCATTATTTTTATACAGAACTTAATGGGAATATACCACAAAAGTTAACTATTGATTTGGGTGGGAATACTCCCTTTTTTTTGCGTTGTTATTAGGTTAGATGGTGTTAACTTTGAAAATTTGGATGTTTATCATGACAGAAATTGTAAAGTTTAAAAATTCACAATCATTAAGGAGTTTTGATAAAATGGTCAATATAATGCAGCAAAAAAAAATGAATCTAAGAAAAAATAAAATGGAAAAGGGCCTTTCACTTATTGAAGCATCGATGGTGCTGGCTTTGTCTGCAATAGTTGTGTCTGGCGTTATGTTTTATTACCAATCGGCCTCGGATAGCAATAAAACACAAAACACTGTATCTCAGGTGATGAGTGTTATGTCTGCTATTAACGGTTTGTATGTAGGTCAGGCATCATATGATAGTCTGTCTAATGAAGTGCTTTATAATTCTTCGGCTGTTCCGGCGAATTATAAAGCTGGCGGAAAGATTAACAATCCATTTGGAGGAGAATTAAGTGTGGCTCCAAATAAAGTAGGTTATACTCTTCGCCTTGATGGAGTGCCAAAATCGTCATGTGTCAATATTGCTTCAATGAACCTTGGCACTTCCTTACAGGGTGTTGGAGTGGATGTACCCCCCAACAACAATCAACTACAGGCACAAACCCTTGGTAAGAACGTGGCGCCACAGAAGAGAGTCGTATATTCAGCACTGACTCCTGCTAACGCAGCTAAACTTTGTACTGGAGAAAATAACAGTATTACATTTCTTATGAAATAGGTTTTATATAGTTTATAAGGAATATTAGGGAGGGAGGGGGGAGGGATTTTTTAATGAATAAAACTGTCGCGATTATAGTTACTTTTTGTTTTGTAGCTAGCAGTAATGCGTCAACTGACTCATTAGCGGGAGTTACGCTTGGTCAGCTATTGTATAACGATTCCAATAAAGTGGATGGAACCTCTGTGAAATCACCAAAAAAGGTAAGTATTACAGAGAAGATAGCAGCAAATGCTGTATCGCAGCAGTTAGCTTTAAATGGAAATATCCCAATAAAAGAAAATGAGAGCAAAAAAAAAGAACAAGTAATAAATAATGTAAAAATGAGCAGTAAAATCGTGGATACGATAAACAATACTATAGACAGGAAGCAAAAAATTATTAGCATAACTGACTCTAAAATATTAAATAATAGCGCGAGTTATACTAATAATAACATAGCCCCACTAAATTGGAGTGTAGATAAAAATCAAGATTTGCTTAATATACTTAATAAATGGGGGCAAACAGCAGGATGGGACGTTGTATGGAAGTCTGACTATTCATACAGAATACTAACAGCAGCATCATTTAATAATATAGATTTCGTAACAGCCGTTCAACGATTGTTTGAATCAATGGGAGAAGTTAATCCAAGATTATACATTAAATTTTATATGGGAAACAGAGTTGTAATTATTTCCAATAAAAATGATTTTTAAGGCGGATAAACCATGCGTTGCATTATTCTGCTTTTCCTGTTATTTATCTCATCCTGTACAACAAAACAGTATCAAAGGAGTGAACATAATATTAATAGTAATGTTAATGAAACAAATACAGCGTTGATTAAAGCGAAAAATTTAGAGGCTAAGATTGACACCAGTAATATACAGATTAGCAATGGAATATATCTTGCCAGTCAAAGTTCAAAAAACACACATGGAGATCCATTACCAGCCAGATTTGAAACAAATGAGGGGGTTACCTTAGTATCAGGAATACCATTAAAATTTGATAGTATTCTAAAATTAATCAGTGATGCTACAGGAATTCCAATTGTAAAATCTAAGGCTGCGGATCTTACATCACAAAACGCAACGAGTACCATATCGGCAGAAAATGTTAGTCAAAGTCTAAACAAGGCAGTTGGTGATGGGGGGGGCACTAATGACTCCTTTTTTAACAGTTTAGTAAATTATACTGTAGATGCTCATCTGATGGATGTTAACTATAAGGGAGCCTTATCAGAATTTCTTGATAAACTAAGTGCTAACTACGATATAGTGTGGAAATATCGAGATGGCAAGTTAAAATTTTCATCAGAAGATGTACGAACATTTCATATAGCAACCTTACCGAGTAAAATAACTGCTAATAATTCTGTTGGAGGCGCGGGCAGTGGGAGTTCCGGAGGAGGTAATAGTTCATCCGGTGGTAGTTCCGGAGGAAATAGTTCTGGAAGTGGTGGAGGTAACACCGGAACGCAATCTCTTAATATAGATCTTACTCTAGATTTTTGGCAGGATTTAGAAAAAAACCTAAAAATAATTATAGGAAATAGAGGTACATTTAATATATCGACAAGTACATCTTCGGTTGTAGTTCAAACGACACCATCTAATATGGAAAGAGTTGCTGATTATATTGACAACCTTAATAAAGAGTTAATCAGACAGGTGACAGTTAATGTAGTTGTATATTCAGTAAATACTACAGACAGTAATAATTTAGCCCTGTCACTAAAAGGTGCTCTATCGAGTGGTGGAAGAGTTTTGGGTTCGCTATCAAATGAATTCGCAGTGGCTAATTCTCCCACTCTAAGTGGCTTTATTAATGGTGACCAGGACACGAACAACAGTATAATTATGAATTTGTTGGCTAGTGCAGGCAAGGTTAGTATTGTAACTTCAGCTTCAGTAACCACAATGTCAGGTCAACCAGTTCCACTACAAGTTGGTAATGACAGAACATATGTCTCTGAAATAGGAACAACACTTGGCCAAACGGCATCTACATCAACAGTTTCTACTTCGAGCATTTCATCTGGTTTTGCTATGAACCTGTTACCGAGAGTTATGGATAATGGTAACGTATTATTACAATACGGCATTAACATATCTTCATTGGCAGGTAGCAATAATGGTTTTGAGTCTGTTACTGTTTCAGGAACAACAATACAGCTACCAAATGTAGATCAGCGTACATTTGTACAATCCAGCCTTTTACGAAACGGTAGTACCCTAGTGTTGGCTGGTTATGAACAACAGAGGGATGAAACAGGTGATCAAGGTGTAGGTCGTCCTGACTTTAAATTACTTGGTGGAGGTAAAAGAAGTTCAAATGAAAGAAACGTTATTGTTATTTGTATTACTCCAACAGTAATTAATATAGATAAGGTTTAACATGTTTCTGCGCAGAAAAAAAAAGGATACTGGGGATCATTTTAAGTCGGAATTGATTCCTGGCATTGTAGTGATTGCGAGAAAAAAATATGCTGTAAATTTGCTCTGGAACACTGTTCATATAAACGATGATTTTCGAAAGTCACTTAACGCTAGTGCTAAATCGCTGGATTCAAAGCTTTATTGTAAAATGGATACTCTTGGGGGGAAGCAGTATGCTATAGCAGATAAAAAAATAGGCCACAAAGTCGGTATAGAAACACTGTTGAGTAAAGTTGATGTGAGCGAAGGTTCCGTCTGTGCAGCATGTACACCTGATGGTGACATTTGGATTGCCTTCGCAATAGACCGAGATGGTATTGTATATGCTGATAAATGTTCTACCAACAGCGATGATATAATCACCAACTTTAATAACATTCTTTACTCAAGGGAATGGGATAGGATTTATTGCCCAAGCGAGTGGGGGGTGGCCAATAGTGCTGAGGTTGACTTCGCTGAGCTTCTTTCAAGCAAAGGGAAAAAAATAAAAGCATTAGGCATTGGTAGTTATAGGGCCATCATCCCTCTGATAGCACTCGTTTTTATCATACTTTATGTGGTTAAGTTTTACACCACTAACAGTGATATAGATGTTACTCCTACTGTAACAGAAATGCCTGCTGATGAACCAAAAGTGATAGAAATTGAGCCTCCATGGAAGGGGAATATTAAGCCTCAGTCTCTTTTAACGCAGTGTATTAGTTCATTACATAAAAGGCTGTTCGATATTTCTATGATACCCGGATGGGATATTGATCAGAATATAACATGCACAAACGAAGGGGTAAGGTTTTCATTAACCAAGAGAGATGGATTATTGTTATGGTTTGATGCAACCAGTAAATCTTTTCATGATAATCCAGCTATATCTGTATCAGATAGTCAAGCAACAGTGACTTGGAATTTTGACAGTCTTGTTTATTATGAAAATGGATCATTAGATCCTAAAAACCTTCTTAAAGCTAATGATATAGGGGATTTTCTTAAAAAATCATTCGAACAATCATTTACAACAATTAATATATCTCTGAATGAAGACCAAAACTTATCAAGCAATGGTTCTAAATTATTTATTGGAAATTATAACTTTTCAACAAATAATGATCCGACCATGTTCTTAGCAATATTAAATCAGGTCTATGGTTTATGCATAGAACAAGTTTCATATGATTATAACACTTCTACATGGAAAATTGAAGGAGTATTTTGGGGAGAAGGAGAATGAGGCTATTAATAGTAATATTTCTTATTTTTTCGGTGAGATCATTGGCTGCAGATGAAGTTTTAGCGAATCACTTATCTCCTTTACCTAAAATCAATGCAAGCGGTTATGAAGCACAATTAAAAAAATTTCAGGAGCTCCAGAGAGAAAACTTCGAGTTAAAACTAAAGGCTCAAAATGAGGAGTTAAAGAAAAAGTTAGGCGATAATAGTATTGAAAATGTAACTGTTTTATCTATATATTCTTCTGGAAAATCAGGTTATGCCGCAAAAGTATATGGTGGTGGAGCAGGCTTGCGTGTAGTTAAAACAGGGGAAGATATAAATGACAGTATGCATGTAACAGAAATCAATCAAAGAAAAGTTACTGTTTTTTTATCTAAAGAAAATAAAACTCTTACTTTGGAGCCTTACACAATTGGTGGTGGTTGATGAGAAATAGCGGCATGATAGTTGAACAGTTAAAAACTGCAGATGATCAAGATTTTCTAAGATTCAGGAAGAATATATCTGATATTGTAACTGTTAAGGGGGGGTTAATTGAAACGACCGATGAGCAGAAAAAGATATGTATAATTTATAAAAATGGAGATTTTCTTATATCAACAGAGCATCTCGAGAATCCCTCCATCCGTTTTCTTAAAGAAGTGGCTATACGTAAAGGTATACAAAATATAACATGCTATAAAGTTTCATTAAGAGATATTCGATTATTATATCAAGAACAAGAAAAGAAAGTAATTCAAAGTTCATCACTCCCAATGGAGAAGATTGCTTCAGATCTAATCCATGAGTGTTGTGACCTTCGGGTAAGTGATTTGCATATAAAAGTTTATACTGATGAAGCTGAAATTTTCATAAGAAAAGATGGAGATATGTTTCTCCTACGACAAATTGAAGCAGAGAAAGGTCATAGCCTATTAGCTGCTCTTTACAATACAGCTGAGGATGCCGACTCAACTTATAAGCTAAATTCGTATCAAGCTGCCAGGATTATAGCATCCAAATCGAGAATTTCTATACCGGAAAGGTTACAATCTATTCGTCTTCAGTTTAACCCTTTAGGGCAAGGTGGAAGATATATGATTGCTCGTTTTCTGTATGTTGAGAAGACGAGTATTACTAGCATTGAGGCTCTTAATCCTGTTAAATATGGTTTCCATCCTGTACAGGCTGAAGCATTCAAACGTTTAAGGCAGTTACCAATTGGTGTAAATATTATCTCTGGACCAACCGGTTCAGGAAAATCAACAACGTTGAAAAACATTCTTGAACTACTCTATATTGAAAAAAAGGCTAAAGTAAATATTATTAGTATCGAGGACCCACCAGAATATGAAATTACTGGAACAGCACAATTACCTATAACAAATGTTGATACCGAAGACGAACGTGCTACAGAATATAGGAAGGCTATTACAGCTGCATTACGCTCTGATCCAGATATTATAATGCCAGGAGAGGCTCGGGACGCAGAAGTTATTAATTTGGTTTTTACTGCAGCGATGACTGGGCATCAGGTTTGGACATCATTGCATGCAAATAGTGCTGTTTCTATATTTGATCGTTTAAAAGATCAGGGTGTTGATAGTTTTAAATTAATTGATCCTGAACTAGTGACTGGTTTGGTGGCTCAGAGACTTGTAAAAAAACTATGTCCGCAATGCTCGCTGACATATCAGGAATTCACTCAATCAAATGTGTTAAGTGAAATAGAAGAAAACATTATTCAGGGATATCATGATTCGATTAGATTTCCAAATAATGACGGATGCTCTCACTGTCAATCAGGATACTCTGGTAGAACTATCATTGCAGAAATAATTGAGCCTGATCAGTTTTTTCTTAGTTTAATTGATCAAGGCAAACGTAATGAAGCAGTTAACTACTGGCAGTCAAGTTTATCCGGTATAACCATGAGAGATCATGCATGGATGAAAATCATTTCTGGCGAAATCTATGTTCTTGACGCTGTACATAAAATAGCAAAATTAGAGTCGTTAAGTAACGAGCGAAGAGAATATTTGAGAAAGTTATGTTTTTTAGAGGACGATTATAATGCCTAACTTTGAGTTAGCTTTTGCTAAAATGCTTTTTACATCAAAACTAAGAATGCGTATTTATGAAAAGTTAGCCAGGTATCTAGCAAACGGTGTTCCCCTGACTTTTGCTTTAGATGAGTTATATAAGTTCACTACTGATTCTGGAAAGAGAAATAAAACCCCCCAGGCCATTGCTATTCATATGTGGTCCATATCAATCAGAAATGGTGATTCGCTAACCAAAGCTCTTAAGGGTTGGGTTCCTGAGGACGAGTTATCTATACTTGCGGCAGGAGAAATATCAGGTAACTTGAGTGATTCAATAAGTAACATAATATATATATATGTAACAAAGAAAAAAGTCAGAGCCGCACTCTTTGGTATCATTTACCCTATTGTATTGCTACTTAGTACTTGTCTTTTTTTATATATTTTTGGAACTAAGGTTGTACCAGCCTTTGAACAGGTTTTGCCATTTACAGAATGGCAAGGGGCTGGACGTTTGATGTATTATCTGGCAGTTTTCGTGCAGGTTTATTTAATGTATTTCATTGCTTTTTTAATAATGCTGACAGTGATTATAATTTTCACTCTGCCATACTGGACAGGTAAAATACGCAGCAAGTTCGACCTGATACCACCATGGTCAATATACCGCTCTGTTATTGGTTGTGGTTTTTTATTATCGTTGTCATCATTAATCACTGCCGGAATTCCTACGCCGGAAGCGATACGAATAATAAGCAGAAATGCTTCTCCATGGTATAGAGAGAGATTGACGGTTATTAGATTGATTCTTTTGAATGGTGCTCCTAATATAGGAGAAGCTTTATATATATCTGGATTTTCCTTTCCTTCAAAGAATATGGTGATGGATATACGTTCATACGCAGCTCTAGATGGTTTTGAAATGATGCTGGAACGCCTATCCAGGCAATGGCAGGAAGAGAGTGTTGAATTTATTTCAAATCAGATGAATATTCTAAAAAATGCAGCAATCCTGATAATGGGTGGAGTTTTTATGTGGATTGTTTCTGGTATGTTCTCTCTACAGCAGCAAATAAGCAATGCTGCTCAGTTTAACTAGGATAGTTATGAGTTTAAAAAGTATTTATTTTGCAGACTTATTAATTAGTAATAAGGGATATCACTTTCGTTACCTGAAAGGTGCAAGTAACCCTATCACAGTTGTTGATGAGATTTATCATGCAGAAATAAAAAAAATAGTGGCAGAACTTAATATCCGTATTGATAATGGTGAGCACGAGTTTTTTTATTCTTACCAGAATATTCCTTTTCGTGCCTCCATTGTAGAAACAGTTGATGGCGTAGGATATTTTTTGAGACGTTTAAAATTGCCCATTCCTGAACTGGATTGTTTAGGATTCAGTCCTGCAATGTTAAATACTTTAAAATGCCTTGGAAACAAGCGAGGTATGATTCTGATCGCAGGTGCTACAGGGTCAGGTAAATCGACAACAATATATTCTTTACTGAAAGAATATGTTTCTACTTTCGGCGATATAGTCATCGCAATAGAAGACCCACCTGAAATACCTGTCCAGGGTTGCTACGGAGATAATTCTCAGGGTATTTGGTATCAGATAGATGCAAGACAAGCAGGTGGCTATGAAAATGCAATGATATCTGCAATGCGATACAATCCTAAGTATATTTTTCTTGGTGAAATACGTAGTGCTAAGACTGCTAAAGAAGCCATTCGTGCTGCTGTTAACGGACATCTTGTAGTTTCTACTATTCATGGTAACACTGTACAAGGTGCGATTTATGCTTTACAACAAATAGCAGCAAGTGAAGGTGATATCGAATTGGTGCGTTCTATTTTAGGGGATGGTTTACTCTGTGTAATTCATCAAGAACTCGCGTTTACCTCAAAAGGTGAACGAATTTTAAAGGCCAATATGCTTTATGTCGGAGGAATTCCTGCAATTGTATCCAAGATACGCTCAGGAAAGTTAGAACTTTTAAGTAATGAAATCGAAAGCCAAAAAATCCTCCTTTCAAGAGGTATTAATTTAGCTTCCGAACAAAACAGGTAAAGTTATGTACTATTTTTTTATTTACTGGATTGGAAGCGTAGTAGCAAGTTTTATTTGCCTTGCTGTTGAACGCCTACCACATCAACTTAAATGGAGAGAAGCCCCAACTCCTTATCTATATATTTGGTACCCGCCATCATTTTGTGACTTCTGCAAAGTGAGGTTAAAGTGGTATACTTTAATTCCTTTTTTTGGATATTTTTTATCGAAAGGAAAGTGTAACTCATGTCATACAGCAATCAGTATAAAATATCCACTAATTGAATTTGCTGTGGGTTTGTTGAGTGTTGTTCTGTTTATCTTTTATGGTAATAGCCATAAATTTATTACTCTCTTATGCATTCTATATGTTTTGATTTTTTTGACATTAATAGATATTAAAGAAATGTGGTTACCTTCAGTTGTCACTTATCCTTTATTTTGGGGGGGGTTGCTATGTCCTGATTTTTGTTCTGATCCATTATTTAGGATTTATGGGGCTTTTTTCTGCTTTGTAGTAACGTATTGTTCTATGCAGCTTGTGGGGTTTCTGAAAAATGAGGATGTTTTTGCCGGTGGTGATATTGCACTTGCTACAGCGGCTGGAGCTTGGCTGGGGCTTGAGCAGAGCCTTGTTTTTGTAATATATTTTTCTCTTATTTTTATCATTTACGCTTTACCATTCAGATTTTTTAAAGTTATATATGTTCCTATGGGGCCAGCTATTTCTTTGGGATTTTTCTTATGTCTGTTGTAATTCCATTAACAGTTTGTCTACTCAATGCAAGTGCAGTTCACCATATTGAACCTGAGATATTATTATCTATAATATCTGTTGAAGGAGGACGTGTTGGAGCAGTTTCAGTTAATAAAAATGGTAGTGAGGATTTGGGTATTATGCAAATAAACACTCATGCATGGCTTCCACTTGTTAGTAATACTTTTTTCGCAGGCAATCAGCAGATTGCAAACGAAAAGCTTACCAATGATGGTTGTTTTAATATATATGTTGGCACATGGATACTTTCAAAAGCGATCTCAGAGGAAAATGGAGATATATGGGAAGGGGTTGGTAAATATCATTCCAAAACCCCTACCTATAAGTATAAGTATATAGAAAAAGTTAAAAAGGAATATGAAAGAATAAAAAGCTATCGCTAACTTTATTCAGCTAATCTATACGATTAAATTTTTTATATAATGCTATGTCGGTTTTAACACCTAGTTTTTGCATAGCTGATAGTTTCTGATTACTTATGGTTTTGTGGCTTTTATGTAATAATTGTGATATTTCCTCTATTTTAAGGCCAAGACAAAGATAATCAACTACTTTAAGTTCGGAATGCGTTAGCTTGTGTGTTTTGTTAAACTCATTATTAAATCTAATTTTCATAATCTCGTGGCTAAGTTCAGAACATATATATTCTTTACCGAAAAGTAGGATTTTATTTATTGCATTAATTACATTTATCCTACTATTAGTATATGATATAAAAGCATTTGCACCTTTATTCAGTAGTGTATTTATTATGTCATAATCATTTAAGTCAGTAAAAAAAATTATTTTTACTTTTGATGAAAGATCTCTTGCCCTTCTGATAATTGATAAACTTTCATCATAACCACCTTTTTTGTATTCAGCTATAAGAAGATCCACTGGAGTGGTGAGATAATAATCCTTTATTTTGTTTGATCGCATAGCATTCCATGCCACATTAACACACCCAGTTTGTTCAATTGTATTTGAAATACTTTCCTTAATAAAGCTTTCACTCATTACAAAACCTGCTTTTGTTATTTTGTCATTCATATATTCGTCCTGTTGTTAAACTTATTTATTAAAATATATTATTGATGCTAATAATATAAAAACACTTTTTGTAACAGGCATTTAGCCTACCAAGGAACTATTTAATGTTGAACCGTATTTATACAATCGAGAAAGTTTAGTGAAATTAATATTATTGTTCATAGTGGAAAACTCCCTTATACCTTATAATATAAAGGAAAAGAACCCACATAAAAGGACTGTTACCGATAAAAATACAGACCATCAGTTTATTATATCTTCATAATTATAAAGTTACATTTTATTACAAATTATTACAACTCTTGGGTAATCATCCTTTTTTTTGAATGAAACATAGGTTCTTCCTTGTTTTTTTTTTACAACCGATATGTTTTACTTAAAAGAATTTCTTACTCTGCATCAATAAATCTCTTTGTGGTCAAAAATGAACAGTGTCCAGAAAACAAAACAACGCGGTCTTAGCTTAATTGAGGCTGCAATGGTGCTTGCTCTTTCTGCAGTAGTCGTTTCTGGTGTCATGTATTACATGTCAACAGCCAATGAAAATTTACAGAACAGAAGAGTAACGGAAATGTTTATCTCCATCACCCAACATATTAATGCACTTTACAGCAACCAACCTAAATCCGCTTACTCTGAGCTTGAGCGAGATTCCGGTTATAAGGTTCTAACAAAATTTTTTCCAAGTGGACAAGTCAAATCTATAACAAATCGATTAGACCAGCCATCGACAGGTGTTACATTAAATGGTATCCCCGGTGTTTTTTCTCTTTATGGCACAAATTGTCCAGACAAAATTAGTGAGCCTTGTATAGCTGTGCAGTATTGGATCCCAAAATCTTACAGCGAAAATGATGCTTACAATCAGTGCGTCGCCGTCATTTCAAAAAATTTTGGCGATTCCATTCTAGCTAAACAAGCAAATGGACAAGGGGCAACCGTACCTGGCAGTAACACTAATATACAAAGAATCAGTACTATTTGCCAAAAGGCGGCAGGCATTACATTATTTATTCGTTAACACAGTGAATAATATTTTAATCTCTGAATATAGAGAAAATGCCACTTCAGTTATACAGCTGAAATCAATAAAACTTTATCTAAATGCACTATAAAATCCAACGCTTTAATCCTACACCCAAAAGGTAAAATATAAACTAAGTAAGGTGAATTTCCTTATACCGTCTTGTTTTCTTAATGCAAAGGACAGACAGTCTATTCGGTGTCTTGACGAAATGCTTCCAATTCTATTATTAAGGATATAATAGAATGTTACTGATGTTTCCCAAAATCAGATTGAACCAATTGAAGTAACGTTAAAGGATGAAGGAGAAACATATAACATAACTCATCATATTACATTTAATTGAATGCGAAGTGTAAATTATCACACTTCGCATTCAATTATACTTAATTACTCAATTCAATAGCAGCAATAGAATGTGGCGTCTTATTAGACCATGCGCATATTTTATTAATTTTCATTCCTGTGAAATAAGCAGCTCTTAACGTATCCTTCATTCTCTCTAATGGTCTTTTTTGTGATTCCAAATGCTGTTTACCAGGGGCCTCGACCTGAAATACGTGACCGTTGCTAAATGAAATAACCACAAATTCTCTATACCCAGCCAAAGACTCCATATATGTCTTGATTTCTTTGTTTTCTAGATAAATTTCAGTGTTATAATACTCTTTACATAGTTCATCAATATTTTGAGGTGTTGCTTTAGAATACAACGGTAAAATTAAGAAACTGCAGACTATCATTCTATAAGTTTTACTTTTCATATTTTTCCTTAGCAATGTTATTAAAGACATTTAAAGTATCAAAGGTTATGTGGTGTAGTTAATTACAGGTCTCCTCCTGATCGTGATAATGCCAATCCTAAACCAAGGCAGGAAAATCTATTGGTTAAGGAACTCCAACTTCCTCCTCTTCTCATTACACGAACCCCTTCAATATCATTTCTTGATGGACCAATATCTGATTCGGTAACGGGGCGTCCTAAATAATAAGCTAAACGATCTATATAATCATAGTTACTACCATTTAACATAATTGATGGTGCCTGATTCAGGAGTCGACACCGTGCTATTTCCTGTCCAACACCATATGGAAAGTACGCACCACTTTCATTATTATGTAACAGCCCAAGGACGTGTCCTATCTCATGTTTTATGGTTATTTTTAATTTCAGTTTTATGTACTCTTCAGGACTCATATTTTCTGGGATAGCTTTCCGGGACTTGAGCTTTTCAAAGTTATTCATAATGATCTTATTAAATGATCCAACATCAATCCTTAATCTTGAATTTCCCGACGGATCAAAAATTGTACTACCTAATGAATTATCTGCGTAATTAGATGTACTAAATGAGACAACCCTAGCTTCCGCTCCAGCACCAGGAACTTGTTGAACGCTAATTCCAGCCGGGGCCCATTCGTTAAACGCTTCACGAATATAATCTGAATAATTAAAAGAAACGTATATACGCTCTCCACTAGAATTTATAGTATTAATTGTTATATTTGGATCTTGTACAGTATAGTGTATTGTATTACCATATATATGCGTGATGTTATATAGTTGTCCGTTATGATCCGCATATCCTACAACTGTTTTTTCTTCATTAGGTGTCCTTTCAGCTAATGTTGTTAATGGTAAAAAAAATATAGTTAATATTATAATAAATTTATTATTCATTAATTAACGCCTTAATTATAGTGATATTAAGATGATTATATGTTAAATATGTGTTAAGTAAACTTATATTGACCTTATTTTTAGTTGATTATTTGAGTTTACTCCTATTTTTTATGTTATAATGCATTTATACTACATCGTAGATAATATGGTTTTAACGTCGATGTAGGTCTGCTTTACAGCTAAATTATGATTTCCGTCTGTGAGTGATGTCTCAGCTAAATATTTCTTTTCCTCTTGTCTGGAGTTGTTACAGGGCTTCCAACATGTCGTCCTGATTCAGGCTTTTTACTGTTTGTTGTTGAGCCTGAAAACTCTGCCTTTAGCCTGCTCGTTGCATCATCAACGTAAACGAGAAGTGTGCAGGGTGGGGCTCGAACCAGCGATACACGCTGCCTCAGTAATCACACCAGTCTGGTTAAACAGCAAACAGAGTGATGATAAAAACTGATACCGGCATTATTACTATCGCTGTGGTGAGACTAATACAGAGACGGACATCTCAATTTAGCTACTACAATAATAGTGCGCACAAGATAGATTATGTTAAATCATGTCTGAGTGATACGGAGTGATTGGAACACCTGTGTTGTTCTGAGGTGAGCATATCACCTCTGTTCAGGTGTCCAAATTCAGTGTGCCACTTCACTGGTTCAATATTACGACGATGATGAAGGCTTGGTTGAATGAAACCAGGGGGAGTGCCGGACCCGGTTTATGGCAGGGAAAAGAGATGCTTCTCCGGACCTGCTTCCGCTCAATCAGGAAGCAAAAAATCAGCGTTCAGAGACAGTAGAAAAAAATGTTGGCCCAATATCTCCTGGCCTGGTTAAATTCACTGCAGATCCACTGTTCCTGGATCTCTGGCAAAGACCCGCGCTGAAACCCCGCGACAGAAGCCTGATTACGGTCAGCGCATTAATCGCATCCGGACTGAGCGCGCAGATTGGCTATCACCTCAATAGAGCAATGGATAATGGACTTTCTGTTGAGGAAGCTGGTGAGATCGTTACCCAGGCCGTCTTCTATGCGGGCTGGCCAAATGCATTTACCTCTGCTCCAGTTGTCGGAGAGGCGCTAAACAATCGATCATCGAGTAAAAGGTAATATTACTGAATATGAAAACTTGACATACATCACAAAATTAGAACGATCAGTTCATGAACTTAGATATAAATGTTTTACAAAAAAATTAGACATTTAATTGCATCATATGTATTAGTATTGTACCAAGAAATAAAGTCAATTATTTTGTATCAACTCCATTTCTCAATAAATATTTTTTACAAAATGCTAAGCGTCGTGATACCCACTCAGTATCCGCATCACAACAAAACACATATGCTCTTCGCCATAGTTTCTCTGCTAAAATATAATTATTTAATCTTTCTGCTTTTGAGGCAAGATGCGCATATTTATAATAATGCTTCAATAAACATGTCTTCATAACCAACCCTCCTTACTTAAAAGCATAACACAAAAGAACAATATGAATAGATAAAAAAATAAACCAAAAAGACACGGGTAAATATTTATTCCACGAATTAGGAGCGAGTAACAATAAAGAAAATATTTTTTAAAAAACTTACAATATGGTAATATTTTATCTTGCACCAAGATAACTTATATATATAAACACAGTCCAAATGAATACTTAATATAAAAAGTAGGCAATATTCCTATTATCCATTACAATTAAGCTTGTGATGTCGTAAGTAGTCCACATATTCTTGCCATTCACATTTAGACAATGAAAGAGATCTCCATGCGTAACGACATTATTACTAAGCATTAGATTATTACCGTGATTAAATATCTTAACCCCGGATGAATCATTAAATATGTCTTCAGTCCCATGTCTGATTACCGGGGGAAGAAAGATGTTATCGGAAAACTTTAAAAGTAGCCTTTAAGCATGAGCTGGCCACTCATCATCTGAGCACGACGTTTTGACTCAGTATACGTCATGCTGATTGAGTATGAACCTGAGCAGAACAGTTTATCATTATCGTCCGTCTGCCACGTATGTAGTAGCCGTTTTCGCACCTTGAATGTCGTTAATAACTTTATTCCTGAGATGCTGTAGATTTAAGCTACCACCTCCATGAGTGGATCGTATACTAGATAAAATAGCGGCAAACGGTAGATATCCCGCCATGTTTAAATGTATATCAATCCTGAATTTATCTTTCTGGCACTGGTTCATTCAGTAATGACTAGAGTTAATCCAGTCGAACAAGTCAACGCAGAACGCTTTTATTGATCATTTTAACTTGGTATACCGTATGAAAATACTCGATTTTATCTGTTCGGAACACTGAATGAAGAGCTGGAGTCACGGATAAATAGTCGTCAAAATATAACAGTGAACGCACGTATTATTCACTGAAAAATATGACGCAGGAGGAATAACTACAACACTATTTTTATCCTGAATATCAAAAGCATCTGGAGTTAAAACGTGTCAATTTAAAGTATTTTTAGCTCCAAATAATTTGAAAAAATTAACTAAACTAGGTGGGTCAGATCAATCTTCGATAACGCTGAAACATTGAATATCCCCTACAATCGCATCCAACACCACCATAATTGATAGCTAATATTTACTCTGAACATACAGGATAAATTTTCGATATCATTTCAGAATTGAAATTTTGACGATATAATATTTTGTAATAACGCTACGTAATAAAAAAACATCCACAATATAGTTCCTATGGTAAAAATCTAGCATTAGTTATAACAACTAGACATTACCTTCATCTATTAAACTGCATATATGTGGGTGTTTATATTTAATTCACAAAGGCTAAAGGAATTATCTAGTTTCTGATAATTTTCTAAAGTCGTTAAAAATAATTTCCTTGTGATAAGAAAAATAATTCTTAGGTGTCACACCATAATATGTTCTAAACACTTTTATAAAATATGACACGCTTGATATCCCAACCAGTTTGGATATTTTTCCTATTTGTAAATCATTCTTCAATATGAGTTTTGCAGCCTTTTGCATTCTCACATCTAATAGTATTTGATAAAAACTGGTTTGTTCGTTTTCTAATTTTTTTCTAATAGCTACTTCTGATATATTTATTTCATCAGAAATAAGTGACAATTGCCATTTTTTAGCGGTGTCACTCTCTATCAATTTTCTAATTTTATCACAAAAGAGTAACGTAGCCGAACGAGCTAATGAAACAAATACCTTATCAACTTCTTCTGTCATAGAAAGTAAACATGCGATTTCATACGCCTTTAACCGGATATTTTTGTTTTGTTTGATCTTATCAAATAGATAATGAGCTGTAATATCATCATCTATGATAAAAATTCTTTTCACTAAATCGCAAGGAATAGTGTCTGGTTGACTAAGACTATACATTGGCTCCATTATCTTTAATACATTATCAGTATCTTCTTTTTCTAATTCAATGTATTCATAAGGTGCATCATCTGTAAACTTTGTTATTTTTAATGTTATATTAATATTTCTTTCAAAAAGAACAATTTGCCCTTTTTCTATACGCTCCATGGTATTGGAAATAATAATATTACAGTTATTCGCAAAAATAATGACAAACTTATTTGATCTTATGTTTAAATCTTCCGTCATACTCATATGATATTTTGATAATCCCCTAATTTTATTCATAGCTCCTCGCTTATGCACCATTCAACATATAGTTCTCCATGACCTTGCTATGGAAGATAATACGACTTAATCTGCGTTGTTTTTACCAAGTTCTCACGTTCAAATTTATAATATGCTAAATAACTAAAAATTATTTTATCCTTTTTGGTAGATTAGCTTATATTAAAAACAATGATCTGATACTTTTTTGCTACTATCATACTTGAATAAAATGAAAATTAAGTGCAAAAATAGTGAATAAATATATTTTTTTGTCAAAAAATGTGTATATATGAATAAACTTACGCAAAATGTCCGTTAAGCCAGTATTGGTAATTTATGATTCGCCTATATTTCTCAGTGAAGCTCTGAAGCTTGCGGAATGCATCCGTGTCGCTGCCGCAACCCGTGAATGAACAGCAGTTATATGTGTGACTCAGCAAACTTTCTCCGGGCATGAGTCCAGCACGCAACTTCTGTCAGCGCACTACCTTCACGTTCTGCACTGAACAGCCTGTCGTAACCGGTGAACGCATCCGCCTGCAGGTTACCCCGGAATGGGCGGAGGTGTTGCCCCGGGTGTTTCCCCTGCCGGTTCGGTGAGTACGCGAACCAGACCGCCGGAGGAGATGACGAACCCGCATTGCGATCATCCCGGACATACGTCCAGATGCGCCCTGTTTTCGTCTTTTTCAGGCCCGGTGCCAGTACCTTTACCGGTGTGTAGTCAGTGTGAAGCTCGCGGGTATTCATCACATGACGGTACAGGGCATCATTCAGCGGCGTCATTAACTGGCAGCACGCGTCAACCCAGTTGGAGAGTAATGCACGGCTCAGTTCGACACCCTATCGGGCAAAGATTTCACTCTGACGATACAGTGGTAAGCGTGCAGCAAGAACCGTATTGACGGGGATGTGTTATTCAGTCGGCAGTGCTACGCG
>ERZ773139.2067-NODE-2067-length-21200-cov-16.414282_pt1 | contig 21200 bp, 18 predicted proteins | sample MGYA00580854_ERZ773139 | MGnify/ENA primary metagenome ERZ773139 (study PRJEB29015, sample SAMEA2737809) | human gut metagenome | biome: human gut; feature: human-associated habitat; material: faeces | place: China | collected 2012 ...
AGCGGCTGCCCTCTTCAACGGTGACCGGCTCCATGCTGCCCGTGCCGCCGTTGGCATTGAAGGTGATCGTGAACGTGGTCGGAATCACTGCGGGATCCTTCCACAGAGCCTTGATCTCGGTGTTTCCGAGCACGACGTAGCCGTCGCCCGCATTGTATTCAATGCCGCCGATCTCCCAAGCCTTGAATTCCTGACCATCAGGCGCGGTAAAGCCGCAGGCGGGAAGGGGATAGCGGCTGCCCTCTTCAACGGTGACCGGCTCCATGCTGCCCGTGCCGCCGTTGGCATTGAAGGTGATCGTGAACGAGCGGGCTTCGCCCTCTCCCACGACGACCTCTGTATCGGGGCTGGCGAAGTGGTTCCGATCCTCCGCATAGCGCACGAAGTAGCTGCCCGCAGTCAGATTTTCAATCTCGCTGCCGGTGCAGGCTGTGTAGCTCGCCTCAGCCGCCGCACGGTATTCCATACTTGTATCCGTGCCGGTGATTTTGCCGTCGCTGCCGCCCTCGGTGGTCGGGCCGACGCCCTGCAGGCCGTCGGGGGCCTCCTGTTCGGCCCGTTCGATGCGCCACTGGGCTGTTGCTGCGTCTGTCGTGCCGTCCGTCCACCTTCCGGTTTTGGAGGTAACGCTGACGGTATACGTGCCCGCGTCCGTGGCAATGTTTCCTTCGATGTTCATCGTTTCGGCGTCATAGCCCTCTACGTTGGCAAGCTGCTCCCCGCCGTTGTAGACGTATTCGCCGGTGACGCGGATGGCTGTCGGCTTGACCGCCCTGATCTCCTCAAACTCGGCAATAATTCTGACGTCTGCTGCCGGCTGGATAAAGGAATCCGCGTCGTCATGGTCGACTGCCAGGCCGCTGTCCGCTTCTTCGACCAGCAGGCTCTTCAGACGGTACCCTTCGTCCGGGACCACCAAAAGCATGACCAGATCGCCCGCGTAGAACAGAGGCGTGCCGTCCGCATCCGTCTGGGCAGCGTTCGTCGTGACCGTACCGTTTGCGCAGTCTGCAATCGTCACCTTGTACTGCGGGTCGCCCTCCACGGTCACCTGCACCGAGATGTTCTTCTTCCACTCCTCTCCCGGACACGGGACAACATCCAGTTCCGAAAGGTTCTTTTCGTTGTCTTTTGTGCCCGCCAGGATCACCGTTCCGTTGACCGTGAAGGTCTGCTCCCGCGAGGAATTCGGATCATAGGTCCCCGGAATCGTCCAATCCACATCGACAAGCATCCAGTTCCCGCCGCTATGAGCCGACTTGACCCCGATCTTGATCTTGGAGAGTTCCTCTTCCAGCTTCTGCGTTTTGGAAATACGCAGCGGCTGCACAGTTGGCTCATCCCAATAACGACCCTCCTGCCCCACATCCATCAGATAGTTCCACGTAGCACGGAGCCAAAGGTACTGGCTCTTGTTCCCGCAGGCGTCTTCGATGAAAATGTTGTGGTCCTTGCCGCTCTCGTAATCTGCGGGGATCGTATAATAGCCATCCTCATCCGGCAGCAAAACGGTATAATCCGCAGACTCCTGGGGTTTGCGGTACCACACCGTGAAAGGGGACTCCTCCTCTACCCTGAACCGCAGATCACCGTAATATCTCCCACTGCTCTTCAGTTCCTCACCGGTAGAAAGATCAATGGCTTTCGGAGCCTCCACATCGGCGGTCAGGTTCGGTGTAGAGACATAGGCCGTTCCCTTGACGTTTTTGGCTTTGGCGTAGATATACCAGCTGCCATTTGCGTCATACTCCGCGGCGTCTATATGGGCCTCAGGCCTGTAGATGATGATGACCCCCGGTTCCGGGTCCGGGTGCTTGTATTCGATCCAGGGAATTTCGCCTTGCTTATCCATCTCCGCCAGCTGCTCCTGTGTGTAGCGCTTCGGCGAACTGAAGTAGCAGCCAGGTTCTGTGGCGTTTGTTGTGTCGATTCTTACGGCCACCGAATAGCGGTTATTGTTCGTATCCTTGCGTGCAGCCTTGAGATAGTACGTTTCGTCCGTATCCGCGCTGTATCCCGTAAAGCGCTGGTTCTGCCCCAACTCGAGCTCCACCTGCGGATACACCGTGGAATACTCCAGCAAAAGTGTCCGGCTCCTGTTGATCAGGCCTACCACGAATTGCTTCTTTTCTTTGTCATATGGGATCTCCGTCCCATCCGCCTCATCGGTCAGCTTTACCGCCGCATCCTCCGGCAGCTTCATCGTGAGGATCAGATACTCATTGTGTGCCAGCAGCTTATCCACATACGTCTTGCTTCTATCCGGACTTATCACCTGCACCCGGTGCCGCCGGTAGACCGTCACCGTTGCCGTGGTCTGGTTGCCGGCGTTGTCTGTCGCCACGACGGTATATTCATTTCCTGCGTCATTGTTGCCGCCGTCCGGCGCGGGAAGAGAATAGGCAGAGCCAACTGTCTGCTCCACATCGTTGATGGTCACCGACTTGATGCCGGAGGACGCCTCTCCCGATGCCGCTGGGTCGCTGACGGTGAAGGTGTACGCGCCCGGCTTTCCCTCGAGCGTTTTTTCATCGCGGACATCCTCGGCGGTATAGATCTCGCCGTCCTTCAGCACCTCCAGAACAGGCGCTTTCGTGTCCGTTTCCATGATATGGCCGCAGACATCGCAGACCAGCTGGTGCGTTTCCGTGTTCCAGCCGCTGGATTTGTGTTTGCCGTTCTGCGCAGACTCCGGCGCGACCGGGTCGCGTGCCTGACACTTCATGTTCCTGCACGCCCAGACGTGGCACGACTGCCGGTCGACCCAGCCGAAGTTGTGCTTCCCGTTGCAGGGGTCGTCGATCAGCTCCAGTTCCATCGCGTTGATCGCCCAGCCGTAGTTCTTCACGTACGGCAGCGTCAGCAGCTGCACGTCGATACGCCCGTTCTCGTTGGGGATCAGGATATCATAGAGGTTCCAGAAGAAGGTAAACTCGTCGTTGCGGTTGATGGCTTGCGCCTCAACCTTCAGCTTTATCAGCTTTCCATGGTATGAGCCTATTTTGATGGACTTGTAGTCTTCGGGCAGGGGGTTTCTGACAAAATCTCCTATATATCTTAGCACTGTGCTGTATACCTTGCCCGAGTATACAAGATCGCCGTAGCCCATAGCTGCCGCGTTCGAGCCAAATTGATTATAGCCTGTTGTAAGCGTCAGCTTCGCGTCCGTCACGGTGATGTTCTGACCGTGGCACCAGCGGCCGCCGCCGATGGCCGCGCCGTATGCGCCGTGCGCGTTCACCTCGCCGCCGGTGATGGTGATATCGCGCGCCGGGACGAACTGACCGCCGCCGATGCCCGCGCCGTTGTAGCTGCCGCAGGCGTAGACCTTGCCGCCGTAAATGTTGATATTATAGGCTGCGGTGTCGCCATCCATGTCCTGCTCCGATGTCCAGCAGCCCCCGCCGATACCGGCTCCTGCCGTGCCGCCGGTGGCGGAAATATCGCCGCCGTAGATGTAGATATCGCGGCCGCGGCCTTCGTAGCTGCCGCCGATGCCGGCACCCATTTCGCCTCCCGTCGCCTCGATTTTACCGGAGTAGAAATACAGCTTCTCGCCGCTGCCGTTTCTGCCGCCGCCGATGCCCGCGCTGTATTTGCCGCCCTTGGCGATGATGGTGCCGCTCCAGAGCGATGGGTTCGTCTGAGAGCCGAAGTGCATATTTGCGCCGTGACCGTACATATCCAGGTTGAACAGACTTTCTGCGATATTGCGGGTCGCCCAGCTTCCTCCTATGCCCGCCGCTTTATAGCCGCCCTGACACGTCACCGTGGTGCCCTCCATCACCTGCACGCACAGCTGCCCCTCGCTGCGGTTCTTCTGAATGGCCGCCCGTCCGGTGGCCCCCGTCAGCTTACTGTCCCGGTTGATAAAGTACAGATACGCCGACGCCTTTCCGTGCAGCTCGATGGCCGGTGTCTTGGCGTCCTTCTTCACCTGAATGTTAACGTTGTCCAGAAAAATGTGCGGCGCCGCCTTCTTTCCGTTGATCTGGATCTTCTTTGTCCAGACAAAGTCCGGATCGCTTGAGGACGAATAGATATAGTATGTCTTGCTGTCCTTGATGTTGATGTCGCTCGTTCTGTTGCACAGATCGATCTCCACATCAAATTTTGCGGGGATATTATCCATCGCGCCGGTCTCCGCTGCCGACGCGGTTGTCGGCAGCATGGTCAGCACCATACAGCACAGCAGCAGGATACTGAGTATTCGTTTCTTCATTGGCTTTTCTCCTCCTTTTCGCGTTGGGCGGGCTTATCCGCTCCGTCTTTTCCTTGCCATTCTTTTTTCCTTAAATGAAAGCACAGCGCGGTGATGACCACCGCTGCGGCAAAGCAGACAACGCCTACCAGCACATAGCCGCCCGCGTCCTCCCGCAGCAGCATCGCGCCGAACATGCCCCATGCGGCGGTCTGTCCCCGCACTATAAGTGCGTCCGCCGCCCCGGCAAGTGCCGTGAATAACATCAGGCAGAAAGCGGAGAGGCTTATTGCCTCGCGCCGCTGCCTCCGGCGGGTGTTTTCCCGCACCCGCTGCTTGACGAGTGCGACCCGTCTTGCGGTATCGTACATAGTGGTGGAAGCCTCCTTTCCTTTTCCTGAAGTCAGGCTCTTTCACTTATATAGGTACATGAAATCGAAAAAACTCTCACCTCTGTCCCAAGTTTCTTCAAAAAAATCCGAGAGCTGCCGGAAACAGCTCTCGGATGAAGTTATTTATCAATGTGTAGCCAACAGTGCCGCCGCCTTTCGGGCGACGATGATCTCCTCGTCGGTATGGACGGTGAAGACGCGGACGGGGGCGTCCTCCATGGAGATATCCATTCCGGCAATCGCCATGCGGTTTTTGAAGCCGTCGAGCCGGACACCCAGAAATTCCAGACCCTCCAGACTCAGCGCCCGCACGAGCGGGCTGTTCAGGCCGATGCCGCCGCCGAAGACGATCGCGTCCAGCCCGCCCATGACTGCGGCGTATGCGCCGATGTATTTTTTGATCGAATAGCAGTATGCGCGGATGGCCAGCTCCGCGTCCTCGTTTCCGGCCTCGGCTGCCGCCTGCACGTCGCGCAGATCGCGGCCCGCTCTGCCGGACATCCCGTAAAGTCCGCTCCTCGTCTGGAGCATCTGCTTGACCTCCTCGAGCGTCATGCCGCAGGATTCGACCAGATAGAAGATGATATAGGGGTCGATATCGCCGCAGCGGTTGTTGTGCATCGTGCCGCATTGCAGCGTCAGGCCAAGCGAGGTATCGAGCGATTTCCCGTTTTTGACGGCGCAGATGCTCCCGCTGCCGCCCAGGTGGCACACGACGAGCTTCAAGGCCTCCCGCTCCATCCGCTCCTGTGTCCACTCGGTCATATATTCGATGGATGCGCCGTGGAAGCCGTTGCGGCGGATGTCATAGTTACGGGAAATCTCGATCGGAATGGAATAATAGTACGCCTCCGGCGGCATGGTGCGGTGGAACGCCGTTTCGAACGCGCCGATGAGCGGCGTACCGGGCAGCAGCGCACGGAACTGCCGGATGGCGGCGAGATACGGCGGATTGTGCGCGGGTGCGATGGAGCTGAACGCCTCCATGCTGGAAAGCACATCGTCCGTCAGAACCTGCACGCCGCTTATGCCCTTTGCCAACACGACCTTGAAGCCCACGCAGTCCAGCGCGGACAGATCGGGAAGAACCGTGTCGGTCAGCTGCCGCAGCATACGCGCAATGGCCTCGCGGTGCGTGGGGAAGACAGCGCTTTCGTCGGTCAGCGCGCCGTTTTCATGCGTTTTGGCGTAAAACCGCCCCTCGCCCGCGCCGACACGCTCAGCCCCGCCGGAAGCCAGCACAAGCTCCTCAGGCATACGGAACAGCTGGTATTTCAGCGACGTACTGCCGACATTGCAGATCAGAATATTCATAGTGCGCTCCTTGCTTTTTTCTATACTGTAACAGATGGGGCTGGAATTATCAATACATTACATTTGGCCGTCCATATAACAGACAGCGGCCCGGAGAGAAGAAGCGCTTCCCGCCGGGCCGCTATTTATTTGGGAAGATCGATCCAATAGCGGCGGACGCCTCTGTCCGCCCGATGAGCAGCCGCGAATTCCCGCAGCACTCTGTAGGGGCCGATGCCCACATCGGCCCGTTGGGAAGTTATGAATTCGCCGCGGAGTTTCGTAAAAAACGGTGCATCCTGCCGGGGCAATGTGTACCGGCAAGCGGCAGACCCACATCCGTAACGCTCCTTCGCCAGCACGTCGCCCAGCCGGGACAGGTCGTAATACTTGTTGATCAGGCCGATATCCAGTCCTGCCGGACAGGGGTGGCAGTGCTTGCAGTATACGCACGTGCCCTTCGTGTCCTTCGGCGTGAGGGTGGCAATGACGGAATAATCCCGCTCCTGCGCTTTCAGGTCAAGCAGATAGCGCAGAATGCCGTTCCGCTCGTAATCCTCCAAATCACCGATTTCATCCAGACAGTGCATGAAGCCAAAGCCGACGTTCTGCACAGAGTGCTCTCAGCCGACGGAGGTTCCGAGGCCGATCACGCTGATCTGCTCGTCCCCATGGGGCAGCTTCCGGTATTCCATAACATTCACCTTATAAATTTATTGTACGCCTGCCAAGGCGTTTAGATAGCGGATGAACGCCTTGCTGTTGATCATGTAGGGATAGTTGATGACGATCAGATCGTCCACGCCCTGATCGGCGGCAAATTCGGCCAGATTCAGGCTCGGCTTGCCGTCGCGGTTGAATTCGCGCGGGTCGATGACGATGATGCGTCCATAATGGCTCGTGAGGAACGGCACGAACGCGTTGCCGTAGGATTCCTTCAATACAATGCACGTTGGCCCCGGCACGTCGCTTTCGACGATGCAGATGGGCGTGTCGCCGCCGATGAAGCAGAGATATTTATTCGAAACGGAATCGCCCAGCTCCGTATACACGACGCTCACCGGCGTACCGTTTTCCAGATTCCCGTTCGCGTAATACCGCGCGTGGGTGTCGGCGATGGGCAGATAGTATTCCAGATAATCCGGGTGCTGCTTCAAAACCTCGCTCTGCGGATATCCCTCGGTGAAGCCGTACATGGAGCCGAGGAAGGTGTCGTAGCGGCCCGTCTGGAACTGCTCCAGCGGAACGGCTTCAAAGCCTGCGGCTTCGCAGAAGGCGGTGTAGGCATAATATGCCCCCAGCTGCGTCCAGTGGTGGTCGGTGCGGAAATAAATATATTCGTCCGTGTGGCTGCGGAGCTTGGAATAGGCGTCGACGGTGACGATCTTGTCGTTCATCTGACTGTAGCAGAACTCGATCATGTCCTTCTGGCTGTGATCGCCGGTGTGCAGGCTCTCGGGCGAGTAAAATTCGCCGCCGTTCGGCGTAATGAGCGAGATCGTGCGCACGTCTGGGCCCATGGCGCTGGCCAGATTGTCGATCGCGTCCGCGTAGCTGGTGATGAGATCGTCCAGCCGTGTGGGAATTTCCATCGCGCGGTCGCCCACGACAACCACGGAGCCAGCGTAGCTGGCGTCGGATTCCTCCGGCGTGTCAAGCTCCGGGTCGGCCTCCGGCTGCTCTTCGGGCTGCTCCTCCGGCGGTTCGGGCGGCTGCGTCGAATCTGCCGGTTCCGGCGTTGTATCCGGCTGCGGTTCCGGCGTTGTATCCGGCGCGGCAGGCTCTGTCTGCTCCGGCTGCGGGGTCTGCCCGTTGGCCCGCTGCACGGCGTCAAGCGATTCGCCGCCCTGTGCGGCAGAATCCGTCTGGTTGAGGATCAGTACGCTGTCTTCGCCGCTGCCGGAGTAATAATAGAATTTATTGAGCGTCCGGTTCGCCTGCAACAGCGATTCGCGGCCCGGGAACGTATCGGAATAATACTGCTCCAGCGCGGGGATATACGTCCCGTCCAGCAGCGATTTGACGGAGAATTCCGGCTTGACGAACTCCCGCTTTTCGGACACGGAGCCTGTCGCGTCATAGTCGGCCAGCGAATAGACCCCGACCGAGAACATGGCGGCAAGCAGGATCAGCAGAAGCGCCGTATATACTTTTTTCATAAGCCCGCCTCCTTAAAACCGGAAATACAAAAACGCGTTATAGGTCGAGCCGACCAGCGCGATCGTGGACAGCGCGAGCAGCGCCGCGTCAAACACGAACGAAACGGCGGCATAGACGATCTGCCCGCTCTTTTTTCCGCCCTGCGCGCACACGCCGCCGAACAGGCTGCCGAGATTGCGCGGGATGGACGTTGCGCCGATGGCGCAGAGGAGCAGCAGCGGCAGATTGTTCGTCAGCTGGATGCCGGCCTGCGCGTTGGAAAAGCCTGCGCCGTAAAGCCCGAACATCACGCCGAAGTTCTGCACGAGCCGCGTCATGTCGGTGTAATAGAAAATGTTCCAGCCGAAGATGATCAGCAGCATCGTGCCGAGCCTGCGCAGCAGATACGGCACGCGCCGCATCGATTTTTCTCCCACCTGCTTTTCAATCGCGAGGATCACGAAGAAATACAGCCCCCAGAGCACAAAGTTCCAGCTTGCGCCGTGCCACATCCCCGTCAGCGCCCAGACGATCGCCATGTTGAGCAGCCTGTGCTTTTTCTTGCCGCCCAGCGGGATATAGACGTAATCGCGGAAGAAGGAGGAGAGCGAAATGTGCCAGCGCCGCCAGAAATCGGTGATGGACACCGCGGTATACGGCAGACGGAAGTTCTCCATATATTTGAAGCCGAAGATACGCCCCATGCCGATGGCCATGTCGGAATAGCCGGAGAAATCAAAATAGATTTCAAACGTATACAGCAGAATGCCGAGCCACGCGGCGACTGTTGTGTTGGACGCGAGACTGCCGTCCAGGATCTGCGAGGCGACCTTGCCCGCCGCGTCGGCCAGAAGCACCTTTTTGGCAAGGCCGATGCAGAAGCGCGTCGCGCCGTAGAACGCCTCGGAGGCGTCAAACTGCCGGTCGTCGATCTGTGCGGCGACATCCGAATAGCGGACGATAGGCCCGGCGATCAGCTGCGGGAAGAGCGAGATGTAGAGCAGGAGCTTTGCGAACGAGCGCTGCGCCGGAACATCGCCGCGCCAGACGTCGACCGTATAGGAAAGCGCCTGAAAGGTATAGAAGGAGATGCCGATGGGCAGCGCGATCTGCGGGACGGGGATGGACGCGCCGAAAACCGCGTTCAGATTCTCTACGAAAAAGCCCGCGTATTTGAATACCGCCAGACAGCCGAGATCCAATACCAGCGCAAGAATCAAAAAAATCTTTTTCCGCCTGCGCTCGATGAGCAGGCCGAAGTACCAGTTGACCGCGGCGGAGGCGATCATTAGAAGCAGATAGACCGGCTCGCCCCACGCGTAGAAGATCAGGCTGAACAGGATCAGCACAGCGTTCTTCGCGCGGATGCCCGGGCAGAAGAAATACGCAATGAGGCAGACCGGCAGAAACAGATACAGAAAGATCAGATTGGAAAAGACCATGGCACAAACGCTCCAGCTTCGACATTGATTTACATAATTCGACTTCTTTAATTTATCAGATAGCAGCGCATTTTTCAAGCGGAATCGGCTGCTTTGCGCAACTTTTTCTTCCATTCCGCGAAAAGCTCTGCTTGCTTTCCCACACCACACGTGCTATACTGATGTTGTTTTATGTGGGATTGCCACAGGAAAGAAGAGGGATCCTAAAATGCTGGCTATCGAGAGAAAAAATGAGATCCTCGACAAGCTCCGCGCCGAGCAGCGCGTCCTCGTCAGCGACCTTGCCGCCTATTATCATGTCACGGAGGAGACGATCCGCCGCGATCTGGACAAGCTGGAAAAGGAAGGATACGCCACCAAGACCTACGGCGGCGCGATCCTCGGCAACAGCACGAAGACAGACCTGTCCTATACCATCCGGAACAAGACCAACGTGGAAGCGAAAAATCAGATCGCAGCCATTGCCAGCCGCCTCATAGAGGACGGCGACCATCTGATGCTCGACGACAGCTCCACATCCTTATATCTGGCAAAAAAGCTCAAGGAAAAGAAAAACCTGACCGTCATCACGAATTCGGTCGAGTTGGTCGTGGAGCTGAGCGACGTGGAGGGCTGGACGATCCTCCTGACCGGCGGGCGGCTCAAGCCGGAATCGCTGGCCCTCGTCGGCGACCAGACGCAGCAGGCACTGCGGCGCTACCACGTTGACAAGGCCGTGATGAGCTGCAAGGGCATCGATCTGGAATCCGGGGTCACGGATTCCTCCGAATTCCACTCACAGACGAAGCAGTCCATGCTGCGCTGCGCGAAAACGCGGATCCTGATCCTCGACAGCAGTAAGTTTGACAAGATCTCGTTCATCGACATCGCTCCGCTGGACGTGTTTGACACCATCGTGACCAACGCCGCGCCCAGCAAAGCATGGCTCGATTATTTTGCCGAGCACGGCATTGAATGCCTGTATCCAGGCGCGAAATAAAACAAGAACAGCGCGGCTGTCCCTTCAACCGGACAGCCGCGCTGCTGCTTGTTCCGCACGCGGATCGTTACTTTTCTTCAGCTGCAGTCTGCGCCTCTGCCGTTTTCTCCTTTTCCACCAAGGCCATACCGGCCAGAATGAGGAAGATGCCGACGGCGCGCAGCAGACTGAACGTTCCGTAAAACACGTAATCGAGCGTCAGCGACATGCCCAGATTGCCTGCCAGCATCAGGATCGACGAAACGAGCGTGTTCGAGCGCAGCGTCCCGACGATCTGCAGAAGCTGCGCCAGCAGCCCGCAGATGCTTCCGAGATACACCCACCATGGGACGGATACAATATAGCCCCACGACAGCTCCTTCCCGTTTTTCAGCACGAGCATCAGCAGCAGCGACAGAACCGTCGCCTCCACATAGTTGATGAGCGCACCGTTTGCCGTGCCGAACAGCTTTCCGGCGCGGACGTTCGTCATACGGTTGACGGAGTTGAAAAAGCCGTTGATCAAGGCGGTCAGATAATAGATCATTTTGCAGCCCTCCCTCAGTTCAGAACGACCAGAAGCACGCCCAGCAGCACCAGCGCGTACCCCGGCAGCTGCCGCTTCCGGATGCGCGTGACTGGCATACCGAACAGGCCGAACCGGTCGATCAGCGCGGAGGAGACGAGCTGTCCGGCAGTCGAAAGCGCCATGAACGCGCTCGCGCCGACATGCAGCGTGCACCAGCTGGACGACGCGACGATGGCAATACCCATCACGCCGACCAGATACACGTACCACGGCGCACCCGTGAACCGCAGCGTCTGCCGCTTTGCCAGCAGATATGCAAGCAGCAGCACGAGCGCGATCGCGTGCACAAAAAAGCAGATGCCGAACAGACTGAAATAATTGCCCATCTGGCCATTGAGCGAAACCATGACGCCCTGCAAAATACCGGCCAGAAGCAGCAGCCCGAGATACAGCAGAACAACCCCTTCTTTCTATGGAACTGAGCGTATCTTACCACGGAACCGCCGCGTTTTCCAGCCCTGTTTTCTGCCTTGACAGGCTGAATGCACGCAGATATAATCACTGCATCAGAAAAACAGGAGGGGGACGCCATGGCAGCGACAAAGGACTATCTGGATTTTGTCTGTACGCAGCTTGAGGGGATCCGGGGCGTCGACTATGGTACGCTTTAGCATAATCCATAATTTGTATATTTTGCCTGTGCGCGTGATTGCAATTTCTTCGCGATTATGGTAAAATCAATTCCATTCCAATTTGGAGCACGGTTCATGATGAAGAAAACAAAGCTTATCCGCGGCGGCATCATGGCACTTTTTGTGCTGGCGGCGCTGCTGCTGGTCTATCTGGTGGTGCGGCAGACGATGCCGGATATCATTCCTCTGCTGCGCAGCGGCGACGAAGAGGCGCTGGAGGCGTATCTGAGCCGCGATATGTCGTTCACCGGCATTTCGTATATGGCACTTTTGCAGATGGTGCAGGTCTGGTCCATCGTCATTTCCGGCGTGATCGTCAATGTGGCCGCCGGCGTCGTCTATGGCGTCTGGCGCGCGTTCGCCATCTGCCTCGTCTCGTCCTCTCTTGCGCATGGCATCAGCTTTACGCTCTACCAGCGTCTGGGGAAGTACCTCGATAAGCTCCTGCCGGACAACAGCTCGGACAAACTCGACATCGTTGCGAAGTCTGAGCATCCGGCCTATATGGTCGTGACGCTCTGCTTCCTGCCGCTCATCCCGAACGGCTTTATCCCCATTGCCGCCAGCCGCTCCCGGCTGAAGCCGTGGGAATTTACGCTTGCCATGTTCTTCGGCAGCGCGTTCAGCACGCTGGTTTACTGTTGGCTGGGCAGCAATCTGATCCACGGCGACTGGATCGGTTCTGCTGTGCTGGTCGTGCTGATGCTGAGCATTGCGTTTTTGCTGTGGAAGTACCAGAAGCAGGTGCTGCATCTGGTCGGACAGCTTGTGGAAAAGAGGAAGCAAAGAAATGGAAACAAAAACGCTGACCTTTCGGAAAGCAGCCGCGTCTGACCTTGACGCCGTAACGGCGATCTATGACAGGCTCCACGCGTAGGAGGACGCAGGCCGCGTGACCATCGGCTGGGTTACGGGTGTATATCCGATCCGATTTGACGCCGAGCAGGCGCTTGCGCGCGGCGACCTGTACGTCTGCGAGTCAGAGGGCCGCGTCGCGGCCTCCGGCATTCTCAATCAGAGGCAGGTGGACGTCTACACGGAGGGCCGCTGGGCCTATGCGGCGGAGGACAGGGATGTTTTCGTCCTGCACACGCTGACCGTCGATCCCGACCTCTCCGGCCGGGGCATCGGCCGTGCGTTCGTGCAATTCTATGAGGATACTGCAAGAGAACGGGGCTGCGCGGTACTGCGAATGGACACCAACGCAAAAAACGCCGCTGCGCGGCGTTTATATGCACATCTCGGCTATCGGGAGGCGGACATCGTGCCGTGCGCGTTCAACAGCATTCCGAATGTGCGGCTCGTGCTGCTCGAAAAGAAGCTATAATTTTTAATTTTTAGTATGGAGGGCTGCGGAAATGGCAAGACCTGCATGGACAGCGCAATGCACGAACAGGAAGCTGATTGGGGAGCTGCTGCCGGTCCGGCGGCGGGAGAGCCACAAGGGTGATTACGGCAGAGTCCTTCTGCTCTGCGGCTCCGAGGGACTGACCGGCGCGGCAAGGCTTGCGGCAAAGGCCGCGCTCCGCACGGGCAGCGGCCTTGTGTATCTCGGCGTGCCGGAGAAAATCTATCCGATCATCGCCGCAGGCGCGGGGAGCGAGATCGTCTTTCCGCTCCCGTGCGACGAGGCAGGGCGGCTCTGCATGGCCGCGCTGCCTGCGATTACAGCGCGGCTTCCCGAAATGGACGCTGTGCTGCTCGGCCCCGGTCTTGGCCGCTCGGAGGAGCTGACGCGGCTGGTGCAGGCGGTCCTTTCCGTCTGCCGTGTGCCGCTCGTTCTGGACGCGGACGGCATAAACGCCGCTGCGCCGCATATAGATGTGTTGCGCGGATGTGCCTGTCCGGTCGTGCTTACGCCGCATGACGGTGAGTTTCTGCGGCTGGGCGGCGACCCCAAAGCAGCCGACCGGACGCAGGAGGCGATGCGCCTCGCGGACCGGACGCACGCCGTCCTTCTGCTCAAGGGCAGCCGGACGGTCATTACCGACGGCTTGAATGTTTATGTAAACCATACAGGAAACCCCGGCCTCGCGGCCGGCGGCAGCGGCGACGTGCTCGCCGGGATGCTCGTGTCGCTTCTGGGCCAGCATATCATGCCGCTGGAGGCAGCTGCCGCAGCCGCATGGCTGCACGGCTCCGCCGCCGATCTTGCGGCGCAGGAGCTGGGGGAGTATGGCATGGTGCCGGAGGATCTGCTGCTGCGCATTCCGCGACTTCTGCCATAAGGGTGATATTTGTTGCGAAAAAAACTGGCGCTTCTTCTCTGCACGGTTCCCATTCTCCTGTCGGCCTGCTCGGCCAAACGTCCGGCCCAGCCGCCGCTGACGTTCCGTACGGCGCTTCTGCAGTCCGGCGGCTGCTCGTTCACCGCCGCCATTACGGCGGACTACGGCGAGAGCGCCGCGTCCTTCACGCTGGACTGCGTATTCTCGCCTGAAACAGGCGCATCCGTCACTGTGACGGAGCCGGAGTCGATCGCGGGCATTCAGGCGCAGGTCAAGGATACTGCAGCGTCCGTTTCCTATGACGGGATGCAGCTCGGCCTTGGCTCGCTGGCAAATGGAAATCTTGCGCCGCTGGCCGCGCCCTATGTTCTGGGACAGTGCTGGGCGGGGGAGTACATCGACGCGACCGGCACGGAGGACAGCCTTCTGCGCACGACCTATCGGATGGGCTACGAGGAAAAGGAGCTTGTCGTTGACACATGGTTCTCGCAGGAGCCGCTTGCGCCCGTCCGCGCGGAGATCAGCTTTGAAGGGCGGATGGTCCTGCGCACAGATATTTCTGCATTTTCAATGCGCCAGCCGACGCAATTAACAGAGGAATAGATATGAAGACACTCAAAAGAACCTGGGCGGATATCTCGCTCGACAATCTGGAATACAATTACCGCTCCATCCGGGCGCATCTGCCGTCCGGTACGCGCTTTCTCGGCGTGATGAAGGCCGATGCCTACGGCCACGGAGCCGTGCCGGTCAGCCGGGCGCTGGCCGATCTTGGCGCGGAATATCTGGCCGTGTCCAATCTGGAGGAGGCCGTGCAGATCCGGCGCGGCGAGGTGCGCCTGCCGATTCTGATCCTGGGCTATACGCCGCCGGAGTACGCCGCGAATATGATCTTCCTCGATATCACGCAGGAGGTACATTCGCTGGCCTACGCGCAGGAGCTGAACGAGGCGCTGGCCGGGACAAATTACATTCTGAACGTGCATCTCAAGCTTGATACTGGCATGACGCGCATCGGCTTCTTTGCCTATGACAACGACCGGACGCTGGACGAGCTGAAGCAGGCTGCGGCGCTGCCGCACCTGCACATTGAGGGTGTTTTCATGCACTTCTGCGTCGCCGACAGCCGGGCGGAGGAAGACGTTTCGTTTACAAAACTGCAATACAAGCGTTTCATGGATATGCTCAGCGCCATGGAGGGCGCCGGCATCCGGCCGGAGATCCGGCACTGCTGCAATTCCGGCGCGGCGATCCTGTACCCGGAATTCGCACTCGACATGGTGCGCCCCGGCATCATCACCTACGGCAACGCGCCGTCGGAGGAGCTGGAGGGCGCGATCAGCCTGCGGCCCATGATGTCGCTGCATTCCATGATCGCGCAGGTGCGCACCGTACCTGCCGGGACGGATATCAGCTACGGACGGCTTTACAGAACGACGCATGATACCCGCGTCGCCGTCCTGCCCATCGGCTACGCCGACGGCCTGAGCCGCCTGCTGACCGGAAAGGCAAGCTTCTATCTGCAAGGGAAGCTGGTTCCCGTTATCGGGAGAATCTGTATGGACATGTGCATGCTGGACGTTTCGGAAGTGCCGGACGCGAAGCCCGGCGATATCGTCACGATCTTCGGCTATGACGACGACGGGACGCTCGTGCCGTGCGAGCGCCTTGCCGCCGCGCAGGGGACGATCAACTATGAGCTGCTCTGCCAGATCAGCAAGCGCATCCCGCGTATTTGCCACCGCGGAGCAGAAACATCGCAGATACTTCAATATATCGTCTGAAAATCCGCCATTTTTCGCCGCTTTCTGCATAGTATGAAGTGGAAGCATCCGAATGTGAAAAGAAAGCGAGGTTCCTCTGTTTATTTTTGACCTCTGCGTGGGAGAATAGAAACAGCGGCGCGAAACGCGCGCGTACTTTTTCCGCGGAGTGTGAAGCAAATGGATACGAACGTCAAACGCGGCGACATTTTCTACGCCGACCTGAGCCCGGTCGTGGGCAGCGAGCAGGGCGGGTGCCGGCCTGTGCTCATCGTGCAGAACGACACTGGCAATAAGCATTCGCCGACAGTCATCGCCGCTGCCATTACCAGCCAGACCGGCAAGGCGCGCCTGCCGACGCACATTTCGCTGACCGGCCACGACGTGGGACTCACGAAGGACTCCGTCATTCTGCTTGAGCAGATCCGAACCATTGATAAGCGCCGCCTGCGTGAGCATACCGGCCATGCGGACCGCAGCGTCATGGAGCAGGTCGATTCCGCTCTTGCCGTCAGCTTCGGGCTTCAGGGCAGCTGAGCCGCCGCATGGAATATGGAAAGCACCTCCTGCATATCGTTTGCAGGAGGTGTTTTTATGCTTTCATATCCGATCACCGGCGTCCGCGAGGGGACGCTTCAGGCCGAGCGGGACGGCCTGTATTGGAACGTCAGCGCCGTATGCAGCAAGGACTGGGACTTTCCCATCCGTCTGATCGCCGAGACGGACGGCGCCCGCACCGTTCTGGGCGTCCCGCAGCCGGAGCCGGACGGCCTCCGGCTGCGGGCAAGGCTCTCCAACCGGAGCTGCCCGTTTTCCAGGCAGACGCGCATCCTGACCGACCAGACGCCGGAGCCGGAACCGGAGTCTGCACCGGCAGAGCCGGAGCTGCTCCCGTTCGAGCCGGAGAAGCCCTTTGAGCGCATTTCGGAGTTTTCCGTCATGAACGTTGCAGAACAGGGCGGAAAACCATACTGGAAAGTCCCCGGCTGACCAAAAAGGCTTCCCTTGTGCCAAAGGGAAGCCTTTGTCTGCCTCGTGTCAAATTGTCCAAAACAGCAGCAAATATTCAATATAAGATGTATATATCAACGAATATGATGAATATAATATTTTTTACTTGCATATTCATGCATAATGATGTATATTATAGCAAACAAAGCGCGATGGGCAGCATGGGAGGGGATCTGCATGAAAAAGGTATTTATCGACGGCAGCGCCGGGACGACCGGGCTTCGTATTTTTGACCGTCTGCATGGACGAACGGACATTCAGCTTCTGACGCTCCCGGAATCGGAGCGCAAGCTGGAGTCCAGCCGAAAAAGGCTGCTCAACGAGGCGGACGTCGTGTTTCTGTGCCTGCCGGACGATGCGGCGCGCGAGGCCGCGTCATGGGTCGAAAATCCCGATACCGTCGTGCTCGATACGTCCACCGCGCACCGGACGGCGCCCGGCTGGTGCTACGGCTTCCCGGAGCTTTCTCCCGTGCAGGAGGCAAGACTGCGGCAGGCAAAGCGCATTGCCGTTCCCGGCTGCCACGCCAGCGGCTTTATCGTGCTGGTCTATCCGCTCATTTCCGCCGGACTGCTTGCGCCGGATGTGCTTCTAAGCTGCTATTCGCTGACCGGCTATTCCGGCGGCGGCAAAAAGATGATCGCGGAATACCGCGCGCCGGAGCGAAGTCCTCTCCTGAACGCGCCGCGCCAGTACGCGCTCGGCCAGACGCACAAGCACCTGAAGGAAATGAAGGCTGTCACTGGTCTTGCAAGCGAGCCGGTCTTCTGTCCGGTCGTCGCGGACTTCTACAGCGGTATGCAGGTGACGGTTCCGCTGTTTGCGGGCTGGCTGAAGCCGGGCGCAGGCATGGAGGAGGTAAAAAACGCCTACAAGGCGCTCTATACCGGCCCGATCGTCTCCTATACGGACGCGGCGGATGAGGGCGGCTTCCTGTCCGCTGCCGCACAGTCCGGTCTGGACAGCATGAAGATCACGGTCGCGGGCAACGAGCAGCGGATGCTCCTGCTGGCCGTCTATGACAATCTCGGCAAGGGCGCGTCCGGCGCGGCAGTCGAGTGTATGAATTTGGTGACCGGCGCGGAAAAAACGCTGGGTCTGGAACTGTAACAGGGAGGAACCACAAATGAAACAGATCGCAGGCGGCGTGTGCGCCGCGACAGGCTTTTCGGCCTCCGGTGTCCACTGCGGCATCCGGAAGAATAAAACGAAGCGCGATCTCGCGCTGATCTATTCCAGCGTCCCGGCCAGCGCCGCCGCCGTTTATACGACCAATCTGGTCAAGGGCGCGCCGCTCGTCGTGACGAAGCAGCATCTGGCCGATGGCAAGGCGCAGGCCATCATCTGCAACAGCGGCAACGCCAACACCTGCAACGCCAACGGCATCGAAATTGCAGAGCAGATGAGCAGTCTTCTGGGACAGGCCCTGCACATCAAGCCGTCCGATGTTGTAGTAGCTTCTACCGGCGTGATCGGCCAGCCGCTCGACATTGCGCCCATCGCAGCCGGGATCCCGGAGCTGGTCAACTGTCTCGGCCCGCACTCCGACGAGGCTGCCGAGGGCATCATGACCACCGACACAAAACGCAAGGAAATTGCCGTCAGCTTTACCGTGGGCGGCAAGGAATGCAAGATTGGCGGCATCTGCAAAGGCTCCGGCATGATCCACCCCAACATGGCGACCATGCTCGTCTTCATCACGACCGACTGCGCCATTTCTCCCGCTATGCTTCAAAAGGCGCTTTCAACCGACATCGCCAACACCTTCAATATGGTCTCCGTTGACGGCGACACGTCTACGAACGACATGGTGACGGTCCTGGCCAACGGCCTTGCGGGCAATGCGGAGATCACCGAAGAGGGCGCGGATTTCACCGCGTTCATGCAGGCGCTCAATACCGTGACCGTCTATCTCTGCCGCTGCATCGCGGGCGACGGCGAGGGCGCGACAAAGCTGCTCGAATGCAAGGTCTCCGGCGCGGAAACGCTGGACATTGCCAAAACCGTCGCCAAGAGTGTCATCTGCTCGTCCCTGACCAAGGCCGCCATGTTCGGAGCCGACGCAAACTGGGGCCGCGTCCTGTGCGCCATCGGCTATTCCGGCGCGCCGGTCGACGTGAACAAAATCGACGTGCAGTTTGCGTCTAAGGCTGGAACCATTCTGGTCTGCGAAAACGGCGCGGGCGTTGACTTCTCCGAGGAGCAGGCCAAGAGAATTCTGCTTGAGCACGAGATCGAAATTCTGATCGACCTCAAATCCGGCAGCGCAGCCTCCACAGCCTGGGGCTGCGACCTGACCTATGACTATGTAAAGATCAACGGCGATTACCGGACGTAACAGGGGGGAGCGGCATGGATATCACAAATGCACAGCGGGCCAGGGTTCTGGTTCACGCGCTGCCGTATATTCAGGATTACAGCGGCAAGATCGTCGTCGTCAAATACGGCGGCAACGCCATGATCTCCGAGCACCTGAAGGATTCCGTCATCCGCGATATCTGCCTGCTGCAGCTGATCGGCGTGAAGGTCGTGCTGGTGCATGGCGGCGGGCCGGAGATCACCGATGTGCTCGGCAAAATGGGCAAGAAAAGCACGTTCGTCGACGGCGTGCGCGTGACGGACGAGGAAGCCGTCGGCGTGGCGCTCATGGTGCTGGCAGGCAAGATCAACAAGACGCTCGTGAATCTGATTGAGCTTAAGGGCGGCAGCGCCATCGGCCTGTCTGGCCTCGACGGGCATATGCTCGAGGCGAAGATCAAAAAGCCGGAGCTTGGCTACGTCGGCGAGATCACGAACGTGAACGTCAAGCCCATTCTGGACGTGCTCGACAAGGGCTATATCCCGGTCGTGTCCACGGTCGGCTATGACGATGCGGGCAATATCTACAACATCAACGCCGATACCGCCGCCGCACGCATTGCGGGCGGACTTGGCGCGGAGAGTCTCATCGCCATGACGGATATCGCCGGGATCCTCAAGGACAAGGACGATCCGTCGACGCTCATCTCGTCCATCAGGGTCGATGAACTGCCGGGGCTTGTTTCCTGCGGCGTCATTCAGGGCGGCATGATCCCGAAGGCGGAATGCTGCCGCAGCGCCATCGAATGGGGCGTGAACCGCGTGTTCATCATCGACGGCCGCGTTCCGCACGCCATTCTGATCGAAATGCTGACAAATGAAGGCATCGGCACAATGTTCACCAGATAGGAGGAACGAACATGGATACACAAAAGCTTGACCAGACCTATATTGCGAACACCTACGCGCGCTTCCCCGTGACAATTGTAAAGGGCAAGGGTTCGCTCGTCTGGGACGATACGGGCAAGGAATATATCGACCTGTCGACCGGCATTGCCGTTGATATCTTCGGCGTGGCGGACGAGGAATGGATGGCCGCCGTCACCAAGCAGCTCGGCACGCTCCAGCATATTTCGAATCTCTATTATACGGAGCCATGCGTAAAGCTTGCGCAGATGCTCTGCGAAAAGACCGGCATGAAGAAGGTCTTCTTCGGCAATTCCGGCGCGGAGGCGAACGAGTGCGCCATCAAGGCCGCCCGGAAGTGGTCGGAGGAGAAAAATGGCAAGGACTATTCCACTATCATCACCCTGAAAAACAGCTTCCATGGCCGCACGATCACCACCCTGGCCGCGACCGGTCAGGATGTCTTCCACCACGATTTTACCCCCCTGACCGAGGGCTTTGTCTATGCCGAGCCGAACGATCTGGCTGACCTTGAGCAGCTGATCAAGGCCAACAAATGCGCCGCCGTTATGATGGAGGTCGTGCAGGGCGAGGGCGGCGTCATGCCGCTGGACGAGGCGTATGTCAAGGGCGCGGCGAAGCTGTGCGAACAATATGATCTGCTTCTCATCTGCGACGAGGTGCAGGTCGGCAATGGCCGCAGCGGAAAGCTGTACGGCTATATGCACTACGGCGTGCAGCCCGATATCGTCTCCACGGCCAAGGGCCTTGCGGGCGGCCTGCCGCTCGGCGCGACGCTGCTGGGCGAAAAGGTGCAGGATGTGCTTTCCGCCGGAACGCACGGCTCGACCTTCGGCGGCAACCCCGTCTGCTGCGCAGGCGCAATCAACGTCCTGAGCCGTTTGGACGAGAAGATGCTTGAAGGCGTAGAAGAACGCTCTGCGTATATCAAACAGGAATTGGCCGGCGCGAAGGGCGTGCTCGGTGTGTCCGGCCTCGGCCTGATGCTCGGCATCCAGACGGAGAAAAACGCCTCCGACATCATTGCCGCCTGCCGCGAAAAGGGCGTGCTGGTCATCAAGGCCAAAGACAAGCTCCGCCTCCTGCCCGCCCTCAATATCCCGATGGAGCAGCTGCAAAAGGCCGTCGCCGTCATCAAGGCGTGCTGCGCGGAATAAGGCTTCTCTGAAAAGGGAGCTGGCGCGAAGCGCCTGAGGGGCAGCAGCAGGAAGCTGTGAGAAGCGAAAGTCTTCCGGCAAATTCGTATGCACTTCCATACTTCAGCGTAGGGGTCGATGCCCATCTTCGGCGCTAAGAGCCGCGCAAAGCGCGGTTGCGCCTCGAAACT
>ERZ773139.2075-NODE-2075-length-21144-cov-12.041396_pt1 | contig 21144 bp, 18 predicted proteins | sample MGYA00580854_ERZ773139 | MGnify/ENA primary metagenome ERZ773139 (study PRJEB29015, sample SAMEA2737809) | human gut metagenome | biome: human gut; feature: human-associated habitat; material: faeces | place: China | collected 2012 ...
AAGCGGAAGCCTGGCGAAGGATATCGTTACTGCGGCGCAGTTCACGATTTTCACGCTCCAGCTCTTTCAGACGCTGACGTTCAGCGGTGGTGAGCCCTCCATCACCGCCCCCGGTATCCCGCTCATGCTGGCGAACCCAGACACGCAGAGTCTCCGGCGTACAGCCAATCTTTGGAGCAATGGAACAAATTGTCGCCCATTGTGAGTCATATTCGCTCTGACTTTCCAGAACCATACGGACTGCCCGTTGACGGACTTCGGGGGAAAAACGAGTATTTTTAGTCATCCTGTTTACCTCTTTCTCAGGAAGTTTAGTCTCCAGGATTCCCGGGGCGGTTCAGTTCAGGGAGTCTGACATCAAGAGCGCGCCTTTTTTAATATTTCATTCTCCATTTCAATGCGTTGTAGCTTTTTCTTCAGCTTACGTATTTCGATTTGTTCTGGTGTTATCGGAGAGGCTTTTGGTGTTTTGCCCTGACGCTCATCACGCAGTTGTTTGACCCATCTTGTCATTGTGGAAAGGCCAACATCCATAGCTTTGGCGGCATCTGCCACCGTGTATTTCTGGTCAACAACCAGTTGAGCGGATTCGCGTTTAAACTCTGCGCTAAAATTTCTTTTTTTCATTGGAGCACCTGTGTTGTTCTGAGGTGAGCATATCACCTCTGTTCGGGTGGCCAAATTCAGTGTGCCACTTCATTTCGCGCATGAGTAAGGACAGATAGGATCAGCTATTGCAGCACCAGTAAATATTGATATTAATTTATCTAATAATTTGTTTTTTTGTATATATTGTAGGTGGAGAGAAGTGTTCTGTATATTATCAGTCAATGCATAAGGATCAAGAATGAAAAAAACAGCTTTTGCTCTAGGACTATTTGATGTTAGTTTAAATACATTTGCCTGTGGTAACAATGGCTGGAATGCTGATGCTGTTCCACCTAAACAATGTGTCATTGTAACCGGAAGTGGTTCTGTATCTGTTTCTGGTGATTTGATGTGAAACGTTTCTTTGTAAAAAACAAATATAAAGGAATTGATGATGAGTTTTCTGATGGGGACCTCATTTTTGGCATTGCCATTATCATAAAAGAAATACAGCTCTATTTAATTAAGAGCAGAAGCTATCAGTATATCATTCAGGCAGATTTAACAAATGATGTATGGAGTTACGCAGATCCCCGATTTGCCGTAAAAAATACAAATGACAGATCCGAGGGTTTTTTAAACCATATATCAATGCACGACAGATATAATGTTTCTGCATTGTTTGTTTCAAATACATTCAAACACATTCAAAAACAGAGTTAATGTATTTAAAAAAACAAGCAAGTGTGGACTCGAATATCAGTTGCTTGTTTTGAACAACAGAGTGCATTTTTTATTGATGGTCTTGATTTACTCTCTGTTGCCAGTAAAGCCGATGGACACGGAAGAAGTGTTACAGCAAGTGAGTTGCGCTGGTTATACAGACACCGGCACATGCCAGATGTAAAAAATAGTATTACCTTCTGGAAGAATTACAAAAAAACTATCTCGGGAAGATGTTTTTTCGTTGCCCCAGTGGCAGACATATCGTCCGAAAAAAATTTATCAGTAGGGACAGCTACAGGGGTTTTTAATAAACAGAAGTCCGGAAAAGGAAATCATGAACTACTCCTTAGTCGGGGGGCGTAGTGGTGAGTATCAAAATAGAACGGGGTAAAAAATAATCCTAGCATGGTTTACCAGATTTCATGTTTACCACGACAGATTCAGGTTCGGTGTTACTAAAACTGAAGTGACCATAGATTACGTTTTTCGGGTAAACTCCGGTTATCGTCTTGAATCACCGACATCGACACTTACAATGGTGTGAGAGCGAGCGTTTGTCACTATTATTTATGAGTCAGTAAGTCAGAGAAAAACCGTTGGCCGTGGGGATGTTAAGGAGAAATAACTTCGCAGATGTTTGTATAACGTGAAAATGTTGCACGTAACGTATTACCAAAATTTTGGGGGTACGGAAATTTCGGCGGTTACGGCGTAGGACCCCATCAAAATCAAATTATGGTTAAAACAATGTATGGTAATGTTGTGTTTTTTTATCTGTGTCATTTTCTTTGAAAAAATGAACGTAAAAATAGGGTTAACTTAGTTGTTAAATATGCCGCAATACTTAGAGTACTAATAAAATAAACTAGGAGTTAATGGTGTTTTGAATAATGTTGAACTTATTATTTTAAGTTCCGGTTGGTTGTGTCTGCTTTTAAGTAATGGAATTACAAAAAACAGAATTTTCGTGGGATATTTTATATGTGAAAATATCCGTGCGGTAGCTATGTCTTTTATTTTTATATGCGTATATAATACATATTCATCATTGCAGTAGTGACTAGTTATGCCGCAATTGAAAATCATTATCATCAAAAAAACGCTTATCTGAAGTGATAAGCTTTTTCATTTGATGATAAAGGTATTTAAAACTGGCTGTAGGATAGAATAAAGTGAGTAATACACAACACAAGCTTGATAAAGCCCGACCTCCACGAGTACAGATAACCTACGATGTTGAAACCGGAGATGCAGAAACCGCGAAAGAATTACCCCTTGTCATCGGGGTGCTGGGTGAGTACTCTTCATCAGAAAAACCGTTGAGAGAGCGAAAATTCATTAGTATAGACAAAGACAATTTTGATGAAGTTATGGCATCAATGAGTCCGAAGGCTCATTTTATGGTGGATAGTGTTATCCCTGGCACTGAAGGGAAATTGGATGTCGAACTGAAGTTTTATTGTAAAGACGATTTTTCTCCCGATAATGTGATTCAACAGGTTGAGTGTCTCAGAAAATTATCGGAATTGCGCTCTCACCTCTGTGATCTGCGAAACAGGGCAGCAAGTAATGAAAAACTGAAGGAAAAACTTCAGGAGTTACTGGTGAATACTAATAGCAATCCTGAAAATGATGACAGTAAGGAATGAACATGACAATTGCATCAACATTAGGGCAGAATGAAACACAGTATGCTACAGATGATTGTCTTGAAGAAATTATAAATAATACTAGAGCTGTAAGACAAGATTCTGAAAAGAACAGATTTAAATTGCAGGTTAATAATTTTCTTGCTGAAGTTGCCAGTGGTTCTTTAGTCATTAACAGTGATTTAATCGGTAGTATTGAAAAGCGAATTGCTGATATTGATAAGCTGATGTCTGAGCAGCTTAGTCTGATTATGCATGCAACTGAGTTTCAGAAAATCGAGTCAGCATGGACGGGGCTTTATAAGCTTGTTCAGTCCAGCGTTACTGAAAATGTAAAATACACAGTGCTGCACTGTACCAAAAAAGAGTTACTCAGAGATTTTAAATCAGCCTCGGATTTCGACCAGTCTGTATTATTTAAAAATATTTATGAAAGCGAGTATGGAACGTTCGGGGGAACACCTTATTCTGCTTTTGTGGGTGACTTCTATTTCGATAATACTCCGCAGGATATTGATTTACTGGAGCATATTTCCCATGTTGCTGCCAGTGCTCATGCCCCGTTTTTGAGTGCTATTGCTCCGGGGATGCTGTCCATGAATTCATTTAGCGAATTACCCTACCCGCGTGATCTGGCAAAATTGTTTGAAACGACCGATTATGCCCGTTGGCGTAGTTTCCGGCAGACAGATGACAGTCGTTATGTGGGACTGACTTTGCCACAGTCTCTGGGGCGTATCCCATATGGCATGAAAACTGTACCTGCCGAGACGTTTAATTTTGAAGAGCACATCAGTGAAGACAACTCAGGCAAAGACTATCTGTGGGTAAATACCGCTTTTGAACTTGCCTGCCGGATAGTTGATGCTTTTGAGGAGTATGGCTGGTGTGCAGCAATTCGTGGTGTGGAAGGTGGTGGTCTGGTTAAATCATTGCCGGCCTATAATTATACATCCCATACAGGTGAGCGACTTTTACAATGTCCGACTGAGGTTGCTATCTCAGACCGCAGGGAAAAAGAACTGTCAGACCTCGGCTTTATTCCACTTATTTACTGTAAGGGTACCGATTTTGCAGCATTTTTTGCTGTGCAGTCGGTGAACAAACCACGACAGTATAATACTGATCAGGCTAATGCGAATGCAAGATTATCCAGCCAGCTTCAGTATATATTAGCCACGTCGCGATTCGCACATTATCTGAAAGTGATTGTTCGTGACAAAGTGGGAAGCTTTATGTCTAAGACAGAATGTCAGACATATCTGCAAAACTGGATCATGCAATATGTTGTGGCATCAGATAGCGCCGGCCAGGATACAAAGGCTCGTTATCCGTTACGTGAAGCATCTGTCGAAGTTGTTGAAATTCCAGGAAGTCCAGGGTCGTATCGTGCAATTGCATGGATTAAACCTCATTTTCAGCTTGAGGGCTTAAGCATGTCATTGCGTCTTGTTGCAGATTTACCATCAAGTGTAAGTTAAGAGGTTTTTATGGGTGGCGTACAATCTACTTTTTCTAACTCTTCTTCTGGTACAGGTTATAGCAAAGAGTTTGCAAAAATCACGATTGATGGAAGTCCTGTAAAGGGAAATTCTAAAGAGGACGGTTATACAGATTACTTTGAGGTACATAATCCTTTTGCGTTTCATGCGTTCATGGGTACTGTCGGTCCTGTTTTTGATATAATTACCCTAAAGCTTAAGGTGTGTGAAGGATCAGAAAAACTACTTAGTTGTTTTCTTGACGGAGGACATAAAGATATAACAATCGAAATTGTACGTAAGAAGAAGGATCCGAATAATAAATCATATCCATACTATAAGACGACTTATACGGGGTGCCATTTGTATGACATGCTGTTGGCAACCGATGGTAATGATGAGCTTGTGATGGATATGTCCTTTGCTCCAACAGATAAGGTCGAAATCGAACTACTGGTACCAGCTAAGACGGGAGACGAACCGAAAAAAGTCGGCCCTTTGAGATACAGCATACAGGAAAACAAAAAAATATAATTCATTGTAAATGCATTCGTTTCTTCAGCGTTTACGTGATGATAATCCGGGCTCATCGGAAGATAATCTGAATTTTGTTCCGTCAGATGATCTGAAGTATGAGCTTGGAATGTTATTATCATCACGACCTTTATACCTTGAAATCGATGAGCTGCCTTTGGTTAACAGTTCTGTTCTGAACTATGGCATAAAGTCATCAGTATATGGTGTGTCTGCCGGTGAGCATAGTGATGCTGTTAATGGCGAAATTTCTTCAAGAATATTGATGATGCTACGGCGTTATGAACCCCGGCTGGAGAAGCCTGTTGTTGAGCATCTTTCCAGTGATGATAATTATTCTTTTTTTTCAGTTACTGCTCTGTTTTTTATGGACAGGGTAAAACTCTGCATTAAATGGGAAAAAAACTCAGGAGAGTTTTCACTGAATGAATAAACTGTTATCTTACTATCAGAAAGAACTTTCTTTTCTTAAAAAACAAGGGGCTGAGTTTGCCAGAAAATATCCAAAGATAGCCCGTCGTCTTGGATATAATCAGGGGGTGTCTGAAGATCCACATATTCAGAGATTAACGGAGTCTTTTGCTTTTTTAAGCTCAAGAATTCATCAGAGGTTAGATGAGGATTTACCGGAGTTAATGGAAGCATTGCTTCGTAATCTGGCCCCCCAATTTTTGTTTCACTACCCTTCATCATGTATTGCTTCATTTGAACCGGACCAGAAATCCAGTGGAATAACATCAAGTTATAACGTTCCTTCAGGTACTGCAATATATTCTAAACATAAATCTGAAACCATCTGCCAGTTTCGGACGGTATATCCTCTGACTATCGTTCCGGCAACGGTTAATGAAGCAAGAATTTACTATGATAATTTGTCTTCCTTATGGAAAATTGAGTTGAATTTAGACGTTTTTGATGGAGCAAAATTTTCTCTTGATGGTGTAAGGTTTTATCTTAATGGTCTGGCAACAGTTACTGGTATAATATATACATTATTGTGCGATGAAGTCGATAGCATCGTGTTACAGAAAAATAATGATATATTATATGGTGTAAAAACTGATATATCAGGTGCAGGATTTTATGAGGGTGAAGTAACACTACCACGAACAGGAAATGTTTCGTACATACATAATCTCACGCTGGACTATTTTTCCTTTCCGGAACGATTTAACTTTATTGATTTGAAATTTGACTCCGGAATTGAGTTATGCTCAGGGGATTCTGTCAGATTCATTATAACATTAAAAATCAGTGCCGGAAAGTATGATCCAGATAAAATAGAAAAGCATGTCTCTGAAGAACTCTTCAGAGTAAACTGTTCCCCCGTTGTTAATCTCTTCGAAAAAAAAACAGAGCCCTTACAATTATCGGATGGTCAGGATGAGTATCAGGTAAATGCGGATTTATATTCCCGCGGTGAAGTCTTAATCTGGGATATAAATAAAGTAACGTTGCACAGATATGAAAATAATTTAGTCAGACAGTTCCCATTAAAAAATTTATTTGGAATTGACCACTCTCTCATTCAACAATCATGTAATATATTCTGGCATACTTCATGTTATCGTATGTCTTCTGAAAGAAGAAACTTTGATGAAAGTGTATATATTCGTCTGAGCGATGATGGTGGAGCACAGTCACGTATTATGTCAGGGGATGTCCTTTCAATTGATGCAATATGTACAAATGGTGATATTCCATCATCAATGAATAATGGTGATCCTGCTGGTGATTTTGATAGTGATATAGATATTGCTCATTTGCGAATAACAGCACTGAAGCGACCATCAAGAATGCAGCCGGCGATGACATTAAAAGGAATGAACTGGAGAATTATTTCTCAGTTATCGCTTAATTTTGTTTTGCTTGGTGGTACTGATGGGGCAATGAAACTGAGAGAAATGCTGTCCATATATAACTATAACAATAATCACTCTGTATCAATTTTTATTGAATGGATTAAAGAATTACAGATCACACCCGTTTCATCCCGTTTACCCGGCATATATCCGCCTGTAACCGCTCGTGGAATTGATATTACTGTTATGCTTTCAAAGGATGCAGGTATGCACCCTGAATGTTTCATGTTTTGTTCTTTCCTTGATCACTTTCTGGGACTTCATGCCCCTGTAAATAGCTTTACTCGCATGATTACTGTCATTGAATATGAGGAGCACACTCGTCGTGTATGGCCGATGAGAGCAGGAAAGTTAACATGGTTGTGATTAATAACAGAAGTAAATTCAGTTTTTTCAATAAAGTTCGTGTGTTATTGAAAAAAATTCTGAAGCCAGATGAACGTATTGATGACGTTGTTGATGAACATTTCAGATTCACATCAAGCCTGTCTTTGGATGCACCTGATGGTCAGATAGATGATCTGTATCAGGACGGTAAGGACGGAAAGTATCATCTCACATTATTTGATAATGGATTGACCGGGGCGGCAGGGGCTCTTCCTGTCGCATATACAGAATGGCTGATTGAAAGAAAATTACGTTATAATGACTATGCGCCTAAAGCATTCATGGATATATTTGACCATAGAATGTATTGTTTGTCCTATCTCTCATGGCAAAAAATGCATCTGTCAGGAGATGAAAACAGAATAGATAATAATGTTCTTAACAATGTTCTTTTATCTTTAGGCGGAATCAGTCCTCAGACAATTAGTGTGACAGGTCTGGCATATACTGCATTTTATTCACAATCAGTCAGATCCCTGGCCGGGCTTGAGCAGTTACTCTCGTCAGTATATCAAATCAGTGTGTCGATTAATCCTTTTCGTGGCACTTTTGAAAATATAGAGACCAATGAGCAGGGGGTTCTGGGGCATTGCCAGTATACGCTGGGGGAAGGTCCTGTCATCGGTAATGTTCGCTGGGTGGTTGATTCGCATTTTGATGTAGTACTGGGACCTGTTGACTATAAAAAATCACTGGAATTTATGCCGGGAAAGGATTTTCATCGTGTTATCAGACAACAAATAAAATCATATATAGGTGATGTTCTTAAATTTAAAATATATGTGAAGATTTATCCCGGTGACACTGATAATCAACTAAATGAAAACAATAGGCTAGGTTTTAATCTTGCACTTGGATCTGGAGCAGAAAATAATAAAGAGCGATACTTTTGTATATTTTGACGAGGGGATTTTATGACTAAAATTTTTTCTAAACCTATTTTTGAATCTATTAATAAATCTTTTAATACATATTCTCCTGCATCTGACGATTATTATAAACACCAGGATAAACATTTTATTCGGTTACATGGTTGTGGTTTATCTTTATTTCCTCTTGAGATTCAAGGTGGGGAATCAATATCCGAAGTATATACTTATGAAATAAAATGTCTTAGTAAGGATAATTATCATTCTCTGGATAAGTTACACGGTACGCGGCTGAGTTGTGAGATTGCAGAACAATACAATTCGTGGCCTTCACGATTCATTCATGGCGTGGTCACAAAAGTGATCTATAATTGTGATAACAGCATGCAGCATACCTGCATTATTGTGTTACAGCCAGAAATCACTGAGCTGGCAACGGGTAAAAGAACCAGAGTATGGACAAATATAAAACCATCAGATATTGTAAAAACAATTTTAAATGACTGTTCATTTGAGTCTCCAGAAATTTCATTATATAAACAAGAGGAGTTACTGGAGTATAAGATCCAGTACCAGGAGTCTGATCTGGAGTTTATTAACAGAGTTTTATCTGATGCGGGTATTTACTACTTTTTCGTTCATAATAAAAATAAACATATTATGAAGTTAGCAGATGCCCCCGCATCTCATCCTGAATCATCTTATTGTAAACTGGAACACTTACCTTCTGAAAATATCATGGAGTCAAATCCCGGATACATCAGTGAATGGTCTGTTACAGAAAATCTGAAATGTCCTTCTGTAACACTTTTTGGTTATAATGAGAGTAATGTCAGTGAAATCACTATAAAGTCAGAAAGTAAGGTGGCTGATGTTAAGTCCAGTAAGGGAGTTTATGAAGATATTATTCCTGATGGAAAACGTGAGTTAATAAAAAAACGTTCAGAAGCTCTGATGGCATCATATGACAGTGAGCTCAAAATCTGGTCTGGAAAAACAAATTCATGGTGGCTGTCATGCGGTGAACGTTTCAGTCTTGCTGGAAAGGACTACAGAATTACTTCGTTGTATCTCCATGCTGTCAACAATGATATCCACGATGCTATCAAGTGTGCTGGAGCCTGTTATTGTGATTTGTATGCTTCAGATAATAAAATCCCACTTAATGTCACAGGTGAATTTAATTATCCCGTTATTCCCGGTGTTTTACTGGCAAGAGTGGTGGGGCCTGACTCCGAGGAATATTATACAGATGAGTACGGGCGTGTAAAAATAAGGTTTCTCTGGGGTGAAAAGTCAACGTCAGGTACAGATAAAACCTCTTGCTGGGTCCGTGTATCTCAGGTATGGGCCGGGGAGGGGTTCGGTAGTCAGTTTATTCCTCGTATTGGCAGTGAGGTTCTGGTTAGTTTTATCCAGGGCAATCCTGACTATCCAGTTATTGTTGGTTCAGTGTATAATGGCCAGAATAAACCGCCTTTTTCTCTGTCTGAGAATAATTGTAGGTCTGGATTTTTCACCCGTAGTGTTAAAAATGGTAAAAAGGGAGAAGGGCATCAGCTGGTTTTTGATGACAAAGAAAATGAGGAAAAAGCCATATTAACCTCTTCTGGTGATTGTCTCCTTACAGTAAAGAAGGATATGATCTGCAACATTAACCACTCTATGTCATTAACTGTTGGTGAAGGCCGTAATTATGAAATAAAAAAAGGGAATGACAAGCTTATTCTTAAAGAAGGTGACCTGCATAATGATGTACATGGTAATATTGATATAAAAGTCTTAGATGGAAACTATAACCTCAGAGTGACCGGAGGAAGTGGTAGTTTTATCACCGATAAAAATCTTACGCTTGAGTCAACCCAATCAATAAAATTAAAAGTGGGTGCAAATGAGATAATGATATCCACATCAGGGATAAATATAAAAGCGGCTAAAGTTTCCATAGAGGGGCAGGTATCTGCAGAGGTTAAAACTGCCACGCTTAAGCTTGAAGGTCAAGCGATATCTGAAGTAAAAGGCACCATGTTGACGCTTCAGGGCTCTGCAATGACACAGATAAAAGGTGGAATAGTGAATATCGGATAAAGGAGTCCATATGACAGAGGCTGAAAATAACACTGTTCCGGAAATTAATAAAATGGTTGAGCAAATGCTAGTTCAAGGACAATGGCAGGATGCGCTTGATTTCTGGATTCAGAATACCGATTCGTTAACATTAATTAAATGGCTGGCACAATTCATCTCTCAGTCCTCTTCTGAAGAGGATTCAGTGCTTTTACTTTCCATTGTTAAATGGAATGAAGGCGATGATGAACAACGCTGGGAAATATTTAAAAACTCTGAGTCAGCCGGATTTTCCACTCAGACAGGTGCCCTTGGGTTATCATTATTTGTATCACAGGGAAGTTTAAGTCCTGCCCCATATAATCCAGTCCATGCACCGTCATGTTCAGAAAAAAAAATTATATATGGAGTATTAATAACTCAGTCGTGTAAAGCTCATGATACGCCTGATGAAGGTGTATTTTTTCTTTTTCAGCATTGGTGTAATAGTCAACCTTAGGAGGGGATATGCCTCAACCCGCTGCAAGAGTTACTGATATGCATGTATGTCCTATGGTGACGCCAGGTTTGCCACCTGTTCCTCATGTAGGGGGACTATTGTTACCACCAGGCTCTCCGTCTGTACTCATTGGTGGATTACCGGCAGCGACGCTGGGGACCCAGGCACTTTGTACCGGGGCAGTGGACGTCGTCATTCTGGGAAGTTTTAAAGTTTTTATATGCGGCAAACCGGCAGCACGGATGGGCGATAACTGTGCTCATGGGGGGGCAATTGTCAGCGGATATCCTCAGGTATTAGTGGGATAAAAAATGAACAAATTCGAGACGGATACATTACTGCTTCCTGTTATTGGAGAATCGCCGGCAGGTGAAGATATTGAGTATGATCCGGTGTATAGCGAAATACGGGAAGCAAGACGAAATGATCCGGACTACATGTCCCTTGGGGAATGGGCTGTCAGTGACCCCCGCAGAGCTGACTGGCGAAAAGTAAGAAAATTATGTGAGGTTACTTTACGCAATAAGAGTAAAGACCTGCAGATTAGTTGCTGGTATGTGGAGTCCCTGACGCAATTGTATGCCCTAGAAGGGCTGCACTGCGGACTGGAATATCTGGCTAAATTTATTTCTCAGTACTGGACTATATGCTGGCCATCGCACGCAGAAGGCCCAGAGATACGTTACAGTAAATTAGTCCGTCTTGATATGGCTTTATCAGAGTATCTGAAATCCTATCCTCTTCTTGAGGATAAAGAAATCACGCTTTCTGAATGGTATAAAGCGCTGGCGTTTGAGCATGGCGCAAGTTTATCAGAAGAGATAAAGGAAAAATTAATAGAAAGCGAAGGTGATCACTCTGTTGAAGCGTTCAAAAAATCTGTAGGTAAATATAATACACGTAAGATTAGTGAGCAATTTCTTCAGTTTTCTGATTTGCCAGACAAAATTGATGAGATTGAATCTTTTTACTTCTTTCATACGCATGAAGACATACATCATATTTTCGCAAAAACCAGACATACAATCAGTGAAATAACCGAGTTACTGAGCCGTTTTTTACCGCAAGACGTACAGGATACCAATGCTGTTTCATCGTTATCAGTTGAACCCGGGAGCAGGAAGACAGACAAGACGTTACCGGCGGAACAGCAGGCGTTTTATGCTGCTTTTACACCTTCAACAGATAATGAGATGACAAGGGAGAAAGCGATAGAACAACTGGAAAAAATAGCTATTTTTTTCAGGCAATCTGAACCCACCAGTCCTGTACCTTATCTTCTTGAGAGAGCAGTACGTTGGTCAACAATGACTATGTCAGAATGGCTTGAGGAACTACTTAAAGATAATGACTCTGTGGAACAAATAAATCGTGTTTTAAAAGGATGAAGAATTAATGACTGTTAAGGAACTGATACTGATAACTATAGTATTACCTTTTTTCATTACTGCCTGTACTGATAAGTATTCTGAGCAGGATAAAATACAGGCCATTAATAATGTTGATACTCCATTTGGCGCTGGGATGCTAACTTTTCAGATATCACCGGACACACAATTAAACTCACTTAACGAGATATCAAATAGTTGCGCATTATTATTCTTGCAGTCTTCAGGTAAAAAAACATTACTGGACTTAATGAATAATCCTGCATTAATTAAACAGTTTTTCAGCGGGTCTGGTAAAGCTGATGGAATTCTTAAAGTTGATAAGTACATAGCAATGCCGGGACAGGAGATAACATTACATATAGACAGAAGTGAAGGAGCTAAATATGTGGGGGTTATTGCCGGGTATTATCCGTTTCCCGGAAAAAAACATATGTTACTTTTAGATATTCCCGTTGATGTTGTTGAGAATGGTTGGTGGAAGAAATCATTACATGCATCACTCTCACCGCTTTCTGAAAAGATATCGATGGGTAAAGAAAGTATCAGTATAAAATAATAGTACAGGTATTACTGCATGCAAGAAGAAGAGCAACTTGTTTATTGGTATTCAGGGCTTTATTTACAACCTCAGCACTTTCAGTCCATTGATTTGCATCATAGTTTCATGCTTGCCAGAACTAGGCAGTTATCACAACCCCATCATCAGGGGTACTATGAATGTCGTATAAATGATGACCTTCTGAAAGAATATACTGTCAGAATTGAAAAAATAAAAGCAGTGTTATCTTCAGGGTATTATATCGAGTATCCGGGTAACTGTGTGGTGCAGGATAAGTGCCTGACAAATCTCCGGGTTACAGATTCCGGCACCGTAACTTTGTGGCTTGCTCTTAAGCGATTTAATTCTGGCCATAAAAATGTATCTGGAGTCAATGATAAACGAGGATCTGCCAGATGGGTAAATTCAGATGATGAAGGCAACATGCGTAATGTTTATCATGACGGTCAGGATGCTGGTATCACAAGAATAAAATATGATATTCAGATCCTTACAGATGAGGAAAAAGAGAATACCACAGACTTTGAGTACTTACCTCTGATAAGGATTATTTATGACAATAATACATTGATTATTGATGATGAATATTCATTTCCTGCAATGAGGTTATCAGCGAATAACAAACTTAGAGATAAGATCGCAAAGATTCATGCTGATATTAAATTCTACAAAAAGAAACTTGAAGAATACAGATATACAGAACGAACAGTGTCCGATGGACGTCTTTATAATTTTCTGATTCTGTGTGCTATTAATAGAGTATCACCACTTCTGTCTTCCTTTATTAATGAAGATGCCATTCATCCATGGTTATATTATATGGCATTGTACCAGTTTACAGGTGAAATATCGACATTTGAAAATTCTATATTTTCAGATGCAAAAACTGTTGATTTGACATACAATCATTATGAGCAGATTTCCTGTTTCAGTAATCTTCAGTATTATATTAAAGTAATGCTGGATAATTTATGCAGAGATAAGATAATCAGTGTTGAATTTAAAACGATAGCAACAGATACCTTGGTCTGTGATTTTGATGAATACAGTTCCAGAAATAATTCAGATTATTATATTAAATTAACTTCAGATACCTTTAAAAAGCATAACTCAATTGCATTGCCAGAGATTAAAATTGCTCCATCTGAACATATAGAACTGATAATTCAGCACGCGCTTCCTGGCATTAATTTTACAGTGATGGATGTCGTTACATCTGAGTTACAGGTAAGAGAAAATATCATCTGGTTAAAGATCGATAAACATTCAGAGTTATGGAAGTTAGCACAGGCCCAAAAAAGGGTTGCATTTTATTGGTCGTATAGCCCTGATGATTTACTGGTAGAGTTAGTATTATCGCAGGAAAAAATATGCAGTAAGCCGGCTTCTGGCTGACGGAGCTGACTATCCGGCGGCTGGCAGAGAACGATTCATCCACTGCCAGTGCCTGAAACAGGCTTTTCTCCGTAAGTGGAATTCAGAGCTCAGGACAACATCTGTCAGTCGCTATAGGGGAACCTGATGGCAGAAAAGAGAATGGCGGAATGTTCGTGAACACGATGAAGTAAGCTGTATCGCGTTCATGCCATAACCATATGTAAGCTCTGCAGTGGTTCGAACATGAAGGATAACCATCCGCATAGTGCGCCGGTATGTCGCTCACCTGGCGCATATCAGCCTTAGTGGGCAGATTTCAGTTACAGTTTATCGTTTCCGGGGACAAAGCATGTTATATGAATATTTATGTCATGGAGGTACTGGTGAATATCGTTGAATGCTATATGCCAGTATTTAAACTCATATCATCTGTTAAAGTCTTCCCAGAAGAATATGGTGATTACGACAGTACCAGAAAGCATATAATTGATACTGTTGAAGATGTCGTCCGCAATAGTGATAAAATATCTTTAAGTGACAGCGAACGGGATGCGGCATTTTATTCAATAGTTGTTATGCTTGATGAGGTTATATTGTGCTCTGAACTTCCGTACAGAAAAGAATGGCGCGATAATCTTTTACAGATTAAATATTTTGGACATTCCACAGGCGGTGTTGAGTTTTTTAATATGCTTAATAAAATCATTGAGTCTGGAAGTCAGGCTGGATGGGTTTTTCTCTTATGTCTCTTACTTGGATTCAGGGGGAAATATTCCGTAAGCAATAATGATGAAATCAATGATTATATATTGAGACTGAAAAAACAATGCGGGTTAAATATTCGTGTTGAAGAAAAAAATAAGATTGTATTTAAACAAAAAAAGAATAAGTCATCTTGGTTTGATTTTTATTTGTCACTTGCAGGTATCATTATTATTTATTTTGCATTGTTGTTTTTGATATATGTGAGATGATCTCTTATGTTTAAGAAGATATTTTCATTGTTTCTCTGGATTTTTGTGTCTGTTTTCGTTTTATCTGTTTGCTATGTCATTGGTGTGTTCAGAAACTGGACAGATACTACAACTGTACTTTATTGGATTTTTGTGATTCTGGTTACTCTCACCCTGAAATTGCTTGTGGATTGTATCCATAATTACTTTTCGGCAGGAAAATACAGAAAATTGGTGAAGTTATTTTCCCGGAAAAAAAGAAAATTAACACTTGATTCATACTTTAAGAAAGGCATGAATATCATAAGTAAAAAAGGAAGAGGCGTGGTCCCCTGGTTTTTACTTACTGGTGATTCAGAAAAAAACTCTTCCCTGCTTAAGGATATTAATGTACCAGTCTTTCACAGTAATGAGTTAAATTGTATTTCCCAACAATTCAGAACAATTCGTTGGTGGTTTTTCAGAGATTCAAGCGTACTGGAATTGTCAAGTAAGATATATGACAACCCGGGGGCGCTGAACTCTGTGATAAGTTTTTTATCAGCACGTAAATCTAAAAAACAACCACCTCATGGCATTGTTCTGGTTATTCCGGTTGATAAGTTACTTGATCATGATAACACCTGTATTCAGATGTTATCTCAAAAAACAAGAAATTTTATAGAACAACTGTCGTCACACTTACATCATAATATCCCGGTCTTTCTGGTTATAAGTGGATGCGAGCACATCAGTGGGTATTCATTGCTGGCACAAAAAATTCATCAAAAAAATAATAAATGGTATCCGGTATTTTTGGCAACCAATAAATCAGAAATAAATGTATCTGAATATGATTCATCATATATATTGTCATCATTAAAATCTAATATTACGACAGCAATATGCCATGTACTTGATAATACATTGAGTGATCAGGAAAAAAACGAGCTCCTGTTGTTTCCTGATAAATTGAATGATCTAAAACATTCACTGGATGTATTTATTTCCACATTCAGTATCGATAATGTATTTTTTCCTCAGACAGAGGTCTCTGGGGTCTGTTTATCTGGTGAGCTCGTGTCGGGTAAGGATAAAAATTGTGCTTTTTCTGATATTTTAATTTCTGAAATTCTGCCCCAAATACAGAATTCAGAAATTATTCATGTTAATAAACGAAGAATAAAAATGTCATTTAAATCAGTTATGGTCATGACGGTACTATGCTTTATTGGATATAGTGCATATTGTTCATATCATATATATGATGTTAGGAAAGGTTCGGTTGATATCAGCCCCGCATTTCTGACAGAGCAAATGTTAAAATATGAAGATAAAGTCAGAACTAATATACTGTATTTACCTTTTAAACCCGCATTGAATGATAAATATTCATTTTTTAGGGAGTCTTTTTATAAAAGTACCAGATTTTATACCACTCCTGTTTCATGGCGCGTTGCTGAATATAAGAAAAAATTCCTGGCAGCTTCCCCATCAGGAAAGCGTGAATTGATTCTGTCGCTTGCCTCATCGCTCATCAGTTGGGATAAGATGGTTAAGGATGAATCACTGAGTGATTTAACAACATCTCCAGGTATTCATGAATCAATAAAAATAACCAGACCTTATGATAAAATATCATCAACAGCTTCACTTGCTTTAGAAAGAGATGAGATACAAAAAAATTATGGAAGTGAAAATATTGATGCATTCAGAAAACTCCTGACCGAGTTTATTCAGAGTGATCCATCTTATTTATGGTTTGTTTCTGAATATGTTAATATTCCGGATGTAAAAGTTACGGATTTTTGGGAAGATGATAATGCGTCTGTCAGTCTGTCTGGTATATGGACTCGGCAGGGGCAGAATAAACTTCATTACTGGTATGAGAATATCAAAGAGGCATATGGACGTGATACGGTTCCGGAAGCGTTTTCATCTTTTGTACAGTACTTGGATGAAAGTCGCCAGGAGCATTTCAGACAGTTCATCATGGCTGTCGCAAGGGAGCGTAAAGATTCATATTCAGGTTTAATGAGTCCACTGCAACTGACTGATATCATAAAAAATCGTTCATCTGCGCATAAATTTTTTAAGTTTATTGATGATGAATTACATAATATACCAGCAAGTTCAGCGCAGGACTGGCTTTCTGATTTCAGGCTGCTTTATTGTCTGTTTTCACTTAAAGTGGATAACGGAATGAAGCGTCAGATAGAGCAATTTGACCTCATGGTACGTATATACCTGATGTCTATTTTTAATAACAGTCAAATGAACAGAACAACGGATCATGTAACAGCATGGAGAGACTGGCAGAATGTGCTACGTAATGCTGTAAATTCTGAGTTACATACAGCCTCATTAGTTGAATTGATCCGTAATGCTATGCGTTCAGACCCAAAAAACAAGTTGGTAATATTATTTGATGAGTTTGAAAAGGTTCGTTCAGTGATTAACAGTAATAATATAGATCCAGTGATCGATTCTGTATGGGATATTTATGAACGGCAAAATTATCAACTTCTCGACCATGCAGTCACTTATACGGGGTGCCGACTTGATGAACAATGGAAAAATTCTGTTTTAAGCCAGTTAAATTCAGATAAACACAATTCCAGTCATTCTGAAACTCAAGGTAAAATATATAAAAACATTATTGGTTTTTTAAATGGTCCTGCTAACGGAGTTTTAGCTCTTGATGCAGAAGGTACCAGAGTATTGTCTTTCAGGGAAAGAAGTATACCGTTTACCCCTTCATTCATTAGTTTTCTCAATGACATTGTTTCTCCGGATGATTTGCTTGACGTTCAACTCAGAGACCGAACGCAAAACAAGGATGAGTTAATAAATGTACAGGAACAATTAGAGGTACTGAATCAGGCCCTGCAAAAGGTTGAATCACAGCCTTACAAAATGACGATAAGTAGTGCACCTGCGACGATTTCGGGTCATCATGGCGTTAAACCAACAGGTACAACTCTGACTCTTGAGTGCAAAACAGGTAACAGCAGTATAAGAAGTATGAATTTTGCTGATTCAGGTCTTTTTACCTGGTATCCAGGAAGCTGTAATTCTGTCAGCATTGATATTTCGTTCCCTGACTTTTCCACCACCTATAAGTTCACAGGTGAAACAGCTTGGATTGATTTTATCAACAAGTTTTCGGATGGAGAGGATGAGTTAATGACAAAGGACTTTGATCCGGAATCAAGAAGTTTTCTTGAATCAATGGGGATAACAGGTATTCTTGTCCGTTACAAACTGAGTGATACAGGCGATTTCAGTCAGGCATATATCGAATGGGAACAGTTAAAACAGGAAAAGGATAAACTTGAAAATTTGCAGGTGAATCTGAGTAATAAACTGCTTACCACACATAGCTGGGAGAAACGTGGCTGGATTTCCAGATTGCCTAGCAATATAACAATATGTCCAGCAGTACAGGAGTGATAAATGAGTACTTACCTGAAATCAATAATTAATAAATTATCTCCAGAAAGTCGAAATATTCTGGATTCTGCTATTAATTACGCAATATCACGATCACACCATGAGGTCGATTGTTTGCATTTTCTGTGGAAGCTATTACAGGAACATAAATCGATAACCGAAAAGTTTTCTGAACTGTCTTTATTTAACCCTGACAGGGTCCTTAATGCCATTGAAAGTGAGCTCATCCTTATCAATACAGCGTCACAATCCTCACCTGTATTTTCTGAGTCGATGCAGACTCTGCTGGAAAAAACATGGATACATGCCAGTACTAAATGGCAGTCTAATCATATAGATATCCCTGTCTTTTTGACCACTCTGATTACTATCAGAGATTCAATATTACCTTACAATGTGGCCGAGGCGTTATATTGTGATATGGATGTTGCAGAGAGTCTACTGCTGTCTTTTTCTTTAAAATCAGAGTATTCTTCTGGTTGTGTCGTTGATAATGTGCCACATGAATATATCAGCAAATATACTGAAAATTTCTCTTTGCTGGCAGAAACAGGGAAACTGGATCCAGTTACTGGCAGAGAGAAGGAAATCAGGCAGCTTATCGATATTTTGCTTCGTCGCAGACAGAATAATCCGATACTTACCGGTGAACCAGGAGTTGGGAAAAGTAGTATTGTTGAAGGTTTAGCCCTGCAAATTGCATCCGGCCGTGTGCCTGACGCACTGAAGAATGTCAGGATCCTTGCTCTTGATATGGGCGCTTTGCTTGCGGGAGCCAGTGTCAGAGGGGAATTTGAAAATCGCTTAAAAGCGCTCTTAACCGAACTTAATTCCTTGGATGGTACAGCTATTTTGTTTATTGATGAGGCCCATTCCCTTATCGGTGCAGGAGGACTTCTTGGACAAACTGATGCAGCTAATTTACTTAAGCCTGCTCTTGCCCGTGGGGAATTGCGCATTATAGCCGCCACGACATGGGGAGAATATAAAAAGTATTTTGAAAAGGACGGCGCATTAGCCCGGCGTTTTCAGATAGTCAAAGTAACAGAGCCAAATCAGGATGTAACTGCAGGGATGCTACGTTCTCTTTTACCCATGATGGAAAAGTACCATAAAGTCTCCATCAGGGAAGAAGCAATAACTGCCACGGTACATTTATCTGACCGTTATCTACATGGGCGGCGTCAGCCAGATAAATCGGTAAGTCTGTTAGATACAGCCTGCTCACGGGTTGCAGTATCTCAGTCCACCTTCCCGGATGCCATTCAGGATCTTGAAGCCTCATTAGCCAGACACCAGGGAGAACTTGCGCTGCTGACACAGGAAAAATCAAATGTTCTGCGTCAGGAAATGCTTGTAAATGAAATTACTCAACTTGAGAAGGAGCTTGAGCAACTGAAATCAGCATGGCGTCATCAAAGTGAACTGGTTGCTAGGATACAAAGTACAGATGATATTTCATCAAAGGATATGTACAGAAAAGAGCTGGAAAGTGCATACAGGAAAGACAGCCCTATGGTTTTTGAGTGTGTCGATAAAAACTGTGTTGCTGATATCGTTTCAGGGTGGACTGGTGTCCCACTGGGTGTATGCCTTGATAGTGAACAACAAAAAACATCCGGTCTGTTAAGATGTCTGGAGCAACGGGTTTTGGGTCAACGATATGCTATGTCTGCGATAGCATCACAAATCCTTATTTGCCGGGCAGATCTGAAAGATCCGGTAAAACCCGATGGGGTATTCTTACTCGCAGGCCCTTCTGGTACCGGCAAAACGGAGACTGCCAGGGCGCTGGCCGAGTTTGTTTATGGGGATGAGAATAAACTCATCACGATTAATATGACGGAATTTCAGGAAGCTCACACGGTTTCCACTTTGAAGGGCGCTCCTCCAGGATATGTCGGTTTTGGTCAGGGAGGGACTCTTACAGAAAGAGTCAGTCATAATCCATACAGTGTTATTCTGCTTGATGAAATTGAAAAAGCACATCCGGATGTTCTGGAGTTCTTTTTTCAGATTTTCGATTTGGGGATCATCGAGGATTCTGAAGGTAAGATGGTGTCTTTCCGGGATTGTCTCATAATAATGACATCCAACCTTGCCAGTGAAAAGATAACGAGCGTATGGAATGAGGGGGAGATCGATAAAGACAAAATAAAAGAAATGGTTCTTCCTTTATTTAAGGAACATTTTGGTATAGCCTTCATGGGAAGAGTTAACTTAATTCCGTTCACTCCGTTGCATACCAAAACACTCAGGGATATCGCAATCATCAAAATTGATAAGATCTGCCAGCGTTTTGAACGGGCATCTGGTCAGATGTATAAAATAGATTACAGTGACACTCTCATTGACTGGATTACACATCATTGTCAATGTGACAATTCTGGTGCGAGGGGTATCGATGCCGTACTTAACAGAACGGTTCTCCCTGTTCTTGCCAGATATTTAATTGACTCTGAAAATAATAAAACAACAAGAAAAATAAGAATGTCAGTAAGAAAAAATAATATTACGTTACGTAATTCGTAACTCACGGTTATGATTTCTCCTGAACGGACGTCAAATTGAGCCAGAAATGTCTAGTTTATCATATGGCGATATGCCGGGCATAGCGCGTGGCACCGTTCTTCGATCGTGGTGTCTGAAGAACGGGCCACGGGTGTGGTGAAGGCGGGGCAGTCGGTGGTACAGCTCTGGCACAAGGGGCTGTGCGTGGCGCAACATCCGCGCAGCACACATGAATATAAACACACAACCAATCCGCTTC
>ERZ773139.2078-NODE-2078-length-21124-cov-4.114623_pt1 | contig 21124 bp, 13 predicted proteins | sample MGYA00580854_ERZ773139 | MGnify/ENA primary metagenome ERZ773139 (study PRJEB29015, sample SAMEA2737809) | human gut metagenome | biome: human gut; feature: human-associated habitat; material: faeces | place: China | collected 2012 ...
GATGGTGCCCTGCGCGAGGAAATCGACGCGGCCGAGCTTTTTGGCCTCGGCCTCAAAGACGCGGATGAACTCCTCGCCGATGATCTTGCGCTTGGCCTCGGGCTCGGATACGCCCGCAAGCTTCGAGAGGAAGCGGTCCTCGGCGTTCACGCGGATAAAGTTGATATCCCACTTGGAGAACGCCGCTTCGACCTCATCGCCCTCGTCCTTGCGCATCAGACCGTGGTCGACAAATACGCACGTGAGCTGATTGCCAATTGCCTCTGCCATGAGCGCCGCAGCAACCGAGGAGTCCACGCCGCCCGAGAGCGCAAGCAGCGCCTTGCCGGAGCCGACCTTTTCGCGGATCGATCGTATGGCATTCTGCCGGTAGTCTGCCATGGTCCAGTCGCCGGCTGCCTTGCAGACGCGATATAAGAAGTTGCGCAGAATGAGCGAGCCCTGCTCGGTATGGTTGACCTCGGGGTGGAACTGCACGCCGTAGATTCTGCGTGTCTCGTCGCAGATGCCGACCGTGGGGCAGGCGGCGGAATGGGCGCAGAGCGTGAAGCCTTCGGGGACCTTTGCCATATAGTCGCCGTGGCTCATCCACGTGACGCTGCTTTCCTTCAAGCCATGGAAAATTTCGCAGGAGGTATCAAAGAAGGTTTCGGTTTTGCCGTACTCGCGCGCGGTGTCATCCTGTGCAGCAGTGACCTTGCCGCCGAGATGGTGCGCAATCAGCTGACAGCCGTAGCAGATGCCGAGAATCGGCAGCCCGAGGGTGAAGATCTTTGGGTCGACCTGGGGAGAACCTTCGGCGTAGACGCTCTGCGGACCGCCGGTGAAGATGAAGCCGATGGGGTTGTATTTCATCAGCTCGCTAAGCGGCGTGGTGCAGGGCTTGACCTCGCAGTATACGTTTGCCTCGCGCACGCGGCGTGCGATGAGCTGGTTATACTGCCCGCCAAAATCCAAAATCAATACTACCTGTGATGCCATGTCTCTCCTCCTAAAACTGCGTGGATATTCTTATCGTTTTTTTGCCTCGTCCAAGGCTGCGGCGATGAAGCCGCGGAACAGCGGATGCGCCTTGTTCGGGCGCGATTTGAACTCCGGATGATACTGCACGCCGACGAAGAACGCCCGGTCCGACAGCTCCACGGTCTCGACCAGCCGTCCGTCGGGAGAAAGACCCGAGAGGGTCAGCCCTGCGTCGGTCAGCGGCAGGCGATAATCGTTATTGAACTCGTAGCGGTGGCGGTGGCGCTCGGAAATTTCGGTTTTCCCGTAGCAGCGCGCCATGGTGGTGCCGGGGGCAATCATGCACGGGCAGGCGCCCAGACGCAGCGTGCCGCCCTTGTCGATCTCGTCGCTCTGACCGGGCATGAAGTCGATGACCTTGTGCTTGCAGATCTCATTGAATTCGCCGGAGTCGGCGTCTGCAATTCCGGCGGCGTGGCGGGCAAACTCAATGACCGCAACCTGCATGCCGAGGCAGATGCCGAAGTAGGGAAGACGGTTCTCGCGTGCATACTGCGCCGCCAGAATCATGCCTTCGATGCCTCTGCCGCCGAAGCCGCCGGGCACCAGGATGCCGTCTACCTCCTGCATTGTATCAGCGAGCGTGTCCTTCGTCAAGTGTTCTGAGTCAATCCATTTGATCTGCACTTCGCTTCCCAGCGCGTAGCCCGCGTGGCGAAGCGCCTCGGCAACCGACAGATACGCATCGTGCAGCTGTACATATTTGCCGACCAGACCGATCGTGACCTTGTCCGTCGCGCTTTTTTCGCGCGCAACCATCTGCTCCCACTCGGTAAGATCCGGCTCCGGCGCGTCAATATGAAGCTCGCGGCAGACGACGGAGGAGAAGTTGGACTTTTCGAGCATCAAGGGCGCTTCATACAGGCAGGGAATCGTGATATTTTCAATGACGCAGTCTGGCTTGACGTTGCAGAACATCGAAATCTTCTGGAAAATGGACGGCTCGAGCGATTCGTCGCAGCGCAGGACGATGATGTTGGGGTTGATGCCCATGCCGAGCAGCTCTTTGACCGAGTGCTGCGTTGGCTTCGATTTATGCTCGTCCGATCCACGCAAAAACGGCACCAGCGTGACATGGATAAAGAGGCTGTTCTCCCGACCGACCTCGAGAGAGATTTGCCGAACCGCTTCGATAAAGGGCTGCGATTCAATGTCACCGATGGTGCCGCCGATTTCGGTAATGACCACGTCTGCATTCGTCTTCTTGCCGACACGGTATACGAAATCCTTGATTTCATTTGTAATGTGGGGAATGACCTGCACGGTCGAGCCGAGATACTCGCCGCGGCGCTCCTTGTTCAGAACGTTCCAGTAGACCTTGCCGGTCGTGAGGTTCGAGTATTTGTTGAGGTCCTCGTCGATGAAGCGCTCATAGTGTCCGAGGTCGAGGTCGGTTTCTGCGCCGTCTTCGGTCACGTAGACCTCGCCGTGCTGATACGGGCTCATGGTGCCGGGGTCAACGTTGATGTAGGGATCGAGCTTCTGCGCCGCGACCTTGAGCCCGCGCATTTTGAGAAGCCGCCCGAGGCTTGCCGCCGTGATGCCCTTGCCGAGACCCGAGACCACGCCGCCGGTTACAAAGATATATTTTGTCATAACAGCTTTCCTCTTTCTTTCTGTTTATTTATACGTAGCAAGAATATTTTCCGCAATCGTCCGCCTTGTCACGCAGCGGTCCATCGCCTGGCGCTCAATGAACTTGTGCGCCTCGTTTTCGGTCATTTTGAGCTGGTCGATCAGAATCCATTTTGCGCGGTTGACCAGCCGGATTTCCTCCATTTTTTCTTCGAGCGTTGCGGTCTTCTGCTCCATGCGGCGAAGCCGCTCGCGGGTGGCACACAGAAGGCGCAGTGTGGAAGAGAAGATCACCGGATTTGTCGGCTTCTGCAGCGTCATGACGCCGCTGGCGCCGACTCTGGCGGAAACGTCGGGGTACTGCTCGGCGCGCACAAGCAGAAGGACGCCGGACTGCGTGCTTTCGCAGATGTCGAGCGCGAGGCGGGTGCCGAATTCGTCCGGCAGCGGCGTATTGATGATCAGAAGATCAAAACTGCGCTCCAAAAGACATCGCCGCGCGCTGGAAACGTCCGCCGCCTTTACGACCGGAGAGAAGCTGCGCTCCGGCAGAAGCGGCAGTACGTCCTGCGTGAATTTCTGAGAAGCGGAGACAAGCAGCACACTGTAGCAGCGCTCTGATCGGTCCATAACTGTGCGTGCCTCCTTTCCAGAGTCCAAAGGTGGGTTAGCGGGTGTAATAGTCAAGCAGGCGCTTCGGAAGCTGCGCCGCGGCAAATTCGCTGCTTCTTGCCGCCTGCTTTGCCTCGTCGAGATTTGCCGGCAGCGTCCGGTACTGGGACGTCACGCTCTCGGGCGCGGTGAACAGGTTCACATCGGCAGGCGCGGGCAGGGGAAGTCTGCACCGGATGCCGTCGAGCCCTGCGTAGATCAGAAGCGCAAAGGCGAGATACGGATTGCACGAGGGGTCCGGGGACCGGAGCTCCGCTCTGCGGTATTCGCCGGAGGCTGCGGGAATCCGGATGAGCTGCGAGCGATTTTCGCTCGACCAGGAGATGTAGCGCGGGGCTTTGCGGCAGCCGAAGCGCCGATAGGACGATTCGAGCGGGTTTAAAAAGACGCTCAGCTCATATGCACGCGCCAGAATACCTGCCATCACCTGCGGCATGACATCCGTGCCGTCGGCAGATTTGACCGAAAGATTGATGTGCATGCCGCTTCCGGGTGCGTCCGGCAGGGGCTTGGGGGAAAAGTCTGCGCAAAGACCGTTTCCGGCGGCGACGGTTGCGACCACGCTCTTGAACGTGACGGCGTTGTCCGCCGCGGTAATGGGATCTGCATAGCGGAAGTCAATCTCGTTCTGACCGGGACCCTCTTCGTGGTGGGAGCTTTCCGGTCGGATACCCATCTGCTCCAGCGTCAGGCACGCCTCGCGGCGCACATTTTCGCCCTTGTCCTCCGGGGCAACGTCCATATACCCGGCGTGGTCATAGGGCGTTTTTGTTGGCGCGCCGCTTTCATCGAGCCGGAACAGATAAAACTCCATCTCGGGTCCGAAGAAGAAGGTATAGCCCTCCTTCCGCGCGTCCTCCACCGCCCGGGCGAGAATGGCGCGCGTGTCCGCTTCAAACGGGCGCCCGTCGGGGTAGTGGACCGAGCAGAACATGCGCACCACGCGCCCGTGCTCGGGTCTCCACGGCAGGAGGCAAAGCGTCGAGGCGTCCGGGCGCAGGACAAGGTCCGAGTAAACCTCGCCGCCGAAGCCCGCGACTGCCGAGGCGTCGATGGCAATGCCATAGTCAAACGCCCGGTCCAGCTCGTCCGGCATGATCGAGACATTCTTGAGTCTGCCCGTCACGTCGCAGAAGGTCATGCGGATGAACTTGACGTCCTCTTCGATGATGTATTGCAGGATTTCTTCCTTTTCGTAAACCATATGGAACAACCTTTCCTCAAAAAAGAGCGTTCACCCGGACAGGTACCACCCCCGCCCGAATGAACGCCGTTGCTCATTCTACTTACAATATATAAATGACACTTACTTACAGATTTTCAATATGTGCTATATGATAGCATGCCGAAAAACGGCTGTCAATCGGCTTTGCAGGCAGAAACTGCTTTTCGTGCAAACAGACAAGACAAGCGCTGAATCCGGCGGCTTAATTGGCGGAAAATGATGAAGGGCAAAAGTTAAAATGCAGGAGCAAAAAAATTTCCTGCAAATTTTTTAAAATTCTGCTTGACAAACGGGCGCGGTCTGCGTATAATGCGGAGCATAAGGCAACGGCGTCTTTGAGCAATGGGGCTCAAAGGCGTCTTTTTCCTTTTCTGCACATCAAAAAAGTTCAAACAGCGAGCAAACCGGGGCAATGGCGTCTTTTTGGGATTTTTGACGCCTTGCCCCGGTTTTGATTCATAGAAAGGAGCGGTGCCGGATGCAAACGGTTTCGGATTATTTCGGAAGTCTGGTGTTTGACGACAGAGTCATGCGCGCCAGACTTCCGGAGAAGGTTTACAAGTCCCTGAAAAAGACCATCGATGAAGGGGTGAGTCTGGACAATCAGGTGGCAAACGCCGTGGCAGAGGCAATGCGCGACTGGGCGGTCGAGCATGGCGCAACACACTTTACGCACTGGTTCCAGCCGCTGACCGGCATCACCGCCGAAAAGCACGACAGCTTCATCAGCCCGTCGCCGGACGGCGGCGTGATCATGGAGTTTTCCGGCAAGGAGCTCATCCAGGGCGAGCCGGACGCGTCCAGCTTCCCCTCCGGCGGTCTGCGCGCGACATTTGAGGCAAGAGGCTACACTGCCTGGGACCCCACGTCCTACGCTTTCCTGAAGGGCAAAACGCTCTGCATTCCGACGGCGTTCTGCTCCTATGGCGGTGAGGCGCTCGACAAGAAAACACCGCTGCTGCGCTCGATGCAGGCAATCAACAAGCAGGCGCTGCGCGTTTTGAAGCTCTTCGGAAATGAGGACGTCAAATGCGTCAAAACCTCCGTCGGACCCGAGCAGGAGTATTTCCTGGTCGACCGCGAGATGTTTGACAAGCGCAAGGATCTCGTCTTCTGCGGCAGAACGCTTTTCGGTGCAAAGCCTCCGAAGGGACAGGAGCTGGACGATCACTACTTCGGCTCCATCAAGCCCCGCGTGGCAGAGTTTATGGAGGACCTCAACGAGGAGCTGTGGAAGCTTGGCATTCTGGCGAAGACCGAACATAACGAAGTCGCCCCGGCGCAGCATGAGCTTGCCCCCATTTACACAACAACCAACATCGCAACCGACCACAACCAGCTGACAATGGAGATCATGCAGAAGGTCGCGCTCCGGCACGGTCTTGTTTGCCTGCTCCATGAAAAGCCCTTTGCCGGCGTCAACGGCTCGGGCAAGCACAACAACTGGTCGTTGGCTACCGATACAGGTGTGAATCTACTGACGCCGGGCGAAACACCCTATGAGAACGCGCAGTTCCTGCTGTTCCTGTGTGCGGTGATTCAGGCGGTCGACGACTATCAGGATCTGCTCCGGCTGTCCGTTGCGACGGCTGGCAACGATCACCGGCTCGGCGCGAACGAAGCGCCCCCGGCAGTGGTCTCGATCTTCCTCGGCGACGAGCTGACCGCGATTCTCGACGCAATTGAAGCAGACAGCCCCTACAATGCGGCGGAAAAGACCGTTATGAAGCTCGGCGTACATGTGCTTCCGAAGTTCATCCGCGATACAACAGACCGCAACCGCACTTCGCCCTTTGCCTTCACCGGCAACAAGTTTGAGTTCCGCATGCTCGGCTCGAGCAACTCCATCGCCTGCACGAACATCATGCTCAACGGCGCGGTGGCGCAGTCGTTAAAGCTCTTTGCAGACGAGCTTGAGAAGGCAGACGATTTTGAAGGCGCGCTGCACGACTTGATTCGCCGCACGATTCATGAACACAAGCGCATCATCTTTAACGGCAACGGCTACGACGATGCGTGGATCAAAGAGGCAACCGAAAAGCGCGGACTTCTGAACCTGCGCACGACGCCGGACGCGATGCCGACGATTCTCGAAGAAAAGAACGTTTCGATGCTCACGGGGCTCAAGATCTTCACGAAGGCAGAAATCGAGTCTCGCTACGAGATCATGATGGAAAACTACGTCAAGACCGTCAGCATTGAGGCGCAGACGATGTTGGACATGACGCGCCGGGAAATCCTTCCCGCCGTCGAGCGCTACACAAAGGAGCTTTCCGACACGCTTGCGGCGAAGCTCGCCGTGATTCCGGGGCTGCCGTCTCGCTACGAGACCGGCGCGATTACGAAGCTTTCGACGCTTGCCGATCAGATCGACGCGCAGGCAGGGGAGCTGGAGCAGGCGGTGCTGCATCTCAAGACCATCACCAGCGTCACCGAGTCGGCGTTTTACATCCGAGATGCGATTTTGTCGCGCATGGCGGCGCTTCGCGTGGTGTGCGACGAGGCGGAGACCGTAACCGACGAACGCTGCTGGCCCTTCCCGACCTATGGGGATTTGCTCTTCGGCGTCCGGTGAGAACCAAACACAGTAACAAAACACAAATTCTGTTTTAATTTTAAGAAGGAGGATCCTTATGAACCGCAATGTGAACCGTTCCTATGATGAAGAAATCTGTTATCAGTTCATCAACCCCGTACATTCGTTCCTGATGGAAAGCGTCCACGAGCAGCACGATTTTTTCGATTCCTGCTTCGCACGCGATGCAGAATTGTATCTTTCCTGTCTGGATACCAGCGCGTGGGACTAAGACGCGCCGGGCACAAGACAAGATAAATAGAATACCCAAAGGCGTTTGAGCTGGGAAAAGTACCGTAAAAGGCTGCTGACAGAGAGCGTGGGCAAGGTGGAAGCCGCGCAGTAAGCGTTACGCGAAGAACACCCGGCGAGCCGCAAGCTGAAAGGAAACATAGTTTCTCAGTAGGCGCGCCGGGCCTGCCGCCCGTTATCCCGGCAGAGCGTTAGAAGACGCGACAGAGACAAAAGATAGGTGGCACAGCGAGACAGCACTTGCCCTATCGAATGCTGATTCAAAATTCTGGAGGATTTTATCATGTGTTCGATTATGGGTTATTGCGATGTCTGTGCCGCCTTTTCTGATTTTCAGAAGGGCTTTCTTAAGACGGTGTCCAGAGGACCGGACGACAGCCGGATTGTAGACACCGGCAAGGGCTTGCTCGGTTTTCACCGGCTTTCCATCATGGGCTTGACGCCCAGCGGCATGCAGCCGTTTGAGCGCGACGGCAGCTACGTCGTCTGCAACGGCGAAATTTACGGCTTCGAGAAGCTCAAGAAGGAGCTGGAAAAGAAGTATGAATTTGTCAGCGGCTCGGACTGCGAGATTCTGCTGCCGCTGTACTTTGAGCACGGCGTGGATATGTTCAAAATGCTCGACGCGGAATTTGCGCTGATCCTGTTTGACGGGCGCACGAAGGAATATATCGCCGCGCGCGACCCCATCGGCATTCGCCCGCTGTACTACGGCTACGACAAAAAAGGCGTGATCGTCTTTGCAAGTGAGCCGAAGAACCTTGTCGGGCTGTGCGATAAGATCATGCCGTTTCCTCCTGGACATTACTATAAGGACGGCAAGTTCATCTGCTACAACGATATTACAAAGCCCGCAGCGGCCTGCCACGACGATCTGGAGACGGTCTGTTCCAAGATTCACGACAAGCTCATTCGCGGCGTAGAGAAGCGTCTGGTCGCCGACGCAAAGGTTGGCTTCCTGCTCTCGGGCGGTCTTGATTCGTCTCTGGTGTGCGCGATTGCCGCGCGCGAGTCGAAAGCGCCGATCCGCACCTTTGCCATCGGCATGAGCGAAGATGCAATCGATCTCAAGTACGCCAAGCAGGTGGCAGACTACATCGGCAGCGACCACACCGAGGTCTACATGACAAAGCAGCAGGTGCTCGATTCTCTGGAAGAGGTCATCCGCATGCTGGGCACGTATGATATTACGACCATCCGCGCGAGCATGGGCATGTATCTTCTTTGTAAGTGGATTCACGAGAACACCGACCTGCGCGTGATTTTGACCGGCGAGATTTCCGACGAGCTGTTCGGCTACAAGTACACCGACTTCGCGCCCAGCGCCGAGGAGTTCCAGAAGGAGGCGGAAAAACGCATCCGGGAGCTGCACATGTATGATGTGCTGCGCGCCGACCGCTGCATCAGCGTCAACTCGCTCGAAGCGCGCGTGCCGTTCGGCGACCTCGATTTCGTCGAGTACGTCATGAGCGTGGACCCGGAGCTGAAGATGAACAAATACGGCAAGGGCAAGTACCTGCTTCGTCATGCGTTTGAAGGCGACTATCTGCCGCACGACATTCTGTACCGCGAAAAGGCGGCGTTCTCCGACGCGGTCGGTCACTCGATGGTGGACGATCTGAAGGAATTTGCGCAGAAGCAGTACACCGACGAGGAGTTTGAAGCGCTCCGGAAAAAGTATACGTATGCGCAGCCGTTCACGAAGGAGTCGCTGCTGTACCGCGAGATTTTCGAGCGCTACTATCCCGGTCAGTCGGAGATGGTTGTCGATTTCTGGATGCCGAACAAGACCTGGCCCGGCTGCGACGTCAACGACCCCTCGGCGCGCGTGCTGTCCAACTACGGCGCCAGCGGAACCTGAAAAAGGAAAGGCGGGAAAAAGTTTACATAATGTAAAAACTGGAAACGAGTCCACGCAATACGGACAGATGTCCAAAACCTAAAAAATTTTTATATAAATTTTACAGCAAAGCACTTGCAATCACAACCATTTTTGTGGTAAATTATAAATGCAGTTATTCCTCTCTGGAGAGCCTCTTACAAGAGCGCCGAAGGTGTAAGGCGGTTCGCCGATCTCTCAGGCAAAAGGACAGAGCAATAATCTTGCTACGTCCTTTCCGCGACTCCCGTCCCGCAAGGCGGAAATAATCAGGAAAGGATGGACGATCGGGGGATCGTCCGCAGGCAAAATCTATGCAGGCAATCATCAGTTTTATCACCGGCACCCTTAACACTGTCGCATGGCTGTACATCTTCCTGCCGTGCACCATCATCTTTGGTCTTTATCTGACCATCCGCAACCGTGGTCTTCAGTTCACGAAGTTCGGCTACGTGATGAAGAACACGCTGGGCAAAATGTTCCAGAAACAGGAAGCAGGCGAAGGCGCAGTCACGCCGATGCAGGCTGTTTCCACGGCGCTGGCGGCTACCGTCGGCACCGGCAACATCGTCGGTACCTCTCAGGCAATCGCCCTCGGCGGCTACGGCGCCATCTTCTGGCTCTGGCTGGCAGCTCTGCTGGGCATGATGGTCAAGTACTCCGAAGTTCTTCTCGCGATCAAGTACCGTGAGCGCGACGCGAAGGGCGACTGGGTCGGCGGCCCGATGTACTACGTCAAGAACGGTCTCGGCAAGGGCTGGCAGTGGGTCGGCATTCTGTTCTGTATTTTCGCAGCAATCGCTGCCTTCGGCATCGGCAACATGTCCCAGGTCAACTCCATCGTCGGCTCCATCAACAACGCTGTCGATGCGTTCATCCCGTCCGCAGCTGCGGAGCGCGGCACGCTGAACCTCATCCTCGGCATCGTTCTGGCTGTCCTCGTCGGCGTCATTCTCTTTGGCGGCATCAAGCGTATCGGCGCTGTCGCTGAAAAGCTCGTCCCGACCATGGCTCTTCTTTATATCGTCTTCGGTCTTACCGTTATCGTTGTCCACGCAGGCAACATCATTCCCGCATTCGGCAAGATCTTCTCCACTGCATTCAACCCGCAGGCAATCGGCGGCGCGGCTGCCGGTATCGTCCTGAAGGAAACCATCGTCTGGGGTCTTCGCCGCTCGGCGTTCTCCAACGAAGCCGGTCTTGGCTCCGCTGCGATCGCGCACTCCGCGGCTCACACCCCGGGTCCTGTCCAGCAGGGTATGTACGGTATCTTCGAGTGCTTTGCCGATACCATCGTTATTTGCTCTCTGACTGCTCTTACCATCATCTGCTCCGGCGTTGAGATCCCGTTTGGCGTCAAGCCCGGCTCTGAGCTCATCACCGCCGCATTCGCAACCGTCTTCGGCGATAAGATCGCTTCTACGTTCGTCGCGGTTGCTCTGACGCTCTTCGCGTTCACGACGATCCTCGGCTGGTCTCTGTACGGATCTCGCTGCTTCCAGTATCTGTTCGGTCTGAAGGCTGCTTCGGTCTACAAGGCTTTGTACGTCGTCATCATCGTCGTCGGCGCTGTTTCCTCCATCGACGTCGTGTGGGATATCTCCGATACCTTCAACGGTCTGATGGCTGTCCCGAACTTCATCGCCCTGATCGCGCTGTCGCCTGTCGTCATCAAGATGACGAAGGAATACTTCTTTGACAAAAAACCGGCATAATAAAAACACTTACCTTAAAATCGCAGCATCTTTTCGATAGGTGGAATAAATTGCAGAAAACGGCTCCGGGATTTCCCGGAGTCGCTTTTCGTGTGTCTGGAAGGCAAAAGAACAAGCAAGCCGCTATCTGCGCGATAGCGGCTTGCTTCAGCTGGTTCTGTTTAATCCTTCGGATAGATGCAGCGCACGCCCTGATCTTCCAGGTAGCGCAGCCAGACCTCGCTGGGGCGGGCGTTGGTGACGACTGCCTCGATGCCGGAAACCGGGGTGATGTTCACGAACGAGACTTTGTCGATCTTCGAGCTGTCGACGACGAGAATCTTCTGCCGCCCAGCGCGGAGCATTGCCTGCTTTGCCTGTGCGTTGAGTTCGTTCGAGTCAGTGACGCCCGCTTCGCGGTCGAGACCCTTGCAGGAGACGAAGACCTTGTCCACATGATAGTTGCCGAGATATTTTTCGCACTGGCTGCCGACCAGCGCCAGAGACTCTGCCTTGAGTCTGCCGCCCGTGAGCAGAATCGACCAGGTTTCCACGTTTGCCAGCTCCACCACCAGCTCGACCGAGTTGGTAATGATCGTAAGGTTTTTCTTGTCGCGCAGCTTCTTTGCGCAGAACAGCGCCGTCGAGCTGTCGTCGATCATCAGATGGTCCCCATCGTCGACCATCTGGCAGACGAGGTCTGCAATCTGGTTTTTGAATTCGACGTTCGTCTTGCTGCGGATGGCGTGGGACAGGTCGGTTTTCGTACTGTTGCCGAGGATGGCGCCGCCGTAGGTTTTGGTGGCGTAGCCCTCTTTTTCGAGCTTGTCGAGGTCGCGGCGGATGGTTTCCTCCGTGACCTGATAGTGGGCAGCAAGCTCGCTGACCAGAACGCGCTGTTCGGCGCGGAGTTTTTGCAGAATTTCGTTTTTGCGTTCAATTGCTAACATGGTTTGTCCTTTCGCGTCCGCCATCTTTGTCGCAGCGGACTGAATTCCACATAATAATAAATAATATAGCATAAAAACACGAAAAGTGCAAGAGCTCTTCCAGTAGAAAACGGAAATAACTGTAAGAAAATCGCAGACGCGGCGCAAAAGCGCGCACTGGGAAAAAATACTTCTTAATTTTGCGCTTTACGTCTTGAAAAAACGAAAGCCGTCTGATAAATTAGAAAGCGCTGGTAGTTATGTAAATTTTTTTATGTAAATCGATTGAGAGCGGAGCGAATCTGGTTTATGGTTTTTTCAAGCTTGTTCTTTTTATATATTTTTCTGCCGCTGTGCCTGCTTTTGTACTTTATTCAGCGGAGCTTGACGGCGAAAAACATCGTCCTGGTCTGCGCGAGTCTGGTGTTTTACGCCTGGGGCGAGCCGGTGTATGTGCTTCTGATGCTGGCGGTGGCAGCGCTCAACTGGGGCTTTTCGTTGGCGTTTGAAAAAAAGAGGAGCCGGGCGCTGCTGGCGCTGTGCGTGGCGCTGAATCTGTCGGGGCTGATTGTGTTCAAATACGCAGGATTTCTGGTGGAGAACTGCAATGCGATATTCAAAACCGCGTTTGCCGTGCCGCAGATATCGCTTCCGATCGGCATCTCGTTTTACACATTTCAGGCGCTGTCGTATTCGGTCGACGTGTACCGCAAAGACGTTGCGGCGCAGCGGTCCTACTGGAAGCTGCTGCTGTATGTTTCGATGTTTCCGCAGCTCATTGCAGGACCGATTGTCCGCTATGTGGACGTTGCGGCGCAGATCGACGCGCGCGAGCTGGACAGCGAGAACATCTTCCGCGGCGTGACGCGCTTTTGCATCGGTCTCGGCAAAAAGGTGCTGCTTGCCGATCACATCGGGCAGGTGGCTGACCAGCTGCTGGGCGGCTCGTTTGCGGGCGCGACGTCGGTGGGCATCCTGCTCGGCATGCTCGCCTACATGTTCCAGATCTACTTCGATTTTTCCGGCTACTCCGACATGGCAATCGGTCTCGGGAAAATCCTCGGCTTTACGTTCATGGAGAACTTCCGTCTGCCGTATACGGCAAAATCCATCACCGAATTCTGGCGGCGCTGGCACATTTCGCTCAGCTCGTTCTTCCGGGATTATGTCTACATACCGCTCGGCGGCAACCGGAAACACGTGTATCTGAACCTGTTTGTCGTCTGGGCGCTGACGGGTCTGTGGCACGGCGCGAACTGGAACTTTGTGCTGTGGGGGCTGTACTTTTTTGTGCTGCTGTGCATCGAGCGGCTGCTCAGAAATGGGCTTTCCAGAATTCCAAAGCCGGTGCGCCATCTTGTGACATTGGTTCTGATTCTGTTCAGCTGGAACATTTTCTATCACACGGATCTGACGCGGCTGCTGGAAAGCTTCCGGATTCTGTTCGGGCTTTCTGGCTCCGGCTTCACAAACGAGACGACCAATCTGCTGCTGCGCAATAATCTGCCGCTGCTGCTGGTCTGCGCGGTCGGCTGCACGGCAATTCCGCAGTTCACGGGAAATGTGATTGGGCTTCTGTGCGCGGAAAAGCGCGACGACGGCGTGGGGCACAAGGTCTACGCAGCGCTGACGTTCGTTTTTGATCTGGCACTGCTGGCGCTGGCAACGATTTCTCTTGCCGGGTCGAGCTACAACGCATTTTTGTATTTCCGCTTCTAGGAGGGCGGGCGCATGAAAAAGATTTATCGCGCGATGGCAGGCATCATTCTGGCGCTGCTGCTGGCAATCGGGCTTGCCTCACTCTTTACAACCGGCGTGGGAAGCGACGGCGCGGATACCAGCAAGCCGCAGTTTTCCATGCAGGCGCTGCTGGACGGCACATTCATCTCCAAGCTGGAAACCTGGTATACGAACACCTTCCCCATGCGAGATACGCTTTTGAAGGCGAACCGCTGGCTCAACGGCTTCTACCATTCCTCCGCCGGAGACGACAACATTCTCGTCCTCGACGGCAACACCGGTGCCGAGCAGGGCGGCGAGTCGCTGGCGCGGCAGGAATATGAAAAAACGGGGCAGACGCTCGAAAATGAGCCGCATCCTTCGCAGGAAACGTCCGGCGATGCTGAGATTACCAATCCGGAAACCGGAGCAGAAACGGCTGCGCCGGAAACGGCGACAGGGGAGACGAGCGGCGAAGCTCATACGGAGCCGACCCCGGAACCAACCGAGGAGGATTCGGTGCCGGAGCTGGATAACCCCGATATCTCCGAGGCGCAGTATGCCGGAAATGTCGTGATTGTGGGCGATCGCGCGATGGAAATTCCGACGGCAACAAACTCCGTCATTGAGAGCTACGCAAAGACCGTCAATGCTTTGGCGGATGCGTTGGGCAGTGATGTGCGGACCATCAGTCTGGTCACGCCGAACGGCGGCGAGTTTTATTCGCCCGAGAGCATGCATCAGGGACTCAATTCCCAGAAGGACATGATCGACTACTGCTACGGCAAGATGGGAAAAGACATCCTGACCGTCGACGCCTACTCGAAGCTGCGCGCGCATACGGACGAGTATATTTTCTTCCGGACTGACCACCACTGGACGCAGCTGGGCGCATATTACGCCTACACTGCGTTCTGCGAGGCGGCAGGCTTTGAGGCAGTGCCGCTCGACCGGTTTGAGACCGGACGCTACGACCGGTTCGTCGGCTCGATGTACACCTTCACGGCAAATTATCCCCAGAGCCAGACGCTTCTGGATAACCCCGATTATCTGGAATACTATCTTCCGATTGCCACCACGCACGCAAAATACTACGCGGACGGGAATCTGCAGAACGGCGTGCCGGTGAGTGTGGTCTATCAGCATCTTGACGCCTCTGTCAGCAACAAATATCAGTGCTTTATCGGCGGCGACACGCCCGTGTGCGTCATTGAAACCGACGTGGAGGGACCTGTGTGCCTGATGCTCAAGGAGTCCTACGGCAACGCCTTTGCACCGTTCCTGACGAGCCACTACAGCAAGATCATCGTCGTCGACCCCAGAGAGTTCAACCGCGACGGAAAGCCGAGTCTGGACCTGACGCAGTTTGCAAAGGACCAGGGCGTGAATGATCTGCTGGTGATCAACTATCCGTATATGATCAATAACTCGTATTACATCGCCTGGCTCGGCAGACTCGTCGGCTACAGCGCCTCCTGATACTTTTTTAAGACAAAAATCTCCCCGGTGCGCAAGCACCGGGGAGATTATTTTACGATTCGCGGACATTGAAGTCTTTGGTTGTGACGAGCTTGTGGTTGAAGTAAATTTCCAGCGTGTACGTGCCTGCCTTCTGCGGCATGCTGGAAAGCGAACCGACGAACAGATCCTTTTCCCACATGGTGTTCCACTGCCGCTGGGATTCTTCGAAGCTGACAAGCTTGCCCGCGTCGTTACGGACAACGAGCATGACGGAAATGTCATCCTCCGCTTTCGTGTCGAGCGTCGAGAGCGTTTGCAGCGCGAACGCCATCTGCTCGGAAATCGTGTAGTAGTTGTTGCGCGAAGTCGAGAGGTTCGAACTGGTCACGGTTTCCACATTTGCGGGCTTGAGGAAGAAGCCGAGGTAGGTGTTGCCCATGCCATGGTCGGTGTACTTATCCGTCACAGCCGGGGAGTGATACGCCACTTTTGTTTCGCCCTCCAGCTTTTCGCCGCTCTTGAGCGCAATGGTGAACGTGTAGTCCGCGTCGGGAACCAGATCGGAGAGCGGCACACGCAGCGGCGCGTCCTGCGCTTCGGGAAGCTCGACCGCGGTATCAATGCCCGCAACTTTTGCTTCCAGCGTCCAGCCAGGCTCCGCAGGGTCTACCTCGCAGGTCCAGTCGAGAACCAGATCCTCGCCGTCGACATCGGCTGTAAACGAGGAGAGCTTCGTGATGTTCGGCGTGATCGACGTCGAGACGCTTTGCAGCATCGTGGGCGTGGAGATGATGATTTCATATGTCTCGCCCGGCGTCAAGCCCTCAAAGGTCACAGACGGCGTGGAGACGATCTGCGTGTCGGAGTAGTCGTTGGGACCCGTGATGGTAACGGTCCAGCTCTCGGGTGCGTCGCCTTCGATATCCCAGGACAAGATTGCCGACGAGCTCGAAATCGCGACGGACAGCGGCGGGACGATGCTGACGGTCGGAACCGTAGAGAACGTTGCGCTCGTCTGCCCGATGAGCTTCGTGTTCTCAGGCTCCTGCAGGGTAAAGGTATACTCGGTGCCGGAGGCGAGACCTGCAATGACGGTGCTGTGACCGGAGAAGGTCGCGGTCTGCGCTTCCTGTCCCTCTGCCGCATAGCTGACGGTCCAGCTGCCGGGGTCGGGTCCATCCAAAATGATGAGGTTCAGCTCCGCCTGCGTCACGGAGACGGGCGTTGCCGTGAAGCTCAGAATCTCCGTCTGCGCGAGCGTCGTTGCCATGAGCGTGTAATTGCCGGTCGGGGTTTCTCCGTTCTGCGGCTCGACGGTCACGGTGTACTGTGTGCCGGGGACAAGACCGGAGAAGGTAAGGTCTGTCTTTGCCTGGAAGCTCTGGTGGAACTTGTTTCCGTAGGTGTCGGAGCAGACGACCTGGAACGAGCCTTCCTTTTCGCCGGAATCGACCTGCACGGTCAGATAGTCCGTGCCGGTGTCCACAAGGGTGATCTCGTTGATGTGCAGATTGCTGGGCGCAATGATGAAGAAGTAGACCGCCGCGCCGATGCCGGCAATCAGCAACAGGCAGCACAGCGCGATGGGAAGCCAGCGGCTCTTTTTGCGGCGCTTTTTGGGCGCGCCGGAATCATCCAGCGGTGCGTCGTCTTCTTCATCCGGCTCCAGAGAACCGGGGATGCCGTAGCCCTCCGGGTCCTTCTGCGCTTCTTTATGGACCGAGTCGATGAGCGAGTTGAGCATCTGCGTGTCCGGCGAGAAGTTCTCCTTGAAATCCTCGGGCAGCGAATCGGTGTCTGCAAACTGCACCGGCTCAATTTCTTCCTCCTGCGTCAGATCGACCGGCTCGTGCTCCCCCGCGATCGGGGGAACAATCAGCGTGTCGTCGACCTGGTTGCGCTTCATGTACTCGACCAGTGCGTCCTTCAGTTCCTGCGGGCTCTGGTAGCGGTCGGCAGGCTGAAAGGCACACGCCTTGAGAATGATTTCGGAAATCTCGTAGTCCGCGTACATCGGAACCGGGAGCGCCTCGCCGGTGACTCTGCGGCGATCCGCTGCCTTCGCGGACGTGTTTTCGTCCTCAAAGGGCGCGTGGTTGCCGTTGAAAATCCGGTATAGAATCAAGCCCACGGAATAAATATCCGTCGTTGGCTCGATCGTGCCGAGCAGACTGAACAGCTCCGGCGCGGAGTAGGAGCTGAGCATGCTCTCGGGCATCGTGCAGTATTTGAGATCGTCGATTTTCGCGATGCCGAGGTCTCCGAGCAGGAAATGCCCCTGTGCGTTCAAGTAGATGTTGGACGGCTTGACGTCGCGGTGAATGAGCCCCGCTGCACGCAGATCGATGAGGGCGCTGCAAAGGTCCATCGCCAGATTGACCGCGCAGAGCTTCGTCATGGCGTTGTCGGATAAGTAATCGACGAGCGTCTTGCGATGCTCGGCAAGCAGATACATGTCGTAGCCGACGCCGTCTTCCTTGGGCGCGATCTGATAGCTGCGGAAGCAATCGAGATTCGGGCTTGCCGAGAGTGTTTCAAGCGTTGTCAGCTCCGTCTGATAATCGGAAACAACCTGCTCATAATATTTTTGCGCGTCTTCCTTTGTGGCGGCGGCTCCGGTGAACATCAGCGCGTCGACCTGCTTCTGAGACTCCGGCACGGAGATGTGCTTGAGAACGTAGGTCTGCCCGCTTTTGGTGCTTCTGACGATATATACTGCGGCTGCGCCGCGAACGCTCACACACTCGACTACTTCCATATTGGAAAGCAGCGGCGAGATAAGCTTGAGTTCTGCCAAATGGTTCGCCTCCTTTTCATACGTCTTATTATTCTAAGCGATTTTTGATAAAAATGCAATACAAGATATTGCGATATGGGGTTGGAATTTGTCGCAAGGTGTGTTATGATACGCAGTAGGTCTCAACCGAAGCGGCGCAATGCCGCCAACCATCCAGCACGCAAAGGTGCGTGCGCAGCAAACGGAGGATTTGCATGAAACTGAAAAAATGCGAATACTGCGGCACGGAGTTTGACGCCGCGCTCAGTCAGTGTCCGCTCTGCGGAAAAGCGGTGCAGCCCGGCGCAGCCGAGCCGCAGCCGGTCATGCCCGCGGCGTATAAGCCGGCAGGCGGTCGCGGCGGAAAGTTCAGTAAGAAAAAGGGCGGTCATTTCGCTGCCGACCCGAAAAAGGAAAAAGAGGCAAAAAGCGCGGAAAATCCCTATAAGATTCCGAAATGGATGATGGTTACGATCTGCGTGATTCTGGGGCTTGCGGTTCTGATGGGCGCGGCGTTCGCGCTGTATCAGCTCAGCTGGTTCCCGAAATTCCTGAGCCCCAAGGAGCCGGTGAGCATGCAGGAGCCGGCGCAGCAGCCCACACAGCAGACGCCTTCCGAGCCGGCACAGCCCGCTGCGCCCACCGAGCAGCAGTATATGAACGAGGAAGACTACCAGCCGGAGGAAGCGGACGAGCAGCCGGAGGCGGTTGTGCCCTGTGAGGGCTTGACGCTTGCCACAAGTTCGATTACCTTTGACGAGCCGGAGCGGTTTTACAACATCACCGTCCAGAAGCTTCCGGAAACCTGCAATCAGGAGGTAACGTTCACCTCCAGCGACGAGACGATTGCAACGGTGAACCAGCAGGGAAAGGTCGTTGCGGTCAACGGCGGCACGGCGGTCATTACCGCAGTCTGCGGAGACCAGACGGCAACGTGTCTGGTAACCTGCGATTTCATTGCCGAAGAGGAGCAGGAGCAGCCTGAAGAGCTTCCGCCTGCGCTGAATTCCACGGATATGACGCTGTTCTATCCCGGCGAGCAGGCGCCTCTGATTGTCAGCAACATCCCCGAAGGTGCGCAGGTGACGTTTACGAGCGAAAACGCCTCGGTTGCCACCGTCACCTCCAGCGGCACCATTACCGCTGTCGGCAGCGGCACGACGACCGTGCGTGCGGAGGTCAGCGGCACGAAGCTTGAGTGCATCGTCCGCTGCAAGCTCGATTCCAGCGCCGAGTCCGGCGCGGATGTGGATGCGGAGGGCTGCACGCTCAGCCATTCGGACGTTACCATGGCGTTCCTCGGCGAGTACTTCAAAATCTCCCTCAAGGACGCGGACGGAAACCGCGTGAAGGGGCTTTCGTGGAAATCGGGCAACACGGGCGTATGTACGGTCGACGCAGACGGCGTCGTCACCGCAACCGGCAAGGGCACGACCACGGTCTCGACCACCTACGGCGGCAAGAGCTTTGAGTGCATCATTCGCTGCAATCTCAAATAAAAAGCAATTCCCGGACATCGGTTTGTTCCGATGTCCGGGAATTTTTTCGGTTCATGCTTCAGATTTTCTCGATCTGCGGAACAGCAGGGTGATGCACCACAGACCGGCAAGACCGACCACTGCGTAGATAATGCGGCTGACGCTCGCGGTCTGCCCGCCGAAAATCCACGCGACCAGATCAAAGCGCGCGAAGCCGACCAGACCCCAGTTGACCGCGCCGATAATTGCCAGAATCAATGCCAAGGTATCCATGATAGTTCCTCCTTTTATGAACGCATCCATAGTATGCACGGCATGGCTGCCGCTTATTCCGCAAATCGCACAGAAATGCAAGAAATTGAGATTGCATTTTTGGCAAAATCCTGTATAATAAATATAGCCTGCAAATTTTTTAGGCACGTAAACATTTTTTGAGTTTCCCAGCCGGACAAGCACCTGTAAGGAAACCCCGATATCCCTGTCAGGAGGCGATGAAATGAACATTGTTTGTCTGGATCTGGAGGGCGTGCTGGTGCCCGAAATCTGGATTGCGTTTTCTTCGCAGAGCGGCATCCCCGAGCTGCGCAGAACCACGCGCGATGAGCCGGACTACGAAAAGCTCATGCGCTGGCGGCTTGCAATTTTAAAGGAGCACGGCTTGAAGCTTTCCGATGTGCAGAACGTGATTGCAAAGATTGACCCGCTGCCCGGTGCAAAGGAATTCTTAGACAGTCTGCGCGAAAAGACGCAGGCGGTGATTCTGAGCGATACGTTTGAAGAGTTTGCGATGCCGCTGATGAAAAAGCTGGGGCTGCCGACAATCCTGTGCAACTCCCTGGTCATCAGCGAAGACGGCTTTATTTCCGATTTCAAGCTCCGCTGCAAGGACACGAAACTCACAACCGTCCGCGCGCTGCAGTCGATCGGCTTTGATACGATTGCAAGCGGCGACAGCTACAACGACCTGGACATGATTCTGGCGAGCAAGGCAGGCTTCCTGTTCCGCTCGACCGAAAAAATCAAACAGGACTATCCGCAGCTTCCGGCATATGAGACGTATGACGAGCTGCTGCGCGCAATCTGCGCCGCGCTTTAATTTGTCGCAATTTCCTTTTGTTTCCGCGAAAATACTTATGAAAATGAAAGGTGAATCATATTATGAACGCATTTTTACCCGCTGACATTCTGCTGCCGAAGACCGACCATATGGAAAAGTGGGCAGTCATCGCCTGCGACCAGTTCACGTCCGATCAAGGCTACTGGGACCGCGTGAGAAAGAACGCCGAGGGCGCTGTCTCCACGATCAACCTGATTCTTCCCGAAGCCGAACTCGGCACCGAAAAAGAAGCCGCGCACACGGCGGAAATTAACGCGACGATGAAGAAATACGTCGACGAAGGCGTCTTCACGGTCTATCCCAACAGCTACATCTACGTCGAAAGAACGCTCGAGAACGGTTCCATCCGCGAAGGTCTTGTCGGCATGGTCGACCTCGATGCGTATGACTATAACCCCGGCGCAACCTCTGCCATCCGTGCCACCGAGCGCACGGTTCCCGAGCGCATTCCGCCCCGCCAGAGAGTCCGCCGCGACGCTCCCATTGAGCTGCCCCACGTGCTGATGCTCTGCGACGACCACGACAAGAAGCTCATCGAGCCAATCGGCGCGAAGAAGGACAGCCTGAAAAAAGTCTACGACTTCGACCTCATGGAAGGCGGCGGACACATCACCGGCTGGCTCGTCGAGGGCAAGGACGTCGAGGACTTCAACAAGGCACTTACCGAGTACACCGCAACCGTGGGCGAAAAATACGTCGGTCTCAAGGGCACCCCGATGGTCTTTGCCGTCGGCGACGGCAACCACTCT
>ERZ773139.2085-NODE-2085-length-21077-cov-3.274474_pt1 | contig 21077 bp, 23 predicted proteins | sample MGYA00580854_ERZ773139 | MGnify/ENA primary metagenome ERZ773139 (study PRJEB29015, sample SAMEA2737809) | human gut metagenome | biome: human gut; feature: human-associated habitat; material: faeces | place: China | collected 2012 ...
GCTTGCGAATTTGCCGAAGGATTACAAGGCAAAGGGCAACATTATCGCTTTCGTTGATGAATGTCACCGCACCAATTCCGGTAGGCTGCACAAGGCTGTTCACACGCTCATGCCGGATGCCGTGCTTATTGGCTTTACCGGTACGCCACTGCTGAAGAAGGACAAGACCTCCAGCATTGCCACTTTCGGTTCCTACATTCACACCTACAAATTCGATGAAGGCGTTGCCGATGGCGTGGTGCTTGACCTGCGTTACGAAGCCCGCGATGTCGATCAGGATTTGAGCAGCAAGGATAAGGTGGATTTGTGGTTTGAAAGCAAGACCGCCGGTCTGACAGACAGAGCCAAGCTCCAGTTGAAACAAAGCTGGACTTCAATCAATAAGCTGTATAGTGCCAAGCAACGCCTTGAGAAAATCGCTTCGGACATCATCTTCGATATGAGCCTGAAACCGCGTCTCAAGAATGACCGTGGCACCACTATGCTTGTGGCTGATAGTATTTACGAAGCCTGCCGCTATTGGGATATCTTCCAATCGCTCGGCTTTACGAAATGTGCCGTCGTTACCTCCTATGAACCCTCCACCGCTTCTGTCCGAACCGCAACATCAGATCTGTCAACCCAGAGCGAAGAAGAATACAAGAAAGCCATTTATGAACGCATGCTGGGAGGAAAATCGGTTGCTGAGTATGAAGCCGATGCAAAGAAGCAGTTTAAGGAAGAACCGGGCAAGTTGAAGCTGCTGATCGTGGTAGACAAACTGTTGACCGGTTTCGACGCGCCCAGCGCCACCTACCTTTACATTGATAAGTCGATGCGCGACCACGATCTCTTTCAGGCGATCTGTCGCGTCAACCGTCCGGACGGCGAGGACAAGGACTATGGCTATATCGTAGACTATATGGATCTGTTCCGCAATGTCCAGTCTGCAATTTCCGATTACACCTCCGGTGCTTTTGACGAATATGACACCGAGGATATTGAAGGCTTGATTAAGGGCAGCTACGATGAAGCCAAAGCAGAAATGGACGGATCACGCACTTCTCTGGAAGCTCTTTTCGAGAATGTGAATCCTCCTCGAAATGATTCCGATTTCATTGACTATTTTTGCAATGACGGTGAAGAACAAGAGACAGCGGCACGGCGCGATAGTCTCTATTCGCTTACTGCTGCCCTTTCCCGCTCGTTCGCAACATGCTGTGATCGTCTCGTATCGCATTATGGATACGAAGATGTACAGGTCGAAGAACTGCGGAGCAAGATATCCGGTTTCAATAAAGTCAAGGAAATGATCCGGCTTGCCAGCTGCGACTACATCGACCTCAAACCATATGAAGCCGATATGCGCTACATCCTCGACACATATATCCGTGCAGAAGATAGTACGGTAGTCAGTGAGCTTGGTAGCATGTCGTTGGTGGAACTGCTGTTGCAGGGAAAAACGACGACGCCTTCGGATTTGATCCATGATATTCCCGGTGATCAAAAAGCGAAGGCTGAGACAATCGAGAACAACCTGAAGCATGAGATCGTAAAGAAGATGGGCGGCAACACAGTCTATTATGACAAGCTGTCTGAAATGCTTCAGAAACTCATCGACCAACGTAAAATTGAGGCACTCAGTTATGAGGAGTACCTGCGGCAGGTTGTAGAGCTCGCTGAAGCCATTCTCCACCCCGAAACGAGCGACGACTATCCTGACACAGTAAAAGGCAGCGAGGCAAAGCGTGCCTTGTACGATTTCTTCAACCAGAATGCCGATCTTGCGGTCGCTATCGATAAAGAAATACGATCAGCGCTTCAGCCCGGTTGGAAGAGTAATTTCCAAAAGCAACAGTTGATCAGGGGCGCAATCTACAAACAGTTACTGCAGAATGGCTTCGACGAAGATGATGCTGCAAGTCGAGTAAACGATGTTTACAACCTTGCGCTTCGACAGGAAGAATACGATGAGTGAAAAAATCGAGATCGGAGGACTTCAGATCGAAGTCCTCCGCAAGAAAAGTCTGAAAAACATGTATATCCGAATCAATCCACCGGAAGGCGATGTTGTGGTCAGTGCTCCTGCAGATGCTACGGACGAGGAAATTCGACTGCTGGTACTGAAAAGGATGCCGGATATTTCAAAGGTTCGCGGCAGAATGAATGCACAGCCCCGTCAGAGTAAGCGGGAATATGTATCCGGCGAAGCCTTCTATTTATGGGGCAAACCTTACATGCTGCAGGTCGTCGATGGTGGAAATGGCTATAAAATCGAAAAGAAGCAGTCCAAGATTGTGATGACGGTTCCTGATAATGCGACCGATGCCGGAAAGGAAAAAGCCATAACGGAATGGTATCGTGCCGAGCTTCGTCGTGTGCTTGATCTTATGTTTCAAGACTGTATGCGCAAAACAGGTATCATAGCAACGGAAGCCAGAATAAAGAACATGAGAACACGCTGGGGCACGTGCAATGTCGATGAGCGGCGTATATGGATAAATCTGCAGCTCGTCAAAAAGCCACAAGAATGCCTCGAGTATATCATCATACACGAACTGGTGCATCTGCTCGAAAAGAATCATACCAATCGTTTCAATGCGCTTGTGGAAAAATACTGCCCGACATGGAAAGAGGCAAAAAAACTGCTTACAGAAATGCCTCTTGACTACATGAGCAAAGGAGACGCGCTCACTAATGAGGAATAAGTTGTCCCGTGCCGATGTTTTTGATGTGAATAAAACATCAGGAGCCTTGATTCTCGGTTCAAATAGACTTGATGACTATGCCTCAAAGTATCTCAGCCATATTTGTCGTGATGCGCTTACATCACCAATCCCTCTTCCGGTAGAAAATATTCTCGCAGAGCAGGGATTGACTGTCATCGATGTTCGGCTGTCCCGCAACCTCGATATATTCGGGTGCTGTCTCCTGTTAGATGGAGACGTTCAGGTCTACAATCCGGAATCGGACTGTATGGAGACAAAACACTATCCAGCTGGAACCATATTGATTGACCCGGATTTTGCAGCCTTTTACGGAGAAGGTGCCAAGCGAAACACGCTGATGCATGAGGCATTGCATTGGGAAAAAGATAAGCGTTATTTTGAAATCCTTCAAGTAAAGAACAAGCGCGCATCCGAAACGCTCTATCCGATAATGTGCCGAGCCTCCACTTCAAACTATACACCCGCTGAAGGTTCGAGAACAAAAGCAAGCGAAGTTCAATGGCTCGAATGGCAAGCTCATAAATTGGCACCGAGAGTGTTGATGCCTGCCACTATGTTCAAGAAAAAGGCTCTTGAGCTGATTGAAAGCTACCAGAATCAGCCCAGTGGCAATAGTCTGTCCTGCGACACATTGATCGAGGATTTGAGCAACTTTTTCATTGTGTCCCGGATATCTGTTAAATACCGTCTGATTGAGGTCGGTCTTCTTGGACGCATATCTGGCTTCGAGGATTATGATGCAGTTTTTGCCGATATAAACCACAGCAAAAATCTGGTTGCACTTACTCCTGCTGAAGCATATCAACTCCTTAGTTTGGACTCTTCCCTCCGGGCTTGGGTCAGCGGTGGTCGGTTTGTTTTTGCCGACGGATACTTTGTATTGGCAGATGAGAAATACGTTACTGCCAAAGAAGACGGCCTGCACTTGACGGCAAAAGCAAAAAAGAATCTGGCACAGTGTGTAATCAATATCCGCGAGCAGAAATTTACGGTTTATCGCAATGTGCGGAAAGATTTAGTCGGATACGCCGCTCTCTATCGTGTAGAAGGAATCGATCAGCGGCTGTTAACCTTCCATCCGAATTATCAGGCAAATTTCAACTATGAACCTGATGAGGTTTATGAGGCTTTCCACGATCATCTCCTTACCTATGATGAGAGCGAAGAGATAGAACTGGTAAAGCGGCTGGGCGATCCGACAACCACACTCTGTCAATGCTTATGGTATCTGATGGAAAACAGAAAATGGTATTATCCTGAAGCATTTAATGAGATGACAGGCCTGCATAAGAACTATCATGGAAAAATCAGGAACAACAAATACAATAATATGGGAACAGAAATCTTGATGACTATCTGTGTCTCCTTGCGGCTTAAGCTCCGTATCGTTGAGCAGATATTCGCAAAGTCCAATAATAAATTGAATTACTATCAAGACCCCGATAAGACCTACATACGCATTTTGGAGAATATGCCCGGCTTATCGTTGCAAGATTTCAACAGCGTTTTGGTACAGGCTGGCATCAAAGAATTGGGCAGCACACTAAAAGATGATCCAAGCTAAAAAGTTGATAACTCACTGAGTTGGTTTTGGCCCCCCGAAAGGGGGGCTTTTTTTGTGCCTTTATATCAGAAAATGGCCTATTTTCGGTACTTTTCGACCAACTCGATGAGTTGGTCATGGAAAATTGAAAAAGAAGATAATGAAGTCAAGCAATGTGAACCGGTTCCGTTGCCCATACATTAAGTCCAAATAGCGCTTAAGGACGGAAAGGAGCAGATATGGAAAAGAGCAGTCGACAGAACTGGATCATCAATATAGAAAACTGTGCCGCAGCAATCGAGTCGTGTCTTGGATCAGCAGTTGTTAATTCCGTCCTCGAACGTTACGGTGCGCACAGTATTCGGGATTTACATTCAAATGATCTTCCTGATGTTTTCAGTGAACTGTACGCAATCGAAGCTGATATGAAATAAGCGCCTCGTCCGGAGCATGACCCTAAACTGCTTACTGCCGGATACTACGTCACTTGATCACTGATGGCTCAATAGTATCCGGCAGACAACTGAATATCACAGCTGCCTTTTGAGCGGGTTGCTGCAATCCGAAACGGAGAGGTTCGTTTGGACTGCGGTTGGTTTCATACGCCCATTTTACAGCTTTCATCAATTCCTCCGTTTCGAGAAATCGACAATCGGAGGAATTATTATGACAACCAATCTCAAGAGAATCCCGTTTATTCCCAACCTGTCCCGCGAATTCAAGCCAATGAAGCATTATCTCTGCGAGACAGACAGCTCTGCCAAACTGATCTCGCGCACGGCATTCATGCGTCAGCTGGCGCAGCAGCCTTGCCCCAAAGGTCAGGTCTTCATCGACTTCGACGACGGCATCGTTTACCTGTTTCCCTTTGATCCGGAACGTGCAGCTCAGTTCACAGTTGCCTACGGTGAATTCGAGACCAAGTACAAGCGCTTCTACCGGGAGCAGGAAGCCATCCGCGCAGGCCGCCGCATGACGGTTGTTCACCTTGACCAGTTTGATGATACGGCTGCTGAAGGCGACGATATGCAGAGCACATGGCTGGTATCGGAAGAATCGCCGGAAAGCGTGTGTCTTGCCAAGGAGCACTTCATTATCCACTCTTCATCCTTCAATTCCCTGTCGGACTCTGACCGTGAAATCCTGACCGGCTTCATCAATGCTGGTTACAACGCCCGCGAGCTTGCCCGGCATCTGGGTAAAGACCCTTCCGGTGTGCTGAAGCTCGTCAAGCGTGCCGCTGTACGACTTGAAAAGAAAATCGAAGAAAATTCCTGACCAAATGTCCACATTCCGTTCCGGCCTGTCCGAACAGGAAGGTGTAAGGACGCTACAGCGCCGGAATGGGGGTGGAAAAGATGGTCAAGCACAGTCCCACTCAGAGTCAATACAAGGAAGGAGGAAGCACACATGTCCCGCATGAACGAACTGTCCATCGCAATCGACGAGCTTAGGAACGCGGCGGCAGCACTGAACAGCGTGGCAGATTCCCTGACGCAGTTGTTCTCCGGCGAAGAATCCGCCAAGGAAGAACCGGCACCCAAGCCCATCACCAAAGAAGAAGTCCGTGCAGAACTGGCCGCCAAAAGTGCGGCGGATTACGGAGTGCAGGTACGCGCACTGCTCAAACGATTCGGCGCGGCACAGCTTTCCGCGGTTAACCCAGACGACTACCCATCTTTATTGCTCGAAGCGCAGGCCATTGGAACCGAGGTGGGTGCGGATGGCTAACCACGCTGTACTTTCAGCATCAGCCAGCCATCGCTGGTTGAACTGCCCGCCTTCGGTCAGGCTGACCGAGCGCATTCCCGACAATGGCAGCATCTATGCCGCCGAGGGCAGCGAAGCTCACGAATTGTGCGAATTCAAGCTCCGGCAGCTGCTGGGCATGGAGGCACACAACCCTCTGGATACCCCCATCGGCCTTCAGTATTACGACGGCACCATGGAAGATGCAGCTACCGGCTATGCGGCCTTCGTGCTGGAACTACTGGAGGAGATTCGGAAAACCTGCTCCGATCCCATCGTTATGGTGGAACAGAAGCTGGACTACTCCCGCTGGGTGAAGGACGGCTACGGTACAGGTGACGCGGTCATCGTCGCGGACGGCACGCTCCATGTGATTGATTTTAAGTACGGAACCGGGGTGCCCGTTTCGGCAGAAGGTAACAGTCAGATGCGCCTGTACGCCCTCGGCGCGCTCGATATGTTCGGCGAACTGTACGACATCGACACAGTAGTCACGACCATCTACCAGCCCCGGCTCGCCAGCATCAGTACGGACATGATTTCCAAGACTGACCTGCTGGATTGGGCAGAGAACACGCTTCGCCCGCTGGCCGATCAAGCCTACAAGGGCGAAGGCGACCTGAACGCAGGTAGCTGGTGCCGATTCTGCAAGCTGCGCAACACCTGCCGGAAACGAGCAGAAGCCAACCTTGCCATGGCAAAGCACGATTTCAAGCTGCCGCCCACGCTATCCGACGAAGAGATCGCCATGATCCTCGATAAGCTGGACGACCTGATCAGCTGGGCAGGCGACGTCAAGGAATACGCCCTGAACGCAGCCCTTCACGGCACACGCTTCCACGGTTGGAAGCTGGTCGAAGGCAGGTCGAACCGCAGGTATACCGACGAAACCGCCGTGGCACAGATCGTCAGCGGCACCGGCCACGACCCCTACGAGCACAAGCTGCTCGGCATTACCGCCATGGAAAAGCTGCTCGGCAAGAAGCAGTTTGCCACACTACTCTCCGGTCTGGTGGAGCGCCCGCAGGGTAAGCCTGTGCTCGTCCCCGCCAGCGACAAAAGACCCGAAATGACAAACGCGAAGAACGACTTCGCCAACAATTGATTGGAGGTACATCTGTATGGCTAAGAATATCAATCCCACCAAAGTTATCACCGGCAAGGACACCCGTTGGAGCTACTGCAACGTTTGGGACGCCAAGAGCATCAACGGCGGCACCCCGAAATTCTCCGTTTCCCTGATCATCCCCAAATCCGACGAAGCGACCGTTCGCAAGATCAAGGCTGCCATCGATGCCGCTTATCATGACGGCGAGAGCAAGCTGCGCGGCAACGGCAAGACTGTGCCCCCGCTGGTAGCCATCAAGAATCCCCTGCGCGACGGCGATACGGAACGCCCCGATGATCCGGCCTATGCCAACAGCTACTTTGTCAACGCCAACAGCGCCACTGCCCCTGGTGTCGTGGATGCGGACTGCAATCCCATCTTGACCCGCAGCGAGGTTTACTCCGGCGTGTACGGTCGCGCCAGCATCTCCTTCTACGCCTTCAATTCGAACGGCAATCGCGGCATCGCCTGCGGGCTCAACAACCTGCAGAAGATTCGTGACGGCGAACCTCTGGGCGGCAGGGCTTCTGCGGAGAGCGACTTCGCGGATGACGACGAGGATTTCCTGTCCTGACGGAGGTGTGCGTTATGACGGAATTTGAACACCTGATGCTGCTCGCGTGCTTTTCCGTGTCCATCGGAACGACAATCGGAAACCTGATCGGTTTCCTGGTCGGCTTCATCTACGATCTGATCTCGAAACGCCGAGCCAAGAAATGCCGACTCAAGGAAACCAACGACAAGTAACCCAACGGGGCGGCGGTGTTTCATCGCCGCCCTTTTCGCAGGAGGTTCTATATGAAAACACTATCCCTCGACTTGGAAACGTACAGCAGCGTCGATTTAGGAAAATCCTCGGTTTATCGCTATGTGGAAAGCCCCGACTTTGACATTCTGCTGCTTGGCTTCAGCGCTGACGGCAGCCCGGTACAGGTAGTTGATCTGGCACAGGGTGAACAGATCCCACCCGAAGTGATCGACGCGCTAACGGACGATACCGTAAACAAATGGGCATTCAATGCCAACTTTGAACGCGTCTGCCTGTCTGAGTGGCTGCGCCGAAACAGCTATCCGCTTCACAACGAACACTACTCTACCCCTGATGATCCCTGTATGGGCTATCTCGATCCAGTGGGCTGGCATTGCACCATGGTCTGGTCAGCCTATCTTGGTCTGCCGCTGTCCCTGAAGGATGCGGGTTTTGCGCTGGGGCTGGATAAGCAAAAGCTCACGGAAGGCAAAGACCTCATCAAGTATTTCTGTGCTCCGGGCAAGGACGGACAGCGGCATTTGCCCGCCGACGCGCCTGACAAATGGAATACCTTCAAAGCCTACAACCTGCGCGACGTGGAAACCGAAATGTCCATTCAGGAGCGGCTGCGTAACTTCCCTGTGCCCGACGAGGTGTGGGAGCAGTATCACCTCGATCAGCAGATCAACGACCGAGGCATCGCCGTTGACATGACGCTGGTGCGCAATGCCATCGCCATCGATACGCAGTCCCGCGAGGAGCTGACCTCCAAGCTGCAGGAATTGACTATGCTGGAAAACCCGAACTCTGTGCAGCAGATGAAAGACTGGCTTGCCGATAACGGGCTGGAAACGGAGACGCTCGGCAAAAAGCAGGTCGCGGAACTGCTCAAGACCGCCCCGGAACCATTGCGGTCTGTGCTTGTGCTCCGGCAGCAGCTGGCGAAGAGCTCCGTCAAAAAGTATCAGGCTATGGAAACGACGGTCTGCGCCGATGGGCGTGTACGCGGATGCTTTCAATTCTACGGCGCTCGAACTGGACGCTGGGCTGGCCGGAATATTCAGCTTCAGAATCTGCCCCAGAACAAGATGCCCGATCTGGAACAGGCGCGTGCCATCGTCCGCGCCGGAGACTATGACGGGGTGCGTATGCTCTACGATTCCGCCCCGGATGTGCTTTCTCAGCTGATCCGCACGGCTTTTGTGCCTCGTTCTGGACACACCTTTTTCGTCGCCGACTTCTCGGCCATCGAAGCCCGCGTAATCGCGTGGCTGGCTGGTGAGGATTGGCGGCAGCAGGTGTTCGCCGACGGGAAGGATATCTACTGCGCCAGTGCCAGTCAGATGTTTGGTGTGCCGGTCGAGAAGCACGGCATCAATGGTCACCTGCGGCAAAAAGGAAAAATCGCTGAATTGGCGCTCGGTTACGGCGGCTCGGTTGGTGCCCTGAAAGCCATGGGCGCACTTGAAATGGGCTTGCAGGAGAAAGAACTGAAACCGCTGGTGGACGCTTGGCGCACAGCAAACCCCATGATCGTAAAGCTCTGGTGGGCGGTCGATGATGCGGTCATGACGGCGATCCGCGTGAAGTCCTCCACTGAGACGCACGGCATTCGCTTCACTTGCCAGTCCGGCATGCTGTTTATCACGCTCCCCTCTGGGCGGCAGCTGTCCTATGTGAAGCCGCGCATCGGCAAGAACCAATTTGGAAGCCCCGCCGCGACCTATATGGGCTTGAGCGCTGCCCGACAATGGGATCGTCTGGAAAGCTATGGCCCGAAATTCGTGGAGAACATCGTGCAGGCGATCAGCCGCGACGTTCTGTGCTACGCCATGCAGACGCTGCGCTGCTGCTCCATTGTGGCACACGTCCACGACGAACTGATTATTGAGGTCGATCCCCGTATGTCGCTGGAAGCCGTGTGCGAGCAGATGGGCAGAACGCCGCCGTGGGCTCCGGGCTTGCAGCTTCGCGCCGACGGCTATGCCACCGATTTCTATAAAAAAGATTGACCTCCCGTGTCCACATTCGCCCTTCGCTTGTCCGAACAGGAAAGCGAAGGGCATTTTGCTCTATTACGCACAGGGAGGTTTCCGCAATATGTTTTATGTCAAATCCCAGCTTGATGAGAGCACAACCTTGCTGACCGAGATCACCGATGAGAACGTGTTCACCCGTTGCCCCGACTGTGGGCAGGAGGTTTCCGTCGATTTGAACGACGTCATCGACGATGAAGGGCAGCTGGATCTGTTCGGCATGGGCGTCTGCTGCGCGGAATGCAGCCGCAAGCGCTGGAACGCCGCCAGCAACAGCCCCAGGCACAAAGGAGGCATGTGAAAATGAAGCAGCTGATCCCTATGGATGAACACGGTATGTTTGCTGACTACAACGATACTGCACTGGTTGACAGTCGCTTTGTAGCGGATGCCTTTGAGAAAGGTCACAGAGAAGTTCTTCGCAGCATCGACCAGATTCTCTCTGAAGATTCCGGCTACAGTGCCGAATTTAATCGGTGCAATTTTGCACCGATTAGCTACACCGATGTGCGCGGCAGAAAGCAGCGCTGTTATGCCATGACGCGAGACGGCTTCACCGCGCTGGTCATGGGCTTTACCGGCAAAAAGGCAGCCCGGTTCAAGGAGTTTTATATCAAGCGATTCAACGAAATGGAGCGATTCATCGGCGCACTGGTTTCGGCGCGTGAACAGTTCCCGAAGCTGACGGCGCAGATTCGTCTGCTCCACCCGGACGCGAAGCCCTACCACTACTCCAACGAATGCGACATGCTCAACCGCATCGTGATCGGAATGTCGGCAAAACAGTTCCGGGAAGCACACGGCTTGGAAAAGGGACAGAGCATCCGACCTTACCTCCGCGACGACCAGATTGCCATGCTTGACCTTTTACAAACCATCGACATCGGTCTGCTGCTGTCCGTCCCGGATTATCAGCAGCGCAAGCGCCATCTGGAATGGTACGCCATGACAAATGCAGGCAAGTTTGGCACAACGCGTGCGTCCGTGGCGCTCCTGACGGAAGGCGGAGTTGACGAATGAAATTCAGCAAATACAACAAGGAAGGCTATTACGACCCGACCGCGTATGAAGCCTTCACAAACATCGAAGCGGAGCGGCGTGCGGCACAGCCGTCGTCCTCCGCAATGAAGGCATATCGCCCCATTGTGTTCATCTGCAGTCCTTACGCGGATGACCCGCTGAACAATGAGCGCCGGGCAATCCGTTATTGCCGATTCACCGTGCGTCAGGGCTGCATTCCCATCGCGCCGCACATCTACTTCCCCCGATTTCTGGACGACCGCAATCCGGCAGAACGGGCGCTCGGCCTGTTCATGGGACACGTCATGCTGACCAAGTGTGTCGAGCTCTGGGTTTTCGGTAACCGTGTCACACCCGGCATGGAACGCGAAATCGCCAAGGCCGGAGAACGCGCTATGCAGATCCGCTACTTCGGTGAGGATATGAAGGAGGTTACAAACCAGTGATTACGATCTACTCCTCGGATTCCACAGGCGTCCGGGGCAACTGTTTATATCCATACCGGCACGAGGTCACGGCTGCTGCCGGTCTGCGGGAAGCGGTCAAGCACGACTATGTATGCGCCGAGTATAAGAACAGCTACCGCAGCGGCGGCAATTTCATCACGAGCAACTGCCTCGGCATGGACTGCGATAACGACCATACCGACCATGAGTACGAATGGATCACCCCGGATGATGTGCGCCGCAACTTCCCGGATGTGCCGTTGGCGATTCACTTCAGCCGCCATCATATGAAGCCCAAGGATCAGAAATCCTCAAGGCCGCGATTCCATTGTCTGTTCGCCATCGAGCAGACCACCGATGTGAAAGCCTATGCCGATATGAAGGCGCGGCTCAACGCGCTGTTCCCGTACTTCGACGCGCAGGCGCTGGACGGGGCTCGCTTCTTCTTCGGTACGGACGATCCGGAGGTCGATTTCTTTCCCGGCACCATCACGCTGAACGAGTGCCTTGAGCGCTACTACTCCGAGGAAGACAGCTTTGCCAATCTGCCGGACGGCACACCCCAAGGCCGCGCCGTGATTCAGGAAGGCAGCCGCAACCAGACGCTGTCTGTGTTTGCGGGCAAGATTCTCAAGCGCTACGGTGATAGCGATCAGACCCACGACCTGTTCCTTCAGGAAGCCGCCAAGTGTGACCCGCCGCTGCCGGACGAGGAACTGGCGACGATCTGGCGCAGCGCCCGCAGCTTTTATCAGCGGATCAGACGCCAGCCGGACTATGTCCCGCCGGAGAAATACAACGCCGATACCCCGGACGATTTCGCCTTCCGGCCTGCGGACGATACGGACGTGGGTGAAGCCCGTATGCTAGCTGATGTGTTCTATGAGCGCCTGCGCTATTCCAGAGCCACGGACTATCTGTGCTATGACGGCGTCAGTTGGAACGAAGATATCCCCGGCGCACATCGCGTCGTGCATGAACTGACCGACCTCCAGCTGGCTGAAGCCGAAGAAGCTATGAACGCCGCGTGGAAAGTGCTTCTGGATAACGGCGGCGCGGAGATGATCGAAACGCTGTCTCCCAAGAAGGCGCTGGCCGCCATGAGCGAGGATCAGCAGAAGGCTTTCGCATGGTACAACGTGACGAAGCGCTATTACCAGCTCGCCATGTCCTACCGGGCATCTAAGAATATCCGCTATGTGCTGAACGAAGCTCCGGCGCTGCTCCTGATCTCCCCGCAGGAGCTGGACGCGGATCCGTTCGCACTGAATACCCCGGCTGGCACACTTGACCTGCGGCGCGGCCTTACCTCCATGCGGGAGCATTGCCCGGAAGACTTTGTTACCAAGGTCACGGCGGTCGCTCCCGGCGACGAAGGCACAGAGCTCTGGCGGGACGCGCTGAACACGATCTTCTGTAAGAACCCCGAACTGATCGACTATGTTCAGCTGATCGCCGGTATGGCACTGGTCGGCAAGGTGTTCTCCGAGACCCTGATCATTGCGTATGGCGATGGGCGCAACGGCAAAAGCACATTCTGGAACGTGCTGGCTCGTGTTCTGGGGAGCTATGGCGGGAAGATTTCCGCTGATGCGCTGACGGTCGGCTGCAAACGGAATGTGAAACCGGAAATGGCCGAAGCCAAGGGCAAGCGCATGCTGATCGCGTCAGAGCTTGAGGAAGGGATGCGCCTGAACACATCCATTGTCAAACAGCTGTGTTCCACTGACCCCATCGAAGCCGAGAAAAAATACAAAGACCCGTTCCACTTTGAGCCGAGTCACACCCTGATTCTGTACACCAACCACCTGCCACGTGTGGGCGCTATCGACGACGGCACATGGCGGCGTCTGATCGTGATTCCCTTCGCTGCCAAGATCGATGGCAAGAGCGACATCAAGAACTATGCCGATTACCTGTTCACCAATGCCGGGGGTGCGATTCTGAAATGGATGATCGAGGGCGCTGTGCGCGTGATCGATGCCGAATTCAAAATCGACTTACCGGTGTGTGTGCAGGAAGCTATCAAGGCATATCGTGGGGAAAACGACTGGCTGGGACATTTCCTGACGGATCGCTGCGATATCGGAAAGGAACTGACCGAACAGTCGGGGACGCTTTATACGGCATACCGTCAGTATTGCGCGGAGTGCAGCGAGTATACCCGTTCCACGACCGATTTCTACACGGCGCTGGAGAACGAGGGCTTTACGCGGCATCGAACGCGCAAAGGTAGTGTAGTTCGTGGGCTTATGCTGCGCACCGATGACTTTCTGGACTGATACCTATAAATAGGTAGTGTGACGGTCGTTACACTCTCAGCGGGAAGTTCCATATAGGGAAAAACGCAGTGAAATTTACCTATAAGGAAGTTTTGGGAGAGACCGTCATCGACCGTCACACATATGGAGGAACCATGAAAATGCGAGAACGAGATATAGAAAAACGGCTGGTCATCGCCGTCCAGAAACGCCATGGGCTGTGTCCCAAGTGGGTCAGCCCCGGCCTTGACGGTGTACCAGACCGCATCATCCTGATGCCCGGCGGGCACGTGGCCTTCGCGGAACTAAAAGCCCCCGGCAAAAAGCCCCGCCCGCTTCAACTGACGCGCAAGGCACAACTGGAACAGCTCGGCTTCCGAGTGTTCATCATCGACAATACAGAACAGATTGGAGGGATGCTGGATGAAGTATCAGCCCCATGATTATCAGAAATACGCCACACAATTTATTATCGACCACCCAACGGCAGCTGTATTTCTGCAGATGGGTCTCGGCAAAAGCGTGATCACCCTGACCGCCATTCAGGAACTGGCGCTGGAGCGCTTCGAGGTGAACCGTGTGCTGGTGATTGCGCCCCTGCGCGTGGCGCGTGACACATGGCCAGACGAGATTCAGAAGTGGGATCACCTGCACAGCCTGACCTGCTCTGTCGCCGTAGGCACAGAAGCCGAGCGCCGCGCCGCCCTCCGGCAGAACACACTGATCCACATTATCAACCGGGAAAATGTGCAATGGCTGGTGGAACAGAGCGGGCTGCCCTTCGACTACGACATGATTGTAATCGACGAGCTTTCCTCATTCAAGAGCTATCAAGCAAAGCGGTTCCGGGCGCTGATGAAGGTGCGCCCCAAGGTAAAGCGCATCGTGGGATTAACTGGCACGCCCAGCAGCAACGGCCTGATGGACTTGTGGGCGGAGTTTCGACTACTGGATATGGGCAAGCGGCTGGGACGATTCATTACCAAGTACCGCGAGGTGTTCTTCCTCCCGGATCGCCGCAGCGCCCAGCAGGTGTTCTCGTGGAAGCCCCGCCCCGGCGCTGAAGACGAGATTTACGGACTGATCGGCGATATCACGATCTCCATGAAGAGCGTGGACTTCCTGCAGATGCCGGAGTGCATTTCAAACCGTGTGCCTGTCCGGCTGTCCCGATCCGAGCGTGACACCTACGACGAACTGAAGCGGGAACTGGTTACCTCCCTGCGCGGGGAACAGATCGACGCGGTCAACGCCGCGTCCCTGTCGAACAAGCTGTGCCAGATGGCGAACGGCGGCATCTACGTGGATCGCCCGTCAACCGCTGACGCGGTCGCCGGGTACAGCCCCTGCGGTACGTCTTCGACGTATCCTCGCGGCTTAGTCGGGGCTGAAGCCCCTCCCTCCACCGAGCGCCGGGCACTGTTCTTCCACGAACGGAAGTTGGACGCCTTGGAGGACATCATCGAAGCCGCCAACGGGCACCCGCTGCTGGTGGCGTACTGGTTCAAGCACGACCTTGCCCGGATTCGAGAGCGCTTTTCTGTGCGGGAGATCAGGACGAGCGCGGACATCGCCGACTGGAACGCCGGAAGAATCCCTGTGGCCTGCATCCACCCGGCTTCTGCCGGGCACGGACTCAACCTGCAGGCCGGTGGCAACACACTGGTGTGGTTTGGGCTGACGTGGTCGTTGGAGCTTTACCAGCAGACCAACGCCCGACTGTGGCGGCAGGGGCAGCAGGCTGACACCGTAGTGATTCACCACATCGTGTGCGAGAACACGATTGACGAACAGATCCTCTCCGCGCTGGAACGGAAGGATCTGACACAGGCGGCACTGATGAACGCCGTAAAAGCACAGCTGGAGGTGCAAAAATGACTGCAAAGGAATATCTTGGTCAGGCGTACCGGCTGGATCAGCGGATTGACGCCAAGCTGGAACAGGTGTCCAACCTTCGGGCGCTGGCAACTAAGGCCACAGCAACCATCAGCGATATGCCCCGGAGCTCTTCTCCGAATCTCCAGCACATGGAGAGTACAATCCTGAAGATCATTGATCTGGAACAGGAGATCAACGAGGACATCGACCGGCTGGTGGATCTGAAAAAGGAAATTACCACTGCAATCAAAGCTGTTACTGTTCCGGAGTATCAAATGGTGCTGGAGCTACGGTATCTGTGCTATAAACACTGGGAAGAGATTGCGGTGTCTATGAACTACACCACGGCAAATGTGTTCCTGCTTCATGGCAAAGCACTGCGGGAAATTCATGTGCCCGCATGAACTCTATAGTGTTTTTGATAGATATAGAGTAAGCACCTGTGCTATACTGTAAACTGTCGAAACACAATCAAAAGAGCCACGCACGGACACACAAGCACCGGCGTGGTTCTTGCTTTTGGAGGATGTATGTCAAAAGAGGAATTCCTGCGGCATTTGAAAGCGTACCGAAGCAAACTGCCCCGGCAGGCCGTCCTGACACTGCGCGGGCAGGCGCTTTCCGGAGACGTGGATGGTGCAATTCGTGGGCTGGCACAGATTCTCAAAAATAAAGCGCGATGTGTGCCGCCATGCAGTTGACTTTCTGGGGCATGAGAGCGTTAATGTCGTCACGCTGAACGGCGATAAAAAGCGAGGAGGTATCCCCATGAGAGTAGAAACCACCACGAACAACCGCAAGGCAATGGCATACGCGCTGGCCGAACGTCTCGGAGCTGAGTGCCGGTACATGGGCACCCCGACATACGCCTACCGCGTAGGCAACCTGACCATCGAGCGCGACGGCGCGATCATCGGTGAGCACCTTGAACTGCTGACGGTCACGGGCTGGCTGCTGGAGCACGGCTACATTACGGAGCCGATCCCTATGATGGAACAGCCCGCAGCGGAGAGCATCGAAGAACAGCCTGACGAAAAGACAACGCCTGATTTGGAAGCGGCTGCCGACGAGTCCATTACGCACACCTGCGTTTTCCTCCCACTTTCCTCCTTCACGCCTCTTGGTCTCAAGAACCTGATTCGCACGCTATACGCAAGGCAGCGCCTGATTTGCGAGATGACACGAAGCAGGGACATCGCGATCGAACCCGAGGTCATCACCACACTGCAGAGCGACGCCTTGACCGAGCTGCCGATTCTGGAGCGCGTCCTGCGCGAGACCATTGACCACGGCTTCATCAAGGGCATTGATTTGGAAGACGGGCGCATCGGTTTGGTTTTCCCGCACGACGAGAACGCCCCCACCCGCTGGCAGCATTACGCCAAGCTCCTGACGGCCATCGTCGATAAGGCCAAAGCCACCACGCGGGTGAACACTGTGATGATTGAGCCGGAAGACAGCGAGATGAAGTATTTCTGCCGGGGCTTCCTCCTCCAGCTGGGGCTGGGCGGCGCGGAATACAAGGAACTGCGCAGCGTCCTGCTTGATCACTTGCATGGCTTCGCCGCCTTCCGCACCACTGCAAAGATGGATGCACACAGGCAGAAATACGCAGAGCTTCGCAGGCAGCAGCGCGAAAACGCACAGGCCGATTCAGGAACTGACGAAACACAGCAGAGCGAGGAGGATGCCAAATGAGGACGATTCAGGAGCGCATGGCAGAAATCAAGGCGGCACAGGAAGCGGGCACCTATACCCGCTGCCCGCGCTGCGGCGAGCACACGATGAAGCTGGGCGACCGGCTGTACACCAACGCATTGAGCCGCAGCTATGACATCATGATTTGCGACCTTTGTGGCACAGACGAAGCGAAGATGGCCTTCATGGGAGCGCCTAAGCCTCTGGCGCATTGGGCTTGCCTTCAGCCACAGCACCAGAAGGATTTCAAAGCCCTGCCTGCCGAGCAGGCAATTCAGAAGATCGAAGCGGACGCACAGCTTGACTACCTGATGGAACTGTACAGGTTGTGGCTGCAGTACCCGGTCAATACGGATTGGGAAGCATGTCGTTTGGACGCACACGAACACTGTCCGGGACTGACCGCCCTGTGGTATGAGCCCTTTGAAGCAAGGTACGATGTGTCGGACGGAACCGTAGTGATCCGCTTCCGAGTCAAGGAAAACACGCCGCAGTACGCCATCGACATACTGAAAAAGTAATAGGCAATCGCCGATTTAAAAGCCGTCCAGCCGGGCGGCTTTTCCTGTTTCGCCCGTCAACCGCATACGCGGTCGCCGGGTACAGCCCTGCGGTGCTCCTTCGGAGCGTCCTCGGGCTTACCGGCCTTACGGAGCTGTGGACGCAGCCCTTCTACGCCAAGTATCAGGCGGCAGACGGCGCGGTGATTCTCATGTTCAAGACGGGCGCGGACGGCAGGGTACAGATCGCCGAGTGTGTCATCGACAAGTAAGCGCGAAAGGATTTGAAAGCGTCAGGCAATTTGCCCGGCGCTTTTTCTTTGCCCACGTCGCGCCGACGTTGGCCCCACGTGCGGCCCAAACCGCCGCGGCCGAATTCTTCCCCGCCCTTGATTTGAAAGCCCGACACGCGCCAACGTGGGCCGAATTCGCCACAACAAGAAAAACCGCCCGCAGGCGGCAATTCTTGATTTGAAAGCTGGCGGCTCAGTACCACCAGCCGGTCTGGTAGCTGTCGTTGCTGAAGAGCAGGCCGTGGTCGTCGATGAAGTGTCCGACCGTAGCGACGTAGCCGTCGCCGTCCATGATAGCGAGTTTGGACTGCGCCAGCTTCCAGATGAGCGCCAGTGTGGCTTCATCCTTGAGGTCTGTCTTTCGGCGGATGATTCTGGAGAGGTAGTCGGTGATGAAAATGGCTGTGTCGCTGTAGCGCTTGTTGTCCGGGTTGGAGGTCAGCCGGATGATTCCGTTGTGTGCGATGCCGCAGCGGCAGGTCAGGTCAAGCGCCCGCATCATTCTCGGCTGATTTGAAAGCGGGAACGGATGCGTCATGGCGGCGTTTACGCCCGCCTGTGTGCTGATTCGGAAGTGGTAGACCACGCTGTCCTGCGGGGTGAACTGCTCGGCGTGTACCGCCGCGAGGAAATCCTCGATGTTCATGAAGCCCTTGTGTATGGTGACCTTACCGTCGCGGGCGTACATGTAGCCTGCGCCGTGGGGATTGCGCCGGAACATGGCGCGGAGGGTGATGTCGCTGGGCTGGCGAACGCCGGATTTGGAAACGCAAATGATGCACATGGTTGTGTCCTCCTTCGTGATTGGGTGTGACATTCATCACTCTGCGGGGCGGGAAAGTCAAGCGGTGCCTGTGTTTCCCGCCCGCTTGATTTCAAAGCTCACCAGATGGCGCGGCGGGGCTTCAGCTGTGCGTCGTTGTCCGCTTGCAGCAGAAACTGCGCGACCGTTTCCGGTGTGATTTCAGAGCCGTCCATGCTGGCCAGCACACTGACCTTCCTGCCTTCGCGGCAGATGTGCCAGCAGGATTTGGAAGCCTGATAAGCCCAATGGTAGTCAGTCTCGTCGTAGGGATGGATGCTGCTGACCTGCAGTGTGCCGTCGCCCCGGTCGGTCACGTGGAAGCGCTGATGGCCGATGTAAAAGGCCCGGATGTGTTTGGGGTTCATAAGGTGTTCCTCCTTGCGCTTTGCGCGGTTTGATTTGGAAGCTGTGGCTCCCGCGACCCCTTTCGGGGTTTCGGCCCGTGCCGGAGGCCATCGTCAGGCGGGCGTGTGTGTGCGCTGAAAGCGGCGGTACTCGATTTGAATCCTCTCGGTGACCCGGCGCTCGAACTCCTCCTCGCCTGCGGCGGTCAGCACACGCTGCCGGTAACCGTAGTCGAAGGTGTACTTGGTAATGTCCCAGCGGGTTCTTGCCCAGCCGGGCAGGTCGCCGTCGTTGTAATAGCGGTAGTAGCTGTGGAACAGGGATTTCGAAGCCTGTGTGTATGGGAAGTCCGCCGCCTGCATCTCGTCGTACTTGGCCTGTTCCTCGCCCTTGCTGTTCCAGTAGGTGTGCTCGTTCATAATGTGTCCTCCCTGCGCTGTGCGCGGCTTGATTTGGAAGCTGTGGCTCCCGCGACCCCTTTCGGGGTTTCGGCCTGTGCCAAAGGCCCTCGTCAGGCGGGTGGATTTGAAAGCTATGCCGGTGGCTCCCTGTGTCAGGAAGCCCGCCGCCAAGCCGCGTCGCCGGGCAGGCGCTTGAGCAGGTGTTCCCGCGCGGTGGCAAATTCGTCTCCGATGAAGCCCAGCCGGAGGAGCCAGCACCGGAAGGTATATTTCGGGTTATCGGTAACCGGGCGCGTGGGGCTGGCGGCCTTGCTGGTCAGCGCCTGTGCGCTGATGGCGAGGCACAGCTGGATATACGCCTTTATCTCGCCTGCGTGGAGTGTGCCGTTGAAGGCCCGGAACTCAATGGTGTGCGCGGGCCGCTCGGTAGAAAAGGCCGCGTGGAGGTTGAGCAGATGGTAACGGCTGTGGTCGTAGTGCCGCTCCGCGCACCGCCGCCAGTCGGAGCTTGTACCGCCGGAGCGGGCGTACCAGAGCCGGGCGAAGGCTTCCATCGATGTGGGCTTGCTCCGGTTCAGTTCGGCGAGGAACCCCGGCTCAATCGGGCGGCACCAGCGCTCACGTCGGGTGGGCGTGATACCCAAGGCCATGGTTAGCAGGTCTTCCTTGGCGTTTACGATGTTCACCAGCCTCCGCAGGCTTTGCGGGGTGTGCTCGCCGAGGCCGATGTGGATGTGGATGCCGCAGGAACCGTCGGCCTTTGCGCCCGCCGCCCGGATAGCTCGGACGACCTCCTGCACCATCTCGATGTCCTCGTAGCGGCACACCGGGCTGACCACCTCCGCCGAGGGGTCGGTGACCGAGCCGTCGCGCTCGACCGTCCAGTGCCGCCCGTCGGGCATGGGCACCTTCCAGTCGTCAAGGTGGCGGCCAACGTACCGCGCCGTCGTGCCGAAGTACGCGGCGATGGCCTTGGCGGTGCGTTCCCGGCCTATGCCGGTGGTTTCAATCTCGATGCCGAAAGTCTGGTTTTTCATGGGGTGCGCTCCTTTCGCTGTGTCGTGTTTCGTTTTCCGGCGGGGCTTTCCGCCCGCCCCGCCCGGCGTGACACATTCATCACTCCACGCCGCCGAAAAAGCAACCCGACCAAAGCGACAAGGTTTCGGGGACAAATCAGCTCTGGATCGACAAAGCCCGCGCCCCGGCGAAAAGCGCTTCCTTATATAGCGAAAACGGGCCTTTTCGCCCGCGCTGCTGCCGTCCTTCCCACCTGTGGCCCGTAACCCTACACAAGCCGCGCAGCTCAGAGCGTTTTTCGCCCGTCCTGGGCCGCCGCCCGCCGCGCCCCGGCAATAGGCCCGCCGCCCCCGGCTATACCCGTCCCGCCCGCCGTATACCGCCGCCCGGCTTACGCCTTCCCCGCGTCCGCCCCGGAAAGCCGCCGTATACCGCCCGCGCCCCGCCGCCCGGCACGTGCCCGCCCCGCGCCGTCGCGCCCGACACGCGGCCTTTGTGGGCCCCACGCGGCCAAGCCC
>ERZ773139.2089-NODE-2089-length-21050-cov-5.572565_pt1 | contig 21050 bp, 21 predicted proteins | sample MGYA00580854_ERZ773139 | MGnify/ENA primary metagenome ERZ773139 (study PRJEB29015, sample SAMEA2737809) | human gut metagenome | biome: human gut; feature: human-associated habitat; material: faeces | place: China | collected 2012 ...
CTTCCACTATGATTCCTCCGGAGAGGTCATAGGCTTCACCCGAACCGCGAACGGCACTGACACAGAATACTTCTACGTCAAGAACCTTCAAGGGGATATTCTCAAGGTCATAACCGCAACCGGCACTGAAGCTGCTGCCTACACTTACGACGCATGGGGTAAACTGCTTACTTCGTCGGGCGACATGGCAGGTGTAAACCCGCTGCGGTATAGAGGCTACTTCTATGATACTGAAACTGATCTGTATTATCTACAGAGCAGGTACTATGATCCGGAAGTCAGCAGATTTATAAATGTAGATGCGTTTGCAACAACAGACGCCGACGGTGTTCTCTCTGCAAATATGTTCGCATATTGCGAGAATAACCCAATCAGGAATACTGATTATGTCGGAGCTATTGGCATAGATACGCTGATATCCGCAGGAATTGGCGCTGCTACAGGCGCAATAACCAGTCTTATTAGCGGAATTGCGGCTGGTGATACGGGCACAAAACTGCTCACAGATGTTGCGATAGGCGCTGCAGCAGGTGCCTTTAGCGGTCCAATAACCTCGGCGGCTGTTGCCGTGTACGATGCCTATAAGTGCTATAAAGAAGGCGTGTCTATAGAAGGCTGTGTAATTGTTTTTGCAAGTGAGTTTGCTGCTTCTTTCGTATCTGGCGGGATGTTTAAGAAAGGCTTTTTCGGGAAGGGTGTGTGGCATGACTTGGGAAAGGCGGCTTTTGATCTGTCAATCGGCTTCGCCGTTAATTTCACCGCTTCGCAAGTTTCAACCAACGTTGCAGAGAACTTCTACATGACAGAGTCGTCACCGGGAGACAAGTCCTTCAATCAGCCCGCAGGGAATCTTGCATATATTGAACCGTTGCAGGTAATGCACTATGGCGGCGGAACTTGGAGGATGGTGACACGATGACTGAGAATCAGAGACACCGGTCAAACCGAATTTTGCCAAAATCGGTTGATGTAATAATGCTTCCTGCTCTAATGTTGGCATTAATAGCCACTCGTGTATTTCTTTATGAGGAAGTTGGCTTCGCAATATACATTCCTCTTGGATATTGTCTTATCTGTATGGTCACAGGCTGGGGGCAGCGGGCATCCATGGATTCTTGCGAATTGAAATATTATATTCTTGGAGTAATACCTGTGAATGTATATTGGGAAGATGTGTCACAAATTGGCATTATCCATGTTTATAGAGGCTCTGGTCATAGATTGTTAGGTGAGATGTTCGTTATAGTCCTGAAACCCTGTAAAAAGTACAAAGAAGGCTTTGGGGAATTTCGATGGTGGAATATCCGCCCTAAGTTGAGACATCCGTTCCTCGTGAAAAATATTTACTGCGAAACGGGCAAATATAAGGAAATTATTGAAGAATGTTCGCGTAAAAAAATCAGTTTTGAAAGAGAATATAGCTGATATTTGATTTAGTCGCGACCTAAAGAACTATGTCTGGGGCAATCTGCTCACCGTGTACAACGGGGAAGAGATAACCTATGACGGCATAGGCAACCCCTTGAGCTACCGTGGCTGGACGATGAACTGGCAGGGCGGCAGACAGCTGGCAGGCATGACCAAGGGCAGCGACACACTGAGCTTTGCCTATAACGAGTCCGGTCTGCGCACGGGCAAAACCGTCAACGGCGTAGCTCACAGCTACATCTGGCAGGGTTCGAAGCTTGCTGCGGACATTACCGATGCATACACCCTTTACTTCCACTATGACAGCACAGGCGATGTGATAGGCTTCACCAGAACCGCGAACGGCACTGACACAGAATACTTCTACGTCAAGAACCTTCAGGGTGATATTCTCAAAGTCATATCCGCAACTGGCACAGAAGCTGCCGCGTACTCTTACGATGCCTGGGGCAAGCTGCTCACTTCGGCGGGCGACCTCGCAGAAGTGAACCCGCTGCGGTATAGAGGCTACTTCTACGATACTGAGACTGGGCTGTATTATCTCAAGTCTCGGTACTACGATCCGGAAGTCAGCAGGTTCATAAACCCAGATGCGTTTGTATCTTCCGGAACCTCTGTAGCAAGCTATAATATGATGGTATATTGTGATAACAATCCCATCAATCGCATAGACCCCGCAGGAATGTTTTGGAGGGAAATTGGAGATTTCTTCTCAAAAACTTGGAATGGCCTTAAAAATTGGGCAAAAAGTGCTTTTGGGGCAGAAAGTTCCACTATTGCGACAATATCGGAAATTGAAATACCTATAATTCCCGACCCATCGCCCGTCACTATAAAAACGGGAACTAAGACTACTCAAACAATTTCAAAATACGGTGATTCATCAAAATTCATTTCTGTTTATGCAAATAAAAATGTAACACATCCAGCAAGATCATCTTCCGCTGGTATAAACATTAATATTGTTGATTTCACTGCAAATTTAAGTTTAGGACTCGACGATACTGGTATTTCTATCTCCGCATCACGTGGAAATACAACAAGCAGTTTCGGAATAAAACTAGATTTATCCGAATTTAAAATCGGTTTTGAATATTCTTCAGCAGTTCAATGGGACAATATAACTGAAACTGCTTATACGAATGTTAGTGCTAGCGGATGGGCATTTGTTGCAGTATATCTTTTGACCACGACGGGACAATATGTGCCATCACCGTCGTATGCATAGTAGCAAGGAGAACATAACAAAATGTATATTATTATTAGATTGATAATAGGGTGTATCTTTGTTGCGAGTTCAATGATAGCAATAAAGAAATCAAAAGCACTGCATAAACGTATATTATATATTATTTTTACAGGACTATCAGTAATGCTAGTTATCGCACTATCATTTTTACCGTTTGAAAATCTCTTCGTGACTTTCGATTCTCCAAAAGCAGCATACGAGTATTTTTGCTTAGGGAAATCAAATATTGAACTTATATTGGAGGGTGATGATTGCGACTTCATTGTAGATCGCAAAAATGATTATGATACATACTTAATAGTCCCCAAATTTGAAGATGGCTGGAAAATAGGCATTGGCTCTGATACTAGAAGAATAATTCAAAAACTTTATGATGGAATTGTCGTATATGTTTACCAGTACAAAAACACAAACGAATATTTTATAACTATTCTTGATGCTAATGGCGGTGAAGTAGCTGTATCAGACGAATATAGTACTAAATTTTATTCGTTAGCAAGGGACAATAGTTCTCTCGGCAAGACTTTCGTTACTTACTATGCCCATATTACCAACCTAGATTTCTCCTATAATATAACAGTAAATGAACATAAAATAGCACTAAAAGAATAGAATAACATTCCCCCCACACATACGACGCTAGTGGAAACATAACATCTATCTCTGATGCTCAGACCGTAACATATGAGTATGACGATCTCGGCCAGTTGGTATGGGAGAAGAACGCGGCGGCGGGAAAAGCGTGGAACTACACCTACGATAACGGCGGCAATATCCTCAGCCGCACGGAGTACACCTACTCTACCAACGGCACGGTCAGCGGCAGCGGAACGACCACTTCCTATACCTATGGCGACGCGGAATGGGGCGACCTGCTGACCGCGTATGACGGCGAGGAGATAACATACGACGGCATAGGCAATCCCTTGAGCTACCGCGGCTGGACGATGAACTGGCAGGGCGGCAGGCAGCTAGCAAGCATGACCAAGGGCAGCGATACGCTTAGCTTTGTCTACAATGAATCCGGTCTGCGCACAAGCAAGACCGTCAACGGTGTAACTCACAGCTACGTTTGGCAGGGCAGCAAGCTAGCGGCGGATATTACTGATGCCTATGCCCTGTACTTCCACTATGATTCCTCCGGAGAGGTCATAGGCTTCACCCGAACCGCGAACGGCGCTGACACAGAATACTTCTACGTCAAGAATCTCCAAGGCGATATTCTCAAGGTCATAACCGCAACCGGCACTGAAGCTGCTACATACACCTACGACGCTTGGGGTAAGCTGCTCACTTCTACGGGCGACATGGCAGAAGTGAATCCGCTACGGTATAGAGGATACTTCTACGATGCCGAAACTGGCTTGTATTATCTCCAGAGCAGGTACTACGATCCGGAAGTCAGCAGGTTCATAAATCCAGATGCGTTTGCAACAACAGACGCCGACGGCGTACTCTCCGCAAATATGTTCGCATATTGCGAGAATAACCCTGTCAATAACGATGATCCGACAGGGCATGGCCTTTTCAGCACTCTACTCATCGGCGCAGCAGTGGGAGTAGTAAAACAGTTTGCTGCTGATTTGGCATATAGTGCACTTGATACAGAATCTAATGGCGTACAGTTTAGCTCCTTGGGAACATATGCTGCTGCCGCATTCTCCGGTGCAATGTCTGTTGTACCCGGAGCCGGTACAGTAGCAGCAATTGTTGTCGATGTGGTCGGTTCGGCATTTATAAGTCACGCAGTTGATGCCGCTGTAGAGGTAAATTCAACCGGAGGCTCATTCTGGGAGAAATTTAGTTTTGCAGAGTTTGGAAAAGATATTGTATATGGTGCCGCGTTTGCATATATGGGTTACAGAGTAGATTCAAAAACGCCTAAATTTATACGTGACATAAAAAATGAAGCAAGGACTTTAGGAATCAAAGGTACAAATCAGCTAAATGGTTTGTTGTCTAACCGTCAACAACGGTATGCGAATATTGCAGTTGCTGTTGACGTTTTGGAATCGGGGGGCGAAGTTGTCAGGAGATTTTTTACGAATTACGAGAGGACTGCTTAATTGAACTATCCAGATATTGAATTTTTTAGACAACTACTCAAGAGTTCACTATATATTTCGTGGCTACACTTTGGACTGTTTTTCTTGGTAATGTCATCGATCAAAATTATATTCTATGTTAGCGACAAAAAGAAAGCACGTTACTGCAAGGGTAAAAAAACGAAAAAAGTGAAATTTTTTGACAGCGGTGATGTGCTGCTTGTGATGGCACTCGCACTTGCAACTGGATTTATTGTACGTGACACAGTAACTATCCTGTCCGATTTACATGACGATTCATATGTCTGCATTTATGCCGAATATGATGTCAGCGGCAATCCACGTCACCTGTACTACGGCAAAAATTCCTCCGTGAATATTTACACTGAGGATGGCGTGATACATATGAAACGTCCAAAAACGCTTGAGGGCTTCGGGCAATATGAAAGAGAGAACTTTTCTGTCGGGCGATGCTATGGAACTGTATGGTATGCTGAACATTCCAAAATAATCTTGTCATTCACCCCCGATGACGGATAAATCGTATTACTAACAAAACAGCTCTCAAACTTTCAAGCAGACCAACAGCATTTCAGGGAAGTGTGATTTCATGCTTCCCTGAAATAGAGCAGCACAGCCGCAATCACAGTTTCAATGTTAACGCTGCATATTTCACTGGCGTGCAGGTGTTAGAGGAACCGTTTGAGGCGAAATATGAATATGACCTCGAACGGCACTGACACAGAATACTTCTACGTCAAGAACCTTCAAGGTGACATTCTTAAGGTCATAACCGCAACCGGTACTGAAGCTGCCACATACACCTACGACGCTTGGGGTAAACTGCTCACTTCGGCGGGTGATATGGCAGATGTAAACCCGCTGCGGTATAGGGGCTACTTCTACGATAACGAAACTGGGCTATACTATCTCAAGTCCCGATACTATGATCCGGAAGTTGGCAGGTTCATAAACCCAGACGCATATGCAAGCACCGGCCAAGGCATCCTTGGCACCAACATGTTTACATATTGCCGGAACAACCCAGTAAATCTATATGATCCTTCTGGTACTTCGGCTGCTGCACTGATAGCGATTGCTCTTGTTATGATTGCTGCTGCACTGAGTGGCTGCGGAAGTCAGCCACGGGAAAATGGATTTATTCCTTATGGAAGAGATAGTTCTGTACATTGTTACGATTATATGCTTAATTATATCGGTTATCCCATTTCGGGAGAACTACATAATCCCGGATATATTACAAGTCATAGACATGGAGCCGAAATAGGAGATTACCCGGATTCTTTTACAACCGCTTTTGTCGCATCGTACTTTTCGAACGATCTGTCCACTCTTGAACGATCGTATACCACAACGACAAATTTCGATGAAATACCGGCTGATCGAACTGATGTTGTTGTAATTGCGGTTTTCCAATACACTAATTCGGATGTAGGGTGCGATTATCATTTTGCGGTTCTTCTGTCCGACGGAGAATGGGCTGATAAACCCGGGGCAAGAGAAGCTATATGTGGTGATCTCACTTACAATGGCTCATATTGGAATGACGGGGACAAGATCATAGATGACGGTAAGGACACAATATTTTTCATAGTAAGGAGAAGTACGTGAAGAAATTTGTATTTTTTTGCATAGCCGTATGTCTTCTGTTTGCTGCCTATGAGAGCCGCATCGAACTTCCGCCGGTTGATAACACAACTCCGGCGGAAGAGCTGATAACCTATACCTACTCCGATCTTTCTCTTGAACAAATTGAAGATAATTATCGTGGCTGTACAATATATGACCTCGCGAGGGACTTCAAAATTGAATGTATCCGAGACCCAAGGGAGTTTTTTGATAACTACCTTCCTTATGTTGTGCTTATGTCTGACACCGGCAAACGGGCATTCATATATTTTGGACACGAGATGTACAGTAAAAATCATTACTATTATAATGAAAACGATATATACTTCTGTCTATTCACAGATAAGTTCAAGGGCTATGATGAGATGAATAACCTACTTCAAGATATGGCCAATAACGGCACGACTTGGGAAGAGGTGAAGAAGCTGTACCCATATGAGACCGGACTTTCTTCCACGGCTATAGGAGACACTCAGTGTATCGCAGTTAAGGAAGGGGTTTTTGTAACTTTTATATACAACATCAGTGCTGAAATATCCAAAATTGACTATTATTCAGATGATGTAATATTTTCCGCTGATAAGATTGAGCGTAATAGTGATCTGGTTTGGACTATTAAACCTCTGCTGACGATCGACAAAAATTGGTAAACAGTATAGCCCATACTATACAAGGCCGCAGGATTTTCCTGCGGCCTTGTGCTATATACGCTTTGGCTTAAAATCATCTCTCCGTCCAAAACTGGGTAACTTTCGTCTTTTTGCAAATGAGACATTGGACAAGGTAAAACAAATCGCGGAAATGGGGAAAGAGGAAGTAAATTATATTCTGCCTAAATCAGCATAACATGCCGCAATATATTTCAAAACAATTTTGCCATATATGACAATTTCGACGTTTTTTGCCTCTATAATACCGTTTTTGCCCAGAAAATTGCATTTTGCGCCGAAGCCGTAGAAATCTAAAGAACATGAATTTATAATTAGCATATCCCACGAGGAGAGATTTAAAAGGAGGTCAAACACATGACTAAAATCAGATCCATGTATTATTCTGTTGCGGCTTTTGCGGCGATCGTACTGAATGCAATTCTGTTCGTTTGCGCAAATACGAACTCCTGCTGGATGGTTTATCAGCCGGAGGCTCCGAAGGCTCTTGAGCGCTTCAGTCGGGTAAAATGATAAGGAAAGCATCAATAGCGATCTCAAAATGGCTCCTGAATACAGGAGCCATTTCTGAGGATGACAAAGAACTGTACGAATATGCAGCATACAGCTTTCTGTTCAGTTTACTGCCGCTTTGCCTTGTAATAATCATCGGGTGTGCTGTCAACATGGTTATCGAGGGGATTCTGATGGTCATCCCGTTCATGCTTATCAGAAAGTTCAGCGGCGGGTTCCATCTCAATTCGTCGGCTGTGTGTTTCGTGTCCTCGACGGCGCTTCTTTCGCTCTTCATATTCATAGTCAAATTCGTTACGATAAGTGCACAGATTCCTCTGTTTACGGGCGGCGTGGTGCTTGCCGCAATACAGATTTTCTTATGCAGCCCGATTGATAATGAAGCCCGGAAGCTCAGCGAAAAGGAAACGGTCACGTTCAGGACAGTGGCAAGAGTAATGGTTATCGTGTTCTTGGCCGTATATGTAATCCTGATATGCGTGAAGCAGTGGCGGTTTTCCGTTCCCGTCGGGGCCGGTATCATTATCACAGCACTACTGCAACTTCCCTGTCTATTTACCAGAAAACGCAGCGCCACCTGACTTTATAATTAAAGCTCTTAATCCGCATAACACAACCTCATATTTATTTTTGGGTTCCGGCATATCTCATGCAGGGGAGCCAAAACAAACTTCTCATTCCTTATATCAACAGAATAACGGCCTCCACTCCCCTGCAATGTACGTTGCAGGGGTTTTTATTGTTATGGTTCTCGACATCTATCACATAAAACGTGACGATACTATGCGATGCACTATTGAACAAAACTGCCCATATTTATAGTATAATTTAATCACATTAAAGGGGTAAGAGAACATTTATGTGCTCTTACTTAGAAGCCGAGCAATAACTCTGCGCAAGCCTCACGCCCTGTTTTCGCGCTGCCGTTCTCCTCCTTTTCTGGCTTTTCGGTATCATAGATAAAAAGGAAGGATAAAGATATGTTCTATGTTTATATGCCAGATAAACGCAAGGAGATTCCAATCACCGCTGACCGAATCCTCAGAAGTCTTGGGGCGTCCGGTCGATACACCGGTTTCGACTATGCAATATACATGATAGAGCAGATCGTAAACTCCGGCGAAAGTATCCAGCTAATAACGAAACGGTTATATCCCGAAACGGCAAAGCACTTCGGTGTAAAACCGCACTCGGTAGAATATGCCCTGCGCACGCTGATCGGCACCTGCTGGGCACTTGGAGACAGAGACGCGCTGAACGAGATTGCGGGCAGGGTGCTCACCCACGCTCCCAGCAACGCAGACTTCATAGATATGATAGCGGCATACATAAAGAATGGAGGGAGGCACGAAAATCCTATGGAGCGGCTTGCTCACCGCCGTCTGTTTGCCTTTGATAAATAACGTGATCTACAAAAATCCGCACATGGTACTGTGCGGATTTTGTTATGTAATGTCGAGTAACACTTCTCATGGTGAGAACTATTTTTGAGCCAATACCAAAGGTCGGCTGAACGCTTGCTTTTGGCATTGGCTCATTATATCAACTGTACTGAAATAAACTGTATGTATGACGGGGAGGGGTGAATATGTACATTGATGCAATTGAAAAGCTTGCCTCGGCTGATATTCGCAATATAGATACAGACAGCTTGATTGATGCGGGAGATATGAGCTTGGATACAAATATACCGCTGGAAAGTCGTGCGCAGTATTTGGTCAGACAATTAGGGAATCCATACTGTTTTAAGGTCGGCAGCATAGCGGTAAAACTGGAATTTGACAACAATGCACCAGACCTGCAAGATAGCTTGACAGACTTTTTCGTTAGAAAGAAAAATGGCCTGTAACGGCTTTGCAGAAATTTGACTCACATTTACGCTTGTACTATAATAATAGTGTAGTGTGATGGAAGGAGGAAAAATGGCTGTAAATAGCCGTACCGCAGTAAGCGGAAGAAGAACAAGAACATGGTTGATTGGGGTGTACATACGTCTATCTAAAGAAGACGCACGGCATCTCGATGAATCAGAAAGCGTTACAAACCAGCGCTCTATTATAGAGGATTATATCGCTTCAATGGATGATGGAGACGAATACCGCATAGTTGACGAATATGTCGATGACGGGATTTCAGGCACAACAGACGACGAGCGAGAAGATTTTCAGAGGATGCTCAAAGATATAAGACGCGGCAGAGTAAACTGCGTCATAGTAAAAGACCTTGCGCGCTCTTTCAGAAACTACAGTGATCAAGGCTATTACCTTGACGACTGGTTCCCGCGTTATAACGTTCGCTTCATATCTCTTTATCACCAGCCACTGGACAGTTATAAAGAGCCGAAGCTCATGCGAAGCATCGCTGTACCGATTCAAGGCGTTCTGAATGAAAATCACTGCGCCGAGACCTCAGAGAAGATTCGGGAAGTGTTTGACATGAAGCGGCGCAACGGCGAGCACATAGGTTCGTTTGCCGCTTACGGCTGGCTGAAGGATCCGCATGACAAGAACGCTCTTATACTTGATGAAGTCGCCGCGGAGGTCATAAACAACATGGCCGATATGGTGCTCAATGGAATGAGCCTGAACAAAATTGCGGAGCATCTTAATGACCATGATATTCCATGCCCGGCAGTCTATAAACGTCAGGCTCTCGGCCTAAAGTATTGCAATCCACAGCTTGATAAAGGCATAAAGCCTTTGTGGTCGGGATCAAGCATACGCCGTATTCTGACAGACCGTATGCTCTGCGGAGATTTGATTCAGGGACGTTACCGGATAAAAAGCTACAAGGTGCATATTCAGGAGCGTGTTCCGGAAGAAGAATGGTTCATTGCTGAAGACGCTATTCCGGCTGTGATGAGCAGGGAAAAGTTTGACAAGGTTCAAAACGCATTAAACCGAGACACGCGGCGTTCGCCAAAAGAAGTAGACCTGTACCTCTTCAGCGGATTTCTACGCTGCGCTGACTGCGGAAGAGCTATGAGCCGCAAAGTTTCCGGCAGTATAGTCTATTATATATGTAAAACATATCGTGACCTGTCCAAGAAAGCCTGTACGATTCATTCCATACGGCAAGACAGATTGGAAGAAGCAGTTCTGTATGCCATTCGGCAGCAGATATACCTCGCTGTAGATTATACGAAGCTTGTTGACGATATCAACCGCGCACCGACGGCAAAGACGCAGTCCAAGAGGCTGCTGGACGCGATAGAGCAAAAGGAAACGGAGCTTACAAAAATATCCCGCTATAAACAGGCAATCTATCAGGATTGGAAAGACGGTGAAATCAGCCAAAGCGAGTACCGCGGTATGAGAGCCGATTATGAACGTCAGATTGAAAGTATCAACACTGTTCTTGAGAAGCTGCGCAGGGAAGAACAGGAGCTGGAGACTGGCATTGATACCGAAAATCCTTGCCTTGCAGCATTCAGGCAATACGGGAATATAGACCGGCTCACAAGAGATATTCTCATCGAGTTCATTGATACGATATATGTCTACGAAGGCGGGCGCATAAGCATAAAGTTCAGATTTGCCGACGAATTTCGCAAAATACAGGAGTATATCGAGCTGAATATTGCAAAAACAACGGATTAAACCGTTGCTTTTAATTGCGGCTGACCGTTCCCTAAATGGTGTGCCTCGACTGGCCCGCAGGGGCCTGCCGGTACGACGGCGACGAATGAAAACGCTATGCTCTACAACACCGACGCACAGACAATCGCTGCCGGCGGCACGCTGTCGCTCCCCGCAAACTCCATCAACTCCACCGGCAGCATCACGGCCTCCGGCACGACCGGCGTGACGCTGGCTGCGGGGCAGTACCTCGTGACCTTCGTGTCCGACACAAACGTCGCCGCTGCGGGGACGCTTGGCGCGTCACTGGAGCTTGGCGGCGCGGCACTGCCGTACGCGGTCACAGCCGAGACGCAGGACGCGGCGGGTGCCGACCGCATAACGCTGACGGCGATAGTCACGCCCACAACGGCGCAGCCGCTGACCGTGATAAACAGCAGCGGCTCCTCGAACACCTACACGAACAGCACGCTCACCATAGTGAAACTTGCGTGACCTTAAAGCACACTCTTTTACAACGAAAAGCACCCCTTTACAGGGGTGCTTTCGTCATATCTTATCGTCTTTTTGTCACACGATCCTGCGGGCTTCATAGCCGCGGGTCGCGTAGTAGCCGGTGGTCAAGTCGGTGATGATAACGCCGCTGCGAGAGTTCGCCGCATGGACGAACTGGCCGTTGCCGATATACATGCCGACATGGCCTATGTAGCCGTTGGAGTAGAAGCACAGAATGTCGCCGGGCTGAAGATCGCTGGGATCAACATGGACGCCGTTGCGCGCCTGATCCTCCGCGACGCGGTTGAGCTGATATCCGAACTGGCTGTACACATAGTACATCAAGCCGGAGCAGTCAAAGCCGGTGGAAGGAGAAGTGCCGCCCCAAACGTAATCATAGCCGACAAACTGAAGCGCGTACTCGGCGATCTGCCGCCCAAGCTCGGAGCCGCCCGTGCCGGGGACTGCGGGTGCAGTAGTCGTGACGTACTGGCTGTAAACATAGCCGGACTGACCGTCGATAGTGCAGGCCGTCCAGTCGCCGGATGTACCGGTGACGCTTATTTCCTTACCGGTGTTGTATTCGCCGAGTATGGAGGAAGAGAGGGACGGGCCGCTGCGGAAGCGAACCGTGTTGCCGCGGATATACGCGGTGGTCGTTTCAGGCTCTTCAACGGTGGTGTCACTGCCGGGCTTCGTGGTAGTGACGTACTGGCTGTAAACGTAGCCGTTCTGGCCGTCGATGCGGCAGGCAGTCCAGTCGCCGGAGCTGCCGGTTATGGTAAGCTCCTTGCCGCGGTTATAGCTGTCTATAATGCCGTAGCTGGTGGAGGGGCCTGTACGGAAACGGACGCTGTCACCGCTTATGTATCCCGTCGTCTCGACAACGGGGTCAGGCTCCGGAGTGGGCTCGGGCGTTGGTTCCGGAGTAGGCTCAGGAGTAGGTTCAGGAGTAGGTTCAGGAGTAGGTTCAGGAGTTACTTCCGGAGTGGGAGCCGGAGTCTCGCTGCTGTCGCTCTTCAAGGTGACGTACTGGCTGAACACATAGCCGCTCTGACCGTTGATGACGCAGGCCGTCCAGTCACCGGAATAGCCGGTAACGCTCAGTTCCTTACCGGTGTTATATTCGCCCAGTATAGTGGAATCCGTGGACGGACCGCTGCGGAAGCGGACGTACATGGCATTAATCGTGCCAGGCTGAGCCTCGCCGTCAATAATAATTGTCGCCCCGCTGCTGTCACCGCTGTTATCCGCCTGAACGCTCAGATACATGGATGACATGAAGCCGTCTCTGCCGTTATAATTCACGGCATACCAACTGCTGTTTGAACGATCGGTCACAGTGACGCTTGTCCCCTTGGGCAGGCAGTCGAGTATCGAATATCCGGTACCCGGACCGCTGCGAAGGTTGACGTCGCTTGCGGTAACAGTGGCATTCTCGGCGAAGGCCGTGATCACCAGCAGCACACTTATAAGCAAAGCAATGGCGATCGTCCTGATAACTGATTTGCGCATTTGAAACAGATCCTTTATCTAAGATTATCTGGAGGACAGCGCACGCTCAAGCCACACCACGGCGATGTCTATCGCCGTATAGAGACTGTCTTTCTCGCTCTTTTTCACGATGCGGTCGCGCGACTTGATTGAGGGATCGGTCAGCTGAAGCTGCACGGAGACTTTTGTCGCAACGTCCAGATCCTTGACCTTCTTCGTGTCGAGTATCTGAAGCATAACGATATATTTATCCGCAAAGCTTCCGTAATAGATGATATTATCCTTCCTTTGGAGAGGGTGTCCCTTATACTCCAACGCTTTTGCCAATGAAAGCACCTCCAGTATTGTAATCAAATTGTAACACTACGAATCAAGATTGTCAACAGGAAATATTATGGTAAACCATTTTTGCCTTAATTACCGCCGACAATGATGATATCGGCACCACTGCCGCCATTATCTCCGCCGCCGGAGCCGCCGTCGCCCCCACCGGAGCTGCCGCCGCTGTCACCACCGCCGGTATTTCCTCCGGTGTTCCCACCGTTATCGCTGGGTTCAGGGGTTTCGTCCGGAGTTTCGATCTCGGCGTCCTTCTCTTCCTCTTCTTCCTCTTCTTCGACGCCGAAGATTCCGGTGTCGCCGCCGATATAGTACGGCCAAGTGAAGTCCTTATACTCAAGCCCTTCGTGCAGCGGGCGCATGACCTTTCTGAATATCTGCGCGGCAGGGTTGCCGGAGACTCTTATATATTCGGGCTGGTCGTAACCTGTCCAAACTGCCGCGACATAGTACGGCGTGCAGCCGACGAACCAACGATCCTTATAATCGGAGGTGGTACCGGTCTTGCCCGCGACGGGCATGATGCCAAGGTACGCCTCGGTACCGGTTCCGCGGTTGACCGCGTTCTGGAGCATATAGGTCATGACATGCGCGGTGTTGGCGCTGAACGCCTGAATGGTCTCTGGCTGATTATCCAGCAGCACATTGCCGTCGGCATCGGTAACAAGAGTGTAGGTACGGCTGTAGGTGAACACGCCGTCGTTGACAAACGAGCAGTACGCCTGCGCCATCTCGCGCACGGTGACGCCGTTTGTGAACTGGCCGAGCGCCATTGGCGCGTATGCGCAGTCATCCGGCACAAGGCTCGTGAAGCCCAGCTTCTGGGTCAGCCAGTCGTAGGCAACCTGAGGGGTGATCTTATCGATTATCTGAGCAGCGACGGTGTTGACCGAGTACTGAAGCGCGGTATAGATATCGATAACACCGAAGTGCCCGCCGCCGTCGTTTGAGGGATACCAGCTGGTGCCGGTGAGGTAGATATCAGCCGAGTCGTCAACCAGCGTATTCGGCGTGATATAGCCCATTTCTATCGCGGGGCCATAGGACGCCAGCGGCTTTATAGACGAACCGGCGGAACGGTACGCGCCCGTGGCACGGTTGAGCGGGAAGTTGCGGTCCTTTGTCCCGACACCGCCGGTGAGCGCCTTTATCTCGCCCGTGTAGGGATCCATGATGACTATCGCGCTCTGGAGCTGCTGATTGCTGCCCCAGGTGGTCGGGATATTGTCGGTCGTCGCGTAGATGTTGTCAACATGGTACTGAACGTTCGGATCGAAGCAAGAATATATGAGATATCCGCCGTTTTTGAGCATGTGCTCCGCGGCATTATAGCTCAGAGAATTCTGCTTCATGAGGTCGCGGATGACATCATCGATGACAACCTCTTCATAGTAGCTGTATATCTGCTGGACGCCCGCGTCCTCGGGACTGTGGGCGAAGTTCAGCGGCTCATTGACCGCGGCAATATAGGTGTCGTAGTCGATATAGCCCTGATCGTACATTTCGCGGAGAATAGTCTCCTGACGTTCCTTATTGTTCTCCTGATTATAGAACGGGTCATAGTAAGTCGGCTTATTCGTGATGCCGACTATCGCCGCGCTCTCGGCCAGCGACAGATCCCACACGTCCTTGCCGAAGTATTTCTGTGCGGCCGTCTCCACACCGTAGCAGCCCTCGCCGAAGTATACGGCATTGAAGTACCAGGTGATTATCTCCTGCTTATCGTAATTTTTCTCAAGCTCCAGCGCGCTGAATATCTCCGAGAGCTTACGCTGCACGGTGACTTCATTGTTGCCTGTGAGGTTCTTGATAAGCTGCTGGGTTATGGTAGAGCCGCCGAAGTTGTTCTGCATGGTAGCGAACATCTTGATGAGCGCGCCGGAGGTACGGTACCAGTCAACGCCCTTATGCTCGTAAAAGCGCTTGTCCTCTATTGCGACAAGAGCATGCTCCATGTACTCCGGTATCTGGTCGTAATCGACCCAGATCCTGTCCTGATCGGCGGCTAGCTTCACAAGCTCCTGCCAGTTGCCGGAGGAGTCCTTATAAAGGATCGTACTGGATTCGGTAAGCTTATAGTCCTCCAGCGAGATGCCAAGCTCCGGCGTTAGGCAGGTCTTGACATAGTAGGCGAAAATGCAGGCAAACAGAAGACCCGAAATAAGCAGGATCAGCAGTACCGTGCCTATCACCTTAAAAACAGAGCTGACAGCCGATGACGCCACGTCAACCGTCACATCGACCGCGGTCAGAGCGACGGGCTTTTTGCGCCGTTTCTTCGGCGCGGGTTCCTCATCCAAGGGGACGTGGTTATTATTTTCATCCACCAGAGCAGCACCTCCTTGCGTCAGATTCAAACATTGCATAAAACTCGCATTTTATACAGGCTCATATTATAACACAGCTTGTCAAACATAGGTAGCCATTTTGTAAATTTTAATTTTAAATTTAATATTATTAAGAAAGTATTCGCCTGTTTATGATTAAATAATACTCAAAGTGGAATAATTTAGTTGAAAAAATTATGAAAGCTGGTAATAAATATGGGACTCAGGATAAGAATAGGGCTGCTTATATGCCTTGCGATGGGGGCGGTGTTCACGGGGATGGAGGCGGTCAGGACGCTGCGCCCCGAAAAGTCCGAGGTCATCCCCGAAACCGTCTACGCGCAGTACGGCGAGCGCGCGGAGAACGCGGAGTTCTTCCTGCGCAGCAGCGGCGGATATGTGGCCGTGTACACGGGGCAGAAGGAGAAGGAGCCGGTCACGGTGACGGCGATTGAGGTCTCGAATCTCCGCGGCGCAGACCGCGCGATGCTCGAAAAGGGCATCCCCGTCAGCGATAAGAGCGAGCTGCTGGAGCTTCTGGAGGATCTTGGGTCGTGATGGGTCGTGAATCGACGCAGGCGCTAAACCTCTCCCCCTTGGCGCCCCTTTTAGGGGCAGCGCTCCGCGGCAAAGGTTTTTCATTGGTGCCCCGCGCTCCACAGCAAAGCACCACACTTACGCAAAAACCATGCAGTTAAAACTGCATGGTTTTCAATTTATCATTCAGCTTTTTATATATGCGCTCCACGAACCACGGCTCTGTCGAGACCTTCAGCGCATCGTCAAGCGCGAACCACGCGACGCCGCTGTTCTCCTCCTCGCAGACGCTCAGCGCGTCCCGATCGTCCGCTTCGAGCAGATAGGTGACGTTCATATGCAGGTGGCTCGGGACGTACACGCCGCGCTTTTCATGACCGTCGACCGTCAGCACCTCGAGCGAGAATATATCCCGCGACACCGGATGCACATTTCTGACACCGGTCTCCTCGCGGCATTCCCGCAGCGCGACGGACAGCAGATCGCACTCTCCGTCCGCATGGCCGCCCGTCCATGACCAGGAGTCGTATATCTTATGGTAGGCCATCAGCACCTTGTCTCTGGCCGGATTTACCACCCAGCCGGACGCGGTCATATGCGCGACAAGGTTCGTACGCAGGAAGGCATCGTCATTGCGGCGGATATAATCCAGCATCACTTCCCTGTCCCGCTCCTCCTGCTCGCAGCAGGGGCGGTAGGCCATGATATCCTCGTATATTCCCATCAGTCCGACACCTTATACATATCCCGCCGCAGCAGCTTGCCGACCGGAATGGCGCGCCGCGATTCGTCCACGCGGGCAAGGTCGATATCTGCATAGACGATCTCCTCGCCGCTGCCGACCTCGCAGAGAACGTCGGCATAGGGGTCTGCGACCAGAGAGTGACCCCAGCTGTGCCAGTGTATGCTCTCGTCCAGAGCGGCGCAGCAGCCGGCCATATATATCTGGTTATCCATCGCTCTTGCGCGCAGCAGCAGCTTCCAATACTTCGGACCGGTGACGTCGGTAAACTGCGCGGGGAGGAAAATGATCTCCGCGCCGCGCTGGGTTATAGTACGCATCAGTTCCGGAAAGCGCACGTCGAAGCACACGGCGACGCCCATGCGCCCGAACTCCGTGTCGAACACCTCGATGCTGTTCCCATGGCCGAATATCTCCGATTCGTGGCTGTGCAGTTCCGGCAGGTCGGAATCGAAAAGATGCATCTTCCGGTACTTCGCAAGCTGCGCGCCGCTGCGGTCGAACACATAGCAGGTATTATACATGCGGCCGTCCGCGGCCTCCGGTATACTCCCGCCGACGAGCAGCAGCCCGTACTCCTTCGCCCAGCGCGACATTTTCTCGACGATATCCTCGCAGCCGCGTTCGGCAAACATTCTGAACGCCGCGCCGCGGTACTGGCAGCAGTACATCTCCGGCAGGCACACGGCCTGCGCGCCGTGCTCCGCCGCCTCGCGCAGCATCGCCTCGGCCTTGTTCATCGTTGTATCAACGTCAAAATCAGTGCGCAGCTGGCACAGCGCCAGCTTGAATTTCTTATCGCTCATATCGTCTCTAAATAGCTCTCAACATCAAAGTCCACAGTCTTCTCATCCTTGCGCAGGTACAGCGGGTGGTGCGGGTGCCCCTTGGCGGAGCGCTTGCCCGCGCAGAGCCAGCGCGCCCCGTAGCGCCGCCCGATGTCCACCATCTCGCGCACGCAGTCGGGCAGGTACGGCCGCTTTTCGATTATGGTCCCCCATGCCGCCCATACCGCCGGACATATCCCATCGCCGACGTTCGAGAGTATGTACTCAAACGCGCGCATGTTCTCCTCGTGGAGGCGGCGGTTGAGCTCCCTGTCCATATCGTCGGGGCGGGTGGCGCGCTGGGCGTAGACGTTGAACATCGTCCAGCTGTCAAAGCCGTTGCCCGCCGCTATTCTCGCGACGGACTTGAGCGTGTTGTCCAGATCGTCCGGCGCGGCGGTGGAGGGATTTATGCCGATGCATATGAGCGGGTTCTGCCCCTTTGTGCCCAGAATATATCGGTACTCGGTGTAGAAATCCGGCACGTACAGCCATTTTTCGCTGTCGTAATCGCCCCGCCGCCCGGAGGCGGCGAGGGCATCGTCGAAGCTGAGGATCTCTATCGTCTGGCTCGCTCCGCTTGGAATATGCATTACTTTACCGCCTCAAGCAGCTCGACGGTGCGGTCGGTGCGCTCCCAGGTTACGTTCAGGTCGGTGCGCCCCATGTGGCCGTAGGCGGCGAGCTGACGGTATATCGGGCGGCGCAGATCGAGATCGCGGATTATCGCGCTGGGGCGGAGGTCAAATACCTTCTGCACGGCTTCGCCGAGCTTCTCATCGGACACCTTGCCGGTGCCGAAGGTCTCGACCAGCACGGAGACGGGGCGCGCGACGCCGATGGCGTACGCAAGCTCGACCTGGCAGCGGGTGGCCAGACCCGCGGCCACAACGTTCTTTGCGACGTAGCGCGCCGCATATGCCGCGCTGCGGTCGACCTTGGTGGGATCCTTGCCGGAGAATGCGCCGCCGCCGTGGGGAGCGCTGCCGCCGTAGGTATCGACGATTATCTTGCGTCCGGTGAGGCCGGAGTCGCCCTGCGGGCCGCCGATGACGAAGCGCCCGGTCGGGTTTACATAATACTTGGTGCTCTCGTCCAGCAGCTCGGCCGGAACGGTGGTCTTAATAACAAGCTCTATCATGTCGCGGCGGATCTGCTCAAGCTCCACGTCGGGAGAATGCTGAGTGGAGATGACGACGGCATCCACGCGGACGGGGTGATGGTTCTCGTCATACTCGACCGTGACCTGAGTCTTGCCGTCGGGACGGAGATAGCTGACAAGGCCGTCCTTGCGTACCTGAGTGAGGCGCTTGGCGAGCTTGTGGGCGAGGGTGATGGCAAGAGGCATAAGCTCCTCGGTCTCATCGCAGGCGTAGCCGAACATCATGCCCTGGTCGCCCGCTCCGTTCTGAAGCTCGTCCTCTTCGCCGTTCTTGTTTTCGAGCGCCTTGTCAACGCCCATGGCGATGTCGCCGGACTGCTCGTCGATGTTGGTGATGATGCCGCAGGTGTCGCAGTCGAAGCCGTACTTCGCGCGGTCGTAGCCGATCGAGCGGATGACCTCACGCGCGATCTTGGGGATATCAACGTAGCAGCTCGTCGTGATCTCGCCCATGATGTGGACAAGGCCGGTGGAGACGGTCGTCTCGCAGGCGACGCGGCCGTTGGGGTCCTTTTCCAGAATGGCGTCGAGCACCGCGTCGGAGATCTGGTCGCAGATCTTGTCGGGATGCCCTTCGGTGACGGACTCGGAGGTGAATAAACGCTTTGCCATGATTCTTCTTTCCTTTCTTTTCTCGCGGGAGCACAAAAAAAGCGCTCGGCCGAATCGGTCGAGTGCGAAAACTTTTTGCTTTCCCTCATCTTTCGATTCGTTCGACGGATTTGGCACCTTGCGCTGCAGGTTGCCGTGGTATCATCGGGCCGTTCCCTCCACCACTCTTGATGAAGTATGAACTTGTCTGGTATTTGCTGAAATTATTCTACCCGGATTCCCATGTGATGTCAACAGATATTTCAAGAATTTGTGCAAATGCTTGACTTTGCCCTTTCTTATGCTACAATAGCCACAGCAAGAAATGCGAGAGTCATCGGAGGACCTGCGGCCGCAGCCGCAGCGGTCGAGAAGATGTCGGATGCGTCCGGTCAAAAAAGGGACCGGATTTTTTTTGCTCATTTTCAAGAGGGGAGAGAGTGTCATGGTATTCAGCAGCGCCAGCTTTCTGATCTTTTTCCTGCCGTGCCTGCTTGTCCTGTATTTCCTTGTGCCGCGGCGCTGCCGCTATCTGAGGAACCTTGTCCTGCTGGCCTTTTCGCTGGCGTTCTATGCCTGCGGCGGGCCGAAATTTCTGCTGCTCATGCTGCTCTCCATTGCCATCAACTACGCCGGCGGGCTGCTGGCGGGACCGGCGCACCGCCCAAGGACGCGGCGGCTCGGCATGACGCTTGCCGTGGTGCTGGGGCTTGCGCTGCTGGGCTGGTTCAAGTACGCGGGTTTCTTCGGCGAGATGCTCCACGCTCTGCTGCCGGTCGTTCCGGTGCCGCAGGTGACGCTGCCCATCGGCATCTCCTTCTTCACCTTTCAGGCCATGAGCTACGTCATCGACGTGTATCGCGGCGACGGCCGGGTGCAGAAGAGCCTCGTCAACGTCTGCCTGTACATCTCCTTCTTTCCTCAGCTCATCGCCGGCCCCATCGTGCGCTATCAGACGGTGGCCGACGAGATCGAGGGCCGCAGGGAGACGCTGCCGGACTTCACGCTGGGCTGTCAGCGGTTCATGGTGGGTTTCTGCAAGAAGCTGATTCTGTCCAACAATCTGGGACTGCTGGTGGACACGGCCTTCGGGCTGGACGCGGCCAGCCTGTCTGTGGCGGGCTCGTGGATGGCGGCCTGCGCCTATCTGATGCAGGTCTACTACGACTTCTCCGGCTATTCGGACATGGCCATCGGTCTGTTCGGCTTCCATTTTCTGGAGAACTTCAATTTTCCGTTCATCTCCAAGTCCGTCTCGGAGTTCTGGCGGCGCTGGCACATCTCCATGTGCACGTGGTTCCGGGATTACCTCTACTTCCCGCTGGGCGGCAGCCGGGTCAAGTCGGTCTGGCGGCTGCTGTTCAACATGCTGATGGTCTGGGGACTGACGGGTCTTTGGCACGGC
>ERZ773139.2090-NODE-2090-length-21048-cov-18.577669_pt1 | contig 21048 bp, 14 predicted proteins | sample MGYA00580854_ERZ773139 | MGnify/ENA primary metagenome ERZ773139 (study PRJEB29015, sample SAMEA2737809) | human gut metagenome | biome: human gut; feature: human-associated habitat; material: faeces | place: China | collected 2012 ...
ATAGAAAAGTTAGATTTATCAAAACTAGATACAACATATATAACAAATATGTCTAGAATGTTCTATAATAGTTCAGGACTAAAAAGTATAGACTTATCTAACTTTAATACTAGTAATGTTACTAGTATGGATCATATGTTTGATGGATGTTCTAATCTCACTTCATTAGATGTATCAACATTTAATACCAGTAAGGTAACTAGTATGTATCGGATATTTAATAAATTAAGTAAAATTACAAAATTGGATCTTAGTAATTTTGACACTAGTAATGTAACTGATATGACTGGAATGTTTAGATACTGTAATAGTCTAGTGGATTTAAACATATCCAATTTTAACACATCAAAAGTAAAAACAATGAGTGGTATGTTTTTGGGATGCAATGCACTGCAAAAACTTAATGTAAGTAATTTTAATACATCAAATGTTATTAATATGGGCCATATGTTTCAAGAATGCTCTAGTTTAATAGATTTAGATATAAGTAATTTCAATACTAGCAAAGTAACAAATATGAGTTGTATGTTTATGAACTGTAGTAGTTTAACTGCACTAGATTTATCCAATTTTAACATATCAAATGTAACTAATATGAATGGTATGTTTTATGATTGCAGTTCTTTAGTTAATTTAAACTTGTCTAGTTTTAATACATCAAATGTAACTAATATGAATGGTATGTTTTATGATTGCAGTTCTTTAGTTAATTTAAACTTGTCTAGTTTTAATACATCAAATGTAACTAATATGTATAGTATGTTTGCCTTTTGTAAAAATATTAAAACTATATATGTATCTGATTTATGGAATACATCAAATGTTACTAGTTCTTCTTTAATGTTTCATTCTTGTACTTCTTTATCTGGAGCAGTATCCTACGATAATACAAAAACAGATATATCTATGGCTAATTATACTACTGGATATTTAACATATAAAAGTAATAACTAAGAAAGATATGACTAATATCTTTCTTTTAGTATATATTTATGGCTTATATATAATGGGTATGTAGATACATTGTTATTAGACTATAGGCTAATAACAACACTTTAATACCTTAGAATTAAAGCGAATATAATATATTATCTAAATATGTCGAATATCTTTACAAATAAATAAACTATTGCTATAATGTAAGTGTAAAATAAAGGAGAGCCTATGATTACACAAACTATAGATATATCTAATGTAAAAAAGATATTAAAATGTTGTCCACATTACGATGATATAATAAATTCAGAAGTCGACTATGAAGATGAATTATCATTTGATTTAATAGATTGGTATAAAGATTTAATATTCTCTTGTAATGCCGATAACGAAGAAGAAGTAAAAATAATTAGATTAATTGATAGGAGTCTCTATATGTATGTAAATAGTTATAAATATAAAATAGGCTTAAAAAAAATAATAGATATAAAAGATATAGATTTAAATAGTGATAAAAGTATTAAAAATCTAATTAAAAAGATTATTAATTATACCACTAAATATGAAAATAACGAAATATTAAATATAACTAATGGAAGATGGCTATAAAATATTATAGTCATCTTAAATATTTAATAAACAAATTTCATAATAATATGATAAAATAATAAGTAGGTGGTAGTATGTATATAAATGTATTAACTCAAATAGGAGCCAAAGCAGTAGATCAAAATTATATCTATTCAGTACCAAAAGAATTAATAAGTAAAATAAAAGTAGGTATTAGAGTAAAAATAAGTTTTGGTAAAATGATTCTTGAAGGATTTGTTACTAAGATAAATCCAGATATAAATTATGATAAAACCAAAATAAAAGATATACTAGATATAGTAGATGATACTCCAGTATTAAATAAAGAAATGCTTCTTCTAGGTAAAGATATGAGTAATAAACTATTATGTTCATTAGTATCAGCCTATCAAGTAATGCTACCTAAAGCCCTAAAAGCTGAAATAAATACCAATATCAAAATAAAATATAATAAATATCTTAAAAGATTAAAAAGTATTGAAGAAATAGATGAATATATTAAAAATTGTAAATATGAAAGTCAAATAAATATATTATGTAAGTTAAAAGAAGGGGATATTCTAATAACTAAAATGACTAGTAGTATTAATACTATTATTAAATATGGTTTTGCTAAAATAGTCATGGAAGAAGAAAAAAGATATAATTATACGGGTTCACATAACTATAAGAAAGTAGAACTAACTGATAAACAAGAAGAAGTAGCTTCTAGAGTAATAGATTCATTTGGTACTTCAAAAACATTTCTTTTATATGGAGTTACCGGTTCTGGTAAAACTGAAGTATATATGAATATTATAGAGAAGACTATTAATAATGGAAAGACCGCTATTATGTTAGTACCAGAGATAAGTCTAACACCTCAAATAGTAGGTAAATTTATCTCTAGATTTGGTAATATAATATCTGTATTACATTCTAAATTATCTGATACTGAAAGATATGATGAATATAGAAAAATAACCGAAGGTAAATCTAAGATAGTAATAGGTACAAGAAGTGCTATCTTTGTACCATTTAATAATATTGGAGTAATAATAATCGATGAAGAACATACTTCTTCATATAAACAAGAAAATCATCCAAGGTATAATGCCAAAAATATAGCTATTTGGCGTAGTAACTATCATAAATGCCCAGTATTACTAGGTAGTGCTACTCCTAGTCTAGAATCAATGGCAAGAGCAGGTAATAAAGTATATGAACTTCTAACACTAACTACTAGAGTAGGATCTAGTACTCTTCCTAAAGTCCAAATAGTAGATATGAAAGAAGAAGTAAAAAAAGGCAATTTCATATTATCAAGTATTTTAAAAGAGAAGATAAAAGAAAAACTAGCTAAAAATGAACAAGTAATATTACTTCTAAATAGAAGAGGATACTCTTCAGTAATAACCTGCAGGGACTGTGGTTATACTTTGAAATGTCCAAACTGTGATATTACATATACTTATCATAAAAGTAGTAACAATCTAAAATGTCATTACTGTGGTAAATCAGTACCATTAAATAACAAATGTCCTAAATGTGGTGGCGAAAATGTCAAAGACTATGGTCTTGGTACTGAGAAACTAGAAGAAGAATTACATAAATTATATGACGCTAAAATAGTTAGAATGGATGTCGATACCACTAGTAAAAAAGGACAACATGAAAAAATAATTGAAGACTTTGGTAGTCATAAATATGATATCTTAATAGGTACTCAAATGATAGCTAAAGGCTTAGATTTTCCACTGGTAACTCTTGTGGGAGTAGTATCTGCTGACTCATCATTAATGGTACCAGACTTTAGAGCGGGAGAAAATACCTTCCAGTTACTTTCCCAAGTATCTGGTAGAGCGGGCCGTAGTACAAGTCCTGGTGAAGTAATAATCCAAACATATAATAAAGAACATTATAGTATCGAATTATCTTCAAGACACGACTATATAAGTTTCTATAAAGAAGAAATGCAAATACGTAAAATGCTAAAATATTCACCATACTATTATATGACTTTAATTAGTATTACCTCTAAAGATTATAATATAGGTTTTGAAGAATCCGGTAAAATAGGAAACTATTTAAAAAGTAAATTAAATCCCAGTACCATAATATTGGGACCTACTACTGCAAGTATGTTTAAAATAAATAATATATATCATTATCAAATAATATTAAAATATCAAAAGGATAATAACCTATATGATACATTAAAATTTATTGATAGTATGTATAAAAATAATTCCAAGGTAAAAGTAGAGTTTGATTTTGATCCAATAAGGATATAAAAATCTTGCTCTTTTTTTCTTTTTACTATATAATTTAATTATGGTAGGTGATAGAGAATGAAGAAGTTATCAAATAAAGGATTTACTTTAATAGAGTTATTAGCCACAATATTAATAATAGGTTTAGTATTAGGTCTAACAACATATGGTATTATTAGTTCAGTAAAAAGTGCTAAAGATGAAGGCTCAAAATTAACATTAGCTGGTATAAAAGAAGCTGCTAGAACATATTCAAATGAATACACTGATGATACTTGGAAGGCTTCTAATAAACTTAATAATATATATTTTTGTACTACAATACAAGAACTTATTAATAAGGGTCTTTTAGATAAAAATGCTAAAAATGTTGAAGGTAATACAATAGGTTTAAATGATTATATAGCAGTAGTAAAAGATAAAACTACTAAAGTAATAAAAAAAGAATTTGTTTTAACTTTACAAGCCTTCAATGAAGATGAAGAAAAACACGAGGCACATCAATATTGTACTGGTAATATTAAACCAGAAGATATAAAGAAATTGCCTATCATTAACAAAAAAAATACATATACTGATACTATAATTGCAGAATTTACAGATGCCGAATTTAAAACTAAAGATGGTAATGTTAGTAATATTAAAAAGAGAGAATGTCTTTATGACGAAACTACCAGTGGTAATTTTACAAGCGAAGGTACAATCACTAATAAAGAGTGTAAGATTGAAGGATTAGTACAAAACAAAAACTATTATGTTAAAGTTTGTATGACATCAAAAAATGATTCACGTGCTTGTTCTACTCCAGAAATAGTTAAAACAAAAGAAGTAAAATCTCCAAGTATAAATATAAATACAAATGATAGTATTAAGATAACTTATGATGATACCAATATAATAGATGAAAATGGTAATCAAAATGGTAATCATTATTTTAAATCTGATGTTAATGCTACATCTAATAAAAATGTAAGTACTTGTAACGAAGAGGGAGAAACTTTTTCTTGTAGTAGTGATAGTACTATAAATATTACAGAAGATAAATGGTATAAAGTAGATGACAAAGAAGTTAAATTATCTTATACAAATAGTGGAGATATTACTATAGCTGCGGTAACTAGAGACAAGAGTGGTAATTATAAATCTACTGATAAAAACTATAGTTTATATAAGATTATATTTAGTAGAGGAACTGCTGATACAATTGGTGGACAAACTAATGATATTAAAAAATTGTGTTTGGTAAATAAGGATGAAACATGTACTATTACTTCTCCAATTATAAAAAAAGCAGGATATAATGTAGTTGGTTGGAACACCGATAGTAATGCTATGACAAGTACTTGGTCACAAAACACTTCAAAAAATATAAATAAGAGTGAAACATATTTTCCAATAGTAAAATTAAAGACGTATACTATAAAATATAATGCTAATGGTGGAAGTGGTGCGCCTAGTAATCAAGTAAAAGAACATAATAAAAACATAACTTTAAGTACTAGTAAACCTATTAGAACAGGATATACGTTTGTTAATTGGAATACTAGTAGTGCTGGTAATGGAACCTCATATTCTGCTGGTGCAACATATTCTGGTAATAGTGATATAACTATGTATGCTCAGTGGCGTAGAAATAGAGTAATAATAAACTTTAGTGTTAATGGTGGTACCTTGATATCTACGGCAGCATATTCAGTAGATGCAAATGGTATAGTTACTCAAAATGGTAGTAATTTACATTCAATGTATTATAATGATACTATTATGTCTACTGGATTACCTAATTATAATAATTCAAGTTATTTAAATATTATGAGAAATGGTTATGAAGGTGTAAGTGGAGCAGAATGGAAATGTTTAAGTGGAAACTGTACTAAGCAAACATATAGTCAAGATACAAATACATATAAAGCTAGTGATTTCTGTGATGCTAGTAAAACTGATTGTACAATAACGCTTGGAGTTAATTGGACTGAAGTTAGTACAAAAACAATGTATATAAATGCTAATATTGGTTTAAATTGCCGTAGTGGTTCAGGAACAAGTTACTCTATAGTTACAGCTTATGCCTGCGGTGTACCAGTTAAAGTAAGAACTAAGCTAGTTAATGATTGGTGGTATGAGGTTGATGATAAATGCTACATGTCAAAAGGTGGAACAGGTTCAGATGGTAACTGGAAAGATTATTTGGTTGATAGTAGAAGTAAATTAACTTGTCCAACCAGTTCTGGCGGTTCTGGAGGCTCAGGCGGTGATTCTAGTGAAGGAAAATTGTTAAATTGTACTTGTAATGAAGATGCTGATTGCGGTGTTGCAGGAGGTAATTTAATTAATTTATATTGTGATACAAATATGAAGAGTGGAAAAACAGAAAAAGAAGGAAAATATATGTGTGCTTGGAAAAATAAATACAAACCAAATGTTACACATTGGTGTTGGACTCGATAAAAAGACAAATATTTAATTATAATAAAAAACTACTTAAAAAAAATTAATAGAAAGTAAGAAAACAAGTAAATATTAAAATACTTGTTTTTTTATACAAATTTTTCTTATTGTTTAAGCAAGCAAGAAATGCATTATATTTCAGTTATAAAATATCTTGCTCTTTTTTACCTTTTACTGTATAATTTAATTATGGTAGGTGATAAAGAATGAAGAAATTATCTAATAAGGGTTTTACTTTAATAGAGTTATTAGCCACAATATTAATAATAGGTTTAGTATTAGGTTTAACAACTTATGGTATTATTAGTTCAGTAGATAAGGCTAAAATTACTAGTACAACAATATCAGTAAGTGGTATAAAAGAAGCTGCTAGAACATATTCAAATGAATACACAGATGATACTTGGAAGGCTTCTAATAAACTTAATAATATATATTTTTGTACTACAATACAAGAACTTATTAATAAGGGTCTTTTAGATAAAAATGCTAAAAATGTTGAAGGTAATACAATAGGTTTAAATGATTATATAGCAGTAGTAAAAGATAAAACTACTAAAGTAATAAAAAAAGAATTTGTTTTAACACCACAAATTAGTGAGAATGAAACGGATAAAATAGAGGCATTTAATTATTGTACTGGTGGTAAAAAACCAGAAAATATAAAGAAACTCCCTACTATTAAAGGGGAAAAAACATATACTGATACTATAATTGCAGAATTTACTGATGCCGAGTTTAAAACTAAAGATGGTACTAGTAGTAATATAACAGAAAGGAAATGCAGCTATGCTAAGAGTAGAATTGATGGCGGAAATGCAGAATTTATAGAAAATAACAATACTACAATTAATGGTAATAAATGTAAGATTACAGGACTAGAATCAAATACGGGATATGACATAAGAGTATGTATGACATCAAGTAATGATTCAGAGGCATGTACTACAAAAAATATTAAAACACTAGATATAAAAGAACCTACTATAAGCATAAATGGTAATGATAGTATTAAGATAACTTATGATGATACCAATATAATAGATGAAAATGGTAATCAAAATGGTAATCATTATTTTAAATCTGATATTAATGCTACATCTAATAAAAATGTAAAGAAGTGTACATTAAGTACTATAACAAATAATTATGTTTGTGATAAAGAGACCAAGGAAATATCAATTAATTCTTGGTATAAAGTATCAGATAAAGAAGTAATACTTTCTTATACAGAGAATGGGGATTTTGATGTTACTGCTGAAACAAGAGATAAAAGTAATAATTCTAAGTCAAGTACAAAAAGTTTTAGTTCTTATATAACTATATTTAGTAGAGGAACTGCTGATACAATTGGTGGACAAACTAGTGATATTAAAAAGTTATGTTTAGCAGATAGAAATAAAAGTTGTACTATTACTTCTCCAATTATAAAAAAAGCAGGATATAGTGTAGTTGGTTGGAATACTAATAGTAGTGCTACAACAAGCAGTTGGAATGTAAATATTTCAAAATCTATAAATAAGAGTGAAACATATTATCCAATAACTAAATTGTCAACATATACCATAACATATAATAATAATAATGGAAGTGGATGTACATCAAAGACTGTTAATTATAATTCACAAATTGGTACTTTATGTACTCCAAAAAGGAAAGGCTATACTTTTATTGGATGGTATAACCCTGATTACAAAGACAAACCTTTAAATTATTATGCTGATACAAATCCAGATTTATATAATGCTTTTAATTATGATGCAGATAAATTATATAACCATTATTTAACATATGGTGTAAATGAAGGCCGAAGAGTAGCACAATATTTATCATCTGATACATATAACTATACAAAAAATATAACAGTCTATGCTGGCTGGAAGGCAAATAAAATTAAAATTAAATATAATGTTAATGGTGGTCAATTAAATACTAATAATTCTGCTTATAGTACAAGTGGATCATATGTAACATTAAACGGAAGTACAATAATAGAAGCATATAATTATGGTGATATGTTGGGTTCGAATGGTTTATATAATTATAATAATCCTGCATATATAAATATTGTAAGAAGTGGCTATAAAGCAGTTAGTGGTAAAGAATGGTATAATGATGCAAAAAATACATTTAATCAAGCAACTAGATATGATGTCAATGATTTATGTGATGCATCTAATTCAGATTGTGAAGTAACATTATATGTTAATTGGATTAAGGAAGATTCTATTAATGATTATAGATGTTCAGGTAGTGATTACTATTATATTACTACATGTGATTCTGCTTCAAGCGCTGATGCAAGATGTAACTACACATCAAAGAATAAACAAAGTACATCAGGCACTATTCTCAGAAATAATTTAACACAATGTCATAAAGTTACATTTTATGCTGATGGAGGTAAATTTAGTGATGGCACTACAGAATTCTTCTTTATGGCCACCGCAGGAGTAAGGTATACCTTTGATAGTAGTTATTATTTAACGAATATTACTATGCCAAGGATATCAAGAAGCGGCTGCTCACTATATGGTTGGTACTATTATCCAGAAAGTAAAGTCATTAGGCAGTGGTTTGATGTTGATAGTGATGAATACAATATTGAACTTAAGGCTAATTGGTATTGCCCTAGTAGTGGTGGTACTGGTGGTGGTGGTACTGGTGGTGGTGGTACTGGCGGTTCTCCCGTAAAACCATGTGGCTATTGTACTAAAGATAGTCAATGTAGTGCTAGTAATTCATGTGGTGCTGCATGCGTAAATAACCAGTGTAGAGTATATCAGCAAAAGCCAAATGGTAGTTGTACAGGAACTTATGATGCATGTAATTAGAGGTGAAATATTATGAAAAAAAAGATATTAATTATACTACTATTAGTACTAGTATTTGCAATTATTTTTGTAACTATTATTTATATTACAAATAGAAATAATATAAAAATAGAAGAACTATATGGAACATGGACACTTGAAGAAAATAAAACTATATTAGATGGAAAAGAAACTTCTAATATGGTTCCATGGAGATGTGTTATTGAATTACAAAAAAATAATAATATGAAACTTTGCTACTATAATAGTGATGATAATATCGAGTGTGGCACAGTAAATTATACATATGAAGGCGGTATCTTAAATATTAAAGATAATGATTGGTATTTAAAAGGCAAATATTATGTTACTTTAGAGGATGCCAATATGCTGATATTAAAACAAGAAATTTCAAAAGAGGAACAAACTATCATTTATTATAAAAGAAGCTAAAAAATATGAATTTATTTCATATTTTTTTCTTATTACTAATATATTTAAATAGAAAGAAGAGGAAAGAATATGATTAATAAGAAAAATTTATGGTTTTTAACATTATTTAGTTTAGTATTAGTATTATCTATTTATTATGTAACAATGCCTAATGAAGTATTTGATAAAGATTTATCAAATAAAGAATCAGAAACTACAAGTACAGAAATAAAAGAATCAAGTGTAGTTGCTTCTCTTAAAGTAGAAGATGATACCACAGTTAAAGAAAAAATAAATAGCTTGAAAGAAAAAATTACTGATAAAAGTGTCAGTATCGAAGAAAAAAACAATTATTTTGAAGAATTAAAATTAATAAATAAAAATTCTTCTAAAGAAGAGACAATAGAAACTAAGATAAAAGAAATGTGCAGTTGTGATAATTTTGTTAAAATAGATGGTGATAATGTAAGAGTGGTACTCGATTCAGATGATTCTAATACCTCTAAAGCTAATGAGATAATGCGACTAGTTCAAAAAGAGTTTGACAATAAGATGTATATTTCGGTAAAATTTAATTAAATTAGGTTAAAATACCTCACTTTATTTTAATATAGGAATACAATAATATGAAAAGACATTGACCACCCTATGTACAAGGGAAGTGAGGTATTTATGAGTAAAGGTATATTAACCAAAAGAGAAAAAGAAGTATTTTCGTTACTAGTGGATAATAAAAGTACGAAAGAAATAGCTGATATTTTAAATATTAGTGAGAAAACAGTTAGAAATCATATTTCTAATACTATGCAAAAACTATCTGTAAAAGGAAGAGCACAAGCGGTGGTAGAACTAATTAGGCTTGGTGAAATATCATTATAAGCACAAATTGTGCTTTTTTCTTTTTCTCATGTAATTTATTTACTAATTAACACATATATTTTACTAGGTGATAGGTTTATGTTAAAAAGAATGTCTATTAAAAAAATAATGGTATCTACTGCAGCAGTTTTACTGCTGCTAATAATATATTTAATACCAGATAATAGAAAAGAAATAGAATTAAAAAACAAAGATATTGAATATACTTATAATAATATTACTGACACAATATATTTAATAGATAAAAATGATTATGTAGCAAGAACAAATATTGTTAGTTGTAATTGTAATGATATAGATAAAGCTAAAGATCTATTAGATAGTCTTACTATTGGAGGAAAAAAATCAAATATTATTCCTAATGGCTTCAGGAGTATTATACCACCAGATACTAGTATACTTAATATAGAATTAAAAGATAAAATATTAACAATAGATTTTTCTAAAGAATTTCTTGATGTATCAGAAGTAGAGGAAGAAAAAATGATTGAATCAATAATTTATACTTTAACTAGTATCAAAGGTATAGATAAAATAATAATTAAAGTAGAAGGAAATATATTAACAAATCTTCCACATAGCAAAAAAATAATTCCTTCAGTATTAGATAGAAGTTATGGTATAAATAAAGAATATGAATTAACAACGATTAATAATATTGATTCATATACGGTATATTATGTAAATAAATATAACGATAGTAATTATTATGTACCAGTAACTAAATATATAAATAAAGAGGAAATAGAACCGGTAAAAGTAATAATTAAAGAATTAAGTAGTTCTCCAATATATGAAACAAATTTAATGAGTCATTTAAATGCCGGTGTAGTATTAAATGACTATGAATTAGAAGGTAATAATTTAAAATTAAATTTCAATGAACTATTATTAAGTGATCCAGATAGTAACAAAATACTTGAAGAAGTTATATACACAATAGGACTTTCTATGAATGATATATATAATAATTTAGAAACAGTATCTTTTTATGTTAATAATAATGAGGTATATGCTTTAACATTAAGTGATTTGAAATAAAAAATATTTTCTTTCAATTGACTAATAAACTTCAAAATGATATACTTAAATAGAAAGAGTAGGAGATATCTATGAAGGAAAATAAAAAAATTAAAATAATTGGAACTATTATTGGTATAGTACTATTTGTTATATTGATCGCAGGATTTACTTTTGCTTGGTTTACTTGGGAAAGTAGTAGAATAAATATAAGTGGTAATACAGCTTGTTTTAATATTAATTATACCGAAGGTAATTTAGTTACTGATGATATGCTACTTGTAGATGCTAATAAATTAATATCTAATAATAAGATTACAATAAAAAGAGGAATGGCTGTAACTAATTTAAGTGCTAGCAAAGATCCAAAATGCACAAAAGTAAAAGCCAAATTATCCATTCAATTAAATGCAGATTTAATACCAAGCATATATAATGCTTCGGGTAGTTGTTCTGGAGCACTAAATTATGTAGTAGCAAGTTATGATGCATCCCTATTTTCTGGAGTTGATGCAAGAACGCTAGAAAATATGACTTTTGATATTTTAGCTACAGATACTATTCCAAGTTCTGGTAGTAGAACTGTCTATGAAAAAGCACTTGCTGATGACGGTACAAGACAAGATTATCTAATAATATTTTATATAGATGGAAATAAGGCTAATGATGATATTGATAGTAAAAATATTATTGTTAAAGCTAATGTGACTGCTGTTCAAACTAATTAAAAAAAATACTAGAATAATAAACTCTAGTATTTTTTAATTACTCCAAAATAGGTGAAAAGTAAAATAAAAAAGCCTTATTTTATAAGGCTTTAATATTTAAAGTGGTGTCCTGGTGGAGATTCGAACTCCAGACCGATCGCTTAGAAGGCGATTGCTCTATCCAGCTGAGCTACCAAGACATCAGTCAATATAGATTATACAACAACATTAAAAAAATAGCAACCATTTTTTAAAAAAAATTGCAAAAATTTAATATTTAATATATAATTTAATTGTAGGTGAGTAATGAAAAAGAAAATTAATATTATATATTTACTATTTATGTTATTTTTAGTACTATTAAACTACATTACTAAGAATAGTAATATATTAAATTTAGTATTAAGCTCTAGTCTAAGTATATTACTATATAATATATTTTCAGAATTAAATATAAAAAGTACATTAGAAAAGTATAAAAATAAATATAAAATATATAAAATAACAATTATATTTATTAGTTTATTATTTATAGTATTTAGTGCATTATCATTCTTAATAGGTAGTGTTATGTCTATTAAAGGATTAAATATAATAAATGTACTTGGAGTATTATTTACTTTAACTATAATTATAATTAAAATAACAAGTATATTTCTAGAATATACAAAATATAAAAAACTGGGTAATAAACTATTAAATATATATTTATTATTACTATTATTAATAACTAGTATATCAAGTATTCTTTTATATCAAGTATTTAAATTAGATGATTATATTAAAGTATTACTGTTATACTCAGTAAATATAATGATATTTATTATAATAATGTTATTACTATATATCTTTATATTAAGAAAAAATAAAGTAAAAGTAAGAGAAAAATATAATTATAAAGAAATAATAAGAAGTATATTAGATATTAATAAAAGTATAACTATATATAATCTTATTAAAGAAGGCTATATATATACATCAATAATAATACTATATTATACTTTAATTAATAAATATAATTATAGTTATGAAAATACAAGTATAATTATAGTTAATGTATACTTCTATGGAATATACTTTATAAAATATATTAGTTATATATTAAAAAAACATCTTGAAGTAAATAGCGATAATTTTAGTAATCAAATAATTAAAGTATCTAATTATTTGATTACAATAACAATACTTTTAATGATAATATCAGGTCCTATTTGTAAAATACTATTTAGTAATAATAATTTTCTGTTTGATTTAGTAGTATTAATATTCTTTTATACATTATATAATTATGTAATGGATATAAGTATAAAAGTTACCAGTAGTAAAATAAATAAAATATCCTTATTAAGTGGATTAATAATTAAACTAGTATTTGAAATACCACTTATTAATGCCAGTTATCGTATGGGTAGTAGTCTATATTTTGGTAGTGTATTATCTATAATAATAGGTATGGCTACTAGTACAATTATTAGTATTATATTTATAAATAAAAAGTTAAAAATAAGCATTTTAAATAATTTTAGTAATATTTTAAATATTATTTACGAAAATATAATATTATGCTTAATATTAGTATTATTAACCTTAATAGTAAGAGTAGAAAATACCAGTATAATAGGAAGTATCTTAGTAATAATATTCTATACATTTATTACAATATTATTTTACATAATCAAAAAAATACTCAAGAAAAAAGTGTGAGTTTATTGCACTTTTTTTTATATTATGATATCATTGTATTAGTAGAAAAGTAAGGTGAATATTGTGAAAAAGAGTAAACTATTTATGATAATTTCTTTAAGTGTATTAGTGATAACAATAATAGTAAGTGGTACTTATGCTTTATATAAAGCTCAGTTATCTAAAAATATTGGAGTAAATACAACAACACATGGACTAGCATATTATATTAATTATGTTAAAGGTACCGATATAACTGCCGCTACTTTAAATCCTAGTACTTCTTATGAAAGCGGAGCAAGTAGCGATATTGAATTTTGGAAGAAAGACGACTCTTATGATATATACGGTAAAATAGATTTAACTGTTAATACTATAGGTACTAATTTAAAAAATAGTCCTGCGCTTAAATATGCTGTAGTAAATAATGGTAATGTACTTAGTACAGGATCCTTAAAAGGTACTACATCCGGTTCAAAAGTAACAATATTAAAAAATCTATATCTAGAACAAACTAAGCAAATATATACAGTATATGTATGGCTTGATAATAGTGAAGAACTAGGTAATATATCTAATGAATCTCTTAGTATATCAGTAGATTGTACTGCTAGTCTTCAAAAAGAACCAGCAGCAGACACTATTATTAGTTTATATACTAGTGCAGCAAAGGTAACAGCAACAAATAATAGTATTACATATAATACAGCACCATCAGTATCATTAATGAATGATAGACTGGGTGGTACTACAACTAGTCTAGATGGTGGCAATATAAGATATTATGGAGCAAGTCCAAATAACTATATATACTTTAATTGTTCTGACTATAGTAATCAAACATCTAGTACATGTGAAACATGGCGTATAATAGGAGTATTTGATGGTAAGTTAAAACTAATAAGAGGTAGTCAAATAGGAAAATATTCTTGGGATAACAAGAATATTAGTACTGGAGCAGAAAATAATTCTGGTAAAAATGACTGGACTACAGCAAGATTAATGAAACTACTTAATCCAAGAGATTATTATAAAGTAGACTCTAACGACAACAATCTAGGGCAGAGTTTATATTACAATAGTGCGTCAGGAAAATGTTATAGTGGTCAAAATAATGCCACAGTAGATTGTGATTTTACAAGTACAGGAATAAAAAATGATGAAACAAGAAATATGATTGCAGAGACAACATATTATTTAGGAGGCTGGAATAGTTATTCAGTATATCCAAATGAAATATATGAATATGAAAGAGGAACAACAGTATATACAGGAAGACCACCAACATGGCCAGGAAAAATAGCGCTAGCATATCCAAGTGATTATGGCTATGCGGCGGATTTAAATCAGTGTAAAGATAAAACACTATACGATTACGATAATAGTACTTGTACTTCAAACAACTGGATGAAAGCAATTTTAGGTACTTCTAGTCATGGATGGTTATTAACCCCTCGTTCCAGCGGTTCGTACAATGCGTGGAATGTGTATTCGGGCGGCTATGTGGGCAGCACCTACCTTGCGTATTATGCGATTGGGGCCGTGCCAGTCCTTTCTCTAAGTTCTAAACTGGGAATAGAGTCAGGAGATGGCTCAAGTAGTAATCCGTACAAATTAAGTGCGTAAGCAGTTAAATTGTGATAACTTTGGTAGGAAGAACTTGGTAAGGGACCCCTCAAACAGGTGAAGTCTGTTAGGGGCAAGGGCGGCGAAAGTCGCCAAGAGAAGATAAGTATTCATGGAAAGGCGAAAAATGAAAAATAAATTTTGGTATTAACACTAGTTTGGTGCCTTATAAAGTAAAATAGATATGTAGATAAAAAGAATAGAAAGGAAAGGATATTATGACTAATGTAAGTAATTACTATATAGATAGTAAAAATAAATTAATTAGTGATAAAGAATCTTATATTATAGGTAATAAATATAGATTTACAATATTAACTCCTAGAATGATAAGATTAGAATATAGTATTAATGGTGTATTTGAAGATAGACCAACTTCTTTAGTAATAAATAGAGCTTTTCCTAAAGTACCATATTCTATTACTGAAAGTAGTACTCTTATTCAAATAGATACTGGTATATTTACTTTATCTTATGTAAAAGATAGTGATTTTAAATCAACTACTTTTGGTAGTAATATAAAAGCAGTAATAAATGGTACCAATAAAGAATGGCAGGCAGGTAGCAAAGAAATAAGAAATATGCGAGCCATTAATTATTCAATAGATAGTATCAAAGATAAAATAATATTAGATAAAGGATTATATTCCTTAGACGGAATATGTCTAATAGATGATTCTGGGTCTCTAGTATTAGATGAAAACGATAATTTCATAGAAAGACCTAAGGATATAAAAGATTTATATCTAATTATGTATAATAATGATTTTGAAGGCTGTCTAACAGATTATTTTACTCTAACAGGCTATCCTAATTTAATACCAAGATATGCTCTTGGAGCTATATGGTATAAGAACGATAACTATAGTACTAGTGATATAGTTAATTTAGTAAATAAATTCAATATAAATAATATTCCAATATCAGTATTTCTACTCGGAGACTATTGGCATAATGGAAGTACATTAATACCAAGTATAGATTTAAAATATATAAGTAGTTATTTAAATAACAATAATATAAAACTAGGAGTAACAATAAATCCTACTAGTTATATAAATAAAGGTACTAATGAATATAACTATATAAGTAGTTATACTAACTTAGATAAAGTAAACTTTATTCCTTTATCTAATGATAAGATAGGTATATATTTTAATATATTTATAAATAACTTAAATAATCTTGGAGTAGCAGTATATAGTATTGATTATAATAATCCATTAGATAGAATAAATTTATGGAAGATAGACCACTATCACCATGGCCTAAGTAATATCAAGAATATAAGAGGCTTAACACTATCCAGAAATGCTAATATAGCTATGCATAGATATCCCATTATCTGGAGTGGTAAAACCTTAGTAAACTGGACAACATTAAATTTATTACCAAGATATAATTCTCAAGGATATAACATGGGCTTATCCTTTATAGCTCATCCTATTGGTGGCTATCACGGTGGTATTGAAGAAGACGAATTATACTTAAGGTATATTGAGTTCTCTTGTTTCTCACCAATATTTCTCTTAGCTAGTGAAGGCGGAGTATACTATAAAAGAGAACCATGGAAATGGAATAGTATCATTAGAAATAATATAATATACTATATGAATTTAAGATATAAACTAATACCATATCTATATAGTGAAAGTTATAACTATCATAAAACTGGGCATGGACTAGTAAAACCATTCTATATAGATTATCCTAAGATAATAGATGAACCACTATATAAGAATGAATACTTCTTCTGTAGAAACTTCTTTATAGCCCCAATTACTGAAAGAAAAAATAGTGTTATTAAAAGATCAATAAAGAAAATATATGTACCAAATGGTATATGGTTTGATTACCTAAATGGTAAAAAATATACTGGTAATAAATACTATAATAACTTCTATCGTGATGAAGACTATCCTGTATTTGTTAAAGCCGGTTCTATCATACCAACAAGTATAAATATTAAAGAAGATATACCAAGTATATTAGAACTAAATATATATCCACTAGATAATGGTGAGTATTCCTTCTACGAAGATGATGGCTATTCTAATAACTATAAAAAAGGCTTATACATGATAACTAAGTTTAATTATCAGTATGAATTAGATAATTATACATTTATTATCTCAAGAGAAGAAGGTAAGAACTTATTATCCAGAAGAACATACTTACTTAGATTTAAAAATACTAGAAATATAACTGAAGTAAATATTGAAGATAAAACAATAAGTTATAGCACTTATTATGATAGAGATGACTTTATCATAAAAATAGATAATGCTATCGTAGGTAGAGAAATCAAAGTAAATATCAAAGGTACTAATATACTTGTAGGATCAGATGTAATAATAAATGAAGAAATAAAAAATATCTTATTTGATCTAGAAATAAGAACAAACTTAAAAGAAGAATTAGATAAGATACTATTTAGTGATTTAGAAATAAGAAAGAAAAGAATAAAAATAAGAAAACTAAAAAGAAAAGGTTTAGATAAAAAATATATAAATGTATTTATAAATCTACTTGAATATATAGAAAAATCATAGTATAATACATAGATATATAAGGAGGCATTTATGAAAGATATACTAAAAATATTATTAGAATTCTTAATTGTATATATTGGAGTATTTATATTATATTGGTTAATCTTTGTAAGAAAGAAAACTAAATATAATCCCAATAAAGTACCCGTAGAATTCTATTACTTAGTTAGCCTCTACCGATTAGATCAAAGTAAAATAAACTATAAGAAATTTATTTATGCTACGGCTTTTGTTAATACCTTTATTATAGATACAACATATATAATAATATCTAAATTATTAGATAAATGGATGTGGCAATTAATCGTAGGTATATTTATAATAATACTACTAATAATTATTCTATATGGTCTACTTGGTAGATACTATCAAAAACATGGTATGGTAAGTACTAAGACTATCAAAGTAAAAGATACTCCTAAAGATAAAAATGTCCCAAAAAAGACTAATACAGCAAAGAAAAGAGGTAACAAAAATGTATAATTTTAGAAAGACAGAAAAGAAATGGCAAGATTATTGGGAAGAAAATAAAACATTTAAGACCGATATAAGAGACTTTAGTAAACCAAAGTATTATGCTCTAGATATGTTTCCATATCCATCAGGAGTAGGTCTTCACGTTGGCCATCCTGAAGGATATACTGCTACTGACATAGTAGCAAGAATGAAGAGAATGCAAGGCTATAATGTTTTACATCCAATGGGTTGGGATGCCTTTGGCCTACCTGCAGAACAATATGCCGTTAAAACAGGAAATCATCCAAGCGGCTTCACCGAGTCAAATATTAAAGTATTCAAAAAACAATTAAAAGAATTAGGTTTCTCTTATGATTGGGATAGAGAAATATCAACAGCAGATCCATCTTATTACAAATGGACCCAGTGGATATTTAAAAGACTATATATGGATGGCTATGCTAAATATATTGATATGCCCGTTAACTGGTGTGAAGAATTAGGAACAGTACTATCTAACGATGAAGTAATAGACGGTAAGAGTGAAAGAGGAGGCTATCCAGTAGTTCGAAAGAATATGAAACAGTGGTCTATGGATATACCAAAGTTTGCCGATAGACTTCTAAATAATCTGGATAATTTAGATTGGCCAGAATCCACTAAAGAAATCCAAAGAAACTGGATAGGTAAGAGTTATGGTGCTAATATTACTTTCAAAGTAGATGGTACCGATAAAGAATTCACAGTATTCACTACAAGATGTGATACCTTGTTTGGTGCTACCTACTGCGTGCTTGCTCCTGAACATAGTCTAGTAAAAGAAATAACAACTCCTGAATATAAAGATGTAGTAGAGGATTATATCAAGTTATCAGCCTCTAAGTCAGAACTAGAAAGAACAAATGCTAGTAAAGAAAAAACAGGTGTATTCACCGGAGCTTATGCTATTAATCCAGTAAATAACAAAAAGATACCTATCTGGATAAGTGATTATGTTCTAGCAAGTTATGCTAATGGAGCCATTATGGCAGTACCTGCTCACGATGAAAGAGACTATGAATTTGCTAAGAAATTTAATCTAGATATCATACCAGTAATTGAAGGCGGCGATATCGCTAAAGAAGCTTATACAGGAGACGGGCTTCACATCAATAGCGGGTTCTTAAATGGTTTAAATAAAGAAGACTCTATCAAAAAGATGGTAGAATATCTTGAAGAAAATAAATTAGGTACTAAGAAAGTTAACTATAAAATAAGAGAATGGATATTTGCTCGTCAAAGATATTGGGGTGAGCCAGTACCAGTAATTCATATGGAAGATGGTACTATCAAATTAGTATCAGATGAAGAGTTACCACTTACTCTTCCAGTAATGGATGATTATAAAGGCAAGAATGGTATGGCACCATTAGAGAATGCTACTAAATGGAAAAATGTAGTAATAGATGGTATGAAGGGTAAGAGAGAAACTTCCACTATGCCAGGAGCAGCAGGCTCTTCTTGGTATTATTTAAGATATATTGATCCACATAACGATAACGAGATAGGAGAACCAGAATTATTAAAACACTGGATGCCAGTAGATCTATATGTCGGAGGGCCAGAACACGCTGTTGGTCACTTATTATACTCTAGAATGTGGTGTAATTATCTATATGATAAAGGAATATCACCAGTACCAGAACCATTTAAAAAACTAGTTCACCAAGGTATGATACTAGGAGAAAACAATATTAAGATGGGTAAGAGATATCCAGAGTATGTCGTAAATCCATCAGATATAGTAGTATCTCATGGAGCAGATGCTCTAAGATTATATGAAATGTTTATGGGACCACTTGAAGCAGATAAACCATGGAGTAATGCTGGTATAGATGCTTCAAAGAAATTCCTTGATAGAATATATAGATTATTTGAAGAAAACAAAGTTCTTGATAAAGAAAATAAAAATCTTGAAAAGATATATCATCAAACTATAAAGAAAGTAACTAATGACTATGAAACACTTAACTTTAATACGGCAATTAGTCAAATGATGATCTTTATTAATGCTGTATATAAAGAAGGTTATTTACCTACTGAATATGCTGAAGGTTTTGTTAAAATACTTAGTCCATTATGTCCTCATCTAGGAGAAGAACTATGGAGTATGTTAGGACATAATAATACTATAACTTATGAACCATGGCCTACTTATGATGAATCTAAGACTACTGAAGATACCATTGAAATAGCCATTCAAGTTAATGGTAAAGTAAGAGATACTGTTAAAGTATTTAAAGATATTTCTAAAGAAGACTTAGAAAAAGAGGCTTTAAATAGTGACATTATTAAAAAGTGGTTAGAAGGTAAAGAAGTAGTAAAAATAATAACTATTCCGGGTAGAATAGTTAATATAGTAATAAGGTAATCATTAATTTGATTATCTTTTTTCTTATTCAGTTCGAGCCTATAGTCTCTCACTGTTAAACAAAGCCTAAGGTCTTTGTTTAAAATATTTATTATTTGTATACATTTGTATTATATACAAAATTCTCATAAACACTTATAAATAAAAGCTTTACAAAGATATTAAAAAAATAGTCATATTTTCCTTGACTATGGTACTTGAACTAGTATATAATGTTGGCGTGGTTAATACTTATGGTGTTCT
>ERZ773139.2095-NODE-2095-length-21007-cov-16.703036_pt1 | contig 21007 bp, 19 predicted proteins | sample MGYA00580854_ERZ773139 | MGnify/ENA primary metagenome ERZ773139 (study PRJEB29015, sample SAMEA2737809) | human gut metagenome | biome: human gut; feature: human-associated habitat; material: faeces | place: China | collected 2012 ...
AGGGCAGCTTTAACACAAGGTATCCCCATGAGCCGAACGGGATACAAGACCCAGAGTATTCCATCCAGTGCGGCGTGCAGGAGCTGAAAGCCGCCCTTATCTCTGCCGAGGTGGAAAACCCGATTGACATGGAGCGTATCAAGCTCGCCTTGCAGGGCTATAACTTCGGCAATGGGTATATCTCATGGGCGAAAACCAACTACGGCGGTTATTCCTACGCCAATGCGGTAGAGTTTTCCACCATGCAGGCACAGCGGTTAGGGTGGGAAAAATACGGCGACACACAGTACCCCGCCCATGTGTTACGCTATTATCCGTATGGACGGGCGTTCACAAGCGGCAGCAACCAAGCCATTGTAGAGGTCGCTTTGACACAGCTCGGAAATGAGGGCGGTCAGCCTTATTGGAGTTGGTATGGCTTTGATGGGCGTGTAGAATGGTGTGCCTGCTTCGTATCGTGGTGTGCCGACCAGTGTGGTTATATCGAAAGCGGGATTATCCCGAAATTCGCAGGCTGCGTGGACGGCTCAAATTGGTTTAAGGGTAACGGACAATGGCAAGACAGAAACTACGAGCCGCAGGCAGGCGATATTATTTTCTTTGATTGGGAAGGCGACGGAGAAACCGACCATGTAGGCATTGTGGAGAAATGCGAAAACGGTGTCGTTTACACCGTGGAGGGTAATTCTGGCGATGCTTGCAGACAAAAGCAATATACGGTTGGAAGCAGCTCCATCTATGGTTACGGTGTTCCTGCCTATTAAAAATGGGCAAAAGAAAAACCAGAGGTTTATTCCTCTGGCTCTTTTGCCTTACATAGTCCGCTGACAGTTGCTTCAACTATGGACAGCTCTTTATCGTTTAGTTTGTCGAGTTCTGCGTCTAAGCGTCTGCGGACGGAACTTCTTTTGACCTCATTATCTGGGAATATGTATTCATCAACCGATACACCGAACATTGTCACAAGCTGAATGAGCAGCTCCAGACTTGGCTTTTGTCCCTCATTTTCAATCGCTTGAAGATGTCTTGGGTCATAATCTACAATACGAGCAAGCTGCTCTCTGGTCATACCTTTTGCTGTCCTTGCTTTCTTGATTGCCTGTCCTATCGGTGTAAAATCGAAGTCAAAATCATTGTTTCTTGTGTCCATAAACTCACCACCTTGTATCTGCAAAATGCTACTATTATATTTTACAGAAATGTGAGTTCTTATAGAACGATTTGAAATCTCTGATATTAGGATATAAAATCTCTTATTACAAGCGGTCAAAGTTCATAATTGCACACTTGATACTGTTCGTTCAAACGGCTATAATATATACAGTACACCTTAGGAGGTCAGATATGTTTGAATATATGACAGCACAGGAAGCCGCTGAAAAGTGGAACGTATCGTTAAGATGGGTACAAAGACTTTGTAAAGGAAACCGTATTGAGGGGGTTATGAATATTAACCGTGTGTGGCTTATTCCGAAAAATGCTGAAAAGCCTGCTGATGCAAGAAAAAAGTTGATGAAAAATTGAAAATTTTTCGTTAGTGTTTATTATGGAGGTGTTATATGTGAGGTACAGGATTTTAATTTCCGATGATGAAGTTGATATAGTTGAAATGCTTACAGGATTTTTTAGAAGCAAGGGCTATGAGGTCTTTTCTGCTTATAATGGAGTAGAAACCCTCAAATTAGCAGAATTACAACCAGATATAATCTTATTAGATATAAATATGCCGAAGCTTGATGGGATGGAAGTCTGCAAGAAAATTAGGGATTATGTTTCTTGCCCTATACTCTTTTTAACTGCCCGTATTGAAGAAAATGATAAGGTACAAGGATTTTCCGTAGGTGGTGATGATTATATTGTTAAGCCGTTTTCTCTTGTTGAACTTGAAGCCAGAGTGCAAGCACATTTAAGAAGAGAAGAACGACATCAAACGAATACAAAAGTTAAGTTTTCAGGAGAACTTTTAATTGACTACTCTGAAAGAACTGTTTATATACAGAACCAACCTATTGGTCTTGTAAAAAAAGAATTTGACATTGTTGAGTTATTATCTCAAAACGCAGGACAAGTTTTTGATAAAGAGAGAATTTATGAAAGAGTTTGGGGATATGACAGTGAGGGAGATAGTAGTGTTGTTGCCGAGCATATTCGCAGAATACGAACAAAAATTGCAGCATACACAAATAAATCTTATATTGAAACAGTTTGGGGGTGTGGATATAAGTGGATAAGATAAAGAAAATGTGGTGTAACCTGTCATTGCGAAAAAGTATAATACTTTATATCTCAGCGTTTGTAATTCTTGCCATTCTATTAAGTGCAGGAACAGCTACTTTGTGCAATAATGCTACAAAAACGATTGAAAGCAAATATCCCCCAACAGGAGAAAAATATTATTTAACAAATGAAAATGGAGAAAGACTCGGTGATGGCAATTATATTGGAGTTGCACCTGTTGCAATGTCTGAAAAAGACCAACGGTTACTTTCAATATGTGAAGTTGCCCCAATAATTGCAACTCCGATTTATTCAGCGTTATGTATTATTACGGCGACCTTGTTATTCTATAGAAACAAGTTAAAAAAACCGCTTACAGAATTAAAAGCCGCTTCTGAAATGATTTCTAATAATAATTTAAACTTCTCAATTAAATATGACAGCAAAGATGAATTAGGAGAATTGTGTTCATCATTTGAAACAATGCGTTTTACCCTTGCTAATAATTTCTCTGAAATGTGGCGGCAAATGGAAGAACGAAAACAACTTAATGCTGCTTTTGCTCACGATTTACGTACTCCACTTACCGTATTAAAAGGGTATAATGAAATTTTACAGTCCAACCATGACCCAATAACCAAAAGCACCGCTGTAACAATGGGAAAACATATTTTCCGTTTGGAAAGATATGTTGATAGTATGAGCCACTTGCGTCGTTTAGAAGATGCTCAACCCATAAGTGACAAGTCTAATATAAGCGGTTATGTGACCGCAATAGCTGATAGTGCAAGAATTTTGTGTGAGCAAAGTGGAAAAACTCTTTCTATTCAAAATAACATTTCCGATATTCCTATTGGCATTGATTATACTTTTGTTTCACAAGTTAATAATAATTTGATTTCAAATGCAATCCGATACGCAACATCAAAGGTAAACATCACTTACACAAGTAATAATGATGGCTTTTATCTCTCTGTTTCAGACAATGGATGTGGCTTTTCAAAAAATATTTTAAGCAAAGCAACCAATCCATATTTTACGGAAGAAGAAAATCACTCTGAGCATTTCGGACTTGGGCTGTATATCTGTAAAATTTTATGTGAACATCACGGTGGTTATCTGAAAATTGAAAATTGCTCAATCGGAGCAAAAGTGACTGCTTTTTTCAAATCTCTCGATTAGTAGATAAAAAGTAGAAAATTGCATTCTATACTCTCTATGTAAACACATGGAGAGTATTTTTTTGCTCCCTAAGACGAAAGGAGTTTTTGATATGGAACTTAAAGCAATTCAACTAACAAAGCAATATGGCTCAAAAACAGCCGTAAACCATTTGAACCTCTCATTATCAAATGGCGTTTACGGTTTGCTTGGTGCAAATGGTGCGGGAAAAACTACCCTTATGCGGTTACTCTGCGATATTCAGACACCGACCTCTGGGAAAATTACTTTGGATGGGAAAAACATATCTGTACTCGGAGAGAAGTACCGTAATTTATTGGGATATTTACCGCAACAGTTTGGATATTATCCAGACTTTACAGCTTGGGATTTCCTTATGTATGTTGCGGCATTAAAAGGACTGAGTGAAAAACAAGCTCATAAGAAAGCAACAGAATTGTTGGAAGCTGTTGATTTAGCAGAGAAAAGAAACCTCAAAATCAAAACTTTCTCTGGTGGTATGAAACAACGTTTAGGTATTGCACAGGCGATGTTGAATAATCCACGCATCTTAATTTTAGATGAGCCGACAGCAGGTCTTGACCCAAAAGAGCGTGTCCGTTTTCGTAATCTGATTAGTGCATTTTCCAAAGATAGAATAGTTATTCTCTCTACGCACATTGTTTCTGATGTCGAGTTTATTGCTGAGGACATTATTATGATGAAAGACGGTCAGATTCTCCATTTTGGAAAAACGCAGGAAATTACCACAGAAATTGACGGACAGGTATGGGAATGTACAGTTCCGACCAGTCGTGCGGAGCAATATTCTGAAACTCTGAATATAAGCAATTTGCGAAACATTGAAAATAATTGTACGGTTCTGCGTGTGATTTCTGAACAGTCGCCTATGGAAAATGCGATAAAGGTAGAACCTACATTAGAGGATTTGTATCTATTCTATTTTAAAGGAGTGAACGAATAATGAAAAATCTAATCAAGTTTGAATTACGAAAAATATTGACAAAACGCTTTGCGGTTATTTCTGTTGCTGCCGTATTACTATTGTCCTTGATACTGTCTTTTTCCACGCTTCACAGTATGTACGCATTTGACGGAAACGGTGCAGAGGAAACTGGAAAAGCTGCGGTAGAAATTGATAAGCAAATTGCATTGAAGTATGAGGGAAAGTTAACTGACAATAAAGTACAGCAGATGATGTCTGAGTTTAAGCCTACTCAAGATTTACATGGAATGAACGCAAAATACATTTATCAAAATGCTTTGCAGTCTTCTGTATTCTCCCATTTTGCTGATATAGATGGAAATTGGAACGGGTTAAGCGTAGCAGATGTATTTGGCGATAAAGAAATAAAAGTTGGGTATGTAAACGGTTGGCTTAGTACAAGCCAAAATATGGCGAAGATTTTTATTGTCCTTTCATTAGTAATTATTTTGCTAATTGCTCCTGTTTTCTCTGGCGAGTATGGTGGAGTGGATAACATTATTTTGACAAGTAAATACGGAAAGACAAAATGTGCCACAGCAAAAGTATTAGCAAGTTTACTTTCAGCCGTTTTCATAACGACTTTGGTTGTTATTTTCAATTTGCTTATTGCGGTTGCTATTTATGGAACAGAGGGGCTGGACTGCTCTATCCTTTTTGCTCCAATAGATTTTTTAGAAGGGTATATTCCGTTTAATATTACTTGCGGAACAGTATTAAAGTATCAAATCCTGTTGGCGTTTATGAGTGCAATCAGTGTAACAGGAATAGTTTTAATTCTGTCTGCTGTTTGTAAAAGTCAAATGATAGCGTTTGTAATTTCAGCAGCTATTCATGTGATACCGATAATGCTTCCTATCTCTGAAACAAGTGCATTATATCGAATTATTGTGCTGATGCCCCTTTTCTATTCACAGTATATTTCCATAATGTCTGTTGAACAAATGCACAATGGTATGCTTTATGCAGTATGGTCTATTCCTGTTGCGATTGCTTTAGTAGTAATAGGTTCAATCATTTCCCATAAGGCATTTTCAAAACATCAAGTAAGATAAGCTTTAAAATCAATATGAAGCAAGCCCACCAAATAAAAAAAACGGTGCTTTGGTGGGCAGTATAAACACGCCCAGACGAAAATTCAACTTCCCTCCGAACCCGTTTTCGAGTTTGGAGGAATTTTTTTATGCGATGGTCGAATATGACCGCAATGCTGCTCATCAGAAGCAGCTACTATTTACGGAGTGTCACAGTGGAGTGAAGATTATCTTTTAGAAAAAATCATCACTCACTCGTGGCACTCTTACATTTTACAAGTAGAGATTACATCTCTTAATTATAGATATGCTTACGCTTATTGCCGTAGAGGTCTTAGTACCTTTGCGGCTTTTTGCTTTTCTGTCGGTTGCCGTTCACCGCCTGCCAATCTGGATTTTTCAAAAATTCAGATTGGAGGAAACGATATGGCATACAACAAAGCCAAAGAAGAAAAGAAATGGCGGCTCTGGAAAGAAGCCGAGGAAAAGCAGTTGCGGAACTTAGGCGTTACTGAGGACGATATAGAACAGCTCCGTATTCACGATTGGGCGATTTTTAATTCAGACAGACGGTATTATCAGCGAGTGCAGGAAACAGGTACATATCTTGACGAGCTTGCTGAAGATACTACACAGCCCGAAGTCAAAACGGTTGAGGATTTTCTGGACAGCATCGAAAATCAGCACCTCTATCAAGTTTTGATTAAGGTGGACAGGCTTACATTGCAGATTGCTTTGATGAAGATACAAGGATATTCAACCCGTGAAATTGCGGTGTATCTGGATATTACTGAAAAAGCTGTTTACAGAAGAATGGATAGGCTCAAAGAAAAATTAAAAAAGTTTTTTGAGTAGAGGGGAAAATTGAATATTCCCACGGGCTACAGGGTGAGAGGACAAAAAACTCTTGCCCTGTTTTCCTTTGTGTGGCGAAAACGGGATTGCTCCTTGACAAATGAATACCCATTCGCCAAATACTTTCTCTTTGTGATTGTGATGAGCATAAGCGTGTGCAGCGGTACGCCACGACCTGCCAAGCGGCAGCGAGCGATTGAAAGGTGGTGAGCCTATCTTTACCGACTCAAAATATCGGGCAGCTCCCGATTTCGCCATAACCCACAAAGAGGATAATGATACTCCCGTCCAGTCACAGTCCGAGCGTGATAAAACCGTCGCAGGCAATGAGGGCGGCTCTGTCAGACCGACAGTTGGGGTGGAACTCCCGTGGTGTCAGTTCGCTGCTGACCGTTTGGAGACTTCCCATAGCATTTCGGGGTGTCGAGGACAAATTGAAATGCTCCTATCATATCAGCCAAACGAAAGGCGGTCATAAGAACAGAGATTTTGTTTATATTCTCCCGACCTTAAATACTTCCTTACGTTTGGCTGCCTACATAGGCAGAACATACCTGCCTAAATAAAATTGGGAGGTCAAACATAATGGAAAGAAAATTCAAGCGTGGAGATATTTACTACGCAAACTTAAATCCCGTTATCGGCTCGGAGCAAGGCGGAACAAGACCTGTACTTATCATTTCAAACGATGTCGGTAATAAGCACAGTCCTACGGTCATTGTCGCACCCATCACAAGCCGAATACACACCAAAGCAAAATTGCCGACGCACACTTTAATCAATGATTTTGAAGGTTTGGATAAGAACTCAATCATTTTGCTTGAACAGGTAAGAACGATTGATAAGCAGCGACTAAGGCAGTATTTGGGAATGATACCAGACGATATAGTGGCAAGGGTTGATAAGGCTCTTGCCATTAGTGTTGCATTGGAGAAAATGAAGGCAACAGATGTGTAAAAGGGACGAGAACGATAAATTTGCACATTGGTAAAAATGCGGCTGTATTTCTATAATTTAGAGTACAGCCGCTTGTTTTATAGCGGAGGTACTCATTATGGGAAATGAAAACTATATCCAAAATCCAGAATTGCAAAATGAACAGATGAAAGATGAAAACGAAGTATTTAATTCATTTATCAATGTTATGGTGCAGATAGTTGAAAAATACGGAAAGACAGTTTTGCAAGAATTGGATTGTGCTGCGTAAGTTACGCAGCCTTACATATCACATTTCCCTATAAAATTATGGAGGTGGTACGATGAACAGAGAAGGAAAGAAATGTGTCCTGTATCCGAGAGTAAGTACCGAAATGCAGGTAGACGGATATAGCCTTGAAGGACAAAAAAACGGATTAAAACGATTTGCTGACCGAGAAGAAATGGAAATTGTCGGTATCTATGAGGATGCAGGTAAATCAGGAAAATCTATTGAAGGACGACCTGCATTTAAGAAAATGCTTTCCGATATAAAAAACGGATTGGAGATAGACTATATTCTGGTTTATAAACTTTCCCGTTTCGGAAGAAATGCAGCGGATATTCTAAATTCATTAGAGTTTGTACAATCTTATGGAATAAATCTTATTTGTATTGAAGAAGGAATTGACTCGTCACAGACAAGTGGAAAACTTTTAATCTCTGTTTTGTCTGCGGTTGCAGAAATAGAAAGAGAAAATATCATTGAACAGACAATGAATGGACGGAGAGAAAAAGCACGACAAGGTGGGTGGAATGGTGGATTTGCACCATACGGATATTATCTGAAAGACAATCAGCTCTTGATAGAAGAAACGGAAGCTGAAGCAATCAGAATTATATTTGATAAATTTGCTAATTCTGATATAGGACTTGGCGGAGTAGCAAAATATCTTAATCTTCAAGGTATAAAGAAGATACCTCGTCAGAACGGCACATTGGAAACTTGGAGCAGTCATTTTATACGGTTGATATTAGACAATCCTGTTTATTGTGGAAAGATTGCTTATGGCAGAAGAACACGAGAAAAGGTAAAAGGTACAAAAAATGAATATAAGCAGGTTCATGCAGAGGATTACATTCTGGAAGATGGACAACATGAAGGAATTATCAGCGAGGAATTGTGGCAAAAGGTTCACGCAAAGCGTATGGCAACAGGAATTAAACAGCCATCCAAAATCGGTAAGGATAGGTCACACCTTTTGACGGGGATATTAAAGTGTCCCCTTTGTGGAAGTTCAATGTATACGAACAAACACGCTTGGACAAATAAAGATGGCACATACAAAGAGGTTTACTATTATATTTGCGGCAGAAATAAGCAGGAACGAGGACATCATTGTGACTATAAGGCATCTCTGAGAAAAACAGATATTGAGCCACTTGTAATTGAAGCTGTTAAGGAATTGGTAAGCGATAAGTATTTTGCAAAAGAGATTGAAAAGCGTATTGGCGTACAGACCGATACAACAGCTATTGATAAGGAACTTGCCAATTACGAGAGTAAACTGAAAGAAGTTGATTTGAACAAAGCACGTCTGGAGAGAGAAATTGATAATCTGCCTGTTGATACCCGCTTCAGAGAAAGAAAAATTCACGATATGACTTTAAGACTTGATGCCTTGTATGATACGATTGTAGAGTTGGAAGAACGGATTGAAGATGCAAAGCTGAGAAAAAGTTCTATCGAAATGGAAACAATCACTCTGGACAATATTTACAAGCTTATGCTGAATTTCGGAAAGCTCTATGATATAATAAGTGACGAGGAAAAGAAAAGCCTTATTACTTATCTCATAAAAGAAATTCAGATATATCCAAACGGGGAGTCAGAGCAGCCTTTGAAGTCGATAGAGTTTAATTTCCCAATATATCGGGATGGTCAAGAGGTAAGGCGGCTTTTGTGGGAAAAAGGTAATACCGTTGAGACGGTAGTACTTTTGTCCAAACTCAACACCAAGCAGCATATCGAGGTGGAGTTGAATCTGGACGAGCTGGATTTGACATCGGCGGAGAGTAAAGCCACCTATGATGAGATCAAAGCCTATGTGCTGGAAAAGCACGGCCTGAAGGTGTCCAGCCTGTATATCTCCCAGGTTAAGCGGAAGTACGGGCTAGATGTGGGGCAGAATTATAATCTGTCAAAGAAAGAAGACGCGAAAGTACCACAGTGCCCGCCGGAAAAGGAAGCTGCAATTATGGATGCACTAAAGCATTTTCAAATGATTTGATGGCAAGCCTGTCTTGCTCAAAGCAAAACGTGGTCTGAGATTCCAATATCCAGACCACGTTTTTGCCAATCAATATCTCACGATTTCGTGAATTTTATTTGTCTTTTAGCACAATATCCGTTATACTAGTAAATAGGGAAAAATCAGGAGGTGCGGGATGGCAATCAGTTACAATCGGCTGTGGAAACAGTTGATCGATCATGGTTTGAGCAAAACCGACATGATGCACCGTGCAAAAATCAGCACCAATGTTTTAGCACGATTAAGTAAAGGTGAGCCTGTCTCCATGGACAGCATGGAAAAAATCTGCACCATGCTGGGATGCAATATCGGAGACGTGATGGAATTTATCCCTGATACAGAAAACGGAGGAATAGATGCATGATTACAGGTGTGATTAAAAATAAAGTAGATAAAATCTGGACGGACATCTGGGCGGGCGGCATTACCAATCCTCTAACCGTCATCGAACAGCTGACCTATCTTATGTTTGTCCGCTCTCTGGACGAAAAAGAGCTGGAAACGGAAGAATTTGAGCATATGACTGGCGAGAAGATGGAGAAGATTTTCCCCCAGTCTGCCGTTGGACAGTCCATGCGCTGGAGTAAATTCAAGAACAACGATCCCCGCGATATTTTCAATGTAATTTCCCAGCGGGTCTTCCCTGCCATCAAAAACATGAAACATGGCCGCCTGCCGGACTTCACCGAGCAGGGGGAACTGGTGGAAATCGCCGACGATTTCAGCAGTGATGTGCAGAATGAGACGGCCTTTGCCCGGTACATGAGCGATGCGATGTTCCTGATTCCTACGCCGCAGGTGTTGCAAAAAATCATCACAGGGTTGGATGACCTGTATGAGCATGACATTGCCGATTTGGATATGCAGGGCGACTTGTACGAGTACATGCTGGGCAAACTGGCTACCGCTGGGCAGAACGGCCAGTTTCGCACTCCCAAGCACATCCGGGAAATGATGGTGGAGTTGTTGCAACCCACCCCGAACGACACCATCTGCGACCCGGCCTGCGGCACGGCAGGCTTTCTGGTCTCCGCCGCGGAGTACATTCGCAACCACTACGAGGATACCATGACTTCCGAGCAGTGGGAGCACTTTGCTGGGGATGCCTTCACCGGCTTTGACACAGACCGCACCATGCTGCGCATTTCTGCGATGAACCTGATGCTGCACTCCATCAGCCACCCGGAGATTGACTACAAGGACAGCGTTTCCAAGCAGAACCAGATCAGCGACAAGTTTACCATGTGTCTGGCAAATCCGCCTTTCAAGGGCACCGTGGACGCGGAAAGCATCAACGACAACCTGAAAGCCGTGACCAACACCAAAAAGACCGAGCTGTTGTTTCTGGCGCTGTTCCTGCGGATGCTGAGAAAGGGTGGTCAGTGCGCCTGCATCGTACCGGACGGCGTGCTGTTCGGCTCCTCCAAGGCGCACAAAGCTATTCGCAAAGAACTGGTAGATAACCATCAGCTGCGCGCAGTGATCTCTATGCCCTCCGGTGTGTTCAAACCCTATGCGGGAGTTTCCACGGCAGTGTTGGTGTTCACCAAGACAGGCGCAGGCGGCACCGAAAATGTCTGGTTCTATGATATGAAGTCCGATGGCTTTTCCTTGGACGATAAGCGCAGCGAGGTGGAGGAGAATGACATCCCCGACATCATCGAGCGGTTCCACCATCTGGACCAGGAAGCTGACCGCAAGCGCACGGAGCAGAGCTTTTTTGTGCCGAAACAGGAAATTGCGGACAATGACTATGACTTATCCATCAACAAGTACAAAAAGGTGGAGTATGTGCCGGTGGAGTACCCCTCGACCACGGAACTGATGGCAGACCTGCACGAACTGGAACTGGAGATCACCGCAGGGCTGGCAGAATTGGAGGGGATGCTGTGATGGCGAGACTGGACGAAATATTTGATTTGCAGATGGGAAAAACGCCATCTCGAAATAACGCTGATTACTGGACTGATGGTCAGTATGATTGGGTATCTATTGCTGATTTAGGTAGCTACCAAAAATATGTAGAGGATACAAAAGAAAGGATTTCTGCATTAGCTGTCCAAGAAAGTGGAATAAAAAGTGTTCCGGCCAACACCGTGATTATGAGTTTCAAGCTTTCATTAGGAAAAACAGCTATTACCCAAGAGCCTGTATATACCAATGAAGCAATAATGGCATTTATTCCGACTGAAAAATACGCGGTGTTACCCGACTATTTTTACTATTTGTTTTCTGCAAAGGATTGGACAAAAGGTACGAACCGTGCAGTTATGGGTACAACTTTAAATAAAGCAACTCTTAGCGCCGTCTCTATAACTGTTCCTCCCATTGACGAACAGCGCAAAATCGCGGCGATTCTGGACAAAGTGAGCGACCTGATTGCCAAACGCCGCCAGCAGTTGGACAAGCTGGATGAGATGGTCAAGGCAAGGTTTGTGGAGATGTTTGGCGATGTAATTCAAAACACCAAGCTATGGCCGCAATATATATTTTCGGATATTACCACATCTCGTCTTGGAAAAATGTTAGACGCAAAGCAGCAGACGGGTATGTGCCAATATCCATATTTAGCAAACTTTAATGTACAATGGTTTCGATTTGAGTTAGATAACCTAAATGAAATGGATTTTAACGAAGCTGATCGTATAGAATTTGAGTTGCGTGACGGGGACTTGCTTGTATGTGAGGGGGGCGAGATTGGAAGATGTGCTGTGTGGCATAACGAAATTCAACCATGTTATTTTCAAAAAGCATTGCATCGTGTGCGTTGTAAAAAAGAGATAGTTTTGCCAGATTATTTAGCATGGTGGTTCAAATACAATTGCGATAATAAGGGCTTTGCAGCGATTGAAGGAGCAAAAGCCACTATTTCTCATTTGCCTGGAGCAAAACTCAAAGCTTTACTTGTTTCTGTGCCACCTATTGAACAACAAAAACAATTTGCTACCTTTGTGGAGCAAACAGAAAAATCAAAAACCACCATCAGCCGCAGCCTTGAAAAGCTTGAAACGCTGAAAAAGGCGCTAATGCAGGAATACTTTGGATGAGGTAAAACATATGGAATTCCCTAAACAAATAAAAGATACTGTATATAGACTTCTTCAAGAACCAACATTGGATCACTTTCGTGAATTTTTACAGGATCAAACTGGCGAACACAATGCCATCGATTTTAAACAAGAGTGGATTGAGAAAGATAAGCTGGCAAAATTAATGCTCGCTTTAGCAAATTACGGCGGTGGAATTGTCGTTTTTGGCGTACATGAAAACGATGATAAGACATTTTCATGTGATGGGTTGAAAGAGTTACAAGCAAAAGAGCAGATAGGGGCATGGATAAAGCCGTATCTTTCTTCCAGCCTGAAGTATGATGTATATGATTTTAGCTATCAAACATCTGAGTACGAGGCATTGAAGGGAAAACAATTCCAAATGCTTTTTGTTGAAGATACTCCTCAATTTTTGCCGTTCATCTCTCGAAAAGAAGGTTCTAATATTAAGCCTGCTACTATTTATATACGACGTGGGACATCCGATGAGCAAGTTACAGAAGAAGAATTATCTCATATTCTTGAACGGCGAATAAAACATATTTTTCCTGTAACTGGGAAACCGTTAGTATTGGAAGAACATCTTGAGCAACTTAAAATCTTATATAATCATATAGAACCAACAATTTCCAAGATAAAAAATCCCGAAAACATTCCATTTGTGCAGGCCTTAAAAACATTTGCAGAGTTGGCGCGAGGAATTACAGGCGGATACGAGTATGAAACAGAAAAAAATCCTTTGTATCCTGAAGAATCTTACGAACAATTTATTGCTGCACTAATTGATAAAAAGAAGAAAAAAATTGAACGGGTGCTTGATTTGCAGTGAGGAGTCTTGATAGATGGTAAAATTCATTTCAGAAAACTGGGCAAACATTTTGCTTATTATCGTAGGTAGCTTTGCCCTTGCAACTTACATATTGCAGGAACGGAAGAAAAAGATTGATGCAGCTTCTCTTATCGTCCTTCAAATCGATGAATTCCAGGAGCGATTAAGGGAAATCTCTACGTTCATTGTTGACGGACAATTAAACGAAACGGCGTTCTATGAATCACTACCCTTGATGGATACGGATTATTGGAACAAGTACAAACATTACTTTGTCCGAAAAATGGACGCGACCAGCTATACAGCACTGAATCAACTATATGAGTATGTGTCAGAGATTCAGGAACAGCAGATGCTCATGAAGGCTTTCCAAAAGAATTCCTTTCAGATAACACAAAATGTTTTGGCAAATATAGAATCGCAGTTTATTGTGGCCGATCTTAATAATGCTTGTACCGGAGTTACAGCGCAAAATATCACTTCTGCTATGGGAAATATGATTCCGCAAGGCGTTTCGGAAGCAGATTGAAATACGCTTAACGCAATGGTGCAACAAATAGCGGCACAGAATCCCAATTTTGATATGAATCGTTTTTGGAGCCTCTATAATCAGCAAAGAAATTGGACGAAGTCTATCATTAACCAAGGGGCATTAACTTCTTATACCCCTGTCCAAATTCGTATAAGTTTAGAGAAAATGCTAAAGAAATATTCGATGCTTGAAATTAGCGGAACAGAAGGCTATCAAATGCTAAAAAAGACTTCTAAACAAAAGTTTTAAGCAAGTGAGAGGCCTATTATGGAAGAAGATGTTACAAAGATATATGAGGAATATTCGGAGGAACTTCTGTTTTGCAAATATTTTATAGCTGAAAAGTTAAAACATCATGCTGAGATGGGTAGATGTGGAGAAAACATTCTCAAAAAATGTCTCCAGGAACGGTTTCAAATGCTAGAATTTGTTACCGGCTTTATTGCTTGGGCTAATCATCAAAGCCCACAATGTGACATCATCGTATGTAGGAAAAATTTTTATAGACGTCAACTAGCCGGAGACATTTTCCTGGTTGAACCAAATGATTGCATAATGGTTATAGAAGTCAAAGGAAATGCGACCTTGGATGATTTAACAGAAACGATTGAAAAAAATAAATTTTTCCAATTGCATGATGAAACAAAACATATAAAATTAGCGATGTTTGCTTTTAAAACTCGTATTGGAAAACAACGATTGTATAAAGAGTTCGGTTATAAATATGACAGAAGTACAAAAGGATATATCCAGGAACGGCTTCCAGAAGAAAAGACATTAGACTATTTTGTATGCTTACATAGAGAGAGCCTAACTAGCTCAGCACGGGATAAACAAGTATTCTTCTTGAAAGATGGGCAAGATCGGCAGTTCTATGTACTAGATAACCATTTTCCAATAATGCAGAATTTTTCGAGGCTAATACAAAGCTTGCAGAATTAGGGCTAGATAAAATGATGATTTCTTGATCGATTTTAGTGCTGAGACCGCGATGCTGAGAAGATTTGAATATAGGAAATATTGGTGGGAGCAACATTGTCATGGAATATACAGAGGTTTTAGACAAGCAAATCACGAGAAAACAACATTATGTCCCCAAGGCTTACTTAAAAAACTTTTCTGTGAGTAATCAAAAATCAGAACAAGTTTATGTTGTTTTTGCTAATGATGAAAATGCAAAAATGGTTTCAATCGACAATATTTGCTGTCGTTCTTACCTATATGATCAAATTGCAATTGATCCAGATAGCAAAACTCATGTTTTTGCAGCACCAAATGAGATCGAGAACAGTTTTATCGAACTGGAAGGCGAATACGCAACAATTATCTCAAAGATAAAAAATGCTTTACGAGATTCAGATGAATTTGAGTTGGCGCGGGTGGAAATTGATAAACTAAGGCAATTTATGTCATCACTACTATTTAGAAACCCTGTTTTTGTACATCTGTCAAATTATATTATTGATACACAATACAAAAACAATCCGCAGCATATTAAACATGTAAAGGACATTTTTCCTGATGTACCGCAAAATGTTTACCTGTCCATGCTGGCAAACGAGTTTTTGAAGATGAACATTGCTCCGGATGTTGGCTTGTTTCCTCGGGCTTTGGCTGAGACAATGAAGGAATCGCAACTGTGTATTTTTAAAGCCAAAGGTTCCGTATTTGTTACAAGCGATATGCCGGTAGTCAATATTTACGGTGAAAAAGATGGTATAGAATATGACTTGCTTGGTATGCCAATTACGCCAGAATTATTTTTGGCGTTTGTCGATACTGTTCAGCGCGTTCCCAGAATAATCATAATTGATGACAACAGTGTAAAGCGCATGAACAGCAAGCAGATAAATAAAGATCTGTTAATTTCTAACCGTATAGACTTATTATCGTATATTGATTTTTCAATAGATGCCGAAAAAGAAGATGATGAACAGGTTTACCAACTACTTCATACAGATAAGGAAACCGCGTTGAAACAATATGAGGACATGATGAGTTCAAAAGAAATAAAATACTGGGGATGATGTGATGACTAACTTCTCCTTTCTCAAAGCCAAAACTGAATATGCCCTCTTCGCCCCCGCCTGCATGGAAGCTGAGAAAATTTATGTTTCTGCTCCTGCCATGTGTGCAGTAGGCTGCCGTAAGGCATTGGAGCTGGCAGTAAAATGGGTATATGCAGCGGACAAGTCCATGAAAATGCCCTACAAAGACAATCTGCAATCCCTCATTCACGAGCCAACTTTCCGCTTCGCTGTGGACTACGACACTTGGGGCAAGATGCCTTTTATCATCAAGTTGGGCAATCTGGCGGTACATACCGAGCGCAGCGTTCAGCCAAGTGATGCGCTTGCTTCTCTGCGCGGTCTGTTTGAGTTTGTGCAGTGGATCGACTATTGCTATGGCGCGGACTATCAGGAACGCACCTTCGACGAGAATCTTGTCCCCACCGGAAAGGTGGCGGTGGACACCCGGAAAATCAAGGAACAGGAAAGTCTGCTGGACCAGAAAGATGCCGAGATCGAGGCGCTGCGCAAGCAAATCGAGCAGATGTCCACCCGATACACCGCCGAAAAGGAGCAGCATCAGAAGGAACGCACCTTCCAGCCGGAGGACCTCTCGGAATTCAAGACCCGCAAAATCTACATCGACGTGGACCTCAAACTGATGGGCTGGAAGTTCACCGGCCCAGATGCTGATGTACAGGAGGAGTATCGTGTGGAGGATATGGCCGGGATGCCAGGTCAGCCTGGCTTCTGCGACTATGTGCTGTTTGGAAAGGACGGCCTGCCCCTGGCGGTGGTGGAAGCCAAGCGCACCAGCAAGGACCCAAACATTGGACGCAAACAAGCGGTTTTGTATGCGGATTGTCTGGAACGGAAATTTGGCCGCCGCCCCATGATGTTCACCACCAATGGCTTTGAAACCTACTTCTGGGATGACCAGACCGCCCCGCAACGGAAGGTCAGTGGCATTTTCTGCAAGGATGACCTGCAAAAGCTGATGAACCGGCGCACCGAGCGGATGGATTTGATGGGCGTTTCCATTGATGACAAAATCACTGACCGGTATTACCAGAAGGAAGCCATCCGGGCGGTGTGCGAACAGATTACGCAGGGGTTCCGCAAGCATCTGCTGGTGATGGCCACCGGCACCGGCAAAACCAGAACCGCGTCCAGCCTGACCGATGTGCTCAGCCGAGGCAAATGGGTGACCAACATTCTGTTTCTGGCCGACCGCACCGCGCTGGTGAAGCAGGCAAAGGACGATTTCAAGAACTATCTGCCGGATATGTCCCTGTGCAACCTCTGCTCCAACAAGGACGACCGGAACGCCCGCATTGTGTTCTCCACCTATCCGACCATCCTCAACGCCATTGATGACACCAAGTCCAAGGACGGGCGGCAGCTGTTTACTCCGGCGCACTTCGACCTGATTATCATTGACGAAAGCCACCGGAGCATCTTCAAAAAGTACCGGGCCATCTTTGAATATTTTGACGCCTTCATGGTGGGTCTGACCGCCACACCGAAGACCGATGTGGATCGGAACACCTACGACTTTTTCGAGATGGAACACGGCGTGCCCACCTATGCCTATGATTATGAAACGGCGGTGCAACAGGACCATGTGCTGGTTCCCTATTACAACTACGAGGTCAAGACCCGTTTTCTGGAAGAAGGCATCTCCTATGATGATTTGTCCGAAGAGGACAAAGAGCGATATGAGGATGATTTCATCGAAGACGGTCAGTTGCCAGACTTTATCCCCTCTGCTGCCCTCAATAAATTTGTGTTCAACGAAACCACCGTGGACATCGTACTGCAAGACCTGATGGACCGGGGTATCAAGGTGGCGGGCGGCGACCGTCTGGGGAAAACAATCCTGTTTGCCCAGAACAAACGCCACGCGGAGTTTATTCTGGAGCGGTTCAATAAGCTGTACCCCCAGTACCGGGGCAGCTTCGCCCAGCGGGTCATTTGCGACGACGCCTATGCCCAGACCATCATTGATGATTTCAAGCAGCCGGAAAAAGAACCGCACATTGCCGTATCGGTGGACATGATGGACACCGGCATCGACGTGCCGGAATGCGTCAATCTGGTGTTTTTCAAAAAGGTTCGGTCAAAGGCAAAGTTCTGGCAGATGATTGGCCGCGGCACCCGGCTATGCAAAGGGCTGGCCTGCGTGGACCAGATTGACGGAACCTATACCGACAAGCGGCGCTTTCTGATTTTTGACTACTGCGGCAACTTCGAATACTTCCGGCAGCACAAAGAAGGCTACGAAACCAGAGAAACCAAAACGCTGTCGGAAAACATCTTCGGCAAACAAATCAAAATCGCCATGGCGCTGCAGGAAAACACCTTTGCCGGTGAGGATTATCAGGCATGGCGCAAGGAGATTGTCAACACCTGTCACAAACAGGTGATGGCGCTCAACTCAGACCTGATTGCCGTAAAATTGCGGATGCAGTATGTGGAGAAATATAAAAAGCCGGAAGCCTTCGTGTCCATAAGCGAAGGTGACAAGGGCGAGTTGCTCACACAGATTGCACCTCTGGTACGCTCAGACGAGGCTGACGAGTTTGCAAAGCGGTTTGATAATTTCATGTATGGCCTAATTCTGGCACACATCGAGCAGATGCCCGCTTTCCAGTATGCAAAAAAGCAACTGTGCGACACCGCTTCCCTACTGGAGCGTAAGGCCAGCATTCCGCAGATCAAGGCAAAGTTGCCCATGCTTCAGGAGATTCACACCGATGCATTTTGGGACGCGAATGATATTTTGCTGTTTGAGCAGGTTCGGAAGGAGCTGCGGGAGCTGATTCGATTTTTAGATGAAGGTGGCGGAGCACAGAGGCAGATTGTCACCAAGCTGACTGACCCGATTATTGACAGTCAGGAGGGCGTCCAACTGGAAGCTGCCTATGACTTTGAAGACTACCGTGCCAAGGTCAATCGCTATGTAAACGAGCATGGGAATACGCTGGCCATATATAAGCTGACCCATAATATTCCGCTGGCTATGGGCGATTATCAGGAACTGGAGCGGGTGCTAACTAGCGAATTGGGCAGCAAAGAAGATTATGCCCGAGAGTTTGGCGACACACCCTTTGGCTTGCTCATTCGCAAGATCGCTAAGCTAGATCATGAAGCGGCTATGCAGGCGTTTTCCGCTTTTATCAATGACCAATCTCTGAATCAAAAGCAGATTGCTTTTGTAAACAAAATCATCAATCATATTGAGTTGAACGGATATATGGAAAATGTCGCAGAGCTGACCAAGCCACCGTTTGACAAGCCAATCAGTTTTATCAAATTGTTTGATGCAAAAACCAGAACCGCTTTGATGGAGACTATCAATCAGGTTCGAGAAAACGCGGTTCAAATTACAGCGTCATAAACAATGAACCAGGCACGGAAATTCACCCTTATTCTGGGTGGATTTTCGTGCCTGGTCTTTTCTGTTCGGGTATGGGGCACCATTGTGCAAGAGCAGGATGGATAGCCACTGCACGGACAGGCGAGGTGTCCAGAGGGGCAAAGCCCCTTTGGCTCTGGGTCATCCAATAGGGGCGAGTAGCATCCCTGTTGGCAAAGGGAGTCTAGAGGGGAACAGCGTTCCCCTTGGCGGGAGGTTTCCAAAGGAGGGCAGTGCCTTCCTTGGCACACGACTTTCCCTCGGAAAGTCTAGTGTGTTATACCTTTGCTTCCGGCTGACGCGGGAAAGGGGTTGACGGTATACTCTGCGGTGCGGCAGAGTGTGGCAACAAACGCTTTTTCGCGGCAGTAGGACAGGCGGATTTTGTGATGTGAGCTACAGCACAAACGTAGGATTTTTGAGAAGCAAAATCTGCCTGTCTGGAAAAGGAAGCAGAGGTATATAAAAGCCTTCGTCCCACCACAGCGCTGCCTTTGTTTCAGCGTTTCTTCCGCTTTCCCTTGCCGTGGGTCATGGTCGTTTTCCCACGCTGGCTGATGGGAGTTTTTAGGTGCCTGGACAGTTTCAGCACTTCAATCAAGTTGACAAACTGTTCCATTGTGATGGCATCATAATCGATCCCTAATGTGGCAAGCAAAGCTTTCGCCTTCTTTTCTTCGGAGCTTCCCTCAAAGTTCATTGCATCCCGTAATTGGTTCTGTATATTTTCTGCAAAGGAGACTTCATCCGCAGTCATGGTGTCGGGGCGGTGTTCACTCCGAATGTCACGGAGGATGCCTTTCAGGTCATCTGCAATCAGGCTTCCGAAATATTCATCTTCCCGAATCTGCGCCACTTCTAATGTCCGCAGATGCAGGTCATTTTCCTCACCGCCATTTTTTATCAACGCCATCTGCCGGACGGCTTCCAGCACGGCGTTCATGTCGTTGACCCGCATATCCGCGATCCGGTCAACGTAAATCTCAGCATCCAGCATGAAGCGCTGGAAATCCTTGTGGCAGATCAGCTCCGACAGCAGCCGGTGGTTGAACTTGCCCGTTTTCAATATATCAATCGAAGCATCACTCAAATGCAGCTCATGCAGAGCTGTGTTTGGGTGATTTTTTGTTTCCGTCCGCCCCATCAGATAGTCGCAGGAAACACCGTAATAGTCCGCCAGCAACAGAATGCTGTACGGGCTGATGTCCTTGCCGTTATCCGATTCATATTTGCCAAGTGCGGATTTCGAGATACTCACCTCGGCAGCAAGCTGCTCCAAGGTTAGCTTTCGCTCTACTCGTAAATCTTTCAACCGCTCTCCGATTGTCAGCTTGACTTGCATACAGCAGTCTCCTTTTCCATTTTTCTGTATTATATCATGCTTTTCCGTTTTGTGTCTCAAAGCGTGGAAAATTTCAACTTCCACCCCACTTTTCCTACCTCTCGGATATACGGGAAACAGCCTGTTTTCTTACTAAAATTTAGACATAAACCACGCAGCACCTTGAAAATTTCATGATCGTCCGATGAGAATATGTCTTCCGGAGAAGTACCGCATTCCGCGTACCAAGGAAGAGTCAACGCCGGGGTAAGGACTCGGGTAGGAACGGCATTGGGCAGAACGGCGAAGTTCAATTATTTTATAGGAGGAAACAGGTATGGATTTATT
>ERZ773139.2096-NODE-2096-length-21006-cov-9.389051_pt1 | contig 21006 bp, 22 predicted proteins | sample MGYA00580854_ERZ773139 | MGnify/ENA primary metagenome ERZ773139 (study PRJEB29015, sample SAMEA2737809) | human gut metagenome | biome: human gut; feature: human-associated habitat; material: faeces | place: China | collected 2012 ...
TCCTGTGCGTCCATGTATGTGTCATTTACACTTAAAATTATGCACTCCAGCGGGCAGAACCGTACTCGGTATTTTTGCGAAATTTTTTCGCATTTTTGCCCTTGACGTAGACAGTCAGCCGAATTGCAGCCGCGACCATAACTCCAACGCAGAGATCGAGCGGATGGAAACTGGGCACAGCCGTGGAAAACGCAGCGTGCATCCCATCCATCATGTGCAGCACCTTGCCGGAAAAATCCGCGCCGGGCGCAATGCGTATGGCCTGACCGAGCTTTGTCGCAAACAGTGCGATCCCAACATAGGGAAGATTCGGGAGAATCCACTTTTTTAGCCGCATATTCATCTCGTTTGCTCCTGCTGCTTTTCCCGCACGCGCTCTTTACCGATGCTCTGAACAAGCGCCTTGAACTGCTGCAAGCGCGCCAGGAAGGAGGTACGCGGCTTGGATTCACGCTGAATCTGACCGGCAGAATACTCGGTGAACGCTGCGTTGATGGCTTCGCTGTCACGGCCTTTGAAGAAAATCACATATTTCGGCGGCGATACGCTTTTATCCCGGTGAATGGCATAATCCACACCGTATTTCCGCGCAACCCGATCAAAGGAACGGACGCGAAGATTTGTTGTTTCCATCGTGCTGCTGCCTTGATCCTGCCCGGTGAGCTGCTTGACCGTCTGTTTCCCGTGATGCACTACGGGACCTTTTTGCTGCCGGTGCTGCTTTTCTGCCTGCAACTGCGCCAAGAGCTTGGTAATTGCCGCTTTCAGAACCCGTCCGGAGAGCTTTGTCGCGGAAATCATAAGAGAAATTGTTTTGTGTTCCACTTCCTCCTGCAATCAGATCACCTCCCGATGATGGCAGGTGGGCATTACGCCCACCCGACCACAAATACGATGGTCAATACCTGTTCGTTGATCGCCGCAGAGCTGGCGGAAACAACCGCGTCATACGATAGCGGCAGCGTTGCACCGGCGCTTATTGTCATGGACGAGGCGGTGAGCAGTTCGCTCTTGCCAGTGGCGGCAGTCTGCATCCTATCCAGCGCGAAACCAATTTTCTTAGAATCCACTTTCTGCGCTGCCATATTTGTTGCATACGGCACGATTGTCCAGCCATTTTCCGCGCGCAGTGTCACGCCGGACACCTGCACCGCGCTGCTGGAATTGTTGACGATCCCCGCGCCGGTTGCCGTGTAGACGACGCCATGCTCCGACACCGTGACCGTCAGACTCACCGGAACAGTGACGGAAAAGCGGCTCATTTCACGCCCGCAGCCATCACACACGCCGTCGCCGTTGCTGTCAACATGATCAGCATAGTCATAGCCGCTGTATGAGCAGCTTGTGCAGCGTTTGGTACGCCGGTGCTGGGTGGAGGAATGATCCGTCCAACTGCCGTAGCTGAACGTATGCGCGCCGTAGTCCGTCGTGCTATATGAGCAAGTCGTACAGCTCCCAGTTCTGCGATGCTGCGTGTCCGAATAGCTGCTCCAGCTTCCGTAACTCAGACTGTGGCTGGCATACTGTGTATCACTGTACCCGCAATACCGGCACGTCATGGAGCGGCTATGCTGGCTGCTGCCCGTGCTGCTCCAGCTTCCATAGCTGTAACTGTGCGAAGCATAGTCGTAGTCTGTTGCGCCGCAGTACCGGCAGTAATTCTCACGTCGGTGCTGGCTGGACGAATACTGCTCCCAAGAGCCGTAACTGTAATTGTGGCCGGTTGCGTAGACTGTTTCACGCTTGGACTGTCCGCAATCACAGCTATACTCCCGATAACCGTTGCGTGTGCAGGTCGCGTCACTTTCGTAATCCAGCACCCACGAATGGCTGCCGCAGGAGGGGCAAGTCCACGAGCCGTAAGAGCCAGAGCCATGATTTTTATACACATAACTGCCTAAATATTTTGTGTAATGACATAAGTAACACTCGTAATATTCGGCATGACCTCTGGAAGTGTGCGACTGCGCAACATAAGTTCCCTGCAAAGACTGCTTTCCGCAGGATGGGCAAGCGCCCACAACGGAGGTTAGCGCGTTGGTGCTATACACGTCCATAAAGTACAGTGATGAGCGGTTTGAGCCGGTCCAGTCATAAGTGTGCAGCGGAACCGTGGATTCCGGGTAGCCGATCAGATAGCCGATATAGAGCGTGCTGCCGCTGTCATACGGCAGATAAAACGCATCCGTGCCGATCTCCGTCAGAACGGAATCTCCATAGTACGTCATAACGGTCGTCAGCGATACGCAGCCATAAAAGGCGTGCGTACCAATGACCGGCGTGGTATAGGGGATTTCTGCTGTTGTGAGCGAAACACAGCCATCAAACCAATAGGCAAGGTCATAGATGGAGAGCAGGCTGGGATCTTCAAAAAAGACCGACGTGATCTGTTCCCGCACCGCCGCCCACGGCTGATCTGCCGCACTGGAAAAGGCGGCGCAGCCGCCGCTGCCGGAAATGAGCAGCATTCCGTCATCCGTCAGCTCCCACTGGATATTGCTGCCTGGAATCGTGCCGGAGGTGGGTGCGTCTGAAACTTCCGAGGATTCTTCGATTTCTGGAACTTCTTCGCTGGATTCTTCTGCTTCCGGGAGTTCTACGGCAGGTTCTTCCTCGATGATGATTTCCGATTCTGCTTCAAAATCCGTGATGTATTCATCCTCTGCCGCCAGTGCGGTGGTGCTGAACATGGATACCAGCAGGATCAGCACCAGCAGCAGAGCTGTCAGGTTTCTTGCCTTGAAATGCGTCATGGCAGCCTCCTTATCCGACGATGGAGATGGTAAAGACTACATTTGCCGCCTGCACGTCCTTGCTGTTCGGCGCGTCGCCGGATACCTTGGCAAAGTAGGTCAGCGGAAGATTCTGTGCCGCGCCGATCTTGGGGAACGCATCCTTGGTAATGCTCATCTTACCCGCGCCCTTTGTGACGCAGGAGTTGATTTTGAGCGCAATCGTCTTGCTGCCGGAGAAGCTGTCATAGCTGCCGACTTTGTACGCCCCGTCCGTCACGGAGATCGCCGTTACCTGCACCGCGCCGGTCTTGGAATTGTTTGTGATCTTGGCATTGTCCGCTGTGATGACTGTGCCGTTGGTAACGTAGACCGGCAGCGAGGACGGCACGGTGACATTGACCGCCCGGTACTGATTGTCCACGGTCAGCGTGACCGGCACGGTCGCCGTGGTCGAACCTGCGGCAAAGGCGCTTACGCTGAGCGAGAGTGTCAGAAGCATTGCCAGCAGCAATGCCGGGATTCTGTTTCGTTTCATAAAAGCTCCTTTCTGCGGCGGGCGGCATTTGCCGTCCGCCGCGTGTACTTGCAGAAATTACGCCACGGTATCCCACTCGATCACAAACACGACGTTTGCAACCGTCGCATTCTTCATCGTGTTGGAAAGCGGCGTGACGATGGCAGCATAGTCGATCTTTGCCGTATTGCCGGTCAGATCGCCAACACCCGTCATGTAGCAACCGTCCACCGGCGCGGTGATGAGTGCCTGTGTCTGCTCATTGGTCGCGGTCTGAACCTGCTTGCCGCCGCCGATGGCGAGTGCGAAGCCGAGCTTGTTGGAGTCTACCTTTTCAGCCGCCAGCAGAGATTTGTCACCGAATTTCGTCAGATGCCAGTTTGCCGCCGCCGAGATCGTGACGGATTTCACGCGCACCGCGCCATAGGAGAAGTTTGTGATCTTGCAGTCCGTCGCGGTGACAACCGTACCCTCGTCGGACATGGCGAGGGGCAGCGTGGTGGGAACGGTAACATTCAGTTTGGTCGGCGTAATATCGCCGTCGTCACCGCCGCCAATGCCGCCGTTCGTGGTGGTCAGGCTCACCGGTGTTGTGCCGGAGCCGCCGGAGGTGTCGATCTCCGCTGCGCTGGCGCAGACCGCCAGCGACAGCATCATGCAAAGCGCGAGGCAGAGAGAAATGAGTTTGCTGCAATTCCGTTTCATAGCCATCATTCAAAAGCTCCTTTCAAAAATCCGATAGATCAGGTATCCCACTCGACCACAAACACAACGTTTGCAACGGTTGCGTTCGTGACCGCCTGCGACAGCGGCGTGACAATCGCTGCATAAGCAACGTCTACCGCATTGCCGCTTGCGTCACCGACGCCGGACAGATAGCAGCCGGTCATGGGCGCGGTCAAGAGTGCCTGAGAAGCGGCATCGGAAGCGTCGGTCTGTACCTGTGCGCCGCCGCCAATGGAGAGTGCGAAGCCGAGCTTGTCGGAATCCACCTTTTCGTGTGCAAGGCTGCTCTTATCGCCAAAGGCGGTCAGCTTCCAGCCGTCCACGGCGGAAATGCTCACGCTGCGGACACGAACCGCGCCGTAGGAATGGTTGACGATCTGGCAGTTGTCCGCCGTGGTCACATCGCCGCTCTGCGACATTGCCATCGGCAGGCCGGTGGGGATGGTGACAGACATGGCAGTGGGCGCGGGATCGCCGCCGATGCTGCCGTCCGCCGTCGAACTCAGATAGACCGGTGTGCTGCCGGAGCCGCCGTCCGCGTCAATTTCCGCAGCGGATGCGACCGCCGCGAGGGAAAATACCATGCAGAGAGAAAGAACGAGTGCGAGAAATTTTTTCATGTTGAAAACTCCTTTGAAATTTAGTCCAGAACGGTAACGGTGATAATTGCACCGGCGCAGCCAAGGTAGTCGCCGGTGTCGGGATCGACGTTATAGAAAAGTGCGGTACATTCGTAAGTACCGGCGTCGAGGTCGGCACTGAGCTTGGCTTTTTCAATTTTGCTGCCGACAGGAATTGCACCGGACTTATAGATCGTTTCGCCGGTGTCGTTGCGCGTGATCTCCACAATCTGCGGATAGCGGTTGACGCCCTCGTTGACGATCATCAGATTGCCCTCGGAAGTGCCATCCGAGAACACAGGAGAGGTGTTCATGGAAATGTTAATCATCCCAGCCTCTACCTGTTCATTCAGACCCTCGACGATCTTATCCATGTCGGTTTCATCCCAGCCGCCGACCACGGCGGCGGAATCGTAGGAAATGCCCGTGCCGGTTTCCGGCTGTGCGGGAAGCTCCGCGCCCTTGCTGCCGCAGCCGCGCAGGAGCAGCAGAATGACGAGGATCACGACCGCCAGCAGGACGAGGATGCCCGCGATTTTGGCAGTCTTGTTATCTGTTTTCTGAGATTTGGTTGCTTTGTTCATAAAATTCTCCGTTCTGCCGCATCTGCGGCGTAATTGTTGTCTTTGTGGGTCCGGCGTCCGCTACGGCGGAACGACCAGACGGCGCAGAAGATGGCGCAGCGTCATACGTTCTCCTTTCTTGGGGTATAGAAAAAGCCTGCAAAGAAACTGAGCTTTGCAGGCTTATCCGTACAGATCGTGATTTACTTGTGCGGCATAGTGGCTGTTGATACTGACCGGCGCATTGTAAAGCGCGGTCAGCAGGTATTGCCGGATATTGCGGATCTCGGTGGTGTTCTTTTTGAGGCAGTCAAAGACAAAGCGGATATGCTCCGCATTGAGCTTCAGAAGTCGGGACTTCACGACCTCTGCCGGGAAATCGCTGCCAGCGACGCGGATATGGCTGCGGGAGGAACAGACGGTATCGGTCATCAGACCGACGATTTCTTCCAAGCGTTCCTGTTCATATGGCATTTCCTCCAAGAGAATATCGTAGTCGATATTTTCTTCAATTAAGGCTCTGTACTGCTCAATCTCATTTCGGTTCATTTCGCTTCGCTTCACATCCGGCGTGCCGGAAAGAATGGAATGAATATTTGATCCTTGCGTATTTTCTTCTTGGATATTTACTTGATCTATCTTTAATTGCGTTGGATTTTCCGACGACGGTTTTTCCGTTGACGGATTTCCCGTTGTCGGAAAACCCGACGACGGAGAAGCCGATAACGGCTGCGGCTGCTCATAGATGATGTACTCGTTGCCGCTGAACTTGCCCCGGCTGTCTACCGTCTGACGGCGGCGGATATATCCTGCCTTTTCCAGCTCATTGACAGCAGAGCGGATCGCGTCCTTGCTCTCGCGGTTGATGGCGGAAAGTCCGGCAAGCGTATAATCCCAGTTCTCCGGCAGCGAGAGCATCTGCGACAGCAGACCTTTTGCCTTTAAGGACAAATCCTTGTTTTTCAGATGGTGGTTGCTCATCACGGTATAATCCCGTGTGCGCTCCACGCGGAAAACAGCCACAGTATCAGCTCCTTTTTCGGTATATTTGGTGTCTTAGAAAAAAGCGGTCACAGCTCATAGTAGGTCTGGTCGTAGTGCGAGTAAAACGGCGCGCACAGCTCCATGAGCTTCTCCGTAAGCGTATCTGGCTCGATGCAGAGAAGTCCTTTTTGAAACTCCCATGCCTTTACGGTTCGGTATTCCGTTGTAAACTCTCCGCCGGACAGCACGGAATAGTTGGAAACGATGGCAAGCGTCAGATCCTCCAGCAGCCAGACCTCCATTGTCCGCGCGCAGATCACCGCCTCGGTGACAAATTTCACAATGTCCTCATAGAGCCGCACCGCTTTTTGCGGGAACAGCGGCGCGCTGCGATAGTTGAAGCTGCAATCCTGCACGCCGCAGGCTTCATAGGCGTACACGGTCTTTGCGCTGTGCGCGACCGCTTGCAGCAGCACTTCAAAATCAATATTGTCAAGCATATCTTCCATACACTCATCTGTGTAATCCTCCGGCTCATCCTGACGGTAAAGAGCGCAAATAAGCCGTTTAAGCTGTTCTTCTTTGTTCATAAAAGACCTCCGTACTGAAAAAATGGGTATAAAAATAGCCGGACATCGTAAGTCCAGCATCCTTATCGTTCCTGATCGCGCTGCCGCTTTTTTACCCACGCCTCCAGCAGCTTAATAATGGTTTCCTGCATCCGCTGGGGCGTATAAGAGCGCGGGAAGTATTTGCGCAAAACATCACCGGAGAATGTGAGTTCACATTTCTCCGGTTTCTTCTGCTCCATCATAATATCCAGCATTGTATCGTCGTTGAGCTTGCCTGCCTGCGAGAGCTTTTTCATTCGCTGCGCCTGTGACAGCGACGGCGTGGCCTGTTCGCTGTCGATGGCGGTCAGGAGCATTTGCTGTTCCTCCGGTTTGAGGTAGGACAGCTCGACGGCGGGCGTCATGGCAATTTTCTTCTCATCCACCATTTGCTGCAATTCCGGTTGCAGCTCGGTCAGGCGCACAAAGCGGCGCACCGTATCGCCGCTTACACCGGCTGCTTTTGCCACTTCGTCGTCTGCACGGAACTTCGCCGCAACTTGCGGCGAAGTTAAATCAGATCGTGCTCCTTGTCGTTTGAGTGCTTCCATCTTCATTTTGTATGCCTGCGCACGTTCACTGGGGAGAATATCTTCTCTCTGAATGTTGCTGTCTACCATGAGGATCGTCGCCGTATCGTCATCCATTTCCCGGACGATGCACGGCATATCTGAGAGTCCTGCAAGCTCGCTGCCGTGCTTGCGCCGGTGTCCGGCGACGATCTCATAGCCGCCATCCTCGCGCGGACGGACGATGCCGGGTGTCAGAACGCCATATTCCTTGATGCTGTCCACAGTATTCTGCATCGCCTCATCGTCGCGCACATGAAACGGATGGTTCGGAAAGGGGTGCAGCTCCGAGAGCGGAATCCGCACAACCTTTTCACACGATTCTTCCGCGCGGCTTTCCTCCGTGGAGAACAGATCATCGAGCGAGGTCAGATTTATGCTTTTGGCGGAGCTTTTCAACTTTCATCACCTCCTTAGTCAGTTCTCGGTACGCCGCCGCGACCTTGCCGTTGGGGTCGTGTGCGTAGATGCTCTTGCCCTCGGCGCTGATCTCCGCTGCCCGGACGGACTGCGGAATATCCGACGCGAACACTTTCAGCTTGCTGCCGTAGGTGTCGCGCAGCAGCGCACTGACCTCGCGGGCGTAATTTGTTCGGCTGTCTACCATCGTCAGCAGAATCCCGTCGATGCGCAGCTTGGGGTTGATCTGCCGCCGCACTTTGGCGACAGTCTGCAAAAGCTGTTCCAGACCCTTGGCGGGAAGATACTGCGCCTGCACGGGAATGAGAACACTGTCCGCTGCCGCAAGCGCGTTGATCGTGAGCATCCCCAGCGACGGCATACAGTCAATGAGAATGTAATCATACTCGCGTTTTACGGTGTCCAGATATTGTTTGAGAATCTTTTCCCGCGACATGGCGTTCACCAGCGAAACCTCCAGACCGGACAGCTCGATATTTGCGGGCATGAGGTCTACACCCTCCGCATGATGCAAAATGCCCTCTTTCGAGGGCACTGGTTCATCCATGAGCGTCTTGCCCATGACGGTTGCAAGCGTGACTGGCAGTTTGTCCGGCGTAGGAAATCCAAGGCTCAGTGTCAGCGACCCCTGTGGGTCTGCATCTACCAGCAAGACCTGCTTCCCAGCCTGTGCCAGACCGATACCGAGATTAGCGCACGTCGTTGTCTTTCCCACGCCACCTTTCTGGTTGGCTATGGCGATTGTATGTGTCATTTTGAAGTTCACCTCATTTGAGTTGTTTAATATGCCTATAATATATTGAATTTCTAAGAAAATGTTGTATAATTTAGATATGAATAGAAGCGAGGGGGCATTAGATGAACAACACAGTAGAAGCTCAACACACTGATACACTTATGAAAGAAATCGACCTTGTTCAAAATTGTATTAGTCGAATGGCTCAATACTCTTTCATTGTAAAGGGATGGACTATTTCGATGGTGGCAGCATTACTGGCATTGACGCCACAAAAAACGAATATTAAGCTTTTGTGTATAGTCTGCTTTGTCTTGACTGGTTGCTTTTGGTATCTTGATGCAACGTTTTTGAAAACAGAGAAACTATACCGCAGAAAATACAAATGGATAATTACAAACAGAGGAAGTACATCTGAGTTTTCTTTTGATCTTGATCCCAATAATAAGAAAATGTGGATTGATGAGGATCAAAAAAATGGAGAGCTCCCGATTTTATCAGTTATGTTTACAAAAAGCCTAGTTCCAATTTATGGCTCGTTGACGCTCTTGACGCTTGGCGGAATGATTTTGGCTTTTTGTGGGATTAGAATTAAATAGTATTTATTGTGGAAGGAGAACATCATGGCAAAACGGCAAGTTTTTTTCAGCTTTGAATTTAACAAGGACGCATGGCGAGCTAGTCAAGTCCGAAACATGGGGAAAGTTGATGACAGTTCAACGTTTTCAGATAATGACTGGGAAGAAGTAAAAGAAAAAACAGACGCAAAAATTAAAGAGTGGATTGACAATCAAATGAATAAACGCTCCTGTCTTGTTGTTTTAGTTGGGAAAACAACGTCAGGGCGAAAATGGATCGACTATGAAATCAAAAAAGCTTATGAATTGCAAAAAGGTATAGTAGGAATATATGTACATGGACTGAAAGACGTAGACGGAAATCAGACAACAAAAGGCAGCAATCCATTTTACCAGATTTATATTGGAAAGGAAAATGAACGGCTTTCAAAATATGTGACCTGTTATGACCCTCCATATTTGACAAGCAAGTGTGTATACGATGATATTGAGGAGAACATCTCATCACTTATTGAGGATGCCATTGCAGCCAAGGGAACTTATTAACTCTATTTTGAACGAAACTGCGTTTGAATTGGTTTTGATCTAAAATGCGAACGCGGCGATACGCACCCGGTTCGCATTCAGCCGCTATTTTGGTGGATATGTACCGCATGGCTGCCGCTGTGTTCGCATACAGGAATCAAAATTGCAGCGAATTTTACTGCGGCACGAATCCCTATCAAAAACAAAGAAAGCGGGCCGGTTTTAGCATCTTTCAAACATTTTATCTGTTTGAAGTGAGCTAAAACCGGCCCGCTTGGGAGAGCGTTCGGTTCGCATCCGAGAGGTCGAGAGTTCGAGTCTCTTCAGGTCCACCATTGTCGTCGTGAACTGCACAGGTTCACGACGGCTTTTTTATTGGCAGCTGCACCTTTGCGGCTATATGGCACGATCAAAAAGACGCAGGAATTCAAATTCCTGCGTCTTTTTTGCATGTATTGATGGGTGTGTACCTCAGTGCCCGGCCCGGCTGGGGATCGTCTGGAGCTCGAAGCGGTAGGTCTGCCCGGCGTCCGGGTATTTTTCGCGGTCGACCGGGCTCAGGAACATATCCAGCGGCCGGACCCAGAGGCCGCCGTCGCCGTAAAGCTTGCGGTAGATCACGCAGGGCTCGTTCGTCTCGGAATCACGGGCAAGCGCCTCCACCAGATAATAATCCCCCTTGAAATGGCGGTAGACCCGTCCCGGCTGTACGTCACGCATGGAAAGCCTCCTTGTACTTTGATGCACCCATCATACCCGGGCGGCGGCCGCGTGTCAAGAAAAAGAGAGCTTGCCAAACGGGGGAAACTGTGCTATGCTGTCACAATGCGTGTGCGCCGCTCGTTTACAGACTGTTTACAAATCGGCTGCAACCGCCGCGGCGGCGCTGCGTCTGTAAAGACAGCGCGGATGACCGCGCAGAACATTTTCCAGGAGGATCTTACGTATGAAAAAATGGATCGCAATGCTGCTTGCCGTGATGACGGCAGTTTCTCTGACGGCCTGCGCCGCGAAAAGCGGCGGACAGGAGACGGCGTCTGACATTCCGGACGCGCTGACGATTCTGGATACTGTCTGGGCAAGCTATTCCGAAGACGAAAAATTCCCGGCTGCGGGCGGCGATTATTCCGAAGAGAACATGACCGGCGGCAAGCCCGGCAAGGTCTCGCTCGAAAAGCCGTCGGAGATCGAATATCTGCTGACGCTCCCGGCCTCCGTGATCGAGGAAGCGGATGACGCAGCCTCGCTGTTCCACATGATGAACGGCAACACGTTCACCTGCGGCGTTCTGCATCTGAAGGATGCCGGCCAGCTGGACGCGGCAGCCGGAGAGGTCAAGACCTATGTGATGAACACGCAATGGATGTGCGGCTTCCCGGACAAGCTGGTCGTCGCCAGCCTGGACGGCTATCTGATCTCCGTCTTCGGCGCAGAGGATCTGGTCGATACCTTCCGCGACAAGCTGCAGACTGCCTATCCCGGCACGCAGATCGTCTCTGACGACCCGATCGCATAACAACTTTGAAGTAAGGGGCTGCCATGCTGTTTTCAAGCGTTCCGTTTCTGTTTTATTTTCTGCCGTGCGTTCTGCTCGTCTATTTTCTGGTGCCGGGAACGCTGAAAAACGGTGTGCTGCTGCTCGCCAGCCTGTTGTTTTACGGCTGGGGCGAGCCGCGGTATCTGCTCGTGATGCTTGCGGCGATCGCGCAGGGCTATGTCTTCGGCCTGCTGATCGAAAAAAGCCGCGGAAAGCGGCGGGCCGAGCTGTATCTGGCGCTGTCGGTGCTGCTGAGTCTGGGGACGCTGGCGTATTTCAAGTACGCCGATTTTATGATCCGGAATCTCAACGCGCTGACGGGCCTGTCTGTCCCGCTGCTTTCGCTCGCGCTGCCGGTCGGCATCAGCTTCTATACCTTCCAGATCCTGAGCTATACCGTCGACGTGTACCGCGGGACGGTCCCGGCACAGCGGAACCTGATCGATCTGGCAGCGTATATCGCCATGTTCCCACAGCTTATCGCCGGACCGATCGTCCGCTATTCCGATATCGCGCCGGAGCTGCGCAGCCGCACCCACACGCTTTCGGACGCAGCGGCCGGGACGCGGCGCTTCGTGCTGGGGCTGGCAAAGAAGATCTTGTTTGCCAACCTGCTTGGCGAGCTGGTGTCCGGCTTCCGCGCCTCGCAGGAGCAGTCAGTGCTGTATTTCTGGTTGGGCGCGGCCGCATTCACGCTGCAGATCTATTACGATTTTTCCGGCTACAGCGATATGGCCATCGGTCTCGGCCGCATCCTCGGCTTTCACTTTCCGGAAAACTTCCGCTATCCCTACTGCGCCGGCAGCATCACGGAATTCTGGCGGCGGTGGCATATTTCCCTTGGTAGCTGGTTCCGGGATTATCTCTATATCCCGCTGGGCGGCAACCGGAAGGGGAAGGGACGGCAGCTGCTGAACATTCTTCTCGTCTGGCTGGCGACCGGCCTGTGGCACGGGGCGGACTGGACGTTCGTTCTGTGGGGACTTCTGTATGCGGCGCTGCTGACGGCGGAAAAGCTGTTTTTGCTGCGCGGGCTGAAAAAGCTCCGCGTGCTCAACCACATCTATGTGCTGCTGTTCGTCACGCTCGGCTTTGTGCTCTTTGACGCGGACAGCGTCCGCAGCGCGGCCGCGTCTGTCTGCGCGATGTTCGGCGGCGGGGGACTGCCGCTCGCCGGGCAGGAGAGCCTGTACGCGCTCAGAAGCGGCGCGGTGCTGCTCTTGAGCGCCGCAGTCGGCGCGACGCCGCTGCCGCGGCGGCTGATCACAGCCGTGCAGCAGAAACAGGCCGGACGGGCAGTGCTCGCCGTGCTGGAGCCGGTGGGTCTCTGCCTGCTGCTGGCCGTGTGTACGGCGTTTCTGGTCGACGGCTCGTTCAATCCGTTCCTGTATTTCCGGTTTTAGGAGGGCCCGCGATGGAAAAACGAAAAAACCTCGCCGTCGTCTGCCTGACGGCGGCCTTCCTGCTCGGCTTTCTGATCTGGGGGCTTTGCAAGCCGGATGACGCCGTCTCCGTCAGCGAACGGCGGAAGCTCGCGCAGAAGCCGGAGCTGACGCTCTCATCGGTCCTGCGCGGCGAGTTCATGACGAAATTTGAGACCTACACGCTCGACCAGTTCCCGCTGCGGGACAGCTTCCGGCGTCTCAAGGCCGTGACGCTCCTGGACGTGCTGCGGGAAAAGGACAACAACGGCATCTATGTGGCCGACGGCTATGCGGCGAAGCTCGATCCGTCCATCGACGAAGCCTCCGTGCAGCACGCGGCGGACCGGTTCCAGCTCGTCTATGACCGCTATCTGGCCGGGACCGATGCGAAGGTCTTTGCGGCCGTCATCCCGGATAAAAACGCCTTCCTGGCCCGGCAGAACGGCTACCCGGCCTATGATCCGGCAGACCTATCCGCGCTGCTGGCACAGAGCATGCCGTATGCGTCCATGATCGACCTGACCCCCGCGCTGTCGCTGGACAGCTATTACCATACCGACCTGCACTGGCGGCAGGAGGCGCTGCTGCCGGTCGCCCGGACGCTGGCCAAAGCCCTCGGCGTGACGCTGACGGAGGACTATGAGACCATAACGGCCGATCAGCCCTTCTACGGCGTCTACTGCGGGCAGTCGGCGCTGCCGCTGGAGCCGGAGCCGCTGCGGTATCTGACAAACGACACGCTGCGCGGCTGCACGGTCTATGACTATGAGACGGGCAGCGAGCTGCCCGTCTACGATCTGCAGCAGCTGGCAGGGGAGGACGCGTATGCGGTCTTCCTCTCCGGATCCAAAGCGCTTCTGACCATCACCAACCCGGCAGCAAAGACGGACCGGGAACTCGTCGTCTTCCGCGACTCGTTTGCCAGCAGCCTCACACCGCTGCTTGCAGGTGCCTATGCAAAGATCACGCTCGTGGATATCCGCTACCTCCAGCCCGAGCGCCTCGGCACCTGGCTGACCTTCGATACCCAGGACGTCCTCTTCCTCTACAGCGCCCCCGTCCTCAACAGCAGCGAGACCATCCGCTAAAACAAAACAAGAGCCGCCCATCCTGGGCGGCTCCTGCTGTATATGGAAAAGATCTGCTCTCGAGCGAACAATTGAGGATCGTCAAGTCAGATGCCGAGGAGGCGTTTGGCGTTGCCGCCGAGGATGGCGGCTTTTTCTTCGCCGGAGAGGGGCAGACGGCGGATGTGCTGCAGATCATTCTGCGGGCTTCCCCAGGGGCAGTCGCTGCCGAACAGGATCCGCTCCGCGCCGAAGGCCCGGACAAGGGAAACAAAGGCCTCGTCGGAAAGCATCTGCCGGTCCAGCGGCAGCGCTTCGTCCCGCGGGGTGAGCGAGCCGAGGGAGAAGGACGTATCGAGCAGGGCAGACGTATCCGCCAGCAGCTCCGGCACCTGCTCCCAGCAGCGCCAGCCGCCCATGTGCGCCAGCACGAGCTTCACCGGACCGACCTGCCGCAGCGCGCTGCGCGCCTTTTCCGGCGTGCAGCAGGCACAGCCGGGGAAGCCGATGTCATAGCCCGCGTGCGTGACCACGATGAGACTGAGCGTACCGGCGCGCTCAAGAATGCGCAGGTATTTGGGGTCGTCCAAATCGGTCTGCTGATAGGCTGGGTGGATCTTGACGCCGCGCATATTGGCCGCGGCGAGGCGGTCGAGCTCCTGCTTCCAGTCTTCGTAATCCGGATGGATGCAGCCGAAGGAGAACATATTTGTGACGAACGCGTGCTTGTTGTGCGCGGCGGCATAGTCGTTGATGTGATGGACCTGCTCCGGCTTTGTAGCGACGGGGAGGATGATCGAACGGTCGACGCCCGCGGCACGTTCGGCCAGCAGAAGCCCCGCGGCGGTGCCGCAGATGTAAACGGTGATGTTCGCCTGGCGGGAAAGACGGTCGATCGCGGCGTCTGCAATCGGGTCCGGGAAGGTATGGGTATGGAAATCAATGATCATGCGGGCCTCATTCCTCAGCTGCGGCCGGGGCCGTTGGTGTGCCACTGGAAGCGGGATTCCGTGCCGTGCAGCAGCCGGCCGATGTTGGAGCGGTGCGCCCAGATGACCAGCGCCGCGATGGCGAGCGAGAGGGCAAAGACCGTCCAGTTGCCGCGGAAAAAGAGCAGCGTCGTGACCGGGAAGCTGAACGCACCCGTCACAGAGCCGAGCGAGACATATCTCGTCGTCAGCCAGAGCAGCAGAAACAGCCCCCAGCCGACAGCGGCGATGCGCCAGTCGAGCAGCAGCAAAAGCGTGCCGCTGCAGAGAATGCCCTTGCCGCCCTTGAATGAATAAAAGGCAGGGAAGATGTGCCCGATCACGCAGAAGAGCGCGGAAAAGTACTCGCCCTCCAGCCGCAGCCCCAGATATTCGCCGAAGACGATCGAGCCGAGCTTGACCGCGACGAACGCCTTGAGCATGTCGATCAGAATGACGCAGACGGCAAACTTGCCGCCGTACACCCGGTAGAAGTTGGTCAGCCCCGCGTTATGGCTGCCGTGCTTGCGGATATCGTCGTGATAAAACAGAAACGAGGTAATGATCGCGCCGTTGCAGCAGCCAGCAAGGTACGAGCCGGCGGCCACGCAGACCATCAGCGCGATGGCGGCAGAGGTCAGTTCGTGCATAAATATCCTCCAAATTGATCAGATACCGGTATTCTACCGGATAAACCACGCCGATGCAAGCGGAAAATGGGGAAATCAGTCAGGATCGGGAAAATGTACGAACAAGGGCCGCTGCCATGGCAGCGGCCCGATCAGAATGAACAGATTATTATACCGGGACAGTAAAGTTGACGGCGATGGCTGTGCCGCGGCCGGGGTCGCTCTTGAGCTCGAGCTTTGCGCCGTGGTACTGCGCAGCGTGCTTCACGATGGACAGGCCGAGACCCGTGCCGCCGACTTCCTTGGAGTGGCTCTTGTCGACGCGGTAGAAGCGCTCGAAGACGCGGCTCTGGTCGGCATACGGGATGCCGATGCCGGTATCCACGACGGAGAGCGTGACGGTCTGGCCATTCTGCCAGACGGAAACGGTGACGCTGCCGCCGGAAATGTTATACTTGATCGCGTTGTCGCAGAGGTTGTAGATCATCTCCTGCAGCAGCTGCTCAACACCTTCGATCACGGCGTGCTGGCCGGACAGAGTCAGCGTGATATCCTGTTTCTGCGCGACCGGCCGCAGGCTCTCGATCACCTGGCCGGACAGCGTGTACAGGTCGACCGGCGATTTGGAGAAGTTCGCCGTGCCTTCGTCCAGCCGCGACAGCTGGATGATATCGTCGACAAGGTCGATCAGCCGCCGGGACTCGCGATAGATATCGCCGGAGAACTCCTGCATCTTTTCCTTGGGCACCATGCCCTCCTTCATCAGCTCGGCAAAGCCCGTGATGGAGGTCAGCGGCGTCTTGAGCTCGTGCGACACGTTGGCCGAGAATTCCCGGCGCAGCGCCTCGCGCTGCTCACGTTCGGTCACGTCCATGAAGATGATGATCGCGCCGGTCACATGCCCGGCTGTGATGACCGGATTGGCAAATAGCTGCCAGGTCCCACCGCCGACGGTGATCTCCTCGTCGCCGCGCGTACCGGCGAGCGCGTTGTCGACCAGATCGAGCAGCTTGCCGGAACAGACTGCCTGATGCAGGTTTTCCGGCTTCTGCGCGTCATCGATGCCGAGCAGGCGCAGCGCGCTGCGATTGCTCGAAAGGATGCTGCACTTGTTGTCGACGATGAGGAAGCCCTCGCGCATGTTCTCCGTGATGGCGTCAAACTCGCGCTGGCGGGTGGAAAGCTCGCTCAGCTGGGTGCGGATGGTGCGGTTCTGCTCCTGCAGGCGGGTGATGAGCGGCTGCAGCTCCGGATAGGTCGGGGTCGCGTTCGGATTATCGGGATTGATGGCGTTGATGGGCCGGACGATCTGCCGCGCCAGCCGCATGGCAAGCAGGCCGCACAAAACCAGCACGAGCACGACGATCCACAAAGACGGCTGCACCAGCATCAGCGCCATGGCCGCAAGGCTCGTCTGCTTTCCCGCCACACGCAGGACCGTCCCGTCCTTCAGCAGAAGAGCATAATAGTTGTTTTTCTCCAGGATCGTGGAGGAATACCGGTCAGAGCGGCCGCTGCCGGTCTCAAAGGCTTCGGCGACCTCCGGCCGCTGGAGATGGTTTTCCATCGTGCTGGAGTCTGCCATATTGTCATAGAGGACCGAGCCGTCTGCCGCGATCCAGGTGATGCGCTCGCCGGACTGCACGGCGGAAAGATACGACTTACCGCCGCAGATCTGCATGCCCTCGGAGATATGCTCCGCCTCGATCGCCAGATTGTCGAATGCCTGCGCCTGATAATTGGAATACATGATAAAGAAGAACAGCAGGATGCACGCGAGCAGAACGGTAAAGCCAATCAGGAATGCATTGCGGAAGATCTTTGCGGTCATGCGTTTTCGCCTCCGATCTTATAGCCGATGCCGCGCACGGTCTCGATATAGCTGCCGGCCTCGCCGAGCTTGACGCGCAGCGTGCGGATGTGCACGTCGAGCGTGCGGTTCTCGCGTTCGGATTCAAAGCCCCAGACCCGGTCCATCAGCGTCGCGCGGGTGAGGACGATGCCCTTGTTCCGCAGCAGCAGGCACAGAAGCTCAAATTCCTTGTTCGTCAGCGTCACATCCTTGCCGCCGACCTTGACCTCGTGGCGGTCCGGGGAGACAAAGAGCAGGCCGAGCGAAAAATCGCCACTCGCCTGTGCGGGCTCTGCCCGGCGCAGGACCGCGCGGATGCGCGCGATGAGCTCGAGCATGGAGAAGGGCTTGGAAACAAAATCGTCCGCTCCGTGGTCGAGGCCGATGACGCGGTCATACTCCGAATTTTTCGCGGTCAGCATGATGATGGGCAGCCGCTTGGTCGCGGGCCGGGCGCGGAGCTTGCGCAGGATGGACAGGCCATCCTCCTCCGGCAGCATGATATCGAGCAGAACGAGCTCCGGCATCTCGGCGTCCATCGCCCGCCAGAATTCCGACGGCAGCGCGAAGCCCTTGGCCTGAAAGCCCTGGCTGTCCAGCCCGTAGAGGACAAGCTTGCGGATGGAGTCGTCGTCTTCCAGTAAATAAATCATCTGTTTCACTCCTTTTGGACATACAATAGAATGGGAATGTAAAATCGTCGGGCCTCTTTTTGTTAAGTTTACGTGAAATGTAAACAAAAAGCAAGATTTAACATGAATTTAAGATAAAACCTACGATACATTTAAGATTCGGCATTTAACATACAATTAATACAACGAGAGGATGTTAGGCGTGGGTATTTCGAATGTGATCTCTCTGTTCAGCGGCATCGCGCTGTTCCTGTTCGGCATGGCACTGATGGGCGACGGACTGAAGCAGGTGGCGGGCAATAAGCTGGAGCTGATTCTATACCGGCTGACCGGCAGCCCGGTCAAGGGCTTCCTGCTCGGCACGGGCGTGACGGCCGTGATCCAGTCGTCCTCGGCGACGTCGGTCATGGTGGTCGGCTTCGTCAACTCCGGGATGATGAAGGTGCGGCAGTCGATCTCCATCGTGCTCGGCGCCATTCTTGGCACGTCCATTACGGGCTGGATCATCTGTCTTTCGGATATCGGCTCCACCGGCGGCTGGATGGACCTGTTTTCAACGGCGACGCTCACAGGTGTGATCTCCGTGATCGGTATCGTGCTGCGCATGGCGAGCAAAGACCCTGCCAAAAAGCACATCGGTGATATCCTGATGGGCTTCGCAGTCCTGATGTTCGGCATGTCCACGATGTCCGCGGCTGTGTCGCCGCTGCGCGAGGATCCGACTTTTATCCGCATCCTGACCTCCTTCTCCAATCCCTTCCTCGGCATCCTCTTCGGTACGCTCTTTACCTGCGTGCTGCAGTCGGCCTCCGCGGCCGTCGGCATTCTGCAGGCGCTGGCCTCGACGGGCATCATCGATTTTTCCATCGCGCTGCCGATCATCATGGGCATCGCCATCGGCGCGGCCATGCCGGTCCTGCTCTCCGCCATCGGCGCTTCGGTCGACGGCAAGCGCACGGCCATGGTCTATCTGGTCGCTGAGGTCACGGGCGTGATCTTCTTTGCCGCGATCTACTACTGTCTTGACGCGCTCATCCGCTTCCCATTCGCAGACCGCATCATGACGAGCGTCTCGATCGCTTTTGCCAATACGGTCTTCCGCTTCATCAAGGTCGTCGCGCTGCTGCCGTTCACGCGCCAGATCGAGAAGGTCGTCGACCTTCTCGTCCCGGACAAGCCGCAGCAAAAGCCGGTCGAGCCCGAGGCCGTCCGGCTCGAAGAACGCTTCATCCAGCACCCGGCGCTGGCCATCGAGCAGAGCCGCCTGACTATCAACGCCATGGCCGAGGAGGCCAAGCGGAACTTTGTCGAGGCCGTTGCCCTGCTGCATGGCTTCTCCGACGAACGCTATAAGCTGGTCGAGGATCTGGAAAAATCCGTCGACCGTTATGAGGATAAGCTCGGTACGTATCTGGTCAAGGTGACGGAACGGGAGATGACGGTCCGGCAGAACGCCGAGGTCTCCAAATTCCTCCACACGCTCTCCGACTTTGAACGCATCTCCGATCACGCGCTGAACATCGCCGAGGGCGCGAAGGAGCTGCACGAGAAAAACCTCTCCTTCTCCGACGCCGCTGCGCATGAGCTCGAGGTCGTGGAGGCTGCGCTGACAGAGATCCTGTCCACGGCCATCCGCTCCTTTGTCAATAACGATCTGCAGCTGGCGGCCCGCGTTGAGCCGCTCGAGGAGCTGATCGACAACCTCTGTGACGAGCTGAAGCTCCACCATGTCGACCGCCTGCAGAAGGGCCTGTGTACGCTCGGCCAGGGCTTCGTTTTCAACGATCTTCTGACCAACTACGAGCGTGTCGCTGACCATTGCTCCAACATCGCCGTTGCGATGATCGAGCTCGAGTCCGACTCGTTCGACACGCACGAATATCTCAACAGCGTGAAGGAAATGAAATCCGATACCTTTGCGCGCTACTATGAGGAATACAGCCGGATCTATCAGATCTGAGCCCGAACGGCAGGGGAGACCCTGCCGTTCGTCATGACAGAAAGGAGACCACCATGCTGACCGGACGCTTTGCGCCGAGTCCCAGCGGCAGGATGCACCTGGGAAACGTTTTTTCCGCGCTGCTTGCGTGGCTGTCGGTGCGCAGGAGGGGCGGGCGGATGCTGCTGCGCATCGAGGATCTGGATCCGGACCGCTGCCGGCCGGAATACGCCGAGACGCTCAAGCGCGATCTGGACTGGCTCGGGCTGGACTGGGATGCAGAGCAGACACCCCAGTCGCGCCGGACGGAGGCCTACCGCGCGGAGTTTGACAAGCTCGCGGCGCTTGGGCTGGTCTATCCCTGCTACTGCTCCCGGGCGGAGCTGCACGCGGCCTCCGCGCCGCACGCGTCGGACGGTACGGTCGTCTACGCCGGGACCTGCCGGGACCTGACGCCGGAGCAGCGCGCAGTAAAGACGCGCGCGCCTGCCTGGCGCGTGCGGGTCCCGGACGAGCGGATCACGGTGCACGACGGCCTGCAGGGCCTGTGGCAGGAGGATCTGGCACGCGACTGCGGTGATTTTATCATCCGCCGCTCCGACGGCGTGTACGCCTACCAGCTGGCCGTCGTGACCGACGATGCCGACGGCGGCGTCACCGAGATCGTGCGCGGCCGGGATCTGCTGTCTTCTACGCCGCGGCAGCTCTGGCTGCAGGAAACGCTCGGCTTTGCGCATCCGGCCTATTACCACGTGCCGCTCCTGACTGCGCCGGACGGGCGGCGGCTGAGCAAGCGGGAAAAGGATCTGGACCTCGGCGCGCTGCGGCAGCGTCTTTCGCCGCAGGAGCTGCTCGGGCAGCTGGCGTATCTGGCAGGTCTGCAGCCGGAGCCGGCGCCCGCTACCGCTGCGGAGCTGGCAAGCCGCTTTTCCTGGGATCTGGTCGTGTCCGACAATATCGTAATTCATTCTGAATTCACATGAGGCATATCAAAAGTGGAATAAGTTGATTCAGAACATGGAATGAATCGGTATTTTTTTATCGATTTTCTGGTTTACAAAGGAACCGTGTCTGTGATATACTAAAAATGTTGGATTATCAGAGCAAGCAAGAATATTACTGATGATTTGAAGGGATGAACAACTATGTACAAAATCGTGTGCAAAAAGGAACTGAACTCCGCAGTCACCTACATGGAGATCGAGGCTCCGTTCGTCGCCCGCAAGGCGAAGGCCGGCCAGTTCATCATTTTCCGTGTCGATGAGAAGTCGGAGCGCGTGCCGCTGACCATCGCCGGCTATGACCGCGAAAAGGGCACGGTCGCGATCATCTTCCAGAAGGTCGGCCTGTCCACCGAGATGCTCGGCAGTCTGAACG
>ERZ773139.2107-NODE-2107-length-20925-cov-6.287734_pt1 | contig 20925 bp, 21 predicted proteins | sample MGYA00580854_ERZ773139 | MGnify/ENA primary metagenome ERZ773139 (study PRJEB29015, sample SAMEA2737809) | human gut metagenome | biome: human gut; feature: human-associated habitat; material: faeces | place: China | collected 2012 ...
TTTGGCACGGCAGTGCCAAAGACGACGATTGAGGTTGCGGATCACTGCCCCTGCCGTTATTTGCAGAGGGAAGGCCACTTTTGCTTAGCGTAGTTGTAGGCCTGGTCGGCGGCGGCATTGTGCTGGTTGATGACCGTCTGGTTCGCGCTGCCGTGACCGGCGGAGTTGTAGAAGCGGACGCAGAAGCAGCCGTAGAAGTTGTTGTTTTCATACAGCAGCTTGCCGTTGGGGAACTTCTGGGTGCTCAGGCCGTCCTTGGCGCCAATGCCCATGAACCCGTGGGGCCAGCCGTAGATGCTGACGGCGTACACCTTGCCGTTCACGTTCAGCAGGGCGGGACGGCGATCCCACGCGCTGCCGATCTTCGTTACGCCGGTCAGCTTGCCGCTGTAGTCCGGCCAGGTGTAGTTGGCGTTGTTGTTGGAATTATCGGCGACGATCTTGGCCAGCTCGTCGCTGTTGGGGCGGCGGGCCGGATAGGTGAAGCCAACGGCTTCGCACATGGCCTTGGTGTCCGCCTCGGTGTAGGGCACTGCATCGGGGTGATTGGTGCCGCCGGTGCGGTAGATGGTGAAGACCTTGCCGCTGGTGATATCCAGCACGGTGGCAAAGGTGTACTTGGGCCAGTAGTTGCCCTCGTCCGCCTGCGTCCACGTGGGCTTGGTGATGGAGGTGATGGTGCCGAAGTCCGTTACGGTGGTGCTTCCGCCGCCGGAGGAGCCGCCGCCGCCCGGATTGGGGGTAACACCGGAGCTGGCGGAACCGTTGGACACCTGCTTGGCCAGATTGGCCATGGCTGCCCACGTGTTGACGCCCATTACACCGTCCCGATCCAGCTTCTGGGCCCGCTGGAAGTTCTTGACCGCCGCCTCGCTGGCAGCGCCGTAGGTGCCGTCCAGCGCGCCGGTGTAGTAGCCCAGCACGTACAGACCCAGCTGCATGGCGTAGACGCGGACGTCGCCCACCAGCGTGCCGTCGTTATAGAACTTGTCGTTCATGGTGCTGTTCCACAACTGAAGCACATAGGCGGCCAGCTGTGTGTCGCTCATTACGCCGGAGGAAACGTCGGAGTACAGGGCATAATAGAGCTTGCTCTGATAGTAAAGCGTGCAGTAGACCGCGCTGTCCGAGCCAGTGACGGTGGAATCGCTGGCCATCTGCACCACCGCGCCCCGGGGAGCGGTCATGGCCACGGCCGTCCGGCTGGCGGTGGTGTACAAAGAGGTGTTCATGGGAAGGGTGATGTACTTGCGGGGATTGACGGCAGTGCTTCCGCCGCCAGTGTTGCCGCTGTTGCCCACCACGGTGGCGCAGTCGCCGCGCACATAGCCGGTGACGCTGCCCGTGCGGACGGGATACCACGTGTATCCGCCGGAGGAAACGGACGCGCCGATCATCTCCACCACGGAACCCTTGGCCAGCACCACGCCGGTCTTAGCTCCGCCGGGGGTCTTGCGCACCCGGGTGCTGACCTTGGTGATCTCCACCTTGCCGGTCACGGTGACAGAGCCGCTGGAGCTTCCGCCGGAACCGCTGTTGCCGCCGGAGCTGCTGCCGCTGCCGCTGGCATTGACGTAAGTGCCCATCAGCCAGCCGGTGTTCACGCCGTAGGAAACCTTGTACCACGTCACGCCGCCGGAGGTCTTCGCGTCAATGTAGGCCAGCTTCACGCCCATGGGCACCACGCCCAGACGGACAGCGGATTTGGAAGCGCTCTTGCGAAGGTTCACCTTGGCGGTGGTGGTCAGTGTGCCGGAGGCAGTGCCGGTGGAGGAGGAGGTCACGTTCACATAGGTGCCCATCAGCCAGCCGTTTTTGTTGTTGTAAAGCACCTGATACCAGGTCACGCCGCCGGAAACGGAGGTGTTATAATAAGTAAGCACCGAGTTCACCGGCACGCTGGCCAGCTTGGCGGAGTTCTGGGTGGCCTTTTCCCGCAGATTGACGGAGGCAACAGTGCGGAGGGTGCCGCTGGTGCCCGTCGTTCCGGGGATGACGGTGGGGCCGGAGGAAGAACTGCCGGAGGAGCCGCCGGAGGAAGAGCCTCCCTTGTTTCGGGCCAGCGCAAACAAAGCCTGCTGGGTCAGGGGACCCGCGTCGCCGTCCTTGGTCAGACCGTTGGCCCGCTGGAACTTGTACACGGCCTTCTCAGTGCCTTTACCGTAGTTGCCGTCCAGACTGTTGGAGTAATAGCCGAGGGTCTGAAGCGCCAGCTGCAGGGCATAGACCCGGATTTCGCCGGTCAGGTTCAGCTCCCGTTTCAGCGTGGTGAAGGCCGTGGAAGTCCACAGATTATTGCGCACGTAAGTCTGAGCGTCCGCTTCGCTGATCGGGCTCACTTCCGTGGCCAGAATGTGATAAACGGCGCTGTTGTAGTATACATAGTAGTATTCCTGACCATTGTACGCCGCCTTGACAGGGTTCTGCAGCATCAGTACGGTGCCTGCTTGCAGGATGGTGGCCGCATTGGCCGAATCGTAGGCGTTTGCACCCGCCAGGCTGACCTGAACAAAGGACGCCGCATCGGCCCGGGCTGAAACGGGCAGACTCAGCGCTCCCAATGCGATGCACAGCGCCAGCGCCACAGCGCATACGCGTCTCAGGCTGGCGCAGGTTTTTTGGATGCAGTTTGCTGTCATACTGCCGACCTCCGTTATATTCTCATCGCGTCCGGCAAGGGGCGCTTCTTATCAAACGCCATGAACCCTCCATAGCATCCCTATAATATTACAAATTTATTACAATGTCAATGCTCATTTTTCAAAATTGTTTTGATTTTCGGGACGTCTGGCAGAAAAATCGACCGGAATTGTTACAAAATGGATTTGGTTTTGACGGCTTCAGGCGGAAGGATTTACAAACGGCCGCCAAGACCGTATAATACAAAGGCGTACATTACGAAAAACAGGAGGCGTCATTCATGGGCTACCGGGATAACTATCAGGCCTGGCTGCGCGATTTCGCGGCGGATGCACAGGCTGTGGCGGAACTGAAGGCCATCGAGGGCGATGAAAAGGAGATCGAGGATCGTTTTTACCGCAACCTGAGCTTCGGCACGGCGGGAATGCGCGGCGTGCTGGCCATGGGCATGAACCGGATGAACGTCTATACCGTGCGCCGGGCTACGCAGGGTCTGTCGGACTTCCTTTCTGCGAATGAAGAAAGCAGGCGCCGGGGCGTGGTCATCGCCTACGACAGCCGCCGGATGAGCCGGGAATTTGCCGAGGAGACCGCGCTGGTGCTCTGCGCCAACGGCGTGCATGTTTTCCTGTTCGACGCGCTGCGGCCCGTGCCCATTCTGAGCTACGCCGTGCGCCATCTGCACGCGGCGGCGGGCGTGGTCATCACCGCCAGCCATAATCCGCCCCAGTACAACGGCTACAAGGTCTACGCCGAGGACGGCGCGCAGATCAGTCCCGAGGTGGCCGCCGAAGTGACCGCCAAGATCGACGCGCTCAGCTTCACTGCCGCCAAGCGCATGGAGCGGGAAGCTGCGCTGGAAAGCGGCCTTTTACAGATCATCGGCAACAAAGAAGTGGACGACGACTATATCGCTCAGGTGAAGACCCTGAGCATTCACCCGGACATCGTGCGGGAGGAAGGCAAAAACCTGAAGATCGTCTACACGCCCCTTCACGGCAGCGGCAACGTACCCGTGCGCCGCATCCTGAACGAGATCGGCATCACCAATGTGAGCGTGGTGAAGGAGCAGGAAAATCCCGACCCCAATTTCTTCACCCTGAAGGTGCCCAATCCCGAGGATCCCTCCGCTTTCACGCTGGCCATCAAGCTGGCGGACGAGGTGGGCGCGGACGCGATCTTCGGCACCGACCCGGACTGCGACCGTCTGGGCGTGGCTGTGCGGGAAAAGGACGGCAGCTTCCGTCTGCTGACCGGCAACCAGATCGGCTGTCTGATGCTCAACTATATCCTCAGCGGCAAGAAGGAGCTGGGCACGCTGCCGACAAACGGCGCGGCGGTGAAGAGCATCGTCTCCACCGAGCTGGCCCGGCCCATCTGCGCCGCCTACGGCGTGGAGCTGTTCGATACGCTGACGGGCTTCAAGTTCATCGGCGAAAAGATCCAGCAGTTCGAGGACGAAAAGAGCCACACCTTCCTCTTCGGCTTTGAGGAAAGCTACGGCTTCCTGTCCAGCACCTTCGTGCGGGACAAGGACGGCGTGAACGCCTCCCTGCTGATCGCCGAGGCCGCCGCCTACTACCGCACCAAGGGCAAGACCCTGTGCGACGTGATGCAGGAGATTTTCCAGACCTACGGCTACTATCTGGAGCATGTGGAATCCACCACCCTGCCGGGCATCGACGGCTTGAAGGTGATGGGCGAGATCATGACCCGGGTGCGGGAGAATCCCCCCACCGAGATCGGCGGCGTGAAGGTGGCCCATGTGAAGGATTATCTTCGGGGCACGGATACCGATCTGGCCACGGGCACTGTGGCGAAGCTGGACTATCCCAAGAGCGACGTGCTGTACTTCGCCATGGAGGGCGGACACTTTGTGTGCGTCCGTCCCAGCGGCACCGAACCCAAGATCAAGCTGTACGTCAACGTCAACGACCGGGACGAAGCCAAGGCCAGGGAGCTGCTCAGCCACCTGACTGAGGAATCCCGGAAGCTGCTGAAGTAATTTTAGTAGAAGAACAATGCAAAACCGCCGCGGGAGTTTTCCTGCGGCGATTTTCATCTATCGGGGAAGATGGTTCCGTTACAGCAGCGTCACGCCGGCTTCCCGGCAGATACGGTGCGTTTCTTCGTCCCAGATGGAGGACTGCACCTCGCCAATGTGGGCCTTGCCCAGCAGCAGCATACACAGGCGGCTCTGGCCGATACCGCCGCCGATGGTCAGGGGCAGTTCGTCGTTCAGCAGCATCTTGTGGAAAAGCAGCTGGCGGCGGTTATCGCAGCCGGTCAGCGTCAGCTGACGATCCAAAGCCTGACGATCTACGCGGATGCCCATGGAGCTGATCTCAAAAGAGCAGTCCAGCACGGGGTTATAGAAAAGGATATCGCCGTTCATGGTCCAGTCGTCATAGTCGGGGGCGCGGCCGTCGTGGGGTTGACCGTTGGACAGCTTGCCGCCGATGCCCATCAGGAAGGTGATGGGGTGCTCCCGCACGAAAAGATACTCCCGCTCCTTGGGAGTCTTGTCGGGATAAAGATCCAGAAGCTCCTGGGCGGTAACGAAGGTGACTTCCCGGCCCAGCTGGGTATGCAGCTTGGGATAGCGGCCGTTGACGATCAGCGAAGCGTCGCTGATGCAGCCCACGATCTCCCGCACCGCATCCTTCAGGGTGTTCAGATTGCGGGTCTCCGGGGTGATGACCCGCTCCCAGTCCCACTGATCGACGTAGACGGAGTGCAGGTTGTCCAGTTCTTCGTCCCGGCGGATGGCGTTCATGTCGGTATAAATGCCCTTGCCCGGATGGAAGTCGTAGCGGTACAGCGCCATGCGCTTCCATTTCGCCAGCGACTGCACCACCTGCGCGTCCATGCCCGCAGCGGGAATGTCAAAGCTGACGGGACGCTCCACGCCGTTCAGGTCGTCGTTCAAGCCGGTGGAGGGCTCCACGAACAGCGGCGCAGACACCCGCTTCAGGTTCAACGCCTGCGCCAGATGGTCCTGAAAAGTCCGCTTGATCAGGCTGATAGCGGCCTGCGTTTCATAAAGGCTCAGTTTCGGCTCATAACCGGCCGGGATAAAAGTTTTGCTCATAGCTCCCGCCCCTTTGCGATCAAGGATTTCCTTCTGCCTATCATAGCATTTTTTAGGGAAATTGTCATGTACTCTTTCTGTCTTTGAAGGAAAAAGGGCAACTTTTCAGCAGCACAGCGTACTTTTTTTGCAAAAGGACGGATTTTCGCAAAAAAAGCGCTTGACATTTCCTCCCTCTTTTTATATAATAGCTCCTGCATCCAATGATGCGGTGGGGAATTGTGTAATGGCAGCACCTACGACTCTGACTCGTATTGTCTAGGTTCGAATCCTAGTTCCCCAGCCATGGCTCCATGGTCAAGCGGTTAAGACGTCGCCCTCTCAAGGCGAAATCAGGGGTTCGATTCCCCTTGGAGCTGCCAGAAATGCCTGTTCGTTTGGACAGGTTTTTTTATACCCTTTTTCAAGTGAAAACCAAAATATCCCCCACAGGACGAACAATCTTCTCCTGCGGGGGATTTGCGTTTGCTTATTTTTTCTCCTTCTGCGCCTGCTCGATCAGTTCCAGTACCGCATCGGTGCCGTCCTTTACAGGATAGGCCTCCAGCGTCCTCGCCAGCTCCTGCCGCTGGGAAAGCAGCTCCAGCAGGGACTGAGTCAGGGTCTCGGGGGTCATGTCCTCCTGCATGAGCACGTGGGCAAGGCCCTGCCGCTGGTAGCTCTTGGCGTTCTCGATCTGGTCGCCCCGGCTGGCTCCCAGCGGATAGGGCACCAGCAGCATAGGCTTGTGCAGGGCCAGCAGCTCGCTCAGGGTATTGCTGCCCGCCCGGCTCAGCACAATGTCCGCCACAGCCAGCGCATCCGGCATTTCAGCGGACAGAAACTCCTTCTGGCAGTAGCCGGGCAGATCTTTCAGGCTCTCATCCAGATTGCCCTTGCCGCACAGGTGCAGCACGTCCATGTGGGGCAGAAGCTCCGGCAGCGCCTTACGCAGACAGGCGTTCACACTCTGGGCGCCCAGGCTGCCGCCGGTCATCAACAGCACGGGTTTGCTGCCGTCAAAGCCCGCCAGCGCCAGTCCCGCCGCCCGGCTGCCCTGAAACAGCTCCGGCCGCAGGGGCGTTCCGGTCATCACGCCCTTTTCCCCCAGTGCCTTGGCGCATTCGGGGAAGGTAGCCGCCACCCGCCATGCGAACTTGGCGCAGATGCGGTTGGCCAGTCCGGGGGTCAGGTCGCTCTCGTGGCAGACCGTGGGCACATGGCACATCCACGCGCCCACCACCACGGGCACGCTGACGAAGCCGCCCTTGGAGAACACCACGTCGGGCTTGATTTTTCGCATCAGAGAGACGCTTTCCGCCGCCCCGGCAATGACCTTGAAGGGGTCGGAAAAATTTTGCAGACTGAAATAGCGGCGCAGTTTGCCGCTTTTCACCGAGTGATAGGTAATGCCCGGAATGGCGGCGATCATCTGATGCTCGATGCCGTTCTCCGTGCCGATGTAATGGATCTCATACCCTGCTTCCTTCAGCCGGGGGATCAGGCTCAGGTGAGGGGTCACGTGCCCCGCTGTGCCGCCGCCGGTCAGTACGATCCGCTTTGCCATGGAACAACCTCCGTTTCCGTTATCCGTATTTCAGTATACCACAGAAAGGCAAGGGCTGCGACCCCCGGCGGCGGAAGGTTCAGCCGATTCGCTTCAATTCGTTGTTCAGACGGCTCAGGATACGCTTTTCCAGCCGAGAAATGTAGCTTTGGGAAATGCCCAGCAGGTCGGCCACCTCCTTTTGCGTGCGCTCCCGCTGGCCGCCCAGCCCGAAGCGGAGCATGATGATGCGCTTCTCCCGGGGATTGAGCCGCTCCAGCGCGTCCCGGAGGATATCCCGCTCGATCTCCCTGTCCAGATTGACGGATACGGTATCCGGCCGGGTGCCCAGCACGTCGCTGAGCAGCAGCTCGTTGCCGTCCCAGTCGGTCTTCAGCGGTTCATCCAGACTGACCTCCAGCCGCAGCCGGGAGGATTTGCGCAGAAACATCAAAATTTCATTTTCGATACACCGGCTGGCATAGGTGGCCATCTTGATCTTCTTGTCGCAGTCGAAGGTGCCCACGGCCTTGATCAGGCCGATGGTGCCGATGGAGATCAGATCCTCCAGCGGAATGCCCGTGTTCTCGAACCGGCGGGAAATAAAGACCACCAGCCGGAGATTGTGCTCGATCAGGGTGGAGCGGGCCGCTTCGTCGTGATTTTTCAGCCGCCGGGTCATTTCCCGTTCCTCCTCCGGGCTCAGGGGCGGCGGCAGCGGGTCGGGCCCGCCGATATAATAAAGCTCCTGCGGAAACAGTTTTGCCAATAGCCGCTGAAACCGAAGCTGCAAAGTCAAGCCGCGCTGATCCATCGGTTTTTTTCCTCCTTGCATACGCCGGACGGCGCTATTCTTCCAGACTGACCGGCACTTTTTCGGGCAGCGCGGCCAACGGCACCAGCGCCTGAATACCGCCGTACTCCTGCCCGGTGACCGCCACCACCACGTCCGCGTCGCAGCTGTGCCCGTTCAGGTACAGGCGGCAGCTGTCGGGCCGGAACACGGGCAGCAGGCTGCTCCCCGCCGCGGTACGCACGCTGATGAGCCGCATCCGGGGCGGAAGCTCCTGATGCTGCACCCAGCGGGCGATCTCCGGCACCAGCACCCGCACGGCCCGAAAGGGCACCACCATCACCGGCAGGCCGGTGATCGGGTCCCGCAGAAGATTGCCCGTATCCACCATGGCGGGCAGCAGCACGCTGTGCTCGCCCACGGTCAGCTCCACCTGCCGTACCGCCGTCATGGACGAGGGCGACAGCGCCGCCAGCCAGTACAGCAGCAAGCAGAGGGCCGCCGTAGCTGCCCACGCCGCTCCGGGCGGGGCCGACCGCAGCAGGACGCTCAGCGTTCCCCCGCAGAGCAGGGCCGCGCACAGGGTGGTCACCAGACAGCGCAGGCAGGCCTGCCAGCCGAAATGCCCAAAGCAGAGAACGACCCCTGCGGGCAGAAGCAAAAGCCACAGGGGAGAAGGGAAAAAAAGGGCGCATATTGCGCCGGCACCGCCCAGCACCGCCGCCAGCATCCATCGGGAAGGGCGGGGAAGAGGCAGTCCCGCCAGCCTGCCGCCCAGCGGGTAGGCGCAGGCGCAAAGCCCCATGTTGCAAAGAAGATAGGTTTCCCCATGGATCATGGCCTTTCGCTCCCTCCGCTTCCTGTTCAAGCCCAGTATACGGCCCCCGGCGGCAAAAGAGCGTCGAAGCAAAGCGCACGGATTGTCGAAACGGCGGGCCCACGCCTTCCCAGCCTATGAGCGGGAAGGGGAAAAAAGAACGAAAAAAAGCCCCGAAGCCAGGCCGCTTCGAGGCTGGAAGGAAGGAAAAAGCAAGAAGAACGAAGAAGTAAAAAGAAAGGAGAAAGAATGAAGAATGGGGCGCGGAAAGGCCCGAAAAAAAACAGGAGCCTCCGAAAGGACGACCCCTGCCCGCTCATATTCTGGTGCCGTCGGAAAACTGAAACCCAAAGTAGTATTCCGCTCCCAGCGCCTCCGCGATTTTGTTCATTTCGTCGGATGAAAACTTGCCGGTTTTCATTCGTTGGTTGAAAGCGGAGGGACTGGTTCCGATGGTACGAGCCAATTCAGCTTCGCTCATTCCCTTGTATGCGAGTGCCATTTTGATTTTTTGCGACAGGGTCATCGGCATCACCTCAAATGCATTATATAGGTTCTTCTACTTTTCGTCAAGAATAACGAAAAAATATTTAGTTTTTTCTTTAGAAATATCTTGACAATAATTAGGTTTTCATGTATCATTAAGACCAGGAACAGAAATCGCAAAGGCCGGAAAGCCTTCGCAGCGTTCCACGGTTCAAAAATCACTCCATCCGGATAAAAGAAAAAACAAGGAGGAAACAGCGATGGATTTTGAGTGTTTGGAAGGAAAAACCCTGGAGCATATGCGTCTTTTAATCGAAGGAGCGGTCGTGCTGTATGAAAACGACGTGATGCCGCTCTACTCCATGGCGATGAAGCAGGGGCGCTATCAGAACGCGGCGGGGCTGGATACCATCGGCGCGGCGCTGACCGGCCTTCAGAACGATATTCGGGAGCTTCAGGCCGCGCATGCCCTTCGGCTGGCGGGGCAGGAAGAACCGTCCAAGAACGATTGAGCGTTCGGCATCCTAAAGCATTGTTAAGCATAAATGAAGAAAATCCCCAACTTCCAAGCAAGCTCCCCACAGGCATTTTCATCAGCGAAAATCCTATGGGGAGCTTGCTTTAGCTTCGGTGTTTACTGGACGGGCACGCTGTTTTCGTACAGGTGTTCCGGGGCGATGTCGATTTCTCCATCCAGCCAGACCACCACGCCGCGTTCCACCTTGGCGGCTTTGAACACGCTGTCGTCCCGCAAGGGCTGAAAGGCGGGGCAATCCAGCAGAGGCGTTGCGTCATACAGGCGTTTTTTCCCATCGGCAAAGGTCAGAAGCAGCGTATAATTTTCCTGCGGAACAACGCTCTTTACGACCCACACAGGCGTTTTCATATGGTGTCCCCTTTTTTTAACGCAGAGGTTCCATTCGGCTGGACAGCAACACTATTGTAATATAGTTCATCCGGGCAAATATCCTGCCCGCCAGTCCATTCCACGGTATAGCCATTAGCAAAAACGCTTTTGAAATACGCCGGATCGGAAAGCTCTCCGTACCAGCTTCCACGGATATAGGGCTTTACATCAAAGTCCTTCCTTTCTCCATTGTCAAAGGATATGCGGAGCATATAGTCCTTCATCGGAACAACGGTTTTGGCTGTGGGACGCAGCATAGCAGTCACCTCTTTTCTTCGTCAGCGGAGAGGCTCGATACGGTAGAAAAAAGGCCCCTCGTTTTGAGGGGCAAGTGCGTTTATCCAAGTTTTTCCATAATCTGTTTCAAAGTTCCCTTATCCATTTCATCGATAAAATCTTCAATCGCATTTTTTACCGCCTCAGAATCCATGGAATGGATAGTCTTACTTTTCCGGAATGTTTTCAGAATCCGTTGATACTCCTTATAATCCTTATCGCTTAGCTTGTCCACTCCCGTTTTGTAACAAAGAACCGTCGTCAGTAGTGCGATTTCATTGGGTTGGTCGAAATGCATCCTCATAAAAATTTCCTTTTTTACAGCAAATCAATCTAAAAGCGGAACACATTAAATATCGTTCAGAACAGCGGCGTTTTGTTCTTCTTTTTCTTGTTTGGCAGCATTCAATTCCTCATCGGTAAAATGTTTATATCCGATCCAAACGCGATATTGTAAGGAATTATAGGTAGCTCCAGTATAGAATTGTATCAAATCAATTTTAACGTGCTGTCCATTCTGATATTCATAATCCCACTCGTCATAATCACGTAGATCGCCATATTTGCCTACCAATTTGTACGTACCAGCAAAAACAGCAGCCCCGGTTACAGCGGTTGTAGTGATAATATAGAAATCGCCATTCGTGTAGCCCAGAGGGGTTCCATATTTTTCGCTCAATGCTTTTTTCATCTTGGAATAAATGCTATCACTTGTATCAGAATAGGAGCTTTCAGGAAGCTGCCATTTAACTTCAATTAATTTATCTTCATCATCAAATACGTAAAGAAGATTAACTCCTTCAAAACCGGCAACATTTCCTTCTTTTGTCCAAATTTGATTTTCATTTCCTTCCTCTTCGTTAATTTCAATCGTTTCCTTGGCACGAACTTCTTCCTTTGTATCACCAAACTGTATTCCGTTACGCAAAACAAATTCATTTTCGGCATGAGCGGCTACCGTAAAACTCCACAGCAATAGCATTGCCATTATAATTGATAACATTTTTTTCATCATTTTTTCCTCCTTAATACCATAAGTAATTTGAAAAGTTTTCTTCCGTAATCAGCAGCCTGTTTTTATCTGTCAATGCAACTGTAAATGACACTTCAACCCCTTTCGGCATCTCTGCCTGAATTTGCGAAAACAGCGGCAATAGGTTACAAAGTCCATTAAGAACCTTGATATCGTCCATTGGCATTGTAGAAATCAGCTTTCCGTTATGAAGAATCATCACAAGATGCCAACCATCACGGAAATCAAACCAGAAATTAAGTTCATCCGCTCCATATTCCGGCGCATTGCTTGTAAATGTTTCTGTTTCATTTATATCCATCGCCTGACCTAAAAATGAAAATCCAATCTTCATAGGATCGCTCTCGGCTATCCCACTCCCGGCATTAGCAACTATGAGTATTAAAAAGATTGTGAGAATTACATTTTTCAGCTTCCGCACCTTCATAGGAATCCGCCCTCCCCCTTAACGATCCATTTCATCAACAACGGCTTCAGGAAAATAACACATTCCGCACGCAGAAGGTGTTTTCCCGTACCTTATGGCAATTGCTTTTGCCTCTTGTATGGTGTCAAACAGTTCGTATTTTCCGCCGGTTTCACTCTTAACTTTGTTTTTGATATGGTCTTTAGAAGCATCATGGATTTTACCGCTTTGTGTATTCAAGACATATGGCATTATCAACCCTCCTTTCAATTTCGTCATACGCGACCGCGTATTTTTTCCTGCCCTCATTATAAAACATTTTTCAAAATTACGCAACTGCGAAAACGCATTCGCGCAAATTCCGTTATGCTGTTCATGAGGTGATTTATATGACAGTCAAGGACGCCGTAGCCAATCGTTTTCAGCAGCTTTGCGCAGAGCGCCGCATCAAGCCCAATGAGCTTGCCAACCGGGCGGGCGTTACCCCGTCCAGCGTGTACAGCATGCTTGACCCCAAGCGGCGGGAGGTTTCCGTCAATCTGGTCAAGAAGCTCTGCGACGGGCTGGAAATCACGCTGGGCGAGTTTTTCAGCACCCCGGAGTTTGACGGGCTGGAGCAGGAAATACAGTAACACAAAGAAAAGCGTGTGATATAAAATCCACGCTTTTTCATTAATATATGCATTGTATGGTTCAAAAAACAGCCTCAGCGTTTGCCGAAGCTGTCCTTGAACCAATTTTGAATTTTGACGTTGAGCTTTTTGCTGTTGCGGCCCGCGACGACCGCATCCAGCGCCCCGGCCCGGTATTCCCGGTTGTCCGGGTCGATTTTGATGGCCTCCCGGTAGCTCTGGTGGGCTTCGTCATAGCGGTGCAGGCCCATGAGGATCTTGCCCTGCAGGGCATACCAGCCATCGTCCCGGGTATCGGCCCGCAAAAGCTGACGGAGGGCGCTTTCCAGATTGCCCTGCTCCATCAGGCGGAGGGCGAAGTGCTTGGCTTCCTCCTGGGCAATCAGATTAAACCCGACCCGGCGCTGGGAGGCCTGCTTCAGCGCCTGCTCGTAGGCCAGATTGAGCCGGATCAGCTCGTCCTGCGCCTGCTTCTGGCGCTGCGCGTCCGTAAACTGATCCGGATGGCATTCCTTTACCTTGCGGCGGTACGCGGCTCGTACTTCCGCCGCGTCCGCGCCGGGCCTGACGCCCAGCACTTCAAATGGGCTGGATTCGTACAGACTGCATCCCTCCCCGCCCTGACGGGTTCAAATGGGTCACTCAGCTCAGTTTTTCCCGGCGGATGTCCGCGCCGAGGGAACGGAGCTTTTCTTCGATGCGCTCATAACCGCGGTCGATGTAGGAGGTCTCGTAGATCTCCGTCACGCCCTTGGCCATCAGCCCGGCCACGATCAGCGCGGCCCCGGCCCGCAGGTCGGTGACGGTGACGGGCGCGCCGTACAGCTCCCGCACCCCCTCAATCAGGATGGTGGAATGATCCATCAGCTTGATGTGCGCGCCCATGCGCCGCAGCTCGTCCAGATGCATGAAGCGGCGCTCGAAGATGGTCTCGCTGACGGTGGAAACGCCGTTGGCCATGCACAGAAGGGAGGTCATGGGCTGCTGCAGATCGGTGGGGAAGCCGGGATATACCTGGGTTTTCACGTTGACGGCCCGCTGCACGCCCTGGGGACGCACCCGGATGCTGTCGTCGTTTTCCGTCACCCGCACACCCATTTCCAGAAGCTTGGCGGTCAACGCTTCCATATGGGTGGGAATGCAGCCGTGGATGACCACGTCGCCCCTAGTCGCGGCGGCGGCGATCATCAGCGTGCCCGTCTCGATCTGGTCGGGAATGACCGTGTAGCTGGTGCCATGCAGGTTCTGCACGCCCCGCACCCGGATCACGTCCGTGCCCGCGCCGCGGATCTTCGCGCCCATGCTGTTAAGGAAGTTGGCCAGGTCCACGATGTGTGGCTCCTTGGCCGCATTGTAGATCACCGTGGTGCCCTCGGCCCGGGCGGCAGCCAGCAGCACGTTGATGGTGCCGCCCACAGTGACCATATCGAAGAATACGTCGTTGCCCACCAGATGATCTGCCCTGGCGTATACCACGCCGCCCCGATCCTCGATGGCGGCCCCCAGCGTTTCAAAGCCCTTCAAATGCTGGTCGATGGGGCGGGAACCGATGTTGCAGCCGCCGGGATAGGCCACCTCGGCCCGTCCTCCCCGGCCCAGCAGCGCCCCCAGCAAGTAATAGCTGGCCCGCAGACGGCGGGTCTGCCGGTAGGGAACGTGGTATTCCTTCACGTTGGCCGCGTTGACCACCATCCGCTGGCCGGGACGGTAGTCCACCTCCGCGCCCAGCTCCCGCAGAATATCCACCAGCGCCCGCACGTCCTCGATGTCCGGCAGGTTTTCGATGGTGCAGGGCTCGTTGCACAGAAGCGCCGCCGGAATCACTGCCACCGCCGTGTTTTTGCCACCGCTGACGGTGATCTCCCCCACCAGCGGATTGCCGCCGGTGATCAGCATTTTGTCCTTGCTTTCCATAATGCGGGCCCCTGCGGGCCGCCCTCACCTCTTTTCGCAGTCCAGAGGTTCCTGCGTCATTGTATCCAAAAAGTGTCAGCTTTCATTATACACGATTTGCTGTTTCTTGGCAAGGCTGCCCGCCCGCGCCCTTTGCGTTCAGGGGATTCCACGTTCCCCGGCGGAAGTGAAGGCTGAACAAAAGGCACAGCAGCAGGTTGTGGGCGATCATGCAGGCCCACCCCGCTTCCAGCCCCAGCCCCAGAAGCCGGGTGCAGACGAAGGTGCCCGCGATGCGTACGCCCCACATGCCCGTCAGGTTGAACAGGAAGGGAATCAGTGTGCGCCCAACGCCCTGCATCATGCCCTCGATGACGATGGGCACGCCGTAGAAGGGCTCGGAGACGGCCACCATCCGCAGCACGGTGCTGCCCAGCGCGATGACCCTCTCGTCGGAGGAGAACATCGCCATCAGGGGCCGGGCGAAGGCGAACAAAAGGGCCCCGGAAACGGTCATCAGCCCCACCTCCAGCGGCAGGATGGTGCGGGCCAGCCGCTTCATGCGGTCGTTGTCGCCAGCCCCCAGCGCGTTGCCGGATAGGGTAGCGGCGGCGGTCTGCATGCCGAAGCCGGGAATGTAGAAGGCGGACTCCACCGTATTGGCGATGGTATGGGCGGCGGTGGCCGTCTGGCCCAGCGCGTTGATCATGGAGGCGAACACCACGTAGCCCAGCGAGGTGCCGAAGCGCTGCAGCATATTGGGCAGCGCCACCTTCAGGCAGGGGCGAAGCACCCGGCCGTCGGGCCGCAGGCTGCAGCCCTTGGGCGACACCATAGGATGCCTCCACAGCACTGCCGTAATCAGCACGCCGCCGACCGTGTAGGAAATGGCGCTGGCGATGGCCGCGCCCTCCACCCCCATCCCCGCACCGTATACGCTGACCCGGTGGGAAAACAGGCTGATCTCCCGGGTGGGGTAGATCAGCAGGAAGTTCAGCACGATATTGATCAGGTTCATCAGCACGCCCACCCGCATGGGGGTCTTGGTGTCGCCCGCCGCCCGCAGCACCGTGCCGAAGAGGATGCTGGCCGTGCGGAAGAGCATGGGCACGTACAGAATGAAGAAATACCGGTGGGTCAGCTCCCGGATGGCGGGATCCACCTGCATCCATACCGGCACCATGGGGCTCAGGCTCAGGGTCAGCGCGGTAAAGAGCGCGCCCACGATGCAGGCCACCATGGCGGCCTGCGCCGAGGCCTGATGGGCCTCCTGCTTCCGGCCCGCGCCGCAGGCTTTGGCAATGTAAGCCAGAAACCCGACGCCCAGCGCGGAGATGGAGCTGCCCACCATCCAGCCTACGGTGCTGGTGGCCCCTACGGCGGCGGTGGCCTCCGTGCCCAGCGCCCCCACCATGGCGGTGTCGATGTACTGCACCAGCGTCTGCATCAGCTCTTCCAGCATGGTAGGCCATGCCAGAGCGAAAATCACGGGCAGCATGGCCCAGCGCTCCTTTGCGCGGTTCTTTGACTGATTCAAGGGAACGTTCCTCCGAAATCATTATCGCTTCAGCCAGACAGTCTCGTTGACGATGGGGGTGTAGCTCTGAATGAGCTTGACCACCTTCGCGCCCACGTTCACGTCCTCGTAATCCAGGGGCATGGCCCGAGGCTCCCCTGCGGCCTGCATGGCGATGGCCAGCTCGGCGGCCTGCTGCACGCTTTCCTGCGTGATGCCGCCGATGACCACCGTGCCCTTGTCCAGCACCTCGGGCCGCTCGGTGGAGGTGCGGATCAGCACGCCGCAGAAGCCCAGCATGGCGCTTTCCTCGCTGAGGGTGCCGCTGTCGGACAGCACCACCAGACTGTTCATCTGCAAATGATTGTAGTCGAACAGACCGAAGGGCGGCAGGCTGCGCACCAGCGGATGGAACTGGAAATGCCGCTGCTCGATGAACTTCCGGCTGCGGGGATGGGTGGAGTAGATCACCGGCACCTGATAGGTCTCCGCCATGTGGTTGATGGCGTTCATCAGGGAGAAGAAATTGTCTTCCAGATCGATGTTTTCCTCCCGGTGGGCGGAAACGAGGATATACTTGCCCTTTTCCAGCCCCAGCCGTTCCAGCACGTCGCTTTTTTCAATGCCGGGCATGGCGTGGCGTAGCACCTCCCGCATGGGAGAGCCAGTGACGAAGATGGTCTTGCCGTCGATGCCTTCGCTGAGCAGGTAGCGGCGGCTGTTTTCGGTGTAGGGCATGTTGATGTCGGAAATATGATCCACGATCTTGCGGTTGATCATTTCGCTGACGTTCCAGTCCCAGCAGCGGTTGCCCGCCTCCATATGGAAGATCGGCACCTTCAGCCGCTTGGCGGAAATGGCGCTCAGGGCGGAGTTGGTATCGCCCAGCACCAGCAGCGCGTCGGGCTTTTCCTTCTGAATGACCTTGTAGCTGGCTGCGATGATATTGCCCATGGTCTCGCCTAGGTCGCCGCCCACCGCGTCCAGATAGTAGTCCGGGGCCCGCAGCTCCAGTTCCTTGAAGAAAATATCGTTCAGGTTGGGGTCGTAGTTCTGGCCGGTATGCACCAGAATATGATCGAAATAACGGTCAGCGGTGCGGATGACGGCGGACAGCCGGATGATCTCCGGCCGGGTGCCCAGAATGGTCATCAGTTTCAGCTTTTTCATCAGTCGTTCTCCTTTGCTTCGGCAGGGGTCTCCAGCACGGGCAGACGCAGGGTGTCAGGGTGTGCCGGGTCGAAGACCTCGTTGGCCCACATGAGGGTGAGCATGTCCGTATCGCCGGTGTTTTCGATGCTGTGGGTGTAGCCGGTGGGAATATCCACCACCGTGAGATTTTCGCCGCTGACCTTGTAGGCGATCACTGTGGAATCCCCCACTTTGCGGAAGCGGATCACGCCCTCACCCTGCAGCACGATGAATTTTTCATGCTTGGTCTGGTGCCAGTGGTCGCCCTTGGTGATATGGGGCCTCGACACATTCAGGCTGACCTGCCCCCGGCTGCCCATGTGCAAAAGCTCCGTGAAGGAACCGCGCTGGTCGGCGTGGGTGACGGTGGGCCGGGAGAAATCCTCCGGCGGCAGGAAGCTGAGGTAGGTGGCATAGAGCTTCTTTACCAGCGGGTCGCTCTGATCGGGGGCGGTCAGGCTGTCCCGCAGGGCGGGGAAGGACTGGATCAGCTCGGCCATATGGCCCAGATTCACTTCGTGCACGGGCTGCACGGTGCACCATTCGCCTTCCCGGTGGGGCTGGCCCTCCATGGCGCGGAGGAACTCCTCTACCACGTCGTCGATATAGACGAGCCGCAGCGTTACGGAAGGGTCGTTCACCGTAATGGGCAGGCCCCGGGCCACGTTATGGCAGAAGGTGGCCACGGCGCTGTTGTAGTTGGGGCGGCTCCATTTGCCGAATACGTTGGGCAGACGGTAAAGATACACCGCCGAGCCTGTCTCCCGGCCATAGTCCGCCACGGCCTGTTCGGCGCTTAATTTGCTCTGACCATAGGGATTTTCCAGCGCCGCCTGAATGGACGAGCTGAGCAGCACCGGTGGGCGCTTGCCGCGCTCTTTCAGCAGCGTCAGCAGCTGCCGGGTAAAATCGGCGTTCCCTTTCTGAAAATCCGCCGGGTCCGTGGGCCGGTTCACGCCCGCCAGATGAAAGACGAAATCCGCTTCCGCCGCGGCGGCCAGCAGTTCTTCCTCCGTGTGGGGCATGTCCAGCAGCATCAGCCGGTGCGCGTCTCCGCACCGGCCCGTCAGGGCGGAACGCAGGTTTTTGCCCATAAAGCCCCGAGCCCCGGTGATCAAAATATTCAAAGGGAAAGCCTCCTTTATCGCGTCACATTTCATCCAACCTATTGTAGAGGAAGAAACGCCCTCTGTCAATGTGCGGACAGATGGCGCACGCAGTGCTTTGGGCAATGGAAAAAGTGCGGGAACTGTGGAAAAAATGGTTTCACTTTTCGGAAAAATGGGTATCATTTACTTGTACCCCAAAGATGCACTTTCCGGGCGGGCTGTTCCCCCCGGAAACTCCCATAGAACAGAAAGGATGCGGCTTATGTTCATCACCAAGGATATTCTTTACGCAGGCGTAAACGACCATCAGGTGGATTTGTTCGAGGGTCAGTATACCGTGCCCAACGGCATGGCCTATAATTCTTACGTGATTCTAGATGACAAGATCGCCGTGATGGACACGGTAGACCGGCATTTCCAGCATGAATGGCTGGACAATCTGGCCCTGATTCTGGGCGGGCGGAAGCCGGACTATCTGGTGGTGCAGCATATGGAGCCTGACCATTCCGCCAATATCGCCAGCTTTCTGAGCGCCTACCCGGAGGCGGCGGTGGTGGCCAACGCCAAGACCTTCACCATGATCGACCAGTTCTTCGGCCCTGGCCTGTGCGAAAACAAGGTGGTGGTGAAGGACGGCGAGTCCCTTTCACTGGGCAAACATACCCTGACCTTCGTGTTCGCGCCCATGGTGCACTGGCCCGAGGTCATGGTCACCTACGACAGCACGGACAAGGTGCTTTTCTCCGCCGACGGCTTCGGCAAGTTCGGCGCGCTGGACGTAAGCGAGGACTGGGCGGACGAGGCCCGGCGGTACTACATCGGCATCGTGGGCAAGTACGGCGCGCAGGTGCAGAACCTGCTCAAGAAGGCCGCAGCGCTGGATATCGAAAAGATCTGCCCCCTGCACGGCCCGGTGGTGGAGGACAATCTGGCCGAAGCGCTGGAGCTGTACAACACCTGGTCTTCCTATGCGGTGGAGAGCGACGGCGTGATGATCGCCTACACCTCCGTTTACGGCCACACCGGCAAGGCCGCCGAGCTGCTGGCCGAAAAGCTCCGTCTGGGCGGCTGCCCGAAGGTCGTCGTGCACGATCTGGCCCGGTGCGACATGGCGCAGGCCGTGGCGGACGCATTCCGCTACGGAAAGCTGGTGCTGGCTACCACCACCTACAACGCCGACGTATTCCCCTTCATGCGCACCTTTATCGAGCATCTGACCGAGCGGAACTACCAGAACCGCACGGTGGCGCTGATCGAGAACGGCTCTTGGGCGCCGCTGGCCGCCAAGGTGATGAAGGGCATGTTCGAAAAGAGCAAGAACATCACCTTCGTGGGCACGCCGGTGACCATCCGTTCCGCGCTGTCCGCCGAAAATCGGGAGCAGCTGGGCGAGCTGGCGAAGGAGCTTTGCCGGGAATACGCGGCCCGGGACAGCGAAATGGCCGACAAGCACGACATGAGCGCCCTGTTCCGCATCGGCTATGGCCTGTATGTGGTCACGTCCAACGACGGCAAGCGGGACAACGGCCTGATCGTGAACACCGTCACGCAGGTTTCCGACAATCCCAACCGCATCGCCGTCAACATCAACAAGGCCAACTATTCTCATCATGTCATCAAGCAGACCGGCATTCTCAACGTGAACTGCCTGTCCGTGGACGCGCCCTTCAAGGTCTTTGAGACCTTCGGCTTCCAGAGCGGCCGCGCAGCGGATAAATTCGCCGGCATGGCGCCCATCCGTTCGGACAACGGGCTGGCCATTTTGCCTAAATATATCAACGCGGCGTTTTCCCTGAAGGTGGAGCAGTATGTGGATCTGGGCACCCACGGAATGTTCATCTGCTCCGTCACCGAAGCGCGGGTGATGAGCGACCGGGAGACCATGACCTACACCTACTATCAGAACCACGTTAAGCCCAAGCCCCAGACGGAAGGCAAGACCGGCTTCGTCTGCAAGGTCTGCGGCTACATCTACGAGGGCGACGTGCTGCCGGATGATTTCATCTGCCCGCTGTGCAAGCACGGCGTTGCGGATTTTGAGCCGCTGGCGCAAGCCTGAAAAAACAGATTTGAAAACCTTCCGCTCCGATTAAGGGGCGGAAGGTTTTATTTTTGGAAAAAGCGGTTGAGGGATGGAGGGAGCGCCGCCGTGGCGGGGCGATTGGCGGCTTCGGGGGGAAGCCGAAAGAAAATCGTGAACCCGGCGGGTATGACTGCCGATGGCAGACAGCAATCTAAAGTTCAGGCAAACAACAAGCGGAGCGCACGGCAGTGCGATCAGCGCCGATTGTTTGCCCCGAGGAAAGCCCCCTGCCTGCATCGGTGTACGACAACTATGCCGTAAGAAGATTCGCTGCTGGGGGGCTTGGTGCGTCGACTCTGGCTGGGGAGGGGGATTTGGTGTCCCATGGGGTTCTCGCCAGCTTCGGTGCCCGAAGGTTTCCAAAGGGCGAACGGAAAGCCCTTTGGTGCGCCCGCAGGCGCATACCCCTTGCCCCGGGTGGGGTATGACGCGCCGACTACGGCGCGGGAGTGGGACTTGCCGTCCTATGGGGCGCTCACCCTTTTCTTTCGATGGCGAAAGAAAAGGGTGCAAAAGAAAGCCAGCGG
>ERZ773139.2108-NODE-2108-length-20923-cov-4.228532_pt1 | contig 20923 bp, 20 predicted proteins | sample MGYA00580854_ERZ773139 | MGnify/ENA primary metagenome ERZ773139 (study PRJEB29015, sample SAMEA2737809) | human gut metagenome | biome: human gut; feature: human-associated habitat; material: faeces | place: China | collected 2012 ...
GAGTATTCAAACCGCCGCGACTAAAGTCACAAATATAGGGGATAGGCTCTCTTTGTGAGCGTCTGTTTATCTAGATAAATCAGAACTTCTTGAAATATTTTTTCGTTTCTGCCACGACAACTCCATTCAATGCGAGAAGCGCAATCAGGTTTGGAATCGCCATAAGACCATTTACAATATCCGCAATAGTCCATACAGCAGAAACAGTCATGTAAGGTCCGATAAATACGCAGGCAATGTAAATCCAGCGATAAGCACGAACTACTTTTCGGTTATTTCCTGTAAGATAGTCAAGACATCTTTCACTGTAATAGTCCCATCCAAGAATTGTAGTAAATGCAAAGAATACAAGGCAAAGCATTAAGATAAAGGCGGATACTTTTGCAGGGAAAGGAAGTCCAACCTGGAATGCTCTTGTTGTAACAGCAACACCTTCAAGTCCCTTGTCCCAGCTTCCGGTAATGACAATGGAAAGACCAGTCATTGTACAAATGATGATGGTATCAATAACCGTACCAAGCATAGATACAAGTCCCTGTCTTACAGGTTCTGTAGTCTGTACAGCAGCAGCAGCGATTGGTGCACTTCCGATACCGGCTTCGTTAGAGAAAATACCACGGGCAATACCTTTTTGCATAGCAAGCATCATAGCACCAAGAGCACCACCAGCAACCGCACGCATACCAAAAGCACTCTGAACGATTTCTACAACAGCACCAGGAATGGCTTTATAGTTAAGGATTAAAATTAAAACAGCGGCAATAATGTAAGCGGCAGCCATAAATGGAACAACAACCTGTGCTACAGCAGAAATTCTTCGAAGTCCTCCGATGATAACGAAAGCAACGAAAATGGTTAAAATGATTCCGGCAATGACTACTGTCCAGGAATATTCTCGTCCAAATAACTGTACGGTCCATGCATTGTTTGCATCAAAGAAATTATTTACCGCACTGGTAATACCATTGATCTGTGAGAATGTACCAATACCTAAAAGACCTACCATAACACCGAAAACAGCAAAGATTTTAGCAAGCCATTTCCAGTTTTCACCCATACCTTTTTCTATGTAATAAAATGGTCCACCGACGATATGTCCATCGTCTGCAACCGTTCTGTATTTGATGGCGAGAAGACATTCGGAGTACTTTGTAGCTGTACCAACAGTGGCAGCAACGATCATCCAGAAAAGTGCTCCCGGTCCACCGGCAACGATAGCCGTAGCAACACCTACAATGTTACCGGTTCCGATCGTAGCAGAAAGAGCGGTACATAATGCTCCGAAACTGGAAATTTCTCCATGTTCTCCATCCGTTTCATTAGAGAACATATACTTAAAAGCGAGGATAAGTTTACGAACCTGAATACCTTTCAAACGAATTGTCAGAAAGATACCGGTTGCCAGAATCATGACGATTAACGGGACTCCCCATACTAAATCGTCAATTTTGGTTAAGATTGAGTTGATTGTTCCAAACATACTACTTGTTTCGACAGACTATGCCCTCTTAATATGAAAGGCATAATTCTATCTTTCCTTTCTTAATAGATTTTTCTGTGTGAAATACAATATGAATAACCATATCACAATTGATTCTCCTGAAAAATCATCTCGGAAAAGGGGGAAACTGCCTTTGCAAAGTAAGAATTCACAGTTTTCTAAAGACACAAAAAGGACTGATACCCATTATCAGCCCTCTAAAGAGTAAAACATGCATTTATAGTGCCCTGTCCTTTTGCCTGAGAGATTGACAGATACACTGCCGTACACCTTCGGCGCTTTACATCGCGGTAAAGACTCTCCAGAGAGTAATGCTGTATTGTTATATAGCAAACATCATAAGAGTAGCACAAAGAGAAATGGATTTCAATATATTTTTAAAAAAAATGCAAGATATGCGTAAGAAAATTGCAAAAAGTTAGGATTTTGCTGCAATTTACAGAAAGAGTGGGAACCAAGTTATGACAGGGTAGAACTTGAGATAATAGTATATTATTGCTATAATATACTTATGATCAAAATTTTATAAATCAAGTGAATAAAAATGGATAAATATAAGGAACTTATTTTTGTAATTTGTATAATTATAGAAGCTATAAAGTTTTGCTGTACTTATATTTATCTTTTTAAGAATAACATATTAAGGAATAATACAGATTTTGCAATGTTTAACTATTGAAATAAAATATGCAATAATAGTAAAATTAATTTTAAAGGAGTTTTTATAGATGAAAAAACAGACGAAAGAACATTTGCAGAAATGTTTATTTGAGGGAAAAGTGTGTAATCTTGTGACAGAAATTTCTTCAAAAGAAACAGGAGGGATACCGGAGCCGAATACAAATGTTATTTTAAAAAGAAAAATTATAGAGCAGACAGAAGAAGATTTTTCTTACCAGCCTATTCTTAGAAAAGAAGAAAATGCATATCGTTTCTTTGAACCAATCGCAAAGGAAGAACGCCTTATCGTTCTCGGTGGAGGCCATATTTCTGGATATTTATGTGAATTTGCAGCCAAGACAGGATTTGATGTCTGGGTTGTGGATGAGAGAGAAGAATTTTCCAATAGAGAACGGTTTCCTCATGCCAAAAAAGTGATTTGCGGAAAGTTTACGGATGTGCTTCCAACATTGAATATCAATAAAAACGATTATGTTGCAATTGTTACAAGAGGACATAGCTGTGACGGAGATTGTCTTTACTATATTTTAACCCATGAATTCCCAGGATATCTTGGAATGATTGGCTCCAAAAGAAGAGTGAGTGCACAGTTTAAGATGTTTCGTGAGATGGGTGTTCCTGAAGAGAAAATCGCGCAGGTACATAACCCGATTGGTCTGCCGATTAATGGAGTGACTCCGCCAGAAATTGCCATTTCTATTCTAGCAGAACTTATTTTAGAAAAGAGAACGAAAAAAACAGATGGAACGGTGCAGACAGAGCTTGACTATGAGGTACTATTAGAATGGCTTAATGGAACTCGCCCATGTGCGATGGCAACAATATTAAAAGCACAGGGTTCTTCTCCTAGAAAAGAAGGAGCTAAAATGTTAATTTTTGAAGATAAATCCATTCTGGGAAGTGTCGGAGGAGGTTTAGCAGAGAGTAAGGTTATCGAAAAAGGACACGAAATGATTGGTAGCGGCGGGGCATTTTTATTCCATTTTGTGATGGATGCGGATGTGGCAGCGCGTGTTGGGATGGCGTGCGGCGGTACTTTTGATATACTGATTGAGGATGTTATTCGGGAATAACAGAGAATAGTAAAAAGACGAAACATTGAATTTAGACAAAAATTTATTGAAAAAATAAAAGAGGTAGCAATAATGAAATTAATGAAAACACAGGACGCAGTAGGGCAGGTACTGTGTCACGATATCACACAGATTATAAAAGGCGTTACCAAGGATGCAGTTTTTCGCAAAGGACATGTGATTACAGAAGAAGATATTCCAGTATTACTAAGCGTTGGAAAAGACAACGTTTATATTTGGGAAAAGGGAGAGACCAGACTTCACGAAAATGAGGCGGCAGAAATCCTTCGGGAAATGTGTCAGGGAGAATATATGCATCCAACTCCGGTAAAAGAGGGAAAGATTGAACTTGTTGCAGATATTGACGGGCTTTTAAAAGTAGACAGTGACAAAATGAAAAAGATCAATGGGATGGGGGAGCTGATGATTGCCTCCCGTCACGGAAACTTTGCAGTGGAAAAGGGAGATAAGCTTGCTGGAACAAGAATTATTCCGCTTGTCATTGAAAGAGAAAAGATGGAACAGGCAAAGGCAGTCTGCGAGGGAGAGCCAATCCTTGAATTAAAACCATTTGTTCATAAAAAAGTCGGTATCGTTACAACAGGAAATGAAGTCTATTACCACAGAATTGAGGATACTTTCACTCCTGTTATTAAGGAAAAACTTGCAGAATACGATACCGAAGTTATCGGACAGGAAATCTGTAACGATGATCATGAAAAGATTACAAAAGCAATTCTTTCCTTTATTGAAAGGGGGGCGGACCTTGTTCTTTGTACCGGTGGAATGAGCGTTGATCCGGATGATAAGACACCGCTTGCGATTAAAAATACAGGAGCGGAAATTGTTTCTTACGGAGCACCAGTTCTTCCAGGAGCAATGTTTTTATTAAGTTACTATAATGGAAATATTCCAATCATAGGATTGCCAGGCTGCGTTATGTATGCAAAAAGAACGATTTTTGATTTGGCACTTCCACGCATTATGGCAGATGATAAAATAAGTGTTGAAGAGTTGGCGGCACTGGGAGAGGGCGGTTTATGTTTAAACTGTCCAGTATGTACATTCCCAAATTGTGGGTTTGGAAAGTAAAAAAGAAAGGAAAAAATATGGAATACACGCATTTTGATAAACATGGAAATGCTGTTATGGTGGATGTGAGTGAGAAAGCAGTGACAAAGAGAGTTGCTGTTGCCAAAGGATCTATCCGCATGAGTAGAGAATGTTTCGATAAAATAAAATATCAGGACATGAAAAAAGGAGATGTGCTGGGGGTAGCCCGTATTGCAGGCATTATGGGAGCAAAGAAAACTTCCGAATTAATTCCTTTATGTCATATCTTAAATCTTACCTCTGTATCAGTTGATTTCATCATGCAGGAAGAAAGCAGCAGTATAACTGCAGTCTGCGAGACAAAAACAACAGGAAAAACGGGTGTCGAGATGGAAGCGCTGACAGGAGTACAGATTTCGCTCCTTACCATTTATGATATGTGTAAATCGGTAGATAAGACAATGGAAATTTATGAAGTCTGCCTGTGCAGCAAATCTGGCGGAAAAAGCGGAGACGTTGTCTACAGGACAGTAGATGGTGAATAATTATGCGTTATCAGATTGAAAATGGAACCGTTTCTCTTGGAGGCAAGACCATCTTAAATCATATTGATTTTTCAATAAAAGGACAGGAAAAAATAGCGGTTGTCGGACGTAACGGAGCAGGAAAGACAACGCTTTTACGTTTAATTAGTGGGGAATTATCCTTAGATAGAGATGATAAACGCTTTGGAAAAGGAATCACAACCGATAAAGCGATTTCAATCGGATTTTTGCATCAGCAAAGCTTTTCAAATGCAGAGCGGACCGTAGAGGAAGAAATATTGTCTTTAGTCAGCGAGGAGGATATTTTCTCCAAAGAAAGATATTATTTTGAGAAAGAATATGACCGGATTTTTACTGGATTTGGCTTTAAAAAAGAAGATAAATGCAAAAAAATCGGGCAGTTTTCCGGTGGAGAGCAGACTAAGCTGGCATTTATTAAGCTTTTATTATCAAAGCCAGATATTTTGCTTCTGGACGAACCAACAAACCACCTGGATATTGCATCAGTAGAGTGGCTGGAAGAATATCTTGTCTCCTATGAAAAGGCAGTTATTATGGTTTCTCACGACCGATTTTTCATTGACCGTTCTGCAGAAATCATTTATGAACTTTCTGATGGGAAATTAATGCGCTATGTCGGCAATTATACAGAATATAAAAAGCAAAAGGAAAAGCAAAGAGTGTCCCAGCAGAAAAAATATGATGCACAGCAAAAAGAAATAGCAAGATTAAATGAACTGATAGAAAAGTTTAAACATAAGCCAAAAAAAGCTTCGATGGCACGTTCTAAGAAAAAAGTGTTAGAGCGGATGCAAAAAGTGGAAAAGCCAGATAAAGAAGAAGCCTATATTTTTAAAGAAAAGTTAGAGCCGCTTATGCCAGGAGCAAAAAATGTTTTAGAAACCGAGCATTTAAAGATCGGCTACAAAAATCCTATCAGGGAACTTACCCTGCGAATCCGACGAGGGCAGAAAATAGCAGTACTTGGAGCTAACGGAGCAGGAAAAACCACATTTTTTAAGACAATCATTGGGCAACTCCAGCCAATCTCGGGACAATATATAATTGGCAATGGAATTGCAACAGGATATTTTGACCAGCATTCCGGGGAAATACAGTCAGAAAAAAGAGTAGAAGAGCATTTTGGCGAATGTTTTCCCAAATTAACAGAAAAAGAAAAACGTCAGATATTAGGAAGATATTTGTTTTCCTCTCAAAAGGCAAATGTAAAAATCAGTGATTTATCCGGTGGAGAAAAGAGCCGCTTAATTCTGGCAGAAATTCTTGAAAGCCGCCCAAACTTCTTAGTTTTAGACGAGCCAACCAATCATATGGACTTACCGGCAAAAGAAACGATGGAATCGGCATTTTCTGCATATACAGGGACAATGCTGTTCATTTCCCACGATAGATACTTTGTCAGCAAAATTGCAGATGCCTTGTTATTATTCGAAGAAGATGGTGTAAAATACTATCCATTTAACTATGAGCACTATCTTCATATGCTAAAGAAAAAAAGAGAAGGCGATCAGACCTGGGCAGACGTGGTAGAAGCAGAAAATACTGCCTTAGTAGAAGGACTTCTATCCGTTCCGGCAAAAGAACGCCATCAGAGTGCCCGCTTTAACACCGAACAATCCTACACAGACTGGCAGCTGACTCTCGCCAGAGAACAGCTCGAAAAATGCCAAAAAAATATAGAATACTGGCAAAAACAAGCTGCTACCGAGTTAGATAACCTTACCTTTGAGCAATACCAATCAGAGAAATGGACAAAAAGACAGAGAGAACTCCACAAACGATTTGAAGAATTATCAGAAGAATATCTACAGCAAAATCTCATCTGGTATGAGAAATATCAAGAATATGAGGAGGCTTTTTCTGATTATCTTGAATAGACAATTCTGATTTGTGCAGGCCAAAACAGACGATTTTAATGTTTCGTCAGCTTTGCCTGCAGCAAATCAGAATGCTGATTCTGCCGACCGCATAGTAAGAGTTTCAACCGTAGAGCAATATTTATCAACCAGGCACACCAACAGCGCTTCTCTACACCGAGGCAGTTTTGTCAAATTCAGCGGCCACATATGATGTGCGATAATATCCCGCTCTTTATCGGTTAGAGCAAAGCGGGCATCAGCATTCAGCAAGGCTGTGTGCGCGTGGGAGAATCCATGCCACTTATGGCTGTCATCTTTTTCGTGCCAGTCGTAAAGATAGAAGTCATGAAGAAAAGCACCGACAACGAGGGACTTTACATCTGCCCCAAGTCCGAAGTGTTTATTTAAGTAATAACATACTCTTGTGACGTACATAACATGTTTATAAGTGCTTACACTGCCGTGCTGGCAGAAATTTTTCATGGAAAGTGCCTCTTTGGTGTTGCAATATTTTTCTAATATCGTATCAATTTCCTGCATTTCTGCATTGCTTAACTTCATAGATGACCATCCTTTTTTATTTTAATAAATTTCAATATTTTTACTTAGATTACTTCTGTCTTCCAGTAGGCAGCGCTATATGGAGGAAGATCCATGCCGCCGCCAAAGTCAACGGTTTCTCCTGTAACAAGATCTGTTCCAAGACCGGAGCGCGCATTAAAATCAGCATGAAATGTGTTGGAATCAGCATTGATTGCAACAATAACACGTTCCTCATCACAGCTTCTTTCAAAAATGAGTTGTTTATCTCTTACAAGAAGATTCGCATAGCCACCGTTGTATAAAGCCGGGTGAGTGTGGTGTGCCTTCGCATAAGCGGCAATTGCATCAGAAAGTTCGTTCCATTCCGGTTTTTCAAGACGAGGACGAATCTCTTCATCACGTCCCTGTTTTTTACCTTCAATGCCCCATTCGCTTCCATAATATATAGAAGGAACACCTGGCATTCCAAATAGCAGGCCATAAATAACAGGGAGCTGCTGTTTATCCTCTAATATAGTGGCAATACGGCTGACATCATGGTTATCTACAAAAGAGAGAAGATGCTTTCCGCGGTAAATACACCAGTTTTCATAACCAAACTGGCGGTTTAAGCTGTAGCTGATCTCATGCATGTTCGCACAGTTAAAACTGGAATACAATCCTTTGTAACATTCATAGTTTGTAACAGAATGACACTTCTCATCATTCATATACATATTATAATCGCCATGTAATGTTTCTCCCATAAGAACAAAATCTTCTTTCAGAGTACTGGTAAAACGGCGTAGCTCTTTTAAGTAAAAATCACTCAGACAGTAAGCAACATCAAGGCGGAGACCGTCAATGCCATAAAGGTCTGTCCACTGTTTGATTGCATCGAACTGATGCTGTCTGACATCCGGATTATCAAGATTTAACTTAACAAGTTCGTTATGTCCTTCCCATCCCTCATACCAGAATCCATCGTTATATTCTGTATTTCCATCAAAACTTAAATGAAACCATCCACAATATGGGCTGTCCCATTTCTTTTCCTGCACATCCTTAAATGCCCAGAAACCGCGGCCAACATGATTAAATACACCGTCAAATAAAATTTTAAGACCGGCCTCATGAATAGCATCACATACTTCCTTTAAGTCATCGTTCGTGCCAAGGCGGCGGTCTACAGTGTAGTAATCTCTGGTGTCATATCCATGATAGTCACTTTCCATAAGAGGATTAAAAAGAATACAGGTAGCACCGAGCTTTTTAATATGAGAAATCCAGTCCTTTACTTCAAGGATGGAATGTCCCACAACACAGTCATCGCTGCTTCTTTCTTCATTTAAAACTCCACAGAGTCCTAATGGATAAATCTGGTAAACTACTGCTTCATCGAACCACATAAGCTGTCCCTCCTAAATATAGAAAATGCTCGTCAGCTTTAAAAAATTGAGCCTCCGAGCATTTTCATTATAGCATAAATTCTGTTAAGATTCAAATTGGAAGGTCCAATTCAGGCATACAATTTGAAGAAAAAATTATGCTGCGATATAAGGGGAGATCGCCTTCATGATCGTTGGCATCTCATTTTCTCTTTCCATGATTCTTAAATCAACTTTGTTGCGGATATCCATAGTCATTACTCCAAGAAGAGACTTGGCATCTACAACGTACTGTCCATAAATTAAGTCAAAGTGGCTTTCAAAATCTTCAATAGCTTTTACAAATGATGTCGCATTATCCACAGAGCCAAACTTGATTGTGACTGTTTTCATAATTCTACATCTCCTTATCATAAATGTATATTATACCGATAAATAGATTGCCGGTATAAAAATAAATTTTTACTAAATCGTTTTGACGATTTTGGCTTATAATATTTCATATAAGGCAAAAAGTCAAGAAAAATTTTCAGAAGAAAGAAAATCGTAAAAAAAATAAAGTAAACATATTTTGAAAGCTTCTTGCATTTTTTATTCAAAATAGATATAATAGAATGGTGAGTATAAAATAATAAGAATTAAGAAAGGAAGGATACATTATGAAAAAATTCTTATCTGTAGCTTTAGCAGCAGTTATGATGTTATCATTAGCAGCATGTGGAAGCAGCTCAAACAAGGCAGAATCCAGTTCAGAAGGAGGCAGTGCTTCTGATAAGACTTATATTATCGCGACAGATACAACTTTTGCACCATTTGAATTCACAAATGATAAAAATGAATTCGTAGGTATTGATGTAGATATCTTAGCTGCGATCGCAAAAGATCAGGGATTTAAGTATGATTTACAGTCTCTTGGTTTTGATGCCGCTGTAGCTGCTCTTGAGTCCGGACAGGCAGATGGAACAATTGCCGGTATGTCTATCACAGAAGAAAGACAGAAAAAATATGACTTCTCCGAAGCTTACTATGATTCCTATGTATGTATGGCTGTAAAGAAAGGCAGTAAAATCAAGGGATATGAAGATTTAAAAGGTAAGAAAGTTGCAGCGAAGACAGGTACACAGGGAGCTGACTGTGCTGAGTCTTTAAAAGATAAATATGGATTTGATATCACATATTTTGATGATTCCGCAACAATGTACCAGGATGTTAAGACAGGCAATACCGTTGCATGTTTCGAAGATCAGCCTGTAATGGCTTATGGTGTTTCTCAGGGTAATGGTCTTGAAATCGTAGCAGAAGAGAAAGATAACTTCTCCACACCTTATGGTTTTGCCGTATTAAAAGGACAGAACGCAGATTTACTCAAGATGTTTAATGAAGGTTTAAAGAATATTAAAGCGAACGGTACTTATGATGAGATCGTTGCAAAATATACCTCAGCGAAATAATTGAGAGACGAAGGTTAGATAAGAGGTTAATTATGAATCTATTTGGAGTTTTAAGTGAGGTCTACCCAACATTGTTGATTGGACTTACTATGACAGTTAAGATTACGATTTTATCTCTGATCATCGCTTTGGTTATCGGTATTTTCGTATGTCTTATGAATATTTCCAGTAATATTGTATTACGTGGAATCGCAAAGTTTTATATTTGGCTGATTCGTGGTACTCCGATGCTGGTGCAGGCATTTTATTTCTATTTTGCCCTGCCACAGTTAATTCAGGCGGTTACAGGCTCACAGTTCCGCATTACCGTATTTACAGCCAGTTTAGTTACACTTGCCCTGAATGCAGGCGCTTATATTTCTGAGATTTTTCGAGGTTCTATTGAGTCCGTTAATAAAGGACAGATGGAAGCGGCAAGAAGTCTTGGTTTAAGTTATGCAAAGTCAATGCAGAAGATTATTCTTCCGCAGGCAGTGCGTATCTGTCTCCCATCTCTTGTAAACCAGTTTATCATTACGTTAAAGGATTCTACGATTCTTTATGCCATCGGTTTATCAGAGGTTATGTATAATGCAAAGATTTATGTAGGAAGAACTATGGAATCCTTTGCGACATATACATGGGTAGCAGTCTTCTTCCTTCTGATAGTGACAGTTCTGTCATTTATCTCAAGATATGTTGAAAGGAGGATGAATGCGTAATGACAACAGAGAAAGATGTAAAGATTCATGTAAAAGGTCTGAAGAAGAGTTTTGGACATGTACATGTTTTAAAGGGAATTGATGCAGAGATTAAAGCCGGTGAGGTGATCTGTGTCATTGGACCTTCTGGTTCTGGTAAGTCAACATTTCTTCGCTGTCTGAATCGTTTAGAGGAAGCAACAGCCGGAGAGATTCTTGTAGATGGACAGAGTATTACGGAAAAGAATTCAAATATTGACAAGATTCGTCAGCATATCGGAATGGTATTCCAGCAGTTTAACCTGTTCCCTCATTATACAGTAAAAGAGAATATTATGCTTGCTCCTGTAGAACTTAAGTTAAAGTCTAAAGAAGAAGCAGAAAAGAAGGCTCTTGAGCTGTTAAAGCGTGTTGGCCTGGCAGAGAAAGCAGATGCGAAGCCAAAACAGCTTTCCGGTGGACAGCAGCAGCGTGTAGCGATTGCCCGTGCACTTGCGATGGAACCAGATATCATGTTATTTGATGAGCCAACTTCAGCACTTGACCCTGAAATGGTTTGTGAGGTTCTTGATGTTATGAAAGAGCTGGCTGCAGAAGGTATGACTATGGTTGTAGTTACTCACGAGATGGGATTTGCCCATGACGTAGCAGACAGAGTATTTTTCATTGACCAGGGTGTTATTATGGAACAGGGAACCCCGGAAGAGGTTATGGATCATCCAACAAATGAGAGAACTCAGAGTTTCTTAAGTAAAGTATTATAAAATATTTATAAATAAAAAGGCATCTGTTCGCAGCAGGTGCCTTTTTTAGGAGGTTATTATGCGAATCGTTGTAAAAGTGGGAACATCAACATTGACCCATACAAGCGGAAGAATCAACATCAGAAGAACAGAAAAGCTTTGCAAAATCTTAAGTGATGTAAAGAATGCAGGACATGAGCTTATTTTGGTATCTTCCGGTGCTATCGGTATGGGTGTCGGTAAACTGAATATGAAAAGTAAGCCCGAAGATATGCCCACAAAGCAGGCCGCAGCAGCGATAGGACAGTGTGAATTGATGTATCTTTATGATAAATTATTCAGAGAATATAATCATATCGTTGCACAGATGCTGATTACCGGGCTTGACTTTTCAAATGAAGAAAGCCACAAGAATTTTCAGAGTACATTAAACCGTCTGTTAGAGTTAAATGTTATTCCGATTATCAATGAAAATGATACCATTGCAACACAGGAAATTTCTGTGGGTGATAATGATACAATGGGAGCAATCGTTGCAGAGAATGCAAATGCAGATTTATTGATTATTTTAAGTGATATTGATGGTCTTTATACCGGCGACCCGCGTAATAACCCGGATGCTCAGTTGATTGATACTGTATTTTCTATTACTCCGGAAATAAAAGAATTAGCAGGTACAAAAGGAACAACACTTGGTACTGGAGGAATGATTACAAAGATTCATGCGGCAGAAATCGCAATGAATGCCGGCATTGATATGATTATTGCTAACGGAACAAAACCAGAACTTCTCTACAATATCATTGATGGAGAAAAGGTGGGAACAAAGTTTATCGGGAGGAAAAAAGCATGACAACAAAAGAGATACTGACACAGGCAGTCACAGCGAAAAATGCGATTAACTCAGCAGATACCGAAACCAAAAACAAGGCACTTGCCAATATGGCAGATGCCCTTTTAGCACATACAGATGCAATTTTAGAGGCAAATAAACAGGATGTGGAAGCAGCGAGAGGAAAGATTTCTGATGTCATGATTGACCGCTTAATGTTAGATGCTGGTCGAATCGAGGGAATGGCAAAGGGAATCAGAGAGCTGATTGACTTAGATGACCCTGCCGGAAAAGTATTAAGAACTGTAGAACGCCAAAATGGAATTGTCATTGAAAAGACAGCAGTTCCAATGGGAGTTATCGCAATTATTTACGAGAGCCGTCCAAATGTAACAAGCGATGCAGCAGCCCTTTGTATTAAGAGTGGTAATGTCTGTGTTCTTCGAAGTGGAAAAGAAGCGTGGAAGAGTGCGAATGCCGTAGTTACTGCCTTAAAAGAAGGTATGGTAAAGGCAAATCTTCCAGGAGAAGGCATCCAGCTTATCGAAGATACCAGCAGAGAAAGTTCAGTAGAATTAATGAAAGCAGTCGGTTATGTGGATTTACTCATTCCAAGAGGAGGTCCGGGCCTTATCCGTTCCTGCGTAGAGAATGCCAAAGTACCATGTATTCAGACCGGAACAGGAATCTGCCATGTCTATGTCGATGAAAGCGCCGATTTTGAGAAGGCATTACAGATCATTGAAAATGCCAAAACCAGCCGCCCAAGCGTTTGTAATGCAGAAGAAGTTCTTCTTGTTCACAGCGCAGTTGCTGAAAAGTTCCTGCCATTATTACAGAAAAAATTAGTAGAAGAACGAAAAGAAAAAGGTGAAATTCCGGTGGAACTGCGTCTTTGCGATAGAGCCGCTAAAATTATTTCAGGAACACTGGCTGGGGCAGATGATTTTGATACAGAATTCCTTGATTACATTCTTGCAGTCAAAGTAGTAGATAGCGTGGAAGAAGCAGTAGAGCATATTTCAAAACATTCTACAGGTCACAGTGAAGCAATTATCACAGAATCAAAAGAGGCAGCAGACTATTTTACTATGAGAGTAGATAGTGCCGCAGTATATGTGAACGTTTCTACCCGCTTCACAGATGGAGGCGAATTTGGACTTGGTTGCGAAATGGGAATATCCACGCAGAAACTCCATGCCAGAGGACCAATGGGCTTAGAAGAATTATGTACTTATAAATATATCATCCGGGGAGAAGGACAGATTAGATAGTAATTTATAGGATAAACCGACGAAGGAAGGAAACGAAATGCTTTATATTTGTGACTTTAGTCGCGGTGTGTTGAATGTTCGCTTAAGCGCTCGCATCCAACACTTGCTCCGAGGCCACAAATATAGCGTATATCTTTACTGTATTAAGGTCAAAAATAAAACAGCCCTCATAAGTTCTTATTATATAGAAACTTATGAGGGCGTCTGTTTATTCTCAACCTTAAGCTGCAACCTCCTGTTGTCGTTTGTCAAGGATTGCTTTATATTCATCGCAATTATCTGCTGTGATATTCTCAAGCTCGTCATCCGGAAGAATACGTTTGTCGTAGTTCCTTCTGAAAAATCCCCTTAAATATATGAGAAATGCAGAATTGTAAATCTTTCTTGTAAGTCTTAAAATTTCATCGTAATCAATCTCTTTTAAAGCATGATATAAAGCGAAGAAATCATCGGTATCAAGATGTGCAAACTGTAAAGTCTGCTCTAATAAAACATCATCGTTCTCAAAAAGAGAGATATAACCGAGAAGATACATTAACTGACGGAAAGTCATAACGAAATCATTCGGTTCAAGTGTTTCAAGAAACTGTTCAAAACAAACTTTTACTCTCCAAAGTCCCTCCTCTAAAAGATGACGGATAGAAATCTCATTAAATGGCCCTGGAATCTGAATCTTGTCTATATGTACAGTTTTTAGGGTAAGGCGCTCCATAAAACGTGCCAGTGTAACACGGCAGGCATGAAATTCAGAATAGGCATTCATATAAATAAATAAGTCTTCTGTCTCATCAAAAGAACTGTTTATGAAATCATAAAAATGAGTAAATTCATGGAAAAGGATAAAACGGGCATAACTGTCACTATAAAGATGAAAACGAGGATTCAAATGCAGAATGTACTTGCCGTCAAGAAGCTCTAAAATGTTAAAAAAACCCTCAACATATTTCTCTGCATCATATTGCACAGCCGAAATCTGCACATCCTTTGGTAAATCATACTTTTCCTTATATTCATTCCACAATTCATTAATCTGTCTTAAATTCATATGTAACCCGCCTTCCCATAACATATTGCTTATATTATATAACACTCATATAGAAATAACAACGCTCAAATAGGAGGAAGACGGATAAATTATTGTGATTTGATTCAACATCAAAAAACAGAAAATCCAACTATATGAAATAACACGTTTAAATACATCCAAAGACAGAAAACGAAGAGCCACATATATAGGTTATATTGGCTCTTCGTTTTCGTCTGGCACTTCAATACTATTCCGCTTTATAGTAGAAAAAAGTTTGCACCATCAATGCACCTTCTTCTAAATCCTTCTGGCTTACCCAGTCTCCGAAAGAAGAAGTTCCTCTTTTTGGGAGATAATGGGGATCCATTAACAGATATTTATCTTTTTTTGCATTATAATCAACAATAGTACCGTAATGTCCTGGAAGATAGGCGATAGCAGTATCTCCTTCTTTTAACTTTTCCTTTAATTCTTTAAAGGATTCGCCGCTTCCATCGTAGGAGAATCCATATTTATAGCCAAATTTTTCAGCAGCTGCCTTAAAGAATCCGCTGTCAGTACCACAATCTTCGATGCGGTAATGCTTATCAGAAGCGTATTGTGCCAGTTCATAAGGATCAGGAAAATGGCCACTTAAAGAGTAGATAGCATTTACTGTGGCAAAAATACCGCAGCCGGAAGTGCAAAAATTATTTGTGTCAGTATCTTTTGTGGTTTCATTGCCGTAATGATGCTTTGCCCAGACAGGGTCAAACTGGACAAAAACCTGAAGATTTTCTTTTTCGATTGCTTTTTTATTACGGGTCAGACGCCATACGGCATTAGAATCTGTTGTGAACTCTAAAATACTGCCATCGTTTTGAGAAAGATTTCTTTTGGTAGTTTCATCGCAGATTGTATAATAGTCCTTTTTTCTTGTAATAAGAAAAGTACCAGCTTCCTGTTTACTTCCCCAAAGTTCATTTAAAGAAGGTGTGTTTGACAATGTATCTGCTTTTAAATATTTTTCTTCTCCTGTTTTGCAGATGGTGTAACGGTTGTCGCCAGCATATTTAAAAGTACAGGAAAAATTTTCTGAGATAATAGAAGCTGTATTCATAGCAAAAGAAGAATCCGAGGAATTCTCCTCATAAAAAGAAAGCTGATAGGTACCGTTTGAAAAAGGCTGTTTTTCTCTGCCATCATAAATCAGGCAATCAGAATGAAATTCATCTCTTGTTACCCAGCCATTCTTTGTTCCGCCTTTTTTAGAAGCATACTGAATTTCGTACCAGGAACCGGAAGAACCGATTACTTTGACACCGGTATATTTAGGGAGTACAGTTTTTAAATCATTGCTGTAATCAGAATAGTATACGGGCAGTTCATTTCTTGCTAGGGCATAAATAAAGTCAGATTTGCTTTCGTAGGCATGTTGAAAAGCGAAAGTTTTTGACGGAATAAAGAAAAATCCGGTCAACATTAAAAGAACGCCTAAAAAGATATGTTTTTTCACAACAATTCCTCCATTAATGTATTATGTGTTTGTTCCTAAAGTCTTTTCTACACTTGACTTTGTAAAGAAGATTCCAGGAGAACATGATTATAAGATGTTTTTACAGATTTAAAATAAAAAAATAAGAAGCATCTATTCATTATTTTGTATTTTGAAGATATTTAAATAGTTACAAATGTCTTACAAATATTAAAAAAGTGTTACAACTTGAAGTATTATAGCATAAAATATCGAATTTGCAAACAAACATCTTTAGAAAATTGTATAAGGAATTGTGAAGTAAGATATAGAAAATGAATTGAGATAAACAACAATTTATGGTAAAATTAGACAGAGTATTCTACTTGTCGTGGAAATACGATATGAAAGGAATGAAGAAGAATGGAACAGAGAAAGAAAATTTTTGGAGCATTAGATGATTTAATGCGTTCACCAATCGGGGATAGACTCAGAGAGAGGGTGTTCCGGGAATTATCTACAAAAGAAATACATGATTTGCTTCAGAGAGAGCAAAAACCATATAAAGAATTAATGGCATATTACCAGTGTGCGCTTATGGAAGTAGAGACAAAGTTTCGTGTGCTGAATGAACAGTTTTCACTGGCACATGACAGAAATCCGATTGAGTCGATTAAAACAAGGGTGAAAAGTCTTGAGAGCATTACAGAGAAGTTAAACAGAAGGAATCTTCCTTTTTCAACGCAGAGTATTGAGGAGAATCTTACAGATATTGCGGGAATCCGTATTATCTGCTCATTTAGAGAAGATATTTATTTTCTTGCGGATTGTCTGCTAGAGCAGGATGATATCACATTGATCCAGCGTAAAGATTACATAGAGAATCCGAAGGAGAATGGATATCGGAGTCTGCATCTGATTGTGGAAGTCCCTATCTTTTTAGAGCATAAAAAGAAGATGATGAAGGTAGAAGTACAGCTTCGTACAATCGCGATGGATTTCTGGGCAAGTCTTGAACATAAATTAAAGTATAAGAAAGATATTGTTTCTGCTCAGCTTACAGCGGATTTAAAGAAATGCGCTGATGAGAGTGCCGCCCTTGATTTGAAGATGGACGCAATCCGCAAAGAAATAGAAGTTTTGAAAGCACCGGAAGCAAAAGCAATAGGAAGAGAAGTGAAGCATCTGCCGGGGGGAATTCTGAACGAAAACCAATAAAAATATATAAGGCATATAAAAAAAACAGGTATAAATACCGAAAAAAGACATATGAAAGAGATATAGGGCAGGAGGGCTGTATATGATTTATATGTCTTTTTTTATTGGACTGATTCTTATTTGTAAGGGAGGAGACTGGTTTGTTGATGCTGCGTCAAAATTATCGGAAATACTTGGAATACCGAAATATGTGATCGGAGCAACGATTGTGAGTTTTGCAACAACGATGCCGGAAATCATTGTTTCTGTGGCGGCTGCGTTAGATGGGCATTCTGCCATGGCAATAGGAAATGCAGTTGGTTCTGTTTCTGCAAATACAGGAATTATTCTTGCGCTTAGTTTATTTTTTCTTCCCGTTGCAATTAAAAGAGAAGAATATTTATTTAAAAACAGCTTATATATTGGAACATTACTGTTGTTATTGATTAGCTTCAAAGATAGAATATTTGACAGGGCAGATTGTCTCCTGCTATTACTTGCCGGGATTTTATTTCTTGTAGAGAATGTCAAAAATGCAGTTTGTAAAAAAGAAGTTTCCAACAGTAAAAGAAAAAAAGAAGATATGATATTACATAAAAAAATACAGGCTGGGAAAAACGGAGAAAAAAAGGTAAAAAATAAAAGAAGTAAATGGAAAGAAAAACAAAGTAGTATATGGGAAACATTTTTCTGGTTTTGTATAGGCGCGGTGTGTATTGTAGCAGGTTCAGAGTTACTAGTACATTCTGCCTGTAAAATAGCGGAAATTCTGCATATCAGCGAAGATATTATCTCGGTAACGATTGTTGCAATGGGAACATCTTTGCCGGAACTTGTAACAACAGTTACAGCAATCCTAAAAAAAGAGTCTTCTTTGTCTGTCGGAAATATTATAGGTGCCAATATGATAGATTCCGCTTTTATTTTACCAATCTGTACATTACTTAGTGGAGAGAAACTTCCAGTTTCACTGCAGATGGCACAAATTGATATGCCTTTATGTATCCTTATTTCAGTACTTGCGCTTCTTCCTATGTTAATTCGTCAGAAAATTAAAAGAAGAGATGGTATCCTTGTTTTTTCCATTTATGCTGGATATCTATTATATATCTGCTGGGCTATATAATGTGAACATATTTGCTTTACCCTCTTCTAACAAGAAAATAAAAAGAATCATTAGCTCATAAAAATACCTGTCTGATAAACAAAATAGAATGTTGCTCATGTTCACAGACAGGTAAATTTAATGAAGCAATGCTTCTTTTATTAGAAAATTATTTAAGACCGTTTAAAATACTCATAGCATAAGAGTAAATCTTCTTATTTCCCTTAATACTAGGATCTGTAGGGTCAATTCTTTTCTTTTTATTTTTAATCTTTCCAGTAGTTCCGGCTAAAGTATAAACACCGAAAGGTCCTTTTTCCTTGTTCTTTCTGATTACTTTAACCCAGACACGTTTCTTCTTGTTTGTCTTTGTAGCAATATCATAGATAAGTTTTGCATTGACAGCCTGAAGACGAACGCTTGTTGTTGTCTGGTTTGTTCCAAGGTCGTTATATAAACCAACTTCTAACTTTCTGTTATTTGTAGTAGTGTATCGTGCAGAATGGAAATAGAAGTTACCATGTTTTACCTTAACACCCCACTGGTAATAATGATATGGACGGCTTTTCTTGTAGATGAACCATCTTACAGCAGAAGTTTTTTCCAGACGGCATCCAGAATAAGCCTTTGTTCCTTTTGCCTTTCTTGAAGTAGAGCAAACCATAGTCTTTAATGGAATGTTATACTTGCCAGTCTTTTTATCTTTGGCATAAAGAGTAGCATTATGTGTCTTTGTGTTAACAACGATCGTAATGTCTTTCTTAATCCATTTTTTGTAGTTAAGTGTAAATAAATCCTTAACTAATACTCCGTTTTTGTTAAAGTAGAATTTGTACTTTTTCTTGTCATAGTAGCTCTTTAATGTATGCCAGCCAGTAACTTTCTTACCATTTTCGTAGTAATATACTTTTTTACCCTGCTGATACCAGCCAACAGGAACTTCTGTAGTAGCTGCTGAGGCATTCATTGGAATACTGCCCATTAAAATAGTAACAGACAGAATAAGTGCCATTAATAACGATGTAACTTTTTTCATTATACCTTTCCTTTCTTTTGTGATTTAATATCTATAATAGTATAAAGGAAAAGAAAGATAAAGTCAATAAAAGAGCCTTTTCTGAAATTTGCGTGGAAGAAGATGGAAAGGCTTTTAAGAGTGTGTTTAAAAGAGGTATTTAAACATGCTCCAGGAAATGATATTTAAGTAGTGGCCGTTGTCGTGTTTGGTTAAATGAGAATCCTCGTAGAGCGTATTTTAAAGAAAGAGTTGACAATAAGAAAATACAGTGTTATATTTCAACTAGAACAAATAGAATTCACAACGAGAGGGTGAAGATTATGGTAACAAAAACAGATTATTATGATGTTCTTGGAATAAATAAAAATGCAGATGAGAAGACTATTAAAAAGGCCTATCGTAAATTGGCGAAGAAATACCATCCAGATATTAATCCTGGGGATAGTAATGCCGAAGCAAAATTTAAGGAAGTGACAGAAGCGTATGAAGTTTTAAGTGATCCAGAGAAAAAGAAACTCTATGATCGTTTTGGTCATGCCGCCTTTGATGGAACGGGAAATGCACAGTCTGGCCCGTATGGTAACGATGGAGGTTTTGGAGGTTTTAGTAACTTCGGGGGAAGCGGAGGTTTTCGCGGAGGCACATACCGCTCGAATAACGGCAATGGTTATCAGGAGTTTCATTTTGAAGGCGGTGATATGGGAGATATCTTTGAAAACTTTTTTGGCGGAGGCTTTAAAAAATCTGGTTTCAGAGGCGGCTCTGGTCAAAATGGAAACTTTAATAATGGCTTTCACGGCAATTTCCGGCAAAATGGAGGATTTGGAAATCGGCAATCTTATCAAACAAAAGGAAATGATATTCATGCAGATATACAGGTAAACTTTGATGCAGCCGCATTTGGAAAAAAAGAAACAATCCACTTAAAAGATGAGAATGGCAAAGTACAGGCATTAGAAGTTAATATTCCGGCAGGAATAGAAACGGGACAGAGTATCAGATTAAAAGGCAAGGGAACTCTCGGCTATAATGGCGGAACTGCCGGTGATTTATTCTTGAAAGTAACCGTTTCAGAAAAGCCAGGTTTTAAGAGAGATGGTCAGGATATTTCTAACACAGTAACTATCCCATTTATCACAGCCGTTCTTGGCGGAGATGTCACCGTACCGACTATTTATGGTAATGTCCGCTGTAGCATAAAATCGGGAACACAATCCGGAAGTAAATTAAGACTCCGCGGAAAGGGTATCGTCTCCATGAAGAATTCTTCTGTACATGGTGACCAGTATACGACGATAGAGGTGCAGGTGCCGAAGAATCTGTCTCCAAAAGCAAAACAGAAGTTGAGGGAATTTGCTGCGGAACTGTAGATTCTGATTTGCGTAGCAAAACAGACGCCTACAGAAAGAGAAATAACCTATATTTGTGGCTTTCGTCGCTGCAGGTTGAATGTTCGCTTAATCGCTCGCATCCAACCTTTGCTCCCAGGCCACAAATATA
>ERZ773139.2130-NODE-2130-length-20731-cov-5.272877_pt1 | contig 20731 bp, 17 predicted proteins | sample MGYA00580854_ERZ773139 | MGnify/ENA primary metagenome ERZ773139 (study PRJEB29015, sample SAMEA2737809) | human gut metagenome | biome: human gut; feature: human-associated habitat; material: faeces | place: China | collected 2012 ...
TGAGGGGGCAAGGCCCGCCTCAAATACAATAAACCGCCGTCCAAAAGTCTTGATACATCAACGACTTTTGGAGCAAAGCAGCATTTTGATAATATCAAAATGCTCGGCAGATGAAGCTTGTCAAAAAAAGTCCTCACAGGACTTTTTTGACAAGCTGAATAATCTCCGGATCACCGATCCGGAGATTGTTTTTCGGCGCAGTCCGCACATATGGGAACTCCGTATCTTATTTGCAGGAAGTCTTCACGCGTAAGCTCGCCGCATACGGCGCATGGCCGCTCATCGCGGCGCTGCGGCGCGGCGGGGAACGGCATATGGGGGATGCCGGAACAGAAGATCTCGGCTGCAGGCGCGGTAAGGATGTATTCAATGAGCGCGGATTTATCCGCAAGCTTCGGCAGCGGACGCAGATACAGCCGCAGCTCGCTGCCCGCGCCGTAAAAATTGAATACGGGCTTCCCCGTCTCGCGCAGACATAACCTGCCGTTTCCGACCGTCGCGCCGAGAACCGATTGGAACCCATCCGCCCAGCAGGCGCGGCTCTCTATCGCGCAGCGCAGCTCGCCGTGAAGCAGCCCGCCCGCCTCCGCGGCTGCCCGTACGCCAATGGCAAGGCCGGGGCAGAGATGCCCATGCAGGTTTCCGGCGGCTTCAAAAAGCTCGTGAATGTCCATGTTAGGCCTCCGTATTCCAGTATATCCATGCGACGCAGGTGCTGACACTGTCGACGAAAACGCCGTTTTCGTCCGCAAGCTCCGCCGCGATCCTTCTCGCGCGAGCCATGAGCGCGGCGTCACCAGCATCGCCGCCGCAGCGCTTTATCAGATATTCTGCGGCCTCGTCCGGACTGCGGTCGTCGCTCCAGTCATAGGGCACGTATTTCACGATGGGGTCATAGCCCGCGCCGCGGACGGCTTGCAGCAGCGCCTCTGCGCTGTCGTGCATCCCCGCGCCGAAGCCCGAAACCTCCAGCCCCATCCGGCGGTAGAACTCGTCGCGCATCGGCTGCGCCCATTCGACAAAGTTCGCCGTGAAGCACCAGCCGCGGGTCAGCGCGCTCATTTTCTTCACGCCGGCCGTGTCGTGCACTGCGGCGGACATCATTGCGACCGACAGGTCGAATTTATCGCCGCCGGACAGCTCGTCCGTGCTCAGCATAGCGAAATCGCCCTCGACGATGCGCCACGGAGTGGCGTACGCCGCCATGTTCCGCGCTGCGTGCGCGAGCATGGCGGGGGAAATGTCCGTCAGCGTCACGCCGCATCCAAGCTCGGCGAAATATGTTCCGTATTTCCCGACGCCGCAGCCGATATCGAGCACACTGCAGCCGGGGTGCAGCAGCCCGTTTGAGGTGAAGAACTCCAGCAGTTGCCGGTTATAGTCGTTCAGCCCCATGCGGAAAACCCGCTGGTAGTCCGCCGCGGCCTCGTCCCAGCTTTTAATCTGTTCCATCCGCGTCCTCCCCGTGCGTTTTGACGTCCGGGAACGGTATCAAAACGGGTATGCCCATGCAGTCGACGATGTGTACGTGCATGTCGTAAACGTGTTCGACTATCTCCGGCGACATGACCTCGCGCCCGCCGTGGGCGTATAGCTCCGAATCCTTGAGGAACATGAAGCGGTCACAGTAGCGGATGGCGAGGTTCAGGTCGTGCAGCACGGTAATGACGCTTATTTTATGCTCGCGCGCGATGGCGCGCACAAGCTGCATGACCTCGTGCTGATTGCGCGGGTCGAGATTGCTGGTCGGCTCGTCGAGCAGCAGCACGCGCGGCTCCTGCGCCAGCGCGCGGGCGATCAGCACCTTCTGCGCTTCGCCGCCGGACAGCTCCGACACACTGCGCAGTGAGTAGGATTCAAGCTTCATGCGGCGCAGGATATCCGAAACTATCTCCCTGTCCCGGTGCGTCGCGTCCCATTGGATGTACGGCTTGCGGCCGAGCAGCACCGTGTCAAAAACCGACATGTCCACCGCCCGCGCGTTCTGCGCCACGTAGGCGACGTTCTGTGCCATTTCGTTGCTGCTCATCGCAAAAACGTTCTTCCCGTCCACGATGACCTCGCCGGACTTCGGGCGGAGAATGCGGTCGATGCATTTCAGAAGCGTGCTCTTGCCGGCACCGTTGTTGCCGAGAATGGCGGTGCAGATGCCGTCCGGAACGTCAAAGCTCACGCCGAGGAGCGTGTCGGGGGCGTTTTTCCCGTAGGAAAAGCATATGTCTCTGACCTCAACCATTGGAATTTCTCCCCCTGAACAGCAGAATAAGGAACACCGGCCCGCCGATGAACGACATTATCGCGCCGATGGGCAGGATTATCGGCGGCGCGATCAGCTTTGCGAGCGCGTCGGCAAGTATCAGCAGCAGCGCGCCGCAGACCGCGGAGCCGGGGACAAGGAAGCGGTGGTCGTTGCCGACAAAAAAGCGCATGACATGCGGCGCGATGAGGCCGACAAAGCTGATTATGCCGACGAACGACACCGCGACCGCCGCCGACAGCGAGCACACCGCCATGCTGGCGACCATGACCTTCTTCGTGTCCACGCCGAGGCTCTTGGCCGTGTCGTAGCCCGCCTCCATGGCGTTATAGTTCCAGCGGTTATACATGTAGTAGATGAAGCTCAGCACGAAAACGACGCTGATAAAGCGCAGATCCTTCCAGCTTGCGCTGCCGAGGTTGCCGAAGGTCCAGAACACGACCGCGCCGAGCGAGGTATCGTCGGCGAAGTATTGCAGCAGCGTGCTGCCGCCGGCGAACATCGCGCTGAGCGCCGTGCCCGCGAGGATCAGCCCGCCGGGGCCGACGTTTTTCTTGAGCCGGGAGATGAGTATCACGACGACCGACGATATCGAGCCGAAGACGAAGGCGCAGAGCGTGACGATATACGGGTTATCGATCGATACGGTCGAGGTGGAGTTGGAGTTTGTTATCACGCCGCCGCCGAACACGATTATGCCCAGCGCTGCGCCGAAAGCCGCGCCCTGCGACACGCCCAGCGTCGATGCCGAGGCGAGAGGGTTGCGCAGTACGCACTGCATCACCGCGCCGGAGGCCGCGAGCGTTGCGCCGACAAATATCGCCGCCAGTACGCGCGGCAGGCGGATGTTCATAATGGCGGTCTGATATTTCTTTTCGCCCTCGCCGGCGAGCGCACGGAAAATGTCCGGCAGGCTGATTTTCAGCGAGCCGATGCCCATATACACCACGGCGGCAAAAAGCGTAATAAACGCCGCAGCCGCAAGCGCTATGCGCTTGCGGGCGACGAACTGTTCATATTGTTCGATTTTTATTGGGTGCTTCTGCAATTATATCACACCTTTGTTATCCGAGAGTGACGGCGCCGTAGCCGAGCCCGGCTTCGGTCAGCAGGTCGAGGTAGCCGTCGTGGCCGAGGAAGAAGGAGAATATCTCGTTTGCCTTGGCCTCAAAATCGACGTCCGAGAATGCATCGGGGAACATCAGCGATCCTGCGTAGTAGGCGCTGACGAGGGGAATCTCGACGTTGGTGTAGTTCGCGGTGGAGTTCGGCCACTGATAGACCTTGCCGTTCTTGACGGCGCTGAGCTGCTCGAAGAAGCTCGGATCCTCGGCGTACTGATTCTTGACAAGCTCAAGGTTGCCGGAGTCGAGAATGATGATGTCGGGATCCCACGCGAGGATCTGTTCACGGTCTACCTCAACGCCGTGGGGGCCTTCGATGATGCCGGCGGCAGCGTCGTTCGCGTGGATGGAAGCGAGAATTGCGTCGTTGGCGTAAACGCCTTCGATGCCGTGCCCGCCGCGGAAGGTGGCGGCGGCGCCGAGAACGAGGGGCTTCTCCTCATCGGGGATGTCCTTGGTGCGCGCGTCGAGGTCGGCGAGACAGTTGTCCATGAAGGAGATGATCTCCTCGGCGCGTTCGGGTACGCCGCAGGCATCGCCGAATACGCGAAGCGCCAGCTTGTAGTCCTCGCCGAACAGGGTGCCCTGCGGGGCGGCGACGACGGAGCGGCCAAGCTGCTCTTCGATGGAGTTGACGATGTCCTCCTCATAGGTGCAGAGGATTATATCGGGATTGGCCTCAAGAATGACTTCCGGCAGAATTTCGCCGTAGCCGCCGGCTGAGGCCGCGGGCAGGTCAGCCCACGCTTCATGGTTGAAGCAGCCGTAGGCCATGAAGAGACTGTCGTTCTGGTCGCCGTTTGCGGTGGTGACCATCTTGTCCTGAAGGCCGAGGTAGACGAGCATACGCGTCGCGTTGCCGAGAGTGACGATGGAGTTTATCTCGGTCGGAACTTCTATTTCGCGTCCCAGACCGTCGGTTATGACGCGGGTGGCGGGGGCGGCGTCAACGGCGGAGGATTCCTCGGCGGGAGCCTCGGTCGCGGGGGTGCCGCTCTGCTGCTGGCCACAGCCTGCGAGCATGCTCAGGGACAGGAGCATTGCGAGAATAAGTGCAAGAGTTCTTTTCATTTGAGGTCGTTTCTCCTTTGGTGATGAATCATGTTCCTGATTATATCAGCCGCGGGGCAATTGCGGAAGCCCCCTAGGGGGATAAAAATTTTTGACATACCGCGCGGAGCTATGGTATAATCTCAGCATATTTTTAAAAGGACAGATGAACATGACGCGCATTTTATTCGTTTGCCACGGCAATATATGCCGCAGCCCGATGGCGGAATTTGTGATGAAGTCGCTCGCCGCCTCGGCGGGGCTGGAGCGGGAATTCGATATCGCCTCAGCTGCGACCAGCAGCGAGGAGTTGGGCAACCCCGTGTACCCGCAGGCGCGGCGCAAGCTCGCCGAGCACGGTATCGGCTGCGCGGGCAAAACCGCCCGCCGCATGACTGCGACGGATTACGGCGCGTACGACCTGCTCATCGGCATGGACGCGGCGAACCTGCGCAATATGCTGCGCATCTGCGGAGGCGACCCGGACGGCAAGCTCCATAAGCTGACCGAATATTGCGGCCGCCCGGACGACGACGTCGCCGACCCGTGGTATACCGACGATTTCGACGCCGCATGGAACGACATATACTCCGGCTGCAAGGGGCTGCTGGACGCACTCGCCCCTGAAGTGGAGCTTGACCTGTCCCACTGCGCGACGCGGCACGATATCTACTCCGTGCTCCGCGAGAAGATGCACTGGCAGGACTGGTACGGCGAGAATCTGGATTCTCTGTGGGACATCCTCACGGGGCTGCCGTTCTATGGCCGCCGCTTCACGTTCAGGCTGCCGGACGGGGAGATACGGATGTACGCCGAAAAGGTATACGCGACCTTCGAGGACGCGGGGCTGCCGGTGTCAACCAATAGTGGAAGAAAATAAGTATAAAATGTTTGACAATATATACCCCGTGTGTTAATCTAATAAAGCGATAAAGCAATTTATATATTATTATAGAAAGGAGTCGCCAAGATGAGCATCAAGTCTGCAGGAAAGCTGAACAAGAATACCGAATCCGGGCGGCTCTGTGCGTAATTTGCCCTGCACATTTTTGCGGACATTGCCCGGGAGCATCATCTTCCGGGCATTTTTGCGCACTGGGTCTGAAACTAAGAGGACATAAAAGAATTTATGAAGAAAATCATTCCGTTTTTGAGGCCGTACAGGGCGCAGCTCCTGCTGGCGGTGCTGCTGAGCGCGGCGTCCACGCTGTGCGAACTGCTCCTGCCCACCATTATGAGCGACATACTCGACAAGGGCGTCTATCTTGCCGACCTCTCGTACATACTCCGCTGCTGCGGGCGTATGCTGATCGTCGCGCTCATAAGCCTCGGTACGGTGCTGGGCGGCGCGTACCTCAGCGCACAGGTCGTCGCGGGCTTCTGTACCGATCTGCGCGAGACGGTGTTCAACCGCGTCAACAACATGAGCTTCGAGGAGTTCAGCTCCATCGGCACCTCCGCGCTCCTCAGCCGCGCGACGCATGATATCGGCGGTCTCTCATGGGTCGCGTCGATGCTCTCCGGCAGCGTCGTGACGATACCGGTGCTGTTTCTGGGCGGCGTGCTGCTGGCCATGCGCAAGGACGCGGTGCTCGCGCTGATCATGCTGGTGTTCGTGCCGGTCGTGTTCGTCATCGTCACCGTGATCGGCAGAAAGATCGAGCCGCTGTGGGTCATCTCCGACAGCTACGTCGACAAGCAGAACGACATTGTCCGCGAGCGCCTGCACGGCATCCGCGTTATCCGCGCCTTCAACAGCGAGCCGCGCGAGCATAAGCGCATCGACGAGGCCACGCATGTCATGGCCGACAACATCATCCACGCGAATGTCAGCATGGGACTCGTCTCGCCTCTGACCATCGCGCTGATGAACATGGCGGCGGTGCTTATCGTGTGGATAGGCGGCTGGCGCATGGAAAACGGCCTGAGCGGCGTCAGCGGCGGCGACATCTTTGCGATAGTCCAGTATGTCGCGCTGACGATGAACGGCGTCGTGATGGCGGCGTTTATGATAGTCATGCTACCTCACGCGAAGGTTGCCGCCGGGCGTATCGGCGTGGTGCTCGACTCCGAGGGCATCGCCGACCCCAACCCCGAAGAGGCGCTGGAGCTGAAGGGCGATATAGAGTTTAAGCATGTCAGCTTCTGCTACGACGGGGCCAGCGTCCCCGCGGTGGAGGATGTCTCGCTACATATCCGTGCCGGCGAAAAGGTCGCCGTCATCGGCGGCACGGGCAGCGGCAAATCCACTCTGGTGCAGCTGCTGATGAGCTTCCGCCTGCCGACGTCGGGCAAGATTTACTTCGATGGGCGCGACGCCGCCACGATAAACCGCAAGACCATCCGCGACAATATGAGCTGCGTGCTCCAGCGCCCCGCGATATATTCCGGCAGCATCCGCCGGAATATCGAGATGGGCCGCCCCGGCGCGAGCGAGGCGGAGATAGAGGAGGCCGTCGGCATCGCGCAGATGGCCGACTATGTGGACAGCCTGCCCGACGGGCTGGAGCATATGCTCGAGCAGTCCGGCAAGAATCTCTCCGGCGGGCAGAAGCAGCGCATATGCATCGCCCGCGCGATACTGAAAAACGCCCCGATCTTTATCTTTGACGACAGCTTTTCCGCTCTCGACTTCATGACCGAGGCGCGTCTGCGCGCACGGCTGGGCGAAAAGATACAGGGGCGGACGCAGATCGTCATCACGCAGCGTATCAGCTCCGCGATGAGCAGCGACTGCATCTTCGTCATGGACGGCGGGCGGTTGGTCGACGCCGGACGGCACGAAGAGCTGCTCGAGCGCTGCCGCATCTATCGGGAGATCTACGTCTCCCAGACCGGAGGTGAGGCGAAATGAAGACCAAAAAGGATAGAGCCGCCTCCCGCGAGCGGCGCCGCAGTGACCGCGCCGTGCTGCTGAGACTGGTGCAGGAGGCAAAGCCGATATATAAATGGCTGGCGCTGGCATGTCTGATAAGCCTTGGCATAATCGCCTGCGCCGTCGCCGCGCCGCAGCTGCTGGGCGACTGCGTCCAGCTCCTGTACGATTACTGGGCGGGCAGCTTCACCGGAGCGAGCCTGACCGCGGCGCTCACGGGCGGATGCCTAGCGCTGGCGGGGGTGTACCTGCTGCAGGGCCTGATGAGCTGGCTGAAAATGCTGCTGCTCAATAACGTCGTCAGCCGCTATTTCACCTGCGCCCTGCGCATCAAGCTCTCTGCCAAGATAAGCCGGCTTCCCGTAAGCTTCGTGGACAGAACTCCCGTCGGCCAGATACTCGACCGCATGACCGAGGACGTCTCGACGATGGGCAACTCCATCCACAGTATTATCGACACGCTGATGGTCGGCTTCCTGCAGATAATCGCCATCGCCGTGATGATGCTGCTTGAGGACTGGCGGCTGGCGCTGGTCGTGATACTGTTCATGCCGGTGTCGGTGCTGCTGTCGATAAAGATATCGAACCTGAGCGGTAAGCATTTCGAAAGAATGTTTGCCGTCGGCGGGCAGCGCTTCGCCCATGTCGAGGAGAGCTTCACGAATTACCAGACCACCAAGGCCTATAACTACGAGCAGGCGACCATCGACACGCACCACGACATCTGTGAGGAGCGGAAAAAGTCGGAGGCGAAGGCAAACTTCTTCGGCTCGCTGGTTAGACCATGCATCGCGTTTTCAAACGCGCTTGCGTACATCATAATCTGCGTCCTCGGCGGCGTGCTCATCGTCGAAAGCGGCGTGAGCATCGGCGTTGTCGTGACGGTGGTGCTGTTTGCGCGGCAGTTTTCCTCGCCGCTGGAGCAGATAGCCGACGGCATGAGCAATCTCCAGCGCACCAAGGCCGCGTCGAAGCGTGTGTTCGACATGCTGGACGCCGAGGAGGAGCCGCAGCAGAGCGGCCACATCCCCGCCGACGTCAAGGGCGACGTGAAATTTGAGGACGTCAGCTTCTCGTACAGCAAGGACACGCCTCTCATCCGCGACCTCAATATTGATGTAAAGCGCGGGCAGAAGATCGCCATCGTCGGCCCCACCGGCGCGGGCAAGACCACGATAGTCAACCTGCTCATGCGATTTTACGATATCGACAGCGGCCGCATAAGCATCGACGGCTACGACATTTCCGAGACTTCGCGCGACGATGTCCGCGCGCTGTTCGGCATGGTGCTTCAGGACACATGGCTCTTCAGCGGCACCGTAGCCGACAACGTCGCCTACGGCCGTCCGGACGCAACGCGGGAGGAGATAATCGCCGCCTGCGACGAAGCCTACTGCGATCACTTCATCCGCACTCTGCCGCAGGGCTATGACACCGTTGTCAGTGAGGATTCGGCCAGCATCTCCGGCGGACAGAAGCAGCTGCTGACCATCGCCCGCGCGCTGCTGGCGGATCGCCGCCTGCTGATACTCGACGAGGCGACCTCGAACGTCGATACGCGTACCGAGATACTTATCCAGAACGCGATGGATAAGCTCATGCGCGGCCGCACATGCTTTGTCATCGCGCACCGGCTCTCCACCATAGTGGACTCCGACCTCATCCTCGTCCTGCGCGACGGACAGATAGTCGAGACCGGACGGCACGAGGAGCTTCTCGCCCGCCGCGGCTTCTACTACGATCTGTACACGAGCCAATACGCGATATAACAAAACAGGCTTCGCAGCGTTAAACTGCGAAGCCTGTTTTTTAGTTCAGCTCATTATTCCGAAGCGCTTCTCGTACAGCTCTGCGATCTTGCACTTCCAGCAGAGCAGCCAGCCGACCACCGCGCCGACGACCGCCTGTGCGATCTGGAAGGGCAGCTTCAGCAGCGCATATTCGGGCGTGCTGTAAATGAATGCGCGGCCGAGGGAGTAGCCGACGACCATGATCACTGCGCCGATGGCCACGCCGATGGCGGAGCCGGAGGGGCGATCCTTGCCGAGACGGCGCGTCGCAAGCGATATCACAACAGCCTGAAGCCCGTGGGTCACGAGAGAGACGAACATCGGCGTCGGGTAAAACAGCAGGTCGCCGATGAACGCGCCGACGCCGCCCACCATGAACGCGCCGAAGGGATTAAGCAGGATGGCGGCGGTGCAGATGATGACGTCGTTGAGGTACATGTGCCCGCCCGGAACCGGAACGCCGAAGGAGCTGAGCACGATGTTGAAGGCCATGAGGATAGCCGTCACGGCCATGACTTTTATTTGCTTGGATTTCATATTTATCACCCTTGACTTTTGATGTGGCCTATTATAATATCAGATTGGTATTATTAATATTGCCAGTTAAGGAGAATTTTATAAGACCAGATTATGAAATATACAGTCAACAGAGCCTCCGGGCAGAGCGCATACATTCAGATATACCGCCAGCTCCGCGACGATATCGTGGCGGGGCGGCTCAAGGACGGGGCGAAGCTGCCCTCAAAGCGCTTCGCCGCGGCGGAGCTCGGCGTGAGCGTGATAACGGTCGAGCACGCGTATGAGCTGCTTGAAGAGGAAGGCTATATCCAGAGCCGCCAGCGCAGCGGGTACTATGTGTGCTTCGGCGGCTCCGCCCCGGCGCTGCCGCGCACCGCGCCGCAGGAGCAGCGGGCGGACGCGCCGCGCGATTTCCCGTTTTCCGTGCTTGCGCGTACGATGCGCCGCGTCCTGAGCGACAGCGGTGAGCGCATTCTCTCTCGAGCACCGAACCGAGGCTGTACTGAGCTTCGCCAGGCGATCGCGGCCTACCTCGCGCGGAGCCGCGGCATAATCGCCGACCCGGAGCAGATAATCGTCGGCTCCGGCGCGGAATATCTCTACGGGCTTGTCGTGCAGCTTCTCGGCCGCGGATGCATGTTCGCGCTGGAGGATCCGTCGTATGAGAAGATACGGCTGGTTTACGAGGCCAACGGCGCGGACTGCGTCATGCTGAAGATGGGCGCGGACGGCATCCGAAGTGATGCGCTCTTCGGCTGTGCCGCCGGTGCGCTGCACGTCACGCCGTATCACAGCTTTCCGAGCGGCGTGACCGCTTCCGCCTCAAAGCGGCATGAATATGCTGCATGGGCGGAGGAGCGCGGCGCATATATTATTGAGGATGATTACGACTCGGAGTTCTCCGCCGCCGCGAAGCAGGTCGAGACGATATTTTCCGTCGCGCCGGAGCGTGTCATCTATATAAATACCTTCAGCAAGACCTTTGCACCCTCGATGCGCATGGGTTATATGCTGCTGCCTGCGCCGCTGATGCGCGAGTACGCCGAGCGGCTGGATTTTTATTCCTGCACGGTGCCGGTGTTCGAGCAGCTTGTGCTGGCAGAGTTTATCGACAACGGCGATTTTGAGCGCTATATCAACCGGCGCCGCCGCGAGATGCGCGGCAGACGGGGATAGTCAATTCTTAAATAATTACAAAACCAAACTTTTTTGTAATATGTATCTTGACTTGCCGCCTAATTGGTGGTAAATTGGTATCGGTAAATTATGCCTGTATAAGAGGGCATAAAAAAATTTTTAGGGGAGATATCATGAAGAAGAAGTATTGGACTCTGCTTATCGTCGGCGTTCTCGTCGTAGCTCTGGTCATCGTTCTTGCTTCCTGCGGCAACTTCAGCCTCAAGGACAAGGATCTTGACGAAGACGAAGAGATGGAAGATCTCGCCGATGACCTCGACCTCGATGCTGACACCACCAACACTGGCAGCAAGACCGGAAGCACCGGCGGCAACTCCGGTAAGTACAATGGCGGCAGCGGCAACAACGGCGGTTCCGGCAATAACGGTTCCAACGGCAACAACGGCGGCTCCGGCAATAACGGAAACGGCGGCAACTCTGGAAACAATGGTCAGGACGGAAGCAACGGCAACAATGGCAATAACGGCAATAATGGCGGCAACGGCGGCCAGGACGGCTCCAATGGCAGCGGCATCGCCGGCGCCATCAAGGACATTGTTGACGGCAGCAAGAACCACAACGATCATCAGATCATCGACGGCACCTTCGAACTGGCCGGCGAGATCGGCAACTTCCTTGGCGGCTTTGTCCCCAAGCCCTGATTGCTGATACATATTGAAATGAAAAGCAGACGGTTTATACCGTCTGCTTTTTTATTGGGGATTTTATGTGAGCCGCCGCTTCGCCGTACCCCCTTTGGCGCCCCTACTAGGGGAGCTGTCGCGTTAGCGACTGAGGGGTCGCCAATTGATAGAGAGTGCCATTAGAGAAAAGACACAGTAATGTAAAAACACCTTGTCATCCCCGCACACCGGACGATAACGGTGTGCCGACATGAGGAGAACGGATTGCAGCGTCGCTGCGCTCCTCGCAATGATAGGAGGGCTTTTGATTAGCGCGCCGATTTTTCATGCGGCGTAAAGCACGAGATTTTCTCTCCCTCAGTCGGCTGATGCCGACAGCTCCCACGTCAGAGGGAGCCGAGGGGATGGTGCATCAATTCCCGTTCAGCGATAACAAAATCGCATGGTGATCTCACCATGCGATTTTATTACACAATATATTATGCCGCGGGCTTGGCGACCATGTAGAACATGCCGAGGTTATCGCGCATATCGAAGTAGCTGTCGTCGCAGCGCCAATCGTAGCAGACGGAGGACGGGTCGCCGTTATCGACCATTATCCAGGTGTTGGGGCAGGCCTCCTGAATCTCGGCGATCTGCTCGTCAGTCAGACCGCAGCGCTTGACCCACAGCCTGTCAAGGAAGCTCAGTTCCTTGAGCTGCGTGTAGTCCGCGACCGGACAATAGCATATGTTGAGATGCCTCAGGGACTTGCAGTTTGCCAGCACGGAGAAATCGGAGCAGGGCGTGAGGAACATTTCAATGAAATATATCTCCTCAAGGTCGGCCAGCGCGCTGATATCAGTCACTTTCGTGTCGCCGCAGATGAGATACTTGAGGTGCTTCATATTCTTCACGAAGTTCAGATTCGTGTAGTCCATGTGGCCGAGATCCAGCGTGACCATGTCCTTGCAGTATTTTATCGGGTCGATCAGATCGTCGCCCAGCGGGCCGTAGCTGCTGCTGTACTTGGAGACGCAGAAATTGTCGGCGTCGGTCTTGCAGGGGAAGCCCTTTATGTACACCGTCCACACGACGCGCAGGTTCTCAAACTTGTCGTCGAGCGCGCCCAGCACCTCGTCGGAGAGTCCGCAGTTATCCATGTACAGCTTCCGGAGGTACGGCATGACGGATGCGGCTCGTTCGGCGTCGCCGGTGTCGCCGAGGTACTGGCCGTTATAGTTCAGTTCCTCCGCGAAAGAATCAACCTGCGTGCCGTAAACGCGCAGCTTGCAGTGCACGGCGGCTCCGCCGAATGCATCACGGACGGCCTCGATGTCGTCAAACGACAGCTCGCGGCTGCCCAGCTCCACGGTCTCTGTGCCGGTGAAGCGCGGCGCGGCGGCAACAAGCGTCTGGACGTCGATATCCGTGCCGCTCAGGTCAAGCTCCGCGGCGGAGGTGTCAAAGCTCTTGCCCGCAAGCTCCACCTCGCGGAGGAAGCTTATGTCGGGGAACGCGTCTATCAGCGCGTCTTCCTCGTCGTCGCCGAGTCCGGCGGCGCGGAGATCGACGCTTTCAAGCTGCGGGAAATATTGCAGGCGCGCTTCCAGCTCGCTGAGCGCTGCCGGAGAATCGAGCACGAGCTGCGCTGTGTCGCCCGCGTAGGCCGAGCCGCCCAGCTTCACCTGATATTTGACGGTGCAGTTCGGGTAGGCGTCGATGGTTTTCATTATAACGTCATAGCAGTCGGCGTCCGACGCGTCGATGGTCTTGAGCTGCGGCAGATAGCGGAAGCTGTCTATCTCGGCCTCGCTGTAATTGTCAACGCTGACGGAGGTGGAGCTGCTGTCAAAGCTGCGGCTGCCTATCGGCACGTTCCAGAGGATCACGCTGTCAGGGAAGCGGGCGCGCAGCTCATCGTATTCCGCAATGCTGACCTCGCCGCCGCGCAGGTCAATCGTGTCGCCCTGCCGGTAGAGCTTGCCGCCGACGAGCACGCAGTTGGATTCGATCCAGAGCAGCGCTATCACCGCCGCCAGCACAAAAATCGCCAGTATAAGACCCACGATGAGGGGCGCCTTGCTCTTTTTCCGAGGGCGCCTTACATGGGATTCTCTCTCCTTTACTCTTGCCGCATGGCTGTTCTGCCTGCGCGGCTGGCTTTCATGGGATGCCATATGTGTCTCCTCCTGCCCGCGAACGGGTATAATTATCATATTATCAGTATAGCACAATGCATCCGAAATTTCAAGGAAGCACAGCAATTTGCACAATTTTGGACGGTGAATATTGGCTTGCAATATCAGATAATAATCTGTATAATATATATGGCTTGACAGTATCATCGCTGCAGGTCTAATCTGACTGCGTGCGCGGCTCTCCATGACTCAGCCCCGTACAGCATTAACAAGGAGGAATATCAATTTCCCTGAGACTCAGGGTGCGGCAGTGTGGAGACCTGTCGTAATGCGGGAGGCGATGCCCCCGCGAGGCGGTCAGGGCGGAGGCCCGGCAGCCGGAGTCGGCAGTATGGCAACTGTAGTTCTTAAAAACGTGAAAAAGATTTACCCGTTCATCAGCGGCGAGGGTAAGAAGAAAAAGAAAAAGAAGGACGAGTCCGAGGAGAAGAAGGCCAACCTTCAGATAACCGAGCAGGGCGTTGTCGCGGTGCAGGAGTTCAACCTTGAGATAGCCGATAAGGAATTCATCGTTCTGGTCGGCCCCTCCGGCTGCGGTAAGTCCACCACGCTGCGCATGGTCGCAGGTCTGGAAGAGATCACTGAGGGCGAGCTGTATATCGACGGCAAGCTCATGAACGACGTCGCCCCCAAGGATCGCGATATCGCAATGGTTTTCCAGAATTACGCCCTTTACCCGCACATGACCGTGTATGAAAATATGGCCTTCTCTCTGAAGCTGCGCAAGGAGAAGAAGGACGTTATAGATAAGAAGGTCCGTGAGGCCGCGGAGATCCTGGACATTACCCAGTATCTCGACCGTAAGCCCAAGGCTCTGTCCGGCGGCCAGCGTCAGCGTGTCGCCATCGGCCGCGCCATCGTGCGCGATCCGGCGGTCTTCCTCATGGACGAGCCGCTCTCCAACCTCGACGCAAAGCTGCGTAACCAGATGCGCGCCGAGATCATCAAGCTGCGCGAACGTATCGACACCACCTTCATTTACGTCACCCATGACCAGACCGAGGCCATGACGCTGGGCGACCGTATCGTCATCATGCGTGACGGCTACATCCAGCAGATCGGCACCCCGCAGGAGGTCTTCAACAACCCGCGCAACCTCTTCGTCGCAGGCTTCATCGGCACCCCTCAGATGAACTTCTTCGATGCAAAGCTTGTCCGCGAAGGCGAGAAGTTCTTCGTCGAGCTTGGCGGATACAGAGTTGAGCTTGATGCTGAGAAGGAAGCGCGCCTGCTCGCAAAGGACGTTCAGTCTCAGGAGGTCACTCTCGGTGTTCGTCCCGAGCATACGACCATTGGCGAGACCGGCATAGCCGCGAAGGTAGACGTGTCCGAGATGATGGGCTCCTCCGTGCATCTGCACGTTTCCGCCGAGGGCAAGGACGTTATCATCATCGTTCCGACCATCGACATGAAGGGTCACTACGCCATGGGCGACACCGTGCACTTCAGCTTCGACGGCAACGTCGCGCACGTTTTCAGCAAGGAAAACGAGAAGAACCTTGAGTGGTAATCGGCTTTAAGCGTTAACGGCAGAATAATTTCAGCGCTGTCAAAAAGTCCGGACAGGACTTTTTGACAGCGCTTTTGTCGTTATCTGATAAATTACAGGAAGAATTTCCTGTGCAGCGAGCGGCGCAGCGGCTTGCATACCGCGACGACCAGCAGCATCACGCCGAGCAGAACGCAGGCCGTCAGCGGGTAGATCGACCAGACGAACATGCCCTCGATGCCGAAAGTGATGTGCAGCAGGAACTCTATAAGTACGTTCAGCCCGCCGGTGAGGATGAGCGCGCCGCCGAAGATATACAGCGCACCGCCGGGGACGTAGCGCATGAGCGTGACGACCGCGGTGACGAGCAGCGCAATCGCCCCGGTGACGGGGAAGGCGAAGGACAAGAACCAGTGCCCGCCGACAGCGAAGTTGATGTACAGCAGGAACAGCGCTATCGCGGCGAAATCGACCGGAACGAAGATCGCGGGGTTCGGGTGCCGGAACCACAGCGGCAGCACAACGGTGATATACAGCAGGGCGACGCCGCCCGCGGCATAGCCCGACCACACGATGGAGCCGTTGATGCGCCAGTCGCACACGATGCACAGCACGGCGGGGAGCAGTGTCAGCGCCGTGAGAATGAACAGCACACCAGAGCGGTTCACGTCCTCCGGCAGCACGCGGTTGTCGGCCGGAAAGGGAGCTTCGCTCTCGCTGCGCGGCAGGTCGGGGTGAAACACCCGCGTGCCGCATAGAGGGCAGACCTTTTCGCTGTCCGCAAGCTCAACGCCACATTTTATACAATACATAAGAATCCTCCAAATTACCGCAGACGGTTATTAACGCATGTTGCTCTCCACCTTGATGTGGATACCCAGCGACTTCAGCACCTGATAAAACCGCATCTCAAGCTCCGCTTCGCGGATGTTGCGGATGCAGTTGATATACATCGTCCCGTTCCACGAGACCACGCCGCAGTTGTGCGGCGCCTTGGCCTGTACGCCGATTATGAAATCCAGCCGCGAGACATACTGCGCCATGACCTCCGGAAGCTGGACGTTGCCGAGGTTCGAGAGGCAGAGGCAGGATTTGCACTCGCCCACCCTGTCGAACACGGCTTTCATCACGATGTTCTTGACGAACAGCGGCACGACCTTCAGGAAAGGGGATTTCTCGCTGGCGACGTTCGCGGCGAATTTCGCGCGCATCGACTGGGGGTTATTTTCAAGCCCCATGCGGTGGTGCACGATGGAGCATATCTCGTCGAAGCTGTAATCACCCATGCAGGGGTCGATCTCCGGCGTGATGTACGAGACGAAGTTGCGCAGGGTCTTGCTGGGGAACATGCGGCGCAGGTTAACGGGGAGCAGGACTTTGACGGGCTTGCGCAGGCGGCGCTGTGGTACGCGCTCGGCCTGAAGCTCGTTTATGGCCTGCATCATCGCCGCGCAGAGCAGCTCCGTCACGGTCACGCCGTGCCGCTTCGCGGCGGCGCGCACATCGTCCGAGGGTGCGATCATGGTGATGAGGTTCTTAAAGCCGTCCGGTTCGGGCGTTCCGGTGAGGTGGTAGGCCGTGGCTTCCTTGCGGCTGGCCTTCACGTCTCCGGCGTAGCGGAGGAAGCTGTCCTCCAGTTCCTCCTCGTCCGGCTCCTCCAGCCTGCCGAGCACGCCATGTTCCGTGGGCACGGCGACGCCGTATTTCTGGCTGATATATTCGGCGAGCAGGGTCTTGAAGAATGTCATGCCGCCGTTGCCGTCTGTCACTGCGTGGAAGAATTCGACCGCGACGCGGTTGCGCTCGTTGTATACCAGCACACGCAGCGCGCATTCGCGCACCTTGCCGAAGGGCGCATGCGCCAGCGGGCAGCTGCGCTCGGCCTGAATCTCCGGCGCTTTGGGCAGCTGCTCAAGGTAGTACCAGAATACGCCGGGCTGCAGGCGCACGGCTATCGACGGGAAGCGGCGCACCGTCACGTCCAGCGCGGCGCGCAGCACCGGAATATCGACCGGCTCCGAAAGCTCTGCCGAGAGACGGAAGAAGTTGACCCAGTTGCGGCGCTTCGCTGCGGGGTATATTTTTGCTGCGTTGTCAAGACGCATCCAGCGAAGGCTGCGCGCCGGAGACAGAACGCGATCCATGAACTTGTTTATCGCCTCGAAGTCCGAGGGCATGTTCTCGCTCAGACAGTAGAGCACGTAGGCGTGCCAGCGCTCCGGCGCAACGATCATGCGGCTCTTGCAGCCGGCGGCGGTCAGCTTTTCGTAAAGCAGCCGCGTGTCGTCCAGCATTATCTCGTCACCGCCGACGAACAGCAGCGACGGAGGCAGACCGGTGAGGTCGCCGAAGAGCGGGGAACAGAGCGGATCCGCGGCGTCGTCGGTGTAGCACTGGGCGTAGAATTGCAGCAGCTCCTGCGTCATCGAGGGGTCGACGTCCTTGTTCGTCTCGTAGGAGTCGCCGGAGCCGGTGAGATCCGTCCACGGCGAGATGCCGATAAGCCCGCAGGGCAGCGCCTGCCCCAGCTGCTTGAGCTTCAGGCACAGCGCGAAGATGAGTCCGCCGCCCGCGCTCTCGCCGCAGAGCATGATCTGCTTTGTGGAATAGCCTTTCCGCAGGAGGTAGTTGTAGCTTTCAAGCGCATCGTCCAGCGCCGCGGGGTAGCGGTTTTCGGGCGCAAGCCGGTAAGCCGCGCAGAATACGCGCACTCCGGCCTCAGATGCGAGCGTCGCGCCGAAGCCCTTGGCGTATTCGAGACTGCCGCAGGTGTAGCCGCCGCCGTGCAGGTACAGAACAACGCCGTTGCGCCGCTCATCCTTGGGCATGATCCATGCGCCCTGAAAGCGACCGAAATCGTGCTCTTTGACCATGACCTCGTGCTTGTGGAGCGCGGTCATGAGCTCGCCGAGCTTGTCCTGCCCCTTGCGGGTGACTTCAAGAGAGCAGTTTGCGACGAAGGGTTTGAAAAAGTTAAGTTGTGAGCGTACCGTTTTTGCGTGCAGCTCCATAGATGTATCGATCCTTTGCAGATTGGAAACCGCCAGAAACGCGGCCTCCGGATATCTTTACATTATAGCACATTATGCGTGTTATCGCAATAGTTCAAACGGCGGTATGCAAGAAGCGATTCCGGAAACCGGAATCGCTTCTATTATATAATATACAATTCAGCCGCCGAGGTAGGCTTTCTGAACCTGCTCGCTGTGCATCAGCTCATCGCCGGTGCCGGAGAGGACGATTCTGCCGGTTTCGAGGACATAGGCGCGGTTTGCTACGCTCAGCGCGGCGTTCGCGTTCTGCTCGACGAGAAGAATGGTCGTGCCCGCGGCGTGCAGCTCGCGGATTATGTCGAATATCTGCTCGACGAGAATGGGCGCAAGACCCATCGACGGCTCATCCAGCATCAGCAGCTTCGGCTTCGACATGAGCGCGCGTCCCATGGCCAGCATCTGCTGCTCACCGCCGGAGAGAGTACCGGCGGTCTGCTTGCGGCGTTCCTCCAGACGGGGGAAGCGGCGGTAGACATCGGCTATGCCGTCGGCGATACCGGATTTCGGCTGCGTGTATGCGCCCATCTCCAGGTTCTCCTCAACGGTCATCTGCAAAAATACGTGCCGCCCTTCCGGAACCTGCGCAAGACCTCTGGAGAGGATCTTGTGCGGGGGCACGCCCTTGAGATCTGTGCCCTCAAATTCGATGCTGCCAGCGCGGGGATGCAGCAGACCGGAGACGGTGTTCAGAACGGTGGACTTACCGGCGCCGTTTGCGCCGATGAGCGTGACGACCTCGCCCTCGTTTACCTCGAAGGACACACCCTTGACGGCGTGGATGCTGCCGTAATAGACGTGCAGATCGTTTACTTTAAGCATTACTCCCATGTTCACGCCTCCTTCTTCCGGCCGAGGTAGGCTTCGATGACCTCGGGATTGTTCTGGATGTCCTCCGCGCTGCCCTTGGCGATGAGCTTGCCGAAGTTGAGCACCGCGATGCCTTCGCAGATGTTCATGACAAGGTTCATGTCGTGCTCGATGAGCAGAACCGCGATCTTGAAGGTGTCGCGGATGGCGAGAATGTTGTCGGTCAGCTCCGCGGTCTCGGAGGGGTTCATGCCAGCGGCAGGCTCGTCGAGCAGCAGCAGACTGGGGTTTGTCGCCAGCGCGCGGAGAATCTCAAGGCGGCGCTGCGCGCCGTAGGGCAGACTGCCAGCCTGCGCGTTTGCCATGTCCTCCATGTGGAAGATGCTTAGCAGCTCCATCGCGCGCTCGTGCGCGACGCGCTCCTCCCAACGGTATGGGGGCAGGTGCAGGATGCTGCTCGCAAGGCCGTATTTGATCTGCGGCCCCATCGCGACCGTGATATTCTCCTCAACGGTGAGGTTGGAGAACAGACGGATGTTCTGGAAGGTGCGCGCGATACCGGCGTGGTTTATCTGCGCGGTGCTCATGCCGTGGATGTCCTTGCCGTCGAGCAGGATGGTGCCGTGGGTGGGCTGGTACACGCTGGTGAGCAGGTTGAAAACGGTGGTTTTACCGGCACCGTTCGGCCCGATAAGGCCGGCAATCTCGGTGCGGCCGATGGTTATATTGAAGTTGTCGACCGCCTTCAGGCCGCCGAAGCTGATGCCGAGGTCGATGCATTCGAGCACGGGAGTCTTGCCGACGTCACGCTCGGTGAGCATGGCGACGCGCGGCGTGACGGTGACGAGTTTGGTCTTGTTAGTCATCTGTCTGCGCCTCCTTTTTGTTCTTTGCGGCAAGCTTTCTCACGAGGTTTGACGGGCGCAGCCGCTCAAAGAATTCGCGCATACGCGGGTCGTTGGTGGCCAGCATGACGAGGATGAGGACTATCGCGTAGAGCAGCATGCGGTAATCGGCAAACTCGCGCATAAGCTCCGGTAGAAGCTGGAGCACTATCGCCGCGATGATGGAGCCGGGGACGCTGCCCATGCCGCCGAGGACGACGATGACAAGAATTTCGATGGACATGTTATAGTCGAAGGACGCGGCCTTGACGTTTGCGAAGAAGTGGCCGTAGAGGGTTCCGGCGGCTCCGGCGAAGAAGGCCGAGAGCATGAACACTGCGAGCTTGAAGTAGGTGACGTTGATGCCGATGGACTCCGCCGCGATGCGGTTGTCGCGGATGGCCATGATGGCGCGGCCGTGCTTCGAGTGCTTGAGGTTCATCATGACCAGCACCGTCAGCAGCACCAGCACTGCCGCATAGGGGAGCAGCGTTTTGGCGTTGGAGTAGATCGCGCCGGTGTTGAGGCCGAGCGCGCCGCCAGTGATGTCAAGGTTCGTGATGATATTCTTGATGATCTCGCCGCAGGCCAGAGTAACGATCGCGAGATAATCGCCCTTGAGGCGCAGCGCGGGAAGGCCGACGATGAAGCCGAACACCATTGCGACGAGACCGCCGACAATCATCGACAGCGGCAGGCGAACGAAGAGCGGCAGCGACGTGGCAGACAGCGCGATAGCGACCAGACAGCCGGAGAACAGGCCGACCGACAGGAAGCCGCCGTGGCCGAGGGACAGCTCGCCCAGCAGGCCGACGACAAGGTTCAGCGACACCGCGAGGACAATGTACACCGAGATCGGGATGAGCATATTGGCTATCTGGCG
>ERZ773139.2149-NODE-2149-length-20592-cov-12.926815_pt1 | contig 20592 bp, 19 predicted proteins | sample MGYA00580854_ERZ773139 | MGnify/ENA primary metagenome ERZ773139 (study PRJEB29015, sample SAMEA2737809) | human gut metagenome | biome: human gut; feature: human-associated habitat; material: faeces | place: China | collected 2012 ...
AGCGGTCAAACTTTTCATCGTCGCCGTTATAGTAAAACTCAACCCGTTCAATGTTATAATCGTTTTTCTCCATAGAGTCCTTTCCGCCGTAAGGCTGTTTGGTATTTTTACATTCCGCCCATAACGGGACCGGAATTTTTCTTTTTATGCCGATATTTTCGCCGTAAAAAGTGCAAACCCTAAATCAGCGAGGCTTAAATTCAAGCAACCCCTAAACCGTAGTTTTATAATCAGCTTAAAAATATTGCACAAAGCCCCTTGCGGTCGGCGTTGCCGTCCGCCGTGAGCCGCCGAGGGAAAGCAACGCAGCCCCTCGGCTTTCTCCTGCTTATTTTCGTACCGCCGCGTTTTTTTGCGGAATAAGGCGTAATTCCTCAAAAACAACGGCTGATTTATGCAGAACTTTAGTTTCACAGCAGAAAAGAAAAAAGGGGCGCACACGCCGTTTACAGCGCCGTATTTCGCCTTTGCGCAGCTCGGTCGGGTGTTTACTCGATTTTTCGTTTGCTCGGCGTACAGGGCGTTTTCTGCGAATGTTTCGGCAGAGAAAAGATTTACTCCTTATTTCTTTATTCTGTTGTAATCTATACTCAGTGGGTTTAGTTCTATGGGTATAGTTCTGCGATACCGTTTCTTACACCACCCTGTACGAAAAAATTACACTACCGAAATAACTTGACCGTGTAAGCGTTGCTTGTGTTCGATCCGTCCTGTCTGCGGCGCTTTTTCTTTTTCACAAGCCCCGCTTTTTCAAGACTTATAATCGCTGCGTCCACTGTCTTTTTATCAATACAGCACTCCTCGGCAATCAGCCGCCGTGACGGAAAGCAGACACCGTTTTTATCGCAGTGCTTTACAAGGCAGCAGTAAACAATAAATTCCCGCGGTTTAAGACCTTGCTTAAATATACTGTTTGACAGCATAAAAAAATTGCCGTTTTTATTTTGCGGCACAATCATTCGGCATCAGTTCCCTTTATATAAAAAATAAGAGAGATAAGTCTCGGTACGCATCAGACACATTCAACGGGTGCTATCTATGCTCCGAAATTTATCCCTCTACTTATTAGGACAGTTAAACGCAGTTTGTAAACCAAAATTTAAAAAATTGCAAAAAAATACGGAAACCTATGTTTCCATAAGTTCCCGTATCCGGCTAAGGAGTTTTTTCAGTTGCTTTGATATTGCCGTCTTACTTACTCCGAGCTTATCCGCTATTTGTTGCATAGTGCGTTCTTCAAAAAAGTAGCACCAAATCAAAAAGCGTTCATTGGGTTCAAGATTGGCAATAGTTTTTTGCAGTTTTTCAAAGCAGAGGTTTTTAAATGCCGATTCAAAAGTCGGGTCGCTGAAAGCCGTAATCTGAGCAGTTGAGAGCACTGTTTCGGAATCACTCTTACTAATGTGCCTGCGGTCGCTCCGACCTTCCGCCGCCTGCCTTTTTCTATCAGCCTCTAAAAATTCCGCAACCTCTTTTGAAACTGAAACCGCACCTTCGCCGTACTTAACAATGGTATTCCCCAAATGAATTCCTTTCCGCCGTGGGAAAGGTCACAGGGCTGCCGAAACAGCACCATTAAACTGTTGACTTCAAGGTTTATCCTATCTACAGCTGATTGCCTTAGGAGCTTCGGTGAAATCTGAGGTCACACAGTTGTGACCTCATCGGCACATAAATTTTATTTATCACACGGCTGCTGCCGTTGTGATCGGAAAGGATATTTTAATTATATCAATGTGGCAAATTGTTTTCAACTAAAATAAAAAATAACTTGCAAAACCGTTCTTTCCAAGGTAACATACCACAACCCTTTTGGGACGACGATTTTTGTTTTCATACTTTTCGGGTAAAATATTAGAAAAATACTTGGAGGTAAACCAAAATGAAAGGACGATTTATTACGGCAAAAGCGATTGCCGAATTCAAGGAACATCTAATTTTAGAGGAAAGGAGCGAAATAACGGTTGAAAAGTATATCCGTGATGTTAAGGCATTTTCAGCGTATACGCAAAATGCTGCTATCACAAAGGAAACCGTAATTGCATACAAAAAACACTTGCAGGAAAATTATGCTGTGCGGAGCGTTAATTCTATGCTGGCCAGCATCAAGAGTTTATTCGCGTTTTTAAATTGGCACGATTTAAAGGTGAAAGCACTGAAACTTCAACAGCAAGTATTCTGCCCCGAAGAAAAAGAACTGACAAAAGCAGAATACGCACGGCTTTGCAGAACTGCCGAACGCAAACACAATGAAAGACTTAATCTTATTTTGCAGACTATATGCGGCACGGGCATTAGAGTCAGCGAACTGCAATATATAACGGTTGAGGCGGTAAAGAACGGCGAGGCAGTAGTGAACTGCAAAGCAAAAACACGGTCGGTATTTATCGTAAAGGAATTAAAACAAAAATTGCTCCGCTACGCAGCAGAGCAAGGAATAAAAAACGGTATGATTTTTGTGACAAGGACGGGCAAGCCGATAAGCCGCACAAACATCTGGCGGGAAATGAAAGCATTGTGTGAAGAAGCAAATGTCAGCCCGCAAAAAGTGTTTCCGCATAACCTGCGCCATTTGTTCGCAAGAGTTTTTTAAGGAATTGAAAAGGATATTGCCAAGCTTGCAGACATTCTCGGTCATTCAAGCATAAATACCACAAGAATTTATATCATATCCACCGGCACGGAACACCAAAAGCAGTTGGAAAATATGCGGCTCATAATATAAAAAAGCCACCTGAATCGGCGGCGGAAACATAATTCTTATTATGTTGTATTGAATTACTCTGACAGATACAGCAAACACAATTTTACATATTGCATTATAGCATAATGCGGACGGTTTGTAAAGCGTTTTGGCTGAGAAAAGTACGGAAAACTCAAAATTGTCGAAAACCGAACATGACAATAAAGCCTTTTCTCCTTATCTTTTTCGACAATTCTGAGAAGGCTTGCTTTGTTATACTCTTTTTTAATCTGCCCTGTTTGCGGCAGATTTTTTATTGCTCTAAATATAACATAATGTGGATTATGTTGCAAAACAGGAGGAATATATGGAAGTCTTAAAATGTAAAATGTGTGCCGGAAACTTAGAGGTACAAAAAGGCGAATTGATTACCACTTGTCCATATTGCGGAACACAGCAAACGCTTCCTAATCTCGAAAGTGAAAAATTTGTTGACATTTATAATAAGATGAACACTTTCAGGCAAAATCAAGATTATGATAAGGCTATTAACATGTGAGAACAGGTACTGAATAACGAAACAGAAAATTCTGAAAGCTATTGGCAAATGCTGTTGTGTCGTTATGGAATCGAATATGTAGAAGATCCAGAAACACATAAACAAATACCAACAATTAATCGTATGCAATATTCTTCTATTTTAAAAGATAAAGATTATTTGAACACTCTAAAATATGCCAATGAAAAGCAAAAGATAGTTTATGAAACACAAGCAAAAGCAATTGAAAAGATACAGAAAAATGCTCTTAAAATAATTAAGGAAGAAAAACCGTTTGATGTGGTTCTTCTTCAAATTATGTGTAAAGTCCAAAGTATGGTATAAAAAAGCAAAGTGATAAATGGCGTGAAAGGCGAAAATCGGCTTGCACGCCATATTTGCATAATAGCAGAAAGAGCAAGGCATGTCAAGGGCGGCTGCCGTGGCAGCCGTTCATTTTACCCTTTACATGGCTGTGAATTTCTGCTACTCCGGCAGTCTGTCGGCAAAGAATATTTCAAGCTGAGAATGAATCTCACCCCAATCCCTGCGTCTGCCGGTCCATTTTCTTGTAATGTCTACTTGAGCCAAGTAGAGCATTTTGAGCAAGCTGTCATCATTCGGGAATACAGACCTGTTTTTTGAGACCTTCCTCAGCTGCCTGTTAAAATTCTCAATGGAATTGGTAGTGTAAATCAGCGTTCTTACAGATTGCGGATACTTAAAATAGGTTGAGAGTTCAGACCAATGAGCCTTCCAGGAAACCGAAATTTTATGATATTTCGAGTCCCATTTGGCTGCAAACTGCTCTAATTCGTAAAGCGCCGTTTCCTCGTCTACAGCGGCGTAAACCTTCTTTAAATCCGCCATTAGGGCTTTAATGTCCTTGTATGAAACATACTTTGTGCTGTTACGGATTTGATGGATAATACATTGCTGTACTTCGGTTTTGGGGTACACGGCGGATATTGCCTCGGGGAAGCCCGTAAGTCCGTCGACACAGGCAATTAAAATATCCTCAACACCTCTGTTTTTCAGCCCGTTAAGTATTGAAAGCCAATACCTTGCGCTTTCATTCTCCCCGACATACATACCGAGAACATCTTTCTTCCCGTCCATATTTATGCCGATTGCTATGTATACGGCTTTCTTTACAATTCTGCCCTCACAGCGTACATTGTAATGAATTGCGTCCATAAAAATTACCGCATAGATGCTCTCAAGCGGTCTTTGCTGCCATTCCTTCACTACCGGAAGTATTTTATCCGTTATTCGGCTTACAAGACTGTCCGATACCTCTATTCCGTAAATATCCTCAATATGTGCCGAAATATCGTTGGTCGTCATACCTTTAGCGTACATTGAAATGATCTTTTCTTCAATATCCCAGCTTAGCGATGTTTCGTTTTTCCTGATGATCTGCGGTTCAAATTCTGATTCCCTGTCTCGCGGAACGGCTATTTCAACTTCGCCCGCGCTTGTTTTAACGGTCTTTATGCTATGACCGTTTCGGCTGTTGTCGGTGTCTTTATTTCGGTAATCGTACTTGGTGTAACCGAGCTTATCGTCAAGCTCGGCTTTAAGTCCGTTTTCGAGTACCTCTCCTACCATTTCTTTAAATACGGATTTTAAGTCACGGACATCTTCCACTTCCATTAGTGCGAGCAACTCCCGCATTTTCTCTCTCCGTTCCTGTTTTGCTGCCCGTACCTCCGGGCTGTCTTTGTACCTTGGCATAATTATAACCTCCGATTTGTTATTTCTATTTTATACCGTTTCGGAGGTTTACACAATATCTTAAGAAGTCTCTTAGAAGCTGCAAATAAAATACAGGAATTAAAAACAAAATTTAATTTTTTAGGAACTAACTTTGGTGATTTAGTTCCTGTTTTGTTGACAGATAATGGCAGTGAGTTCAGTTTTGTTCATAAATTTGAAAATGATGTTAACGGAAATTCCGAAACAAAGCTTTTCTTTTGTGAGCCGAGTTCTCCGCAGGAAAAGCCACACATAGAGAAAAACCATACTCTTTTTAGAGATATTGTTCCATCGGGTTCTTCTTTTGATGAGCTTACTCAAGATACCGTTAACCTTATCTTTTCGCATATTAACTCCGTAAAAAGAAAACAATTCAACGGCAAAAGCTCATTTGAAATGTTTTCTTTCTATTATTCGACTGAGTTAGCATCAGTTTTGGGTATATCTCAAATTGATCCGAAAGATGTAATTCAATCGCCAAAATTACTTAAAAATATTTATTAAGGTAAATGCAACCATACTTGCATTTAGTCTGAGAAATTTCCCTCTCAGGCTTGCTTTGCAATGCCTATTTTTACTTTTTAACGCTAATTTTGCCTTGTTTTAGTTACTGTTTTAACCATTTCTCAAACTAAATGCTACCGATTTCTCAAGTTAAATGCTACCTTTTGCTACTGTTGCATTTACTTTGAGAATTTACCAAAATATTTTTTCACCAACATTTTTGCCTTTATTCTTTGTCTTATGTGGTCAGCTTTTGCATCCATTATCTATGGTTTTAGGCAGTGTATCAAATTGAGACACTGCCTAATCTGTAACAAGCCTTTTTATGAAATCCTTTATGTTTTTCATTTCTTATCTGCAATTATTAGTTGGTGCATTGTATTCTGCACAAAAAAGTCTGCAAAGGCTTTTACGATGCAGATATCTCTTCCCTATCTAAATAAGAACCAGGCATTTTTAATTGTTAAATCAGATGTTTTATAATTATGAGGATGCTCATAGCCTAAATATTCCAAATCTCGAATAATATATTCGATTTCGTTCCTTAACTTACAAATAAAAATATAATAAAATACAAATGGGTGATTCTATGCTTTTAAAAAGCCGCATGCCTACAGAGGAAAAAATATATATTTCTTTCGGCAATGAAATAAAATCTCAACGTCACAAAGCTTGTATGACACAAGAGTATTTAGCCGAACTTATAGGTGTCGATCAAAGGTATATGTCAATGATAGAGAATGGCAAATCAAAAATCAATATTGGTATATGTATAAAAATATCCTATGCATTAAATGTACCTATACAGGTTCTTTTTAAAGAAATCATCACTTGTGATAACTCAAATGACACAGAGGAAGCTGTGCATTATTTAAATACATTATCCGACGAAAAAATGGAATTTGCGTTGAGTTTTCTAAAAAATCTTTCAAACCTATAATCGGAATAGGTTATTCAAAAAGTAATCGCAGCATTCTTTCAGGATTATCCAAAAAGTTCTTTGTCATAGTATATTGCTGTGTGTTTTTATATTCAACCGACTCTATTCCGTCATCTGAGAATTGATAGATTGTGCTTTCAGGATATGCAAGAAGAATTGGAGAATGTGTTGCTATTATAAATTGAGAGTTATTATCCACCAATTCTTTCATAATGCACAACATCTGAAACAATTTCTGAACAGATAGTGCCGCTTCTGGTTCATCCAAGATGTATAATCCTTGTCCGAACAGTCTATTCGACAATAATTTTAAAAAACTTTCCCCATGTGAGCATTCGTGCAATGAACCCCCATAAACATTTTGCAAATCTGATGATGCTATTCCATTATCGATCTGTTGAATATAACTCGCAACATTATAAAAACTTTCAGCCCTTAAAAAGAATCCATCTTTAGGATATCCGCGTTTAGCAATGGTAAGATAGTTGCTTAACTGGGAATGCGTGTCTTGAGTAGAAAATACCATATTACGACTTCCACCTTCGGGATTAAACCCCATACTTACAGCTAATGCCTCAATTAATGTGGATTTACCAGAGCCATTTTCGCCGACAAAAAAGGTGACCGGAGTATCGATTTTGAGATTGTCAGTGTTTAAAATAGATGGAATATTAAAAGGGTACTCAAAAGAATTAGGCTTATTAATCATTATCTCTTTTATATATAAATTTGAATACATACTTATTCCTCCTTCTAAATCAATTATACATATTTTTTTTGAATATTCAATGTTTGTGAGGCGATATTTGTGAAAATTAACACTGATTTTATAAAATTGTGCAAAGCTCTTATCACTGAAAACGAGGTGATGATTAATAAGGATATAGATTGGAAAAGTATGTGCAAAATGGCATTAGAAGAAAAATTGCTTCCACTTTTCTTAAATATGTATCAAAAAAATATTCCTGATAAGATATTGTTTAATTTTGTCATAGATGAAAATAAAACCTATATAAAAAATAAACATATTGTTGATGTCATAGAATATTTGACCGAAAAAATAGGATATCAAATGTTGGTTGGAAAAGGATGTTCATTTTCACAATATTTATATAGCGATCCTCTTATTAGAGTGTGTAAGGATGTTGACTTTTTCGTTAAAAACGAACACCAATTTCTGATATGTAAGGCTATGGAATCACTTGGATACAGAGAAGCACATTATGCTGGAAAGAAAAAAATTAATACGCAAGAGTTGCATGATTTTTATGCAAGTCCTTTTGAAAAAGCTTTTATTAAAGAAGGTTCCCCTTATATAGAAATTAAATCTTCTGCTCTATTATTTGAAAAAAGTATTTGCAAGAATGGAATTGAAAATTATGTTACATTTGAAAATTACCCCAATATTAAAACCTTTAATATATTTTACACTTTTCTTCTCTTAAACGCTAATATTTATATAAATTATTTTTCAAGTTGGGGTATTTCGGCTGAGTGTAAATTTAGAGATTTAGTTGACTTGTGTAAATTTTATTTTAAGTACGGTTCGTCTTTGAAAGAATCGGATTACTATGAAATCGAAAATATTACTTTCCCCGATTTGAGTTATAATATGAAAGATATCATTTCCGCCAACTGTAATCTAATTTCTTATGTTTTCGATGGATCTTTTGTCGGTAAGTACATCCCCGATTTTTTTCAAGGCGACACTGTTTGGCCTGAAAATATAGACGCAAATCAAATTATTTTCAACGAACGAGATGATCGTTGGGAAAATTATTCTGAAGCAAAAAATAAAAACTCTGACTCGTTTGTCAAATATAAAACGGTCTTTTTACCGGTACGGATGGAGAAATATAAATGAACAAAATTAAAAGGTTGATAGAAAAAATCTCTTTTATAATTACACAAGTCTTCAAAGCCAGTCCTAAGATAGGGCTAATATGTACCTTGACAATTTTAATAGATGGTGGTTTACCAATTTTACAAGCTTATATTCTAAAACGAATATTATTTTTTATCGAAAATTATTCTAACAATTTTTCTGAAACTATTTTTTCAATCATTAGTCTTTTACTAATAGAGTTTTTAGCAATATCAACTCAAAAAGTAATAAACAATTATCGTTCAATTTTAGGAAGAATTGCTTCAATGAAAATCACCTATCGCATGCAAGATATGATTCTGAACAAACTTAAAAAAATTCCTTTTTGCAGTTTTGACAATCCGGAATTTCATAATTTATATTCTAACGCCCAAGGACAAACAAATGCATCTCTAGCAAATTTTATTGTAAATACATTTGGAATCATTTCTTTTGTAGTTACTCTTGTTTCATTTTCTATTATTGTAATTAATTACAATGTTATTTGTTTTTTTTTAATAATTCTAACATCCTTGCCAACACTATTTTTTAAATTTGGATTTCAAGGGAAATTATTTGAACTTGTTTTCAAAGATACCAAAATTCAACGTGAACAAAATTACTGCTATTCGTTAATGACATCTCCCGGCTCATTAAGAGAAGTAAAAATATTTAATTTGTATTCATTTTTTCAGCAAAAGAGAGATTCTTTGTTTAAAGAACATTACGAGCACACTATTACTCTCACAAAAAAAGAATTATCCGGAAACCTTTTTGTAAATTTATTTGCAAAACTAGGCACATATATAAGTGTCATCATTTTGATATATTACTGCTTGTTAGATAGCATTCCGATTTCGGATTTTACAATGATATTAACCGCAATTACGTCTATTGAGTCAACATTATATGTTATTCTTGAAGTGTTGGCTTCCAATCATAATAGTCTTCTTTTTTTGGATTATTTCTTTAATTTCATAAATTATCCGGAAAAAAATTTCAAAAAAGAATATTTAAATATCAAAAAATTTGAAACTCTTGAATTAAAGCAAGTTTCATTTAGATATCCTAATACAGAAAAATATTTATTTACAGACTTTTCACTAAAAATCACCTCTGGAGACATGATAGCCATTGTTGGAGAAAACGGATCCGGAAAATCAACCCTATTTAAACTATTCCTTCGACTGTACACTCCAACACAAGGGGAGGTTTTGATAAATGGTATTGATATAAAAAATTATTCTGAAGAATCACTATATAAATTGTTTTCTCCTGTTTTTCAAGATTTTACAAAATTTGCTGCAACCATCAAAGAAAACATCTTTTTTGGCAATACAGAGGTTGAAGATGTTGAAAAAATGTTAAGGGCTTTAAAAATAACGAATTTATATGATTTCACGATGAATCTCTCTGAACAATATAACTCTCCCTTAACAAAACTTTTTTTTGACAATGGCGAAGAACTTTCTATAGGACAATGGCAAAAAATCAGTATAGCAAGAAGTATTTATTCAAATGCAAACATACTCGTTTTAGATGAACCGTCTGCAGCATTGGATCCCGAAACAGAAAATCGAATCATTGAATATTTACTATCTCAAAAAGGCAAAAGAACGATATTAATTATCACACACAGACTTTCGTATTTAAAAAATGTGGATCGTGTAATATTCTTCACAAAAAACGACGGCATAAAAATTGGAAACCATAATGTTCTATATAAAAACAGTTGTGAATATAGACACTATTATGACAATCAGGCCGACAAATATAAATAATAGGAGCAAACAATATGTATGAATTTTCCCAAGATACCATCATAACTTCTAACGAAAGTCAAGTCATTTTGATGAGCACTAAAACAAAAAATTTTATTGTACTTGACAATTTAATGCATCGGAAATTGAAAAAAAATCTTGATGAAATCGTAGAGTTATTTTCGCTAAATTGCAGCACTAATCATGAGGAAATATTAAATTTTTTGTGGGAAAACCAGTATATTAAGCAAAAGAATTCAAATAAAAATGTAATACCATTAAAATACCCATACACTATTATCATTGATAGTTCTAATATTCATGGTCTTTTGGGAAATGTTGAAGTACTCTCAAAAGGATACGATAAACTTATTAATGAAATAATTATAAGAAACCCAAACAAAGAATATTTTCTTTATGCGAAAGACATTGTTGGTCATTCTAAATATTTTTCTATCTTGTTTGATGATTATTCGGCTTTCACTAAAAGCAAGAAAGCAACACGTTCAATAAATTCATATGTGGACAGAATATATATCTGTCTAAATGAAAGCAATTGGGAAGTGTTTTTAAAAGAACTTACTTATTTTTCTGCTTGCCCCACCTTAACTATTATTATTGATTTTTTTAGTTTAACAGAGTTTTCTATAAAATACATAACAAATATATTAAATGCACAAAACATATCATATTCATTTGATATATATTTTTCCGGCAAAACAAAAATCAGTCCATGCGAACAAATTCCTGTTGAAAAAAAGCTTTTATCACTATATGAACATGACACCTTTCAACTGTTTTGCGGTTTTCCATTGACGATGCCAAGTCGTTTTTGTCCTCAAAAACAAATAGTTGAAATTGATAATTTTATACTGATAAATTCTGAAAATAAGGAAAATTGTATGACTTGCCAAAATTACTGCCACTGTAAAAAATGTATATATAAAAACATATGTTATTTTCGTGGTACTAAAGCTTTAAAAACCTGTAAGTTTAAAAAAATATTATCAAAAATTTTAGAGGATTAAAAAATGTATCATTTGTATTTCAAATTTTTAAATAGAACTTTTTTAGTAGAAACAAACTCGCTTAACATATTAAATATCTTAAAACTAGAATTATGGCCAAGTGAATCAATTAACTATGTAAAAAAATGTAAAATAATTTATGTTGGCGCTAATTTCTCTTTCGAAAATTTTTACGACAATTTTGTTGAAACGTCAGGAAATCAATATGTATTGGGATTTGACAAAAAAGAAAATTGCAAATGTTTGTTTGTAAATCAATGTAGCACTATACAACCAATTAGGAATTTTATTGCTTCAATTGTTTGCGATTATAACAAAGAAAATTTAAATTTTTTAGTGTTACATGCGTCATGCACAAGTAAAAATAATAAAGGGGTTTTGCTTCTTGGAAAAAAGCATTCTGGCAAAACAACACTATCATTAGAAATGGTTTCTAATTACGAATATAATCTCATAGCGGATGACTTGTCATTCATAACTATGCGTGGACAAAAAGTCTTTTGCCATTCATTATTCAAGGGAATACACCTAAACGATGAAACGTTCGATTATTATCAAGGTTATTATAGCAATATTTATAACGCAGATTCTAACAAAACAAGGTATTACACAAAAAATATAAAGAAAAAATGTCAAATAACAAATATCGTTTTATCACAGGTTATTGGAGATACAACTGAGCCATTTCTAAAAAACACAGAAACAGCTCATAATAAAAACATCTTTATTGAAAACTATGTAAATTTCATTGAAGATAATCAATCAACCATTGAGAAAAAAGTTCAAAAACTATTTCAAAAAAATGTCAAAATTTCAACTTGCAATTTCGGTATAGATATAAAAAAAAGTGGCGCTTTTTTAAATAATATTATTCAACAATAAATCCTGATGATGATTATCGGAGGTAAATATATGAAAAAATCACTAAAAAAACTCGGCAACAAAAACATTAAAAACTATGCTGTGACACTTGCTTGTGCATGCAATTGCAGATGTTACGAACGCAGTCAATACAATTATTATAACGCTCAGGTTCAATCCGGATACAATTAATTATTACCATAGTCAAAAGTTTAACTAAATAACTAACTTAAAATCATCATCAGGATTTATTACTTAATAAAGAGGTGTTTATTATCAATTCTTTAATAAAAGAAATTGAAACAAATAACGGCAGTTACATCTATGATAGTGCTTCAAATACATTATGCCATAAAGATGAATATCATGAAACTCATTCTATATCTTCTTTTATTATTAAATATTATTATTCAAAAGATGAGTTGCTTTGGAAAACCCGAAATGCACAAAGCATGTTGACTATCAGTCTCACAGAAAAATGCAATTTAAGATGTGAATATTGCGGTTATCACAAAAAATACGATGATCCAAATTATAAATACTCTGATATTAATCTCGAACAAGTGCTTCTTTCTGTAGAAAATTTTCTTGATTCAACACAAGCCATAGAAAACCCCTCAATCTCTTTCTATGGAGGAGAGCCACTTTTAAGATTTGATATTATTCAAAATGTAGTAGAATTTTGTGAAAACACATATCCTCTAAAAAAAATAAGCTTTTCTATAACCACAAATGGGATACTTTTATCTCAAATGAATATTTTAAATTTTCTAATTTCACATAATTTTTTTACAACTATCAGTTTAGATGGACCTAAAAAAATACACGATAGGTATCGAGTAGATGCGTTAGGAAATCCCACATTTGATATTATCGAAAAAAACCTTAGTACAATATTAGCCATTAACCCACATTATTATGCTAATAATATTTCCTTTAATACCGTAATGGCTCCACCAACTGATTTAGCAACAATATCAAATTTTTTTGAAGAAAAAAACCTTGAAAAGGTTTTTTATATCAATTTTTTAGAAACAGAGTATTTCAAAACAAAATACAACATTCCTAATATATCTGTTACAAATCCAACTTTGTTGAATAACTTAATGAAATCATCTTACTTGGGCACCTTAAAAAAATATTTGAATTTAGTGCCTAATACTAATTTAGATGTAAATGTTTTTCCTGGTGGCATGTGTTTGCCTGGAGTTCGAAGAAATTTCATACATTCTGACGGTAGAATTATTCTGTGTGAAAAAGTTAGCGAACAAGATGAGATTTACAATTTCGGAACAGTAAATAAAAATGTTGATATTGACAAAATTTGGAATCTTATTGAATCGGTTGAGAAAATCGCTTTTCATCGCTGCACTCAATGCTGGGCAGTGCGGTTTTGTAGTCGTTGTTTTTTAGATTTTTTTGATAATAACCCAAGTAAATGTAATAATGTTAAAAATGTCGTTATGCGAGATATTAAATATTATATAGAAAATATTATGTTTAATCCTGAAGAAAAACTTCGTTTGGAAAATATTACATCCTATTAGGTGCTAAGTTTGAAACAAAATGAGTATTCACACGATCAAAAAAAGAGTATAACAAACAAGCCGTCAATAAGGCGGCCAAAAGAAAGTTTAGAAAGCGGTTAAGATCAAGAAGATAAAGCGGCAACCTCATCCTTGAAAATATAACCTCTTTTACGAAGCAGCGCAAGACCTTCGGCTTTAGAGATTAGGACAGAATGTTCTGTAATCTTATCCTTAAGATAACCGTTCGGAGAATAAGGCTCAAGCTTGGAGAGTATGTTCCGGATAGTGGTCAGGAGCATACGGCAAATAGCAATAACAGCTTTTCTGTGCCCGCGGCGAGCCTTAAGCCTGCGGTATCGTTCTTTAAATTCGGGGTTTTTGTCTGAACGGATCAGGGCATTGGAAACCTGAACAAGCAAAGGCTTGAGATAAGTGCCGGCTCTTGAGATACGGGTGGATTTAACCTTAGAATTGCTTTTGTCATTACGGGGACAACATCCTGCCCAGGAAACAAGATGTTTTGAAGTTGGGAAAACGGACATATCCGCACCAATTTCGGAAATGACAGAAATTGCGGTAATGGGGTCGGAATTCAAGCCCGGAATAGTTCGCAGCAATTCAAGAGCATAAGCATACGGTTCGGCTAAGCGTTGAATTTCAAACTCAATATTTTGTTTATGAGCGCGAATTTCGTCAATGTGGCGCAGACTCTCTTTGAGTTTTGCAGCCTGTTCGCGGGAGATAGCGCCGTCAACAGCAGCCTGAATTTCTTCAATAGGGGTTTGCAATGCTTGTCAACAAAGGGTGTCACATCAAAGCTTTGACCTGGATGCTCTAAAATGTAACTGATGATGGAACGAGAGGATTTGCCGAACACGTCGGAAAACACATCGTCAAGTTTTAGGTTTGAAACCGTAAGACAGTTTAGAGCACGGTTTTTTTCGCCGGTAAGGATATTTGTCAGCTTTGTTCGGTAGCGTACTAAGTTCCTAAGCTGACGGATATCCGCCGGCGGAATAAAACTCGGCTTTATCATATCGCACATAAACAGGTCACAAATCCATTTAGCGTCTTTGCGGTCGGTTTTGTTTCCTTTTTGCGGTTTGGTGTATTGTGGATGAGCGAGAGTCACAAAACAAGATTTTTCAAGGATGTTGAACACGGGAATCCAATACTTTCCGGTTGATTCCATACAAACCTCGGTACAAGAATATTTTGCAAGCCAATCAGCCAATTCCGTCAATCCTTTAGAGAATGAGGAAAAGCGAGCCTGTTTGTATTCTGTACGACCGTTTGTATCGGTAATACCAATGCAAGCATAGATCCAAGTCTTGTGGACATCAAGTCCGCAACAGTTTTTACGAAAAATTTTAAATGCCATAAAACCTCCAGGATAAAGTATTTTGAAGATTCGGCATTGACTGGTTGTTCGGCAAAATCAAGTCGATTTGAAAGAGATAAGTTTACGGGCTGTTTCTTGCGCCATTCGTTGATGCCTTAACGAACAACCGAACCATATAATTATGCGGGGTTGGTCGCTATACAGCCCCTCCACTCACCTCCACGGGTTCTGTAGTTTACCGAATCTGCGAGGTTATTATATCAAAAGAATATTTTTAGCGAAAGTTTGCTGACCCGGGTTTCATAACCCCGTCGGTGCCTTTCGCGGAAAGGCAGAATATAATTATGTTAATAAGTGTTATAGATAGTGGTTTCAATACTAAATACTATAAATGCAAAAACAAATTTATAATATCTGGTGAATCAAAAAGTGATGATCTGCATGGAACGGCATGTGTAAAAACAATTGATGCAAATATAGAAAATGGAACAATCATATCAATAGACGCCTATAATAATTTTAAAAAGATTGATGATATTTCTATTAGCAATGCAATTTATAAGGCAATTTCTTTAAATTCAAAAATAATATCCATTAGTTTAGGATGCTATTCATTTAGCTATTCATTAGTTAAAGCAATCTCAGTTTGCGAGGAACATGGCATCATAATTTTAGCTGCAAATGATCATTTAAACAGAATTGTCTATCCAGCGTGTTTAAAAAATGTTTTTACTGTTGATTCATACAAAGGGAAAGAAATTGTTTTTGACAATGGTTTTTATGTACCAAATTTAACAACATATATAGTGAAAAACAAACGAAAAACCATTTCTTTTAGCGGCTCCAGTATTGCATGTGCGTATATGGCAGCAAATATCAATAATATCTTAACAAAATTCAATCCTAGCAATCAAGTTGAATTTATCAAAGAACATTATTATAGCGGAGGTAAATTAAATGTCTAGTGAAACAATATATGTATGTCGATACAACGAAAAAATGCCCGTTGAATATGACTTGCTTTTATCTAATTACAAGCTAATATCCTCAAAGGAACTATTAAACGCAGATATAAAAGAACGCAAAATATTTTTATTAAACAATAGTAATCACATTGCCTCAAATTCTGATAAATTATGTCTTAATAAATATTTATTTGGAAGATTTGATAATTACGATGAGAAAGATAACGAAAAAGTGAAATTTCATAAATATTTTAATGAAAGCATCGCTCATTCAACAATTCCCAGTATAGCAATTATCGGAGTTGGAAGTAATATGCAAAAATTTCAGATACAATGTCAGTTAACAAAATATTTAAAAAATGATACATATAATGTTTTCAATATAACATATAATCCCGAAGGTATACTTTACGGATTTGACTATTATCATTTTCCAGAAACAATAAATTTCCCTGATATAGTATATTCACTCAACAATACAATTCAAGAGCACTCACAAGATGACATACATATATTTAATATTGGTGGAGGACTTAAATACATAAATAAGCATAATAAAAATTGCTATGGTGCATTAGTATCTGCATATTTGCAATCAACAGACATTGATATTATTATATTTGTTGTAAATACTTCAACTCCTATAACTTATATAAATGAAGCTCTCCATTTTTTTAGCTTCTACGGAATAACAAATGTAATTATAACTATATCTGATTATACATTTGATGAAGGATCGTATGATTCACCTTATGCTCTTGGGCACTATCTTGTTGATGTCTCCAAAAAAAATACTTTTCAAAATGAATTAAAGCAAATATTTAACAACGTTTTTTCTATTGACGAAATTATATCAGGAAAAGTATATGAATACATTTTAGAATTATTATAAAACATGCAAGTAATTTCTTCCCAACGGTAAGTTCTGCAGTTGGGATTTTATATCGTCACCTCTTAATAAAATCGAGTTTTCGACTATACTTACTCTAAATCAATGCTGCACCTTATAATAACTGCGATTAAAACCCAAATACCAACAGCAATTTCTCTATTATTAAATTATTAAATACTTCTTGGATAATCTCCACTCAATGCCTTCTCCCTATTATATGAGTTACATTAAACATCATTTTCTAAAATTCCTCAAATAAAGTGTACATCCCCACCAGTCCTGCTTATCATAACAATATTTGCAGTCTATACATTCCTTTTTTACCATACCGTATGCACAAATATTTTCGTTTAATCCAATCGAATAATCCTCGTATAATAAAGTAGTAGTTTTTATGTTGAGGAGTCGGCAACCGAATGCGGCATACCGCATATGTCAATTCATTCGGGTGCCGGTCACGATGCGCAGTTTGCCTCATATATGCTGCCCACAACTATGATCTTTGTTCAGTCTAAGGACGGACTTTCCCTTTGCGAGCCTGGGTTTTCCTCGGTTAAGCACTGTACCGAGGGCGCAACGGTAATGCTGGGAGCCGTGCTTAAAGCGGATAAAGATTGATTTGAAAAAATGCCTCTCCCGTGTTAGAATTACAGGAGAGGCTATTTGATGAACGAGGGTGAAATTTATGTCACGGGAATTTTTTATACCGAAGAAAGTAATTTCAGGAAACGGGGCGCTTGATGCTGTCGGCGCGGTTATTAAAAATTACGGCAAAAAGGCGCTTATAGTCACTGGCAAAAATGTCCGAGGTCTCGGGTGCTTTTCGGCTCTTTGCAAAATGCTTGAGGATAACGGGTTGTTATACACCGTATTTGACGGAATAACAGGTGAACCCGACGATACGATGATAGCGGCGGGCGCAAAGAAATATAAGGGCGAAGGTTGTGATTTTCTTATTGCGATAGGCGGCGGCAGTCCCATAGATTCTATGAAAGCGATTGCCGTAAATGTTTCGGGTGAAAAGGAAATATGCGATTATTACGGCAAGTTAATCGATATAAAATTGCCGAAAATGATAGCAATACCCACAACCGCCGGAACAGGCTCGGAGGCTACGCAGTTTACTGTTATAACCGACACCAAAAGAAATATTAAAATGCTTCTAAAGGGAGCGGTCTTGGTGCCTGATGTTGCGGTGGTAGACGGTAGCTTCTGCTTTTCTGCTCCGAAGTCTGTAACAGCGTCAACAGGACTTGACGCGCTTACCCACGCCATAGAGGCGTATACCTCCCGCCGTGCTCAGCCGCTTACAGACAGCGTTTGTATATCTGCCGTAAAACGGTTATTTAAATATCTTCCTGCAGCATATGCAAACGGTAACGATTTGACGGCGCGAAACGAAACGGCAATCGCTGCGCTTGAAGCAGGTATCGCTATTAACAATTCCTCCGTAACCGTTGTTCACGGAATGAGCCGTCCGATAGGCGCGCTTTACCATGTGCCGCACGGACTTTCAAACGCAATGCTGTTGTATAAATGTATGCTCTTTGCGGCAGACGGAGCTGCCGACCGTTTTGCTGTTTTAGGCAGAGCGATAAATGCGGCTGACTGTAAGGCAGACGACAAAACTGCCGCGACGGCTTTTCTGGATGCAATCGGTGATATTTGCAAAAAGCTTGAAGTACCCTCGCTTGCCGAGTATGGCATAGTTAAGGAGGATTTCTTCGGCAATATAGAAAAAATGGCAAACGACGCGCTTGCAAGCGGGAGCCCCGCAAATACGGCGAAAGAGGTTACCAAGGCGGATATTATAAACATTTATAAATCGTTGTTTTCTTAATATCGGTTGGAATTAACAACCTTTCACCGAGGTGGCGTTACCATCAGGTTCTAATGATCGCAAGGTCGTGGAGGTTCAAGTCCTCTTACCCGCACCATTGACTGCTCATATCTATTTGGATGTGAGCATTTTTTGTTTATCCGAAACCGAAAAATTCATGTATTTTCAATGCTTTTAGGGATATTCAAATATCAATAAAGGATTTCAAAAATGAGCTAAAACTTACACCAAATAAAAATATTGTACCAAAAATGCAAACAAAATGCTAATTATAGATTATGTATATTTGCTTTTTAGGTCAAAAAATCGACCCTGTCTTGACAATCAAGACAGGGTTAATCTTTATATTAGGTTTGTATTGGTAATAAAATAAATTATTAGTTTTAATGTTTAAGGTTTACTTGATTGTGAAAGTCGAATATGATAAAATCATAGAGAATTAAGAATTAATAAATAACGAGGTGCGTTTGTTTTATGCTACCGAAAATTTTATATAATGCAGATGAAGTTATCAATGAATTATCATCTTTAGCCAAAAACAAAAATTTGGTGTTTAGAGGATATGGTAAACAAACAGAACTTTATCCTAATATTATTAGAAATGGTGACCTTACAAATAGAGAAATTGAATTACTTATTAATTTTGAAAAGTATGGCTTACAATATTTTTCTGTTAATAACGCCATTGATTTTATGTCTTATGGACAACATTTTGGTTTGCCAACAAGGCTTTTAGATTTTACATATAATCCATTTGTTGCATTGTTTTTTTCAATATTTATGCCTAAAGGTTCAAATTACACAAATGAAGAAGATAAGGAGTTTTATTATATACGATATTCCGACTTAAATGACCAAATAGTTTTCAACTCTTTACCATTGTTATCGACTATTGAAGATGATTTTTTTAAAGCGGATTCATTTACTTATCAGTGCATTAAAGGTATAGAAACAATAAATGGTATTTTGAATTCTCTGTACGAAGAAGCTAAAGACGACAATAATATTGCAATTAAAAGAATACTTATGTATTGCAAAACTATCTATAAAACTACACATAATTACAATTCGTCACCTAATATTGAGCAGCTCAAGCCATTTATAGATGATCTGTTAGACAAATTTCATTCAAAAAAAATATTATTCATAGATGCAAATCAATGTAATAACAGAATTGTTATGCAACAAGGATTGTTTATGTTTCCATATAATTTAGATAAAAAAACACACTTGGAAACTATAGAAAAGAACACTTGTTTAATAAAAATCCATAAAAACACTCGTCGAGATTTATTAGATTATCTAGACACATTAGGCATTAATCCTTTTAGATTAATGCCTGATTTGCAGAGTATTTGTTATGCAATCAAAAGAAATGTAATAGATGAACGAAAAGAATCATCAATTCTTTTTAAAAAGAAAACACAAGATTTTTAAAATTATAGAATATATTCGAAAAAGTGAAAACTTTGAAATCTGAGACTTAAAGGGTGTTCTTCAAATTTTGTGTATAAGCAAATAAACACAATATTATGTAAACCTTTGTATCTGCCCCAAAAATCAAAAATCCGAACCCCTGTCAAGGCTGATTTTATCATATATTTTAGCCTTTACAGTGGTTCGGATTTTGATATAATAGAAGCAAAAGGTTTATGTAAACCAAATTTGAGGTTTACACAAAATCATAAGAATCCTCGCCTTAAATTCAATGGTGCTTTTTATTATAAAATCCAGTGTTTATATAGCATTTCGGACCCGCAATTTCTTTTGTTTTTTTGGACTTAAAACAGAAAACTACAAATTTATATAGGCCAAATTACCGAAAACAAACCTTTTTGAATATAACTGTCTGTTAGCGCGTGCCCTGTAATTCCGCAATTTTCAAGGTATATTCTTCTTTTTGTTGAGGCGTCTTCTATTGCAGTTTTTGTGTGGGCGCTTGGTATGCGGCTTTGGGCGTTTTTCTTTGCCTGAAATTTTAACTGAAATTACTTGTCACAAGCAAAAAACGGGCGCATAACATAAAGCTGTGTGCCTGCCGAGTCTGTTATATTTACAGCACAGAAGAATATTGATATATGATATGGC
>ERZ773139.2172-NODE-2172-length-20426-cov-8.326395_pt1 | contig 20426 bp, 24 predicted proteins | sample MGYA00580854_ERZ773139 | MGnify/ENA primary metagenome ERZ773139 (study PRJEB29015, sample SAMEA2737809) | human gut metagenome | biome: human gut; feature: human-associated habitat; material: faeces | place: China | collected 2012 ...
ATAAAGAAACTTTGAAAATTGTAGATTTAAAATCCAATATGGATAGATTTATAGTTTTATTGCTTGATAAAGAAACTTTGAAAATTGTAGATTTAAAATCCAATATGGATAGATTTATAGTTTTATTGCTTGATAAAGAAACTTTGAAAATTGTAGATTTAAAATCCAATATGGATAGATTTATAGTGTTGTTATTGACTCAATATCAGAGGTAGAAACAAAATTTAAAATCCAATATGGATAGATTTATAGTTGAATTGTGTGTTAAAGCTACTTTTCTTTGTGTAATTTAAAATCCAATATGGATAGATTTATAGCTTTCTACGATTTAGAACAAAGCATTGACAATTTGGTTTAAAATCCAATATGGATAGATTTATAGTATATGCCTTGTCCTCTGCAAGCAATAGCTTATATTTGTTTAAAATCCAATATGGATAGATTTATAGGTACTTACCCTGACAGTATTGGTATCAGTGTTCCACGTTTAAAATCCAATATGGATAGATTTATAGGAATGTTTCAACAGCAAGACCAACTACATCATCTTTGTTTAAAATCCAATATGGATAGATTTATAGTTGTTAAACCTGACGGTGACAGCAACAAGTCACGCGTTTAAAATCCAATATGGATAGATTTATAGTTTTTTATACCCTTTTCAATCTGATTAATCATTGAGTTTAAAATCCAATATGGATAGATTTATAGTTGATTTTGCGTTTATAGTTGACACTCTTACGCTGGTTTAAAATCCAATATGGATAGATTTATAGGTTTGAACCGCCGGGGCCCTGCAGTCAAAAAAATTCGTTTAAAATCCAATATGGATAGATTTATAGCCGTGGGATAAAAGGATAAGTAATCATCGGCATTTTTCTGTGCTGTTTTGTCGATATACCAAATATTTATCAAATACTACTGCCATTTCAATATATCAAAAGCAACTATACCGATGATTACTTGATTTTTAGGTTCTGTCAACCTGCCGGGGGTTTTGTGCTATGTCAGGTCGACAATAAAAGCGTTACAAAAAATTTGATGTTTTATCATCCGTTTTTCCAAGAAAATCTTTATTCATCCACCGTTCTTCACGGGTATGAAACATTATTACCGAATCCTTGTCTTTTCTGATATAAACATCAAGTTCTTTTTGCAAAGCAAGTGAGTTTGCTTTACTTAAGTTTCCTTCAAAAACAGAGTTTTGAATATGTACAAGATATTTTTTGCAAATCTTAAATACCTTTGGAAGTATTTTTCTGCCCCTTTCATCACATATTATATCATATACAAGAATTACATACAATATTTACCACCACATTTCAAAGCCTTTATATTCTTTTTCTCCTATAATGTGCTTTATCAGTTTATAAAGTTCAAGTCTGATTAAGAATTGATAAGAAACATTTTTATTAAGTTCTTTGTGAAAAATAGTTGTCTTTAATTTTTCGTCAAATTCAGATGTAATTATTCGTGACGCTCTTTCGGTAAGTTGCAAACCGTTAAGTCCTTCTACAAAACTGCTTTCTGTTATTTGTTTTCGATTAAGCAAAGAAAAGATCAGACGATCCGCAATCAGCGGTTTGAAAATTTCCGAAACATCAAGTGCAAGAGAATATCGCCTTGTACCCGGCTGATGAAGATAGCTTATTGTAGGATTAAGTTGGGTTTTATAAATTTCCGCCAGAGTTTTTGTATATACAAGAGAATTGACATATGAAATAAGGCTGTTAATCATATTGTCGGCAGGATGATAAACTCTTTTATCAAATTCAATATTTTGATCAATAATTACATTCCACGCTTTGTAATATTCCTGACGAATATTGCCTTCAATTCCCATCAACTCTTCTATGGTTTCTACATCTGCAAGTTTCCTCCTCAAATTTTCAATAGCAGCCATTTGCTCTGACACATTCTTGCCTCTGCCGTTGTAGTATCTTAAGTTTCTGTAAATATTATAAGACGCAGCAACTATAAATTCTCTTGCTATTGATAATCTGTTTGAATAGTCGCCGTAAGCAAGCACTTGCTTAACCAAAAGCTGACCTGCAAGTTTTGTTTCCTTTGGGCAAAAACTTCCTATGTAAAATTGATAGTAATTGAAGAAATGTACAAGTATTCCGTATTTTGAAAATAAGTTCAGCAATTTAGATGTAACCGTTATTTCATTCATAATATAAATTTCTTTAATATTTTCTATCGGAAGATCTTTTACATTTCCGTCAATTGCAGTAAATCTTAATGTGTTGTCTTTTTGAGTTAAATTGCCTGACGAATATATGTAATAACTTTCCTGCATTTTATCACCTCAAATACAGCACAAATCATAGTAAGCACATGATTTGCAAATTCTTTTACTTTTAAATTTTGGCGGCAAAGCAGCCGATATAATTTTTACTATATCAGCTGCCGCACTTTCAAGCTCTCTTTCATCTTCTTCGCTAAGTTCAACATTAAGACTTTGCTTTAGCAAAGGATAATCAATTCTGCCTTTTATTCCCTCTACCCCACGCTTTTTCAGATAATAAAGATAGTATTTAAGTTGAGCAATACCCGCTTCCTCTATCTTTCTGCTTTTCTTTACCTCATGTAAAAGTTTATGCTCGGTAATAAAATCAATATTGATTGTGTTGTCGATCATAATATGTTTTTTCTTTTGCTTATAAGTGGTTTCATCTATAAGTTTTCCGATTTTGACATTTTCGTTTTCACTTTCCATTGCCAAACCGTTTGAAAAATACCACAGCTTTCTTTTACACACATAGTAATAATAAATATGCATACCCGAAATATTATTTTCGTCCATAATCATACCTCATATAAAATTATCAGGTTCTCCGTTATCATCAGATTTATCTTGCTTTTTGGTTTTCTTTTCCTTATCAAATCTGATGCCGCATTCGGAATCATAACTGCTGTTAATAACAGGTAATTCAGTATATGGCATTTTTAATTTTTTTATTTCGTAATCGTCAATTCTGAATTTAGGTACGGAAACCGTGAAGCCAAGTATTTCTTCGTTTGCTTTAAGTTTATCATCTCTTGAATAAGTATCTGATTTTAAAACTTCCAAAGCTTTTTCTATGGCACTCTCATTTTGATTATAAACATCAATCGGCACAGCGTCACTTCTGTCAATACTTCTTATTCCATCTTTTTTAAGAGAGAGATAATCGACATTTTCTTTATAATATTTATAAATTTTACGATATTCTTGAAAATATTTTGATTTTTCGATTTTTTCAACCGAAAGGTACTCATCTATAAGTTCTTTTTTAAGAACTTCAGAGATAATTCCGTCAACGCTTAAAATTGCCTGTTTTGACAACGAATGAATAGCATCGTCAACAAAACGATGTGCATTACCTTGAATTTCAGTAAATACAAAACAATTGTAAGATGAAAAGTCTTTATTACCCTTTCTGTTTACTCTGCCAAAGCGTTGGAACAGGGAAAATAAATCTGATAACTCGGTAATAAGAATATCAAAATCAATGTCAAGACTTGCTTCGACTACGGATGTTGAAATCCATATTTCAGGTATATTCATACTTTCGTTAGTTTTTTCAGAGGCTGCCAAAATCGCATTTTCTTTAGTTTTTCTGTCATTTTTTGTAAAATTGGAATGAAACAGATTTACACTTGCGTTAATATCCGAATTTTTTATTTCGGTGTACATCTTATTTGCAATATCAATTGAATTGCAAACGACAAGATATTTTTTTACTTTATCGCATATTGTATCATCAAATATTTTTATAATATCGTCAGACTGCAAGTTTTTTTCATATACTTTTACATTATGCCTTAGCTTTCCTTTATCAGAAAAATCGGATGTTTTTACATCTGTTCCGAGTATTTTTTCAATCTCGTTTCTTACAAACGGAGGCAAAGTTGCGGTAATTACAGCCACTTTACCACCCAAAGTATGAATCATCTCAATTGCATAAATAATTGCAGCCAAAACATCAGGTGAATACATCTGTATCTCATCAATAATAAACTTTGAATATGACGCTACCGCAAGTTTGTATTCATAACCTGCATATTTCAATGCAAAGTCAAATATCTGATCAGGCGTACAAATTGTAATCGGAAGTGCAAGCTGTTTACTGCATTGTGCATACGCAAAATCATAATTTTTTCCGCTAATTATTGAATCTTCCAAATAATAGGATTTCATATCGGAGTGAACAAGTGCCACTCTTTCCTTATAATCTTCTTGAGAATTATCTCCGCAAAGTTTTTTAATTCTTTCGTACATCGCATTGATAGCTGTTTTTAACGGCAAAACGAAAAAACATTTATTGTCCCCGCACCAAAGCAATCCCGCCTCGGTTTTGCCCATACCTGTAGGTGCGGTTACAATTAAATTGCTGTCGGTATTTTTAATGCAAAATTCTTGCAATTCATTGTAATGTATATTTCGGGTATTTTTCCAATTGTTTAAAGAATCAGTCAAAAAATCGTTGACCTTTTCGCAGTCAAGACCTGCACTTGCACTGTAATCACATTTATGTAAAAGACCTTTTAATAAAACAGCGTATTGTTTTTCTTCATCAGAAAGTTCGGTTTCAAATAAAGCTTTGATTTTCTTAATATTTCTCTTCATTTTATTGTAAGAGTTTGTATCAAAGCCAAATTCAGCAAGGAATTTTTCTATAAGCTCACGGTTTTCTTTAAACACTGTAACAGGAGAGTCTTTGTTATAGTGATGATAAAGCACAGCAAAATATACACTTATAGGTTTTATACATTCTGATTTATCAATAAAAAAAGTCGAAAGTATACTGTGTGGAATTTCTTGTTCAGGTTGAAAATTTCCGCCTTTAGTAATTCTTTTTTGAAATTGAGAATTTGCCTTACCGTTATCATGTTTTAAACATGAAACAAGTAAATCAGAGTATAAATCATCAGATTTTATATAGCCGAGCTTATAGAGCAGTTTTGCCTGCTCTATAAGCTCATTTGAATGTTGTCCTATTGTTTTGTCGGGTTTTGCAAGTTTATCTTCTATATTCATTATAAATACCTCAAGCTAAAAACACTGAATATATACCGTTCTCGGTTTTGTCAAGCATTATGCCTTTACAACCGTTTTCAATATAGTTAAGTTGACAGAAAATAATAGGTACACGATTAAACACTCGTTTTCTCATACCGCCCTTTAACTGCACAGTTTTGTAATCCTTTGGCATTAAATATTTTGTACCGCCTGTGTATCCGCCTTCCGTTTTTGAAATTATATCCATATCGTCTTTATTAATTTCGAGATACTCGACAGGCATATAAACATCAAAATCAGCTTCTCCGTAATCGACATCTTCGTCAACATCAAAAAGCTCTGTTTCCGCACACTCAAGAACTTCTACAAAATCCTCTCCTCTGCCGATTGCAGTAAGATTTCCGATATTATCCATAATATCATTCATAGTATTTTCATCTGCAACTATATGAATGATAAGTTCAATATCGCAGAGAAGTTCATAATACTTAGGGCCTTTTGCAAGCGTTCTGAAATGGGAATACGGAATAGTATACTTTACCTTTTCGTACTCATCATACACAGCCTTTATATGCTTAATACGCTTATCAAATTCTTTTACTTCTTCGGCAGAAATATTTTCATCGGCTTTCATTTCTTTGAGCCGAGTTTTCATTTTATTAATGATTTTTTTATGCTTGTCGATTCTGCGTTTTGTACGCTTTAAAAAGCGGTATTCTTCAAGCAATTTTTCATTAATTACATTAATTGTAATGCCTTTTTCAAAGCTGTTTCCTTGAGCCTTTTGTGCAGTAGCCACAACCTGATATGCACTTGAAAGCATATCGGGATTTTTCATTTTTACAAGCAAATTTCTGTCATCATTAAGACTGTTAAGAAAACAATCGTCCTTATACATTTTTGTTTTTAGAGAACCGTACTTTCCCTGTACGCTTACTTGCATAGGATGATAAGATGTATAACCGCAAGCCTTGTGAAGTGCTCCGATAACAGTTGAATACGGCGGTAAAGGAAATGTCATACGGTTTTGTACAGTTTCTTCTTTTTTGTAATTTGCACTGTTTTGTTTTATATGAAGTCTAATTGCTTTCATATTAATTCCGCCTTACTCCGAAAAATACTCTTTAACCTGACCTCTGAGATTTTCAAAAAATTCTGTCATACTTACAGGATTAAGTTCTCTTACAATTTCGTCCTCGTTTGAAAGCTCGCCGTTACGCATAAGTGCACAACTGTAACCTTGAGCAAGTTTTTCCTTAATCGGCTCTATAATAAGTCTTTTGCCTGAAACAGAAACAGCATTTTCAAAAATATGAGTTTTTCTCGGTGAAAGACCGCCTACCACAAAAATCGGCTCTGCGTTATCAAGATTTCCCTTAACAACAAGTGAAAGATTTTCTACTGCGTCAATAAGAGCAATTACTCTTTCGCACTTTTCTGCGTTATCTGCCTCTGCACCAAAATTTTCGTCCTTACCGATTTTTTCGAGGTCAATTGTAAGACTGTAAATTTTAGATGACTTGTCATATTCATACTGATAAGGCATAAGACCGCAATCCTTTGCATTGTTTTGAACATTTAAACCGTGTGCCATAGCATAATTGGTTGCAAGATAAAGATTGTTGTGAAAACGGGCATCATTAATAAACGGCTCTGTAGCAACAGCGTCTGTAAGATAGAAAGAACTGTTACGGATGTATGTAACATCTTTTGTTGACATATATCCACCCTCAAGCGCACGGCATGTTGCGGCATTTACATCTTCATTAACAAGCTTCTGCATTGCTCCATCGATTGATGTCTGTAAATCATCATAAAAACCCGACTGAACACAGATAGCGTTTTTAAGGCTCTCACGACTTCTTGTAGCATACTCTTTTCCGCCTCTGAATACCTTTTGTACACTTGAAATATTACCGAGGCTTTCGCCGTAGTTGCTTGTCATATTTGCGATTACAGTTAATGTTAATGCTTTATTTTTCATAATAAAATCTCCTTTATATTAGTTGTTTTTTGAGCTTACTTCAATTAATGCGCTTGCAAAAGCAAATGCAAGATCTTTATTTTCTTCCGCATTTTCAAGAAATGTATAGAAAAATGAAAATTCCATTCCGACATAAGCAGACAAACTAAGTATAATCTCTTTTGCTCTGTCGTAATCATGTGCGCAAAGAGCACTGATTATTTTTTGCTTATATGAATTAATTTTATTACTGCTTTTCATTTCAATTAGTTTTTTGGAAGTTAAAAATCCACAACTTTTAGCTGACTTAATTTCATCCATAATTTCATTTCCTTTCCAAGATACATTTATGTCTATTAGCATATCAGTTCTGCTTTTTATATAGCCTTTACCGGCATTATCATCAAAATAAAACTTAAGCATCATTAAAATTACATCGTCAAGCAACACATTGTTAAGACAACGCATATAAACTTCTTTCTCAAGATTAAACCAATAATCATCATTGATTTTTTTGACAAAGTTTAATGATTTTCCCGATAATTCTCTTAACTTTTTTAATCTTTCAAGTCGTACAAAGAATGTTTCGTAATAAGCCTTATCTTGAGATTTTGATATAATTTCAACATCATAGCTTATATAATCCTTTGAGTTTTGCAAAACAAGCATTAGTTTGTTTTTGTCGTCTTTATTTTCTGTACTGCTAAGTTGATTTGAAAAAGCATAGTTTGTTTGAGTTAAAGACTTAACAGAAAAATTGTTATTCACAAAATAAGTTTCTCTCATATCAGAATTTGAAAAAGCAAACGGTATAAAATCAAATTCTAAAATATCATTGCTCTCAAAACTTTCCTTTGAAAAACAAAAGCCGAGATTACTTGTTTTTCTGTCTTTGTCAACATTGTAGCCTCTAAGTCTGCAAGTGCTGTTATCTTCGGTAAAAATAAGTCGTTCATTGCAGTAATTCTTATAAAGGTTATTGCCGTTTTTAAAGATATTCTTTATAATTTCCGCCCTGTTTTCTTCAATGGTTGAAATAAAAATATCTTTATTTGTTCCATCAAATTTTATTTTGTCAAATAGCCCTTTAAGAACTGTTTTGCTCTTAACAAGGTCGTTTACCAATTTAATTTGTTCTTCACTGAATTCTTGACTTTCGAGAATGTTTAAAATATTTTTGTGAGTCATATATTTTTCAAAATAGTTCTCTGCAAACTCAAGATATTTTTCTTCTGTTATATCTTCACTTTTGTAAATAATACCGTCAAAGCCGTGGATATAATTATCGGGCTTTTCTTCAACATCATAGAGGACTTTGTAAACAATTCCAAAGTAATCAAAATATTTACATAAACCGACAACGGCTGCTGCAAACCTCCAATCGGTAGGCTGCAGCAAAGTGTCATAATCAAAGTAATCAATCTTTATTTTCATTAATTCGGTTCACCTCCCTCCGATAAAAGCTCGGCAAAGCCAAATCCTGCGGATTTTCGTGAACCTATACCGCTTTTCAGCAGATAATTAATAACCGATTTATCGGCATTAATACTAAAACTGCCTAAACTGCATTCAATGTAGTTTTTGTAGTGATAAACCACTGTTTTTTTTGCGTTTAACGGTTTAATTTCAAAGTTTGAAATTAACTTTTCATCAAAACCGCTTTCAACAAGCTGCTCTTTAATTACCTGTTTTGCAATCTCCGTAAAATCCGGATTTGCAACCGAAATATACCTATCCGAATTGTTCTCGGCTTTATGTAATCTGATACACAAAGGGCTAAGCATTTTCACAACAGCGGATGATGAAGTAACATTTTTTTCCGGCACAAGATTAACACTGACAAGTTTCATTTCGTTGCCGAGCGGAGCGGGAATCGGCTTGTCCTTTTGCTTTATAAAAGCAGACATAAAAATACATCCCGTATTATAGTCAGCCGTTGAAAAAGTAATGTTTAGTTGATTTTTCCCGAGTTGAATTTCCGTTTTAGAAAACTTCGGCATAGGCAGATTCACCGCAAAAGTAAAATTTCTGCGTTCCGGTGTAAAATAATATTTTTCATAATATTTTCCCTCGGCAATATCTGACAGTGACCGTTTAAAAAACGAAAGCATAATTCGTCGATAATCAATCGGCAGCTTATTGTTTTGCAAATAAAATCGCAATAAGATTTTCATATTTACCTCCATTTATTATTTTAATAGTATTAGATTTCGTTATTAGAGTTATGATATTTCACAACTCTAATTACAGTATAGCGTTCACAATTTTGTTTGTCAATACCTAATATATATTTTCTAAGAAAATTTTTTATAAATAAACTTACAAATACATTTATTTTTATAAATTTAGTACATTTGATATTTACAATTAATTATGATATAATTTAATAAATCTTTCCATAATGGATTTTAAATAATATTTATTTACACCACTTTTTTAATCTATCCAAATTGGATTTTGTCTTTACCATACTCTTTTGTCAAGGTGAACCCGTGGTATTTCTCGTTTTTTCCTCAAAAATCCGAACTTCACTTTGGCAATTTAGGTTTGTCTTTACCATATTATAACATTTTCACTGTACCATAATCCGTACTTTGAATTTGATTTATAAAAAAGATAAAAGGCTCTCGATAAAAATTCGAGGGCCTTTGCTTTTTAAAATCATATTTCGTTATATATGTTGGAGTAATGTTTATAAATTATGATTTACCGGAATATTTTGCAAGGCAATTATAAAAGTTTGGTCAAACTTTTATAATTGTGACGGTAGGGTAAACAAAATTCATCTCCATTTTTAAATATTTAAATCATTCTATGCTTTTCCATCTGCCTGACAAATACCTTGCAAGATATGCTGCAGCACGAGCATACCAATCAACAAACATACCGAACCATATACCTAAAACGCCCATATCAAGAACCATAACAAGTATATAACTGCAAACTATTCTGAATATCCACATTGAAATCACACTTACACCGAGTGAAAAGTTTACATCTGTACACTTGCACAATTTGAGATATATTTCTTTATATATTCTAACATAATAAATGCATTTATTTAAATATACAGATGTATTTTTAGTATATTATTACTATTAAAAATTAGCCGCTTGTATATATAATACTATTCGAGATATTATATTATAAACTCTTTATAAATGTTGTTTTAAATCAAAGTTAATATTCACTAACTTCAATATTTGGCATTTTCTGCTATTTTTCAGTGTTTCCAACATTTTATAATTGATTATCAAAGATATAGTAAGTTATCCTTCGGTAAAAATTATAAGTAAGTAATTTGTATAAATGATATTATATATCTTGATGTATGTTAAAATTATAATCATCGTTAAACTTAGAGTTTAATATAAAACAGTTAAAATTTTCTTAAAAATTTTTATAATCTGAAATTAACGCTTGACAAATATTATCTGTAATGATATAATACTATTTGTTGCAGAGATAAGCGGATGTAGTTTAGTGGTAGAACTTCAGCCTTCCAAGCTGATCGTGTGGGTTCGATTCCCATCATCCGCTCCATTTTATTTTTTGTGGTATCCAAAATCATACCTTCCTCGACAATGAACGAGTGCAGGTGTATAACGCTTTAAACACTCTACAATCTATGGCACACTATCTCCCGACAGGGTGCTTGCTCTAATGGCGGTTTATGCGAACTTTCTCAAGTTGGCTCGAATAGAAATTTATTTCCTATTCCTTCACACTTTTGTCTGGCTCATTATTTTGTGAGGTAGCAATCATTATTGGTGCTAATGATTGGCTCGCTCGCTACTGCTGCTAACGCACAATAGGTTGTGGCGTATTTAATAAAGACAATACTTTCACTGTTACACTTGATAATTGTCAGAGTAATGTGTATTCTTTGATTTTGGATATGTGTATTTAATTTTTAATCTCATAACAAAAAGACTTTAGTTTGCAACCTTTATTGTCGGCTGGAGTCTTTTTTGTTATGTGTTTCCATAAGATATATTATATAACATATACAATTTTGTTGTCAACAATAAAGTTGCAAATCAGGCAAATTTTGACAAAGTGATACTTTGCTTTGTTAATATTTGCCTTTTCACTTTTTAGTAACTATATGTGTTTATATGAACCGAGAGGGTATAAATTTATACCCTGAATGGAGTTTCAACCTTAAATTAGGGTACAAATTTATACCCTGAACAGAACTTCAATCTTAACCGAAGGTATAAATTTATACCCTAAAAGAGGACTCCAAGCTTAAACGAGGGTACAAATTTATACCCTGAACAGAGCTTTAATCTTAAACGAGGGTATAAATTTACACCCTGAACGGAGCTTCAATCTTAAACGAGGGTATAAATTTATACCCTAAACGAGGACTCCAAGCTTAAACGAGGGTACAAATTTATACCCTGAACGAGAGCTTCAACCTTAAACAAAGGTATAACAGGAATAACAAACTTGCAGTTCTCCCCCACTTCTTTTAAATATTTATAAAATAAAAAAGGCAGCACCAAAAGCATTTAGCTTAAAGTGCTGCCTCATATAGTTGTGTAATCTGTAATTTGGCAGAGGAAAGATAACCTTTTCCTCTGCCTTTTGTTTTAAATATTTGCATTTCTGACTTTTAAGTATTCATCAATATCGTTGACAATATAGTTTTCGCCAGATCGGCAACGATTACAGGAAAAAACGCTTGGTATTGTAATTCGGTCATAATACACCTCTAAAGCGGAACACTGTCAACATAACAACTGTCGGAGCATATATCAACCTTGTTGTTCCACACAACATTGCTATCAATATTCGGGTCAATATCCCACGCAACATTATTGCAATCGTCAATATATACTCGTTTAAAGTTTTCGTATTGTCTGAATGGTGTAAATACGCCGCCCTGTTCAAGTGTGGATTTCATATCAAGCACACGCTTTTCGCCATTTTCGTATGTGAGCAAAAGTGAAAAATTCTCTTGTGGAGCGACTGCAACAAGTTTTTTTCTGCCGGTTGCAAAGTATTCCGCCATAGGGCGGTCAAAACCTTGCGATAGATAATACTCAACTGACTTTGGCATAAACTACCACCTCTTTACTTTAAAGGTTCAATGGAGAATAATTCTTGCTGTGCCTCTGCAAGTTCCCAATTTTCTTTTAATTCCTCTTGGTGAAAGGCTGCCCAGCCTAAAAGCATTTTTAGCTGCTTATTTGGCATTGCACCATCTAATACCTCTATATCGTTAATTGATACAACTACCTCACTGTCGCCATACTTTGCGTGAAAGTGAGGCGGCATATGATCACGCCAATTTATATAAACCTTTATTCCTCTAAACATACATATTGTTGGCATAAATACATTATCCTCTTTCTTTAAAATATTATATCATACTTCAAACTTCTTTTCTACTTTTTTAAGCAGAAAATCAGCAAGAGGCAAGTCTTTTAAGTTCCTCATCAATTTTGGCAATTCGTTCAAGCAATCTTTCTCTTTCTTTTTTGAGAGAAGCTTCGCTTTGTTCTTGCCTCATAATTGTGTATGTAACGCCTTCAGGTAGTGTTTCGGTTTCAATAATCGGTTTTGGTACATTACTTAAAACAATAATTGATCCTGCTTCTACCATTACAAACGGATATTTGCGACTACCGGCAGCCCTGCATTTTCCTGCTCGGTAAACCACATCACTTGGCAAACTTGCTACGGAGCAGCTTGAATAAGCTCGTGCGACTGTTTTGCCAAAAATAGTAACACACATATCTTCCGATTTAACATCTTCGCTAAAGTCAAGAGCAACTTTAACTTTAGGTGTATCAGATATATCTGTTTCGCCAAAATGCTTGAGCATAAGTTCTCTAACAGAGTCTATCGCTTCTTCGGGTGCTGTCCAACAATTTTTGTCCATATCCCATTTTCTACCGCCTATGCTGCGTTTTAGTTCTTTTACAAAGCCCTCGTTGTATGGTGTGTAGATTTCAATGCGTCCGTTATTATCATTTGTAATTTTCATTTTGCAATCTCCTTTAAATAAATATAATAATTTATGTTAAGTCGCAGAGTTTAGTCCCTGCGACTTTTTGTTGTATCAGCAAATAAAATTAGCTGAGCATATTGGATTCATATGGCAGTCAGGCTCTCCTTCAAATTCATTGTTATATGCGGAATAAAGAGTATCCTGCCTTTCAATGCACTTCTCTCTTGATGAGAGGCAGTCTATATGCTTCCAAAGCTTACCTTTCTGATCCTTATAAACATATCTGCCCCAAGTATCTCTGCCTATATATTTGAGCTTCAGCGTGATTTCTTTAACAGCAATCAATGCAAATTGCTCATAATCGTAGTAGTCTACACACTTAGAACAAGTTACATAGCCATATGCTATTGACATTATTTCCTGTACAAAGCAAGGCTTGTCAAACATATGTACCTCAGTAACATTCTTAATGCTTTTGATTTCTTCTTTGCTTAACGGCGTGCTAAGATAGTATTTCATAAATAAACCTCACTTTCAAAATTCAATTTTTTCAATATTCCAATAAATTGTAGTAACATTACTACATATAAGAGCCTCTCCATAGCAATAGTGTTCAATAGAGAAGCTTTTTATATTGCCTTTTCCAATTTCAATGTCAAAGCAACGATTAAAATCTTCTTCCATACAAGCATAAGCCTGTTCTTCAGTATCACAAATAGCAAGTATTTCAGAATGATGAATATTATTTTCAACTGAATAACAGTAACATAAAACAGCATATTTAGTCATAGTAAAACTCCTTTAATTAATGGCTGAATATAGTTCACGAATATATCTGCTATCCTCTTTGCCCAAGTTGGATAACTGCAAATAATGCAATCATTGAGGCTTTCAGTTTCAAAGTCAAGCATTTCACTGTAAAAATAATCCTCAAGTGATTTATATACTTCAACTTTATTTTTGCTGCAATGACAAACATACAACAGTTCATCTTCGTCATCGTTTACATCAGTATCATCGCCGATGTACTCTTTGACAGCCAAATAAGTGGCGTCACAATCGACTTCTGACTGTTTAGCAATTTTAGATAGCAAATATCCTTTGCTTATACTTGCCAAAAAGCTTAGAAACGGCTTGGTATCAGAACACCAGCCATAAGCGTAATTACCACAATCAGATGTAATGAGCAGCTTACAGTTTGTTGTATCAAAATAGAACTTAGCCCAAAGACAAGAACCATAGTCTTTATCTGTTTTTTCTTGATTATATTCCAATACAGTAATATCTGGATTAATGACTTTTACATTTGCCATAATTTTTCAATCCTCTCATTATGTTTAGTATTCTTCTTCTTCTTCATCTTCTTCGTCGTCAAAGCATAGCTCAGATGGTGTATAACCGATGTATGAACCACACCTCTTGCCATACTGACAGTCAATATCACTATTGTGATAAATACATTCGTAATTACTGCAATAGCTACTGTAATACGAATAAAAAACGCAATTAATATCGCAGTTGTCTGAATGATTACAGAGGTCACAAGGGTGTTTAGAGTTATATTCCATAATAAAATCTCCTTTTAAATTAAATTAGCATAAAATAAATGAGCAGAGGATTTATTTTCCTCTGCTCATCTTTAGAAAAATGATTATATTTTTTAGTTCCAATCAATTTCGTCTATACCGATAACATCTTCTTCGGCTTCGGCTTCTTCAAGTCGTTTCCTCTCATTCGGAGTAAGTTTTGTAAAATAATATCTGATACAAAACTTGTATGTAATGAGTGTTACATTCCGCTTGCGAGCAACAAAGCATTTTCAGGCACAACAGGAGCAAGATAGTAATCTTGTTCTGCAAGAACTTTCTCGTAGCTTTCCTTGCCTTCAAAACTGTCAACGACCTCTCTTTCCAGAGTGTTCATATCAGCATAATGAATCTTACCGTATGCCGGTGGAAGCCAATTTTTATGCTTGCATACATAGATATTAAATCTATCAACCAACTTTTGGTCTTTAAATTCAATATGTACTGTACCTTTTTTGAATACCGACACATAAAAATATTTGAACTCAATTTTACGAGTATTTCCGCCGTTTAAATTAAGTTCAAGAATACTTGTAACATTTGAAAAGATTTCATTGCCGCCGCCGAAATAGTCAAATACTTTCTCAACATCTTTCAGCATATTTGCAATTTCAAATGTATTATATCTTCCACCGCCGTAACTATTGGAGTTATAACAATAAAAAGGCACAATTACTTTTTTGCCAATTTTGTGTGCCTTATTTGTTACCCAGCCATCAAAATAGTGAATGGTTTTCTTGCATTCGGGATAATAGGAATGTTCCTCTGTGAATTTATCAAAAAGCCTTACAATGCTTTTTTCAATACCTTCATAGATTTTACTATTCATTTCCGCTATCAGGGTTTTGATGTTAAATTCAGAAACATCATAGTCCGAAAGATCAGACACCAAATTTATATAATGTTCTCTAAGTTCTGTCGTAAACTTAGACATAATACTTTTGTTTCTGAGCAAAGCATTCCAATATTTCATACGAACCGACTTTATGTAGCTATTTACATTTGTATCATTCTCAGGTGTTTCGAGAGTCAGAAGTGACTTCGAGTAACGATTTTGCTCATCAAAACTACCTTTAAGATATGGCTCAAGTGCTTTGTACTCTTCTATCAGCTTAACGCCCATACTAACATCAAGATTATATCTCTGCACTGTCGATAAGATGTAATCATTAATTGTGAGTTCAGCAGCTTCATACTCTTTCTCTTCATATTTGTTAGCTTTTTTCATACTGTCTAAAATATCACTATAACAGTATGACTCATCAGCAATACAACAAATATACACAAGTGCGACATCAACATCTGTTCTTCTCTCAGCGTTTGAGAACGCACCGCTTATGTATTCAATAGTTGCATTAAGCTCTTCCAGCTTCTTAACAAGCATTTTTCTCTCGTTAGTGAAGGGATTAAGCAATGTTTGAGCATTGAGCAAGCAAACTATCTGTCCACCGTTTTTCTGCATTTCTATGGCTTTTAACAGGTGCTTTTCGCCACAAGAAAAAGGTGGATTCATTATTATGAGGTCATACCTTTTATAGGTATGAAAGCTAAGAAAATCGTCACCAACAATATGAATATCACTCTTAAAAAAGTGCAGCTTTTCCTCTTTGTATTTTTCAAGCTCCATTTTTTGAACTTCACTGATTTTCTCAGTAATATACTCGTGGATTTCACTGTCCCAAGTCCTTTTCGGAGAGAGTTCATTAATTTTTTCACAAACGCTTCTTTTTTTCTCCTCTGAAAAGTTATATTTCAATATCTGCCTGAGATTGATGTCAATCTCAATACAATCGACATCAAATCTATCGCTATACGGCGATGTTGAACACTCTTTTCTTGCAAGAACTTGCAAGATGTCGCCCTTTCCTGCACTCGGCTCAAGAATGGTCTTTACTTTTTTGAAGTCAACACATTCAAGCATTTTCTGCACAAGCTCTGTCGGTGTAGGATAAAACTCACTTTCAGTTGGATTTTCTGTAAGATTTTGAATATTAGTCATAACTATATCTCCTTTAAATATAAATAAATAGTTTTTGTTTACCTTACGGCTCTTGCTTTTGCCTTATGTTTGTAAATATCAAAACCGTAATAATCGGCAAAAACATCGCCAAGCCTGTTAGTCATTCTTGTTATGTCAGCTCGTGTAACCGTTCCGCAATAAATTTTATATTGCAAATTTTCTATTTGTGTATCGGTTACATCGTTCTTAAAAACACGATACAAATAGTTATTTCTGCCATCGTGGTGTATTGCTGTTGCTCTAAGGTCGCCTAACTTGTCAATATACCACTCTGCGTAATCACAGTCGGTATAAAAACAGTCTTGTATATTACAAGAATTAATCATCTTGTAACCCGAAACTCTGCCATTCCATCTGCCCAAATCAGCGATAACGATAATTGGCATATCACAAAGCATATTGAAGGCAGTTCTGAGATCATCTAAGTATTCATTATTTAGATGATAAATGAACTCAAAAAGTCCCCTCTCGTAATCCTTTGAATTTTCGGGTACTTGCAACTCGTTATCTTTCAAATAACTTTCATATTCGACTGCATATTCTTTTTCATTTGGAACATCTATGTCGCTCCAAATAATATATTTGTTCATACTATTTGTTCCTTTCTGAAACTGAAACAAGAATATCCATTGTTTCTTTAGTCCTTCCAATGCAGACTGCTTTTGTCTGTGAAAACATACTCAGACAATCATCAAATGCAACAGTTCCTACATCAACAAGACCTATCTTTGCATTTTCATCAAGATATTCAAAAAAATCTTTTACGCCTGCCGTGCTTTCACTCGCTTCGATTATGAGGTCAAACGGCAGGTGCAATATTACAAACTGACCGCCTGCTGTTGAGTCAGGATTGTAATATACTCCAATGAACTCATATAGGTCTTTTCTTATGAAATAATAATCATCTTCACCAATAGGTGTTGTGTTCGGATTAAGTTCCGATTTTACTTTTCTATCTTCCACAAAAAGTCACTCCTTAATTAAAATGTAAAACACGCAAGCCATACTTTCAGACTTGCGTGTTACTCATTTTTATAAAACAGGCTCTACGATAACGCCATTCTTCTCACAAAGTTCGGCAAATTCGCAGATATGATACAGATTTGTGCCGACTTCCAGATGGTAGTCGTCAATATATCTGCAAAACTTCTCCGTTCTTTCACCATTACTCTTTGTAATTGAAATTTTTCCGCCATCAGCTATGCGAAACATCTCGTTATAATTTGAATCAATAAAACGGATACCTCTTTCAGCTCTTTCAAGATGACTGTTAAGCCAATCTTTCTTGTAGCAATAGCAATACAGATTGTATTCGCCTTTATTGGGATTAAGCCGCATAAGGTAACTGTATTTATCTGTATCAAGACGAATGCCGTAATGGTTGCGGTCGTCATTAAAGGAACTGTCGGGATTTGAACAGCAGTAAGAGGACATAGCCTTTCTGCCGGACAAAACATCGCCTTCACGCAATCCGTTTATCACATCGTCAAATTCAGCCTTAAATTCATCGGTTTTCAAGTCTTTCCTGAAATCGTTCCAAGTCGTCCAAAATTCCTTTCCGATTGAACCGAAATCACCTCTCAGATACCCGATAAGACCGGTCTGTGAAGATAATTGGTAGCTCTGCTTAAAAGTGTATTTCTGTTCAGACTTTGTTATTGCTCTGTATTCCATAGTCATTTCTCCTTGTGTTTGTGTTTATTTTTTATGTTCTACCTTCGTGCAAGTGCTTATGCGATACTGAAAGCTGATTGTAATATATGTAACCCTGAAATTTCTAATAGGTACAAGTAGTAAATACTAAGCATAATGCAGACACCACAGATATAAGCCGCCTGCAATGTTCTTACCTTTGCAATATTTAGTAACACCCATATTGTTATCACCTTTATGGGAGAAGTTTATCAGCTTCTATTTCAGCAATCAAGTACAGTTGCTCGTTATACTCAGAACAATCAAGCTTTGAAAAGCTACTGTATATCGCTTCCAAAGGGAACGGTAATCCGATAAGTGCCTTTAACTGCTCATCTGACAGATTACTATCCTTCATAGCGAGAACAATATCTTTCTTTACTGTATATTCATAGCTATGCTCAATAGCTTCTTCGCAGGGTAAAGTTAAGAGATATTTTCTATATCTTTCTAACTCTTCCTCAAGCTTTTTTAAAAGAAAATTTAGCACAATGATCAATCCTTTCTTAATTTTTTAAAATCAAAAGAGCCAAGCTGAAATTCAATCCAACTTAGGCTCTTTTTTAAAATATTCATTTTTTCAGAATCAGTCGTTCTTCGCCTCTTTATTACTGTCAATAATACGCTGAACCTCATCAGCACTTATACTCAGGGCGTCAGAAATCTCATTGGTATTAAGACCATACTTATGAAGTTTCAGAATATTGCGTACTCTTTCTTTTTCAATGCCTTTGTCAATACCCTTTTCATATCTGTGATTGTAGTCAGTAACAGCTCTCGCTCTTTTAAAAGCAAGTTCTCTTGCTCTTTCATCATCGTTGTAATCACGCAGTTTCCTTACTGCGTCATTAATTGCAGGATTATTCATTGCTTGTCACCTTGCCATTAGAATTTATAATTTCTTCAACTTCGGCAACACTCATTTTAAAAATACGAGCAATCAAGTTTGTTTTAATACCTTCATTGTAAGAGGCAAGAATATTTTTAATTTTTTCTTGAGCAATGCCTTTAGCTTCACCGATAGCAATACCCTTTTCTACGCCTTTTTCAAAACGGTGGTTATAGTCGGTAATTGCTCTTTCCCTTTTGAAAGCAAGCTCTCTTGCTCTCTCATCATCATTGTAATCACGCAGCTTTGAAACTGCGTCATTGATAATAGGATTATTAGCTTTTTCAATCATATCTAAGTCCTCCTTCGATTTAGCATTAAGAAATTTAACCCACAATTCAAGTTCTGATATATCAGACCAATCTGTAATATTGAGTTTTGGCAGCTCAATAAAATAAAGGTTCATCTGCTTTGCAAGCGTTGGTTCAATTTCATTTCTCTCACTTTCTTTGAGAATGTAATGAGAGAAGAAATTATCAGTTTTCAATAACTCGCAATCCAAAAAATTAATACAGATAGTCGGCTTTAACTCTTCGTAGTTTTCGCCACTATGCAAACTTTTGGTGAATAATTTTGCCCAATAGAAAAGAGTCCTTTGAAAGAAATCAAGTTCTTTGCAGACTTGCATTTCTATATCAATTTTCTCTCCTATTGTTTCAACCTCAATATCAAGGCGAATAGCTTTTCCGTCTGGTTCATCTGGTGATTTTTCGACTGTTTTGACAATCATTTTGTCTGCACTAATATCCAAGCCTGTTACAGCTCTAATTAGTGCTGCAAGTAATTTAGGATTTTGGGTATATAAAGTTTTAAAAATCCAATCGTTACTTGCCGGGAAAAATTCTTTGTTAAGTACATTATACATTTTTTAATTCCTTTCTGTCAATATAAATTTTAAAATACAAACATATAATCATTGACAATATCTCTTACAATGTTGTTAAGCGATAAATCACTACTCATATATCTCGCAAACAACGACTCTAAAGTGTTTTTGGGAGTTGTCAGAGCAAAAAGCAACTCATCGCTCATAGTATCAATCTCTGATACTATGTATCCTGTGATACACTCTTTAATACTCGTCTGATATGAGGCGAGCATTATTTCTTCTTTTGAAAGCGACATAAGATGATTTTTATATTCATCTAATTCTCTTTCGACCTTTTCTACAAGGTATGTTCTTTCTTCCATAACAAAATCCTTTCTGAAATTCTTTACAATCAAGCAGATTTTTTGCTTGAAGTCTTTTTGCTTATATATAAAAATAAAAAAGCGACCGGCAAAGAATTTTAAAAAGCTATAACTA
>ERZ773139.2173-NODE-2173-length-20424-cov-3.085129_pt1 | contig 20424 bp, 19 predicted proteins | sample MGYA00580854_ERZ773139 | MGnify/ENA primary metagenome ERZ773139 (study PRJEB29015, sample SAMEA2737809) | human gut metagenome | biome: human gut; feature: human-associated habitat; material: faeces | place: China | collected 2012 ...
CTGAAATCAAGTTCAAGCTCCATGAGTGATGTCAGTTTGAGCAGTTTGTCGCGCAACGTGGACAATTCACGGCTGAATCCTCCTCGCATCTGGTTCATTGCCATGCGGTGTGTGGCAGCCGATGTCGACTTGATAAGGTCAGCAACGGCTTCTGCCTGACTCAGATCCATCTTGCCGTTAAGGAAAGCCCTCTGTGTATATTCACCCGGTCCGGCTGAGCGACATCCGTTTTCTATAAGAAGGCGCATCACCTGTTGCAGAACGTATGATGAGCCGTGACATGATATTTCCACGGAGTCTTCGCCGGTATATGAGTGCGGTGCGCGGAAAATACTTACGAGCACCTCGTCAATTATTTCGTCTTTACCGTTTCTGATGAATCCGAAATTTATTGTGTTGGCGTCGCGTTTATCCAATGGAGTGCTATGTTTGTCAACCGGCCGGAATATTTTGTCTGTGATACGGATTGCTTCCGTTCCGGATACTCTTATTATTCCTATTGCTCCTCCGCTGGCTGTGGCGACAGCGCAGATTGTATCATTGTGTTCCATTGTTTGCGTGAAATGTTTTTAAGACATTGTTCTGAAAGTCAAAGTGAAACGTTATTGACAAACTCAGATTATGACTTTTGAGTGATTGAATATACCCAAGCTATTGCATATGAAAGATAATTTTATGCATGAGGCAATATGAAATCACAGCCTTATTTATGTCCTTAATGTTGTGATAATGTGCAAGTTGATGTATATTGAAGTCATTGTCCGGAGTAGATATTGGCTGATACGAGCCTGCAAATGTGCTCGAGACAACTCCTGTCTGTATCGTCAAAATTGTCAAGGCGGTCGCTGTCGATGTCTAAAACAGCCGCTACATCACCTTGTCTTAGCAGCGGCACTACAATTTCTGATTTTGACAGTTGGCTGCATGCGATGTGTCCGGGAAATCTTTCTACGTCCGGCACCACAATCGTCTCTTTCCTTTCCCACGCCGTTCCGCATACTCCGTTGCCTTTCTTTATGCGGTAGCATGCCACGCTGCCTTGAAACGGACCGAGCGAGAGGATGTCGCCTTTTACTATGTAGAATCCTACCCAGAAAAAACCGAATGTCTCTTTTAGCGCGGAAGAGACGTTTGCCATTACGCTCACTTCGTCGTGTTCATTATAAATGAGAGCTTCAAGTTTTCTTGTGAACTCTTCGTAGCGTGACTTTTTATTTTCTGTTGTAGAGTTGAAATCTATTTCTGCAGTCATAAAATATATGATAACGTTATTCTGAAAGCTAAATATTATATATTGTTCTGTTGGATGAATGTCTCATAACAGTAATGTGCCTCAAAGTTACAGAATTTATTCATCATTATGTCAAACTTTCTTTTAATTTCTTTTTCAAACCGTTATTTTCATGTAATTTTGCATGCTCAAATCACGGGATATGGCAAAATACAGTGATGAAGATTTGTTGTGGAGGCATATCAGGACGCGTTTCAATAGAGGAATCGCCCGCTACGGACTCATAGATGATGGTGACAGGATTATGGTTGCATTGTCTGGAGGAAAAGACTCTTTGGCACTGTTGTCGTTGCTTGCGGAGAAGTCACGCATTTTCAAGCCGCGCTTCTCGGTCGTGGCAGTGCATGTTGTGATGAGGAATGTGGGCTACAGTTCGGACCTTGACTATCTGCGGTCATTTTCGGAGAGTCATGGCGTACCGTTTTTCCATGTAGAGACGTCTTATGAATATTCCGAACAATCGGACAAGCCTCACTGTTTCCTTTGTTCATGGAACCGTCGCAAAGCACTGTTCGAGAAAGCAAAGGAGATGGGCTGCAACAAGATAGCGCTCGGACATCATATGGATGACATTCTTGAGACTTTACTTATGAATATGCTTTTTAGCGGAAGTCCGAGTCCTATGACTCCTCTGCTGAGAATGAAAAAGTTTGACATGACCCTCATCCGTCCTATGTGCCTCATCCGTGAACGTGAGCTTGCCTCTCTTGCAGAGGTACGCAGTTTTATTGGACAGAAGAAAAAATGCCCGTACGAACGGGCTACCAATCGCAGCAGAATGAAAGGTCTGCTTGCCGAGATGGAACATATCAACCCGGAAGCATGTTACAGTCTGTGGAGGTGTGTTGAAAAACTGCTGTCTGGAGACAGTGCCGGCAATGATGCGGAAGACGGAATTTTTTAGGATAATAACTATTGATATTATGGCATTACAAAGTGTTTATTCTGTAATTTTACTGATTTTCTCAAATGTGTTCATGACAGTGGCGTGGTACGGACATCTGAAGATGAAAGAGGAGTTCAACTGGTTTGCGTCGCTTCCGCTTATCGGTGTGATAGCTTTCAGTTGGGCTGTGGCATTCTTCGAATACTGTCTGCAAGTGCCTGCCAATAGGTTGGGATTCAAGGATAACGGCGGTCCGTTTGACATAATGCAGTTGAAAGTCATTCAGGAGGTCATCACCCTTACTGTGTTCACAGTGTTCTCCGTCATAGCCTTCAAGGCAGAGTTGCATTGGAACCATTTCGTGGCATTTGTGCTGCTGGTGCTTGCTGTATATTTCATATTTAAGAAATAATTACATCAGCAATGTTCTCCGGAGTGTCGCGCGAGAGATGTTTCTGTCTCAGATAGGATTCACTTCGCTGTTGGCATAAGACCGTCCGTGAGTATATTAAGTGACAGCCATCCTTATGATTGTCTGTTAACAGGCGGAAGTACTGAAGACTTCGTTTTTATGTTCCGCCTGTTATCTTTGGTTTCAGATAGAAGTTTCCTATGTGCATCATACGATAACTAAAATTAGTCGCGGCGTTTTCTCTGAGTCATCATAATTTCATAATTCAGAGATTAATAATATATTTTTCCATAGAACTGCGTATTTCTGCATTAACGCAACTTGTTGATAATCTGAATTTTATCGTGTTTCGGAGAACAGCTCTTTTCCGGCGGCATTACGATAAAGCCTGTTCTGCATGTCGAAACGGGCTTTATCGCATTACAATATGGACGTTCCTGGAGTATGGAAGACGGCTTTCAGGAATGCGGAAGAGCCTTTTCCGCTTGACATTGATATTCAAACGTATGCGGTGCGGTGTGTTTTTTATAAGTAAAGAGACCTCTGTTTGACATATTATTTCCCAGAATCTGAAAAACAGAATGTTAAATTGCGCATGTGTGTTAACTAAAAAAATACCTTAGGATTAACTAAAACGGACTTTTGTGCTTTAACTGTTTCCTGCATGGAAATACAGTAAACGCATTGGATATATTTATAACAATGGAATATCAAATTATAGAAGACAAGTAACTGTTTAACGTTAATCGATATTATAAATTCTCTCAGCTGTATCCATATCTTTACCGTCATCTTGTATGCTTTTGGGATAAGGAAAGCTGCGCCCGGCAAAAAGGATCAAGCTAGGAACATTTTCTTACATATCAGAATTTAATAAGAAACCGGTATGTCATGCGTCCTCGACTTTGCCGTTATCTGTTTGATGACAACCTTCTACGATTGACAAATGCTTCGTGTACACGGGACTTAATTATGAACAGGAAATTCATAGCGCGTAGATTAAGGCAAAGAGACGGATGATAAGTGTAATTGTGCACTATTTCCCGATGATTGTTCTTCAAATGACTTAATCTCTCTTATGACTGTTAAAACACTTAAATAGTTTTCTCCGACGGTATTTAAGTATTATTTTTACATAAATTTTTTATTGCCGAATATGCTTTATTTGTCAATAATACGGCTGTCTGATATCATTAGCAAACACAGCTATCTTTACCGTACGACACTGACACTATGTTTGGAATGATTCACAATGCAGATGCAAATATAGTATTAAAGTTGTTATAAACAAATTTTATGGACTGTATAATATATAGGATATGAAAATAAAAAGACTTTCTCTCTTTCTGCTTACGGCTCTGAGCCTTATGTCGATTGGTTGTGGCAATGATGACGGTACGGACAATTCATACGTTGATATTGTCATGCACGTGTCCGAAAATACTGTTTGGAATCAGGTGCGGGGCATTGATGAGCCAAAGGAATACATGCTTGTGAAGGAACGTTCTGCCTCATCATGGCAGGAGCTTGCTATTGGCAGCATCGAGGGTTTTGAATATGTGCGCGGTCATGCCTACGAGTTGAAGGTACGCAAAACCGTTCTGGCAAATCCTTCACAAGGCGGGACAAAATATGTCTATCGTCTGCTTGGCATAATAAGCGACGTCACTGTTTCGCCTGGCGGGGTGCCTGACGAGGCAAAGTTCAAGCTCAAAATGGTACAATTGGAAACATTTATGCACTTGGACACACCGTTGGCGGCACCGTTTGACATGCTGAAGTTCAGAGTGACAGACAACAATGATGCATACTCACCAGTAGGATTCCCGGGATTCCTGCAGTATTATGATTCGCTTGTCGTTTCCTCTCCGGTGATGCCCGATACGTATTGTTTATATAAAAAGGAGCATGATTATAATTCCGCCTCTGAAAGATTCATGTCCCAGTTCAGTTCTTATTTCTTCGTAAAAAAGGACTTTCAGATATTTCTCAAAGGATATAAGGACGGAGAGGTGAAGTATGAATATAAGGTAGACCAAATCATGCGAGAGAGAGATTTTCTCGGAATCGACTGGAAATATGGAGATGTCGTGCTTGACAATCCAAAAACATCAGGCATATATTGTGTGCTTGATAACAGATATGAGTATATGTTGACCGACACACAAGTGCGCAACAATATACCTTATGTTGAAATTGGCGTAGCCTATACATCCGGACTTACTGACGCCGAGTACATCAAACGGCAGGAAAACGGATTACGTTGGCTGCTCGCGAAACATTTGGGAGAAAAAAACACCGAGGCAAGGTCGGAGTTTAAGACTGTGCCGGAAGGTGCGGAGGTGGTGGAAACTTACAGTAATGCCACTACACGGGCGGCACTTGTGCACACCAATGGAGACGACCTGCATGCGGAAAGATATTATATAATCACTGAGAAAAAGTGACACATAAGAGTTTCAATTGGATAGTATTTGTGATTCAAGTCAATTGAGTCAGGGATTGGAGTGTCCTCTTTTGAATATTGAAATGAGTGCCATTGGGTAATGAATGGCATATTGTTTTGTCTTAACCGGAATATCCATCAGACATATAGTAAAAAACCGTTTAGGAAGTCTGATGCGATTCCGGCTTAGCGTCTTGTGTTGAGAAACATCGTCATGGTGTCGTATTTTTATTCAGTATGTATATTGTCTGACGCATACTTCGAATATTATTATATTTGTCTGAGATAGTCTGCACACGTGAATTTGAAGGCAGGTTCCCTTTCCGCCCGTTTGCGTTATCTGTGTTTTTTCTATGTATTATTATTTGTCTGTACAGATGTTTTTGTAATTTTGTGTCAGATTTAGAAACTTTTCAAAGGATAACGATATGTACGAAACTTATGTTTTCGATCTTGATGGAACGCTGCTTAACACACTTGACGATCTGGCAGCAAGCTGTAATTATGCGTTGAGACATTGCGGAATGCCGGAGAGAACTGTTGACGATGTAAGAAGATTCGTGGGCAACGGTGTTAGGAAACTGATGGAGCGCGCTGTTCCGGAAGGTGTTGATAACCCGCTGTTTGATGAGGCTTACGCGGTGTTCCGCAGTCATTACATGGAGCATGGACTTGACACGACACAGCCATATCCGGGAGTTATGGGGATGCTTGAACGTCTGAAACATGGAAATAAGAATGTGGCAGTGGTGAGCAATAAGTTTTATGCTGCGACACAAGAGTTGTGCCGACATTTTTTCAGCGGATATGTGGAGGGTGCGATAGGGGAGCGCGACGGCATACGCAAGAAGCCGGCGCCTGACACTGTGATGGAAGCCCTGAAGGCATTGGGCGTTGATAAGAATGGCGCTGTTTATATAGGCGATAGCGATGTTGACGTCATGACGGCACGCAATTGTGGAATGCCGTGCATCAGTGTGCTGTGGGGATTCCGCGACCGTAGCTTTTTGGAAAAGCATGGTGCCACGACCTTTGTAACCAGTCCTGACGAGATAGTATGAACATAAGTGAAGTCGGCAGCATTGAAATATACTGCCGGCTTCGCGTTTTTATGTCTGATATACTATTGTCAGACAGTTTGGGGCTTACTCATACCTTATGGCTTCTATCGGATCAAGCTGCGCCGCTTTCTTCGCAGGATACCATCCGAAGAAAACTCCGGTGAATGTGCAGACCGCAAAGCTCATGATGATGCTCCAAGGTTGGATGAAAATAGGCCAGTGGGCAAATTTGTTTACCGCATAAGACGCTCCTACACCTATCAGGACTCCTATTATTCCACCGGTTACACTGAGCATTATCGCTTCTATGAGAAACTGGTTCAGGATGTCTATGCCGCGTGCTCCGACACTCATGCGCAGTCCGATCTCGCGTGTGCGTTCGGTAACACTGACGTACATTATGTTCATAATGCCTATGCCGCCAACAATAAGAGATATGCCTGCGACACATCCCAGAAGCACTGTAAGCATGTCGGTGGTTGAGTTCATCATATTCGACAGTTCTTCCTGTGAGCGTATGTTGAAGTCGTCTTCGTCCCCCGGAGTGTCGTTTGTGGCGTTTTTCAGTTTATGGTTACGACGCAGTATCTGTGTTATTTCCTCCGTTGCCTTGTCGGTAACGTTCTCTGTTATGGCTGAACATGTTATTCCGCCCAGGTAGGTCTGTGCCAGAATGCGTTTCATGACAGTGGTGTAGGGTGCCAGAGCAAGATCGTCCTGGTCCATTCCCATTGAGTTGTAGCCTTTTTTCTTCAGCACACCGATGACTCTGAATGGTATGGAGTTGAACCGCACCACCTTTCCTATAGGATCAGAACCGTCGGGGAACAGATTGTCAACCACGGTCTGTCCCAAGATGCAGACTTTCGCGCTCGACTTTATGTCTGCGTCTGTGAATATCTCTCCGTCGCTTACAGAGAGTTGCCTGATGTCCAGATAGTCCTGACTGACTCCGTATATTGTTGACGGAGTATTGTTGTTGCCGTATATCCACTGTCCGCTGCTTGTTACTGTAGGACTGATACCTTTGATGTAGTCGCATTCGTCTTTCAATGTTGTATAGTCACTTATCTTCAGCGTTTCCATGGATGAGGCATCCTGTCTTACTCCTCCTCTCATGTCTGCACCCGGATGTATCATAATCATATTAGAGCCCATTTCGGCAATGTTTGCCTGTATGCTTTTCTTCGAGCCTTGTCCTATCGCAAGCATTGTAATAACCGATGCGACACCAATTATGATACCCAGTGCGGTCAGAAAAGAGCGCATCTTGTTGGCGGCAATGGCTTTCAATGCGATTTTAAACAGATTAGCGTAATTCATCTATTTCTATTATTGTCAGTTCGTTGTATTTTTATTGCTCAATCATCCTTGTTTACAGGCAACGCCGCCAGTCCTTCTTTCGCAGAGAGAATGTTGTCGTTTGTCTCGTCGCTTATTATTACGCCGTCGCGCAACATTATGTTCCGTGACGAATAGTTGGCAATGTCAGGATTGTGTGTGACGAATATTATAGTGCGACCTTCCGCATGTAGCTTTTGGAATAACACAAGAATCTCGAATGAAGTACGGGTGTCGAGGTTGCCTGTAGCCTCGTCGGCAAGTATGACAGCAGGGTTGTTTACCAGTGCACGTGCGATTGCCACGCGTTGCATCTGTCCTCCTGACATCTGGTTGGACTTGTGATACATGCGGTTTTCAAGCCCTACTGCGCGTAAAGCCTCGGTCGCGCGCTCAAGGCGTTCCTTAGCATTTACAGACGCATTGTACATTAGTGGCAGTTCCACATTCTCTATACTTGTCGTCTTTGGCAGCAGGTTGTAGTTCTGGAATATGAATCCTATCTTCTTATTGCGTAAAGTCGCGCGTTGTGATTTGGACATCTTGCGTACGGATATACCGTCGAGATAGTACTCTCCACTGCTTGGAGTGTCAAGGCATCCCAGTTGGTTGAGAAGGGTAGACTTGCCCGATCCTGATTTACCCATTATTGTGACGAACTCTCCTTCGTATATTTTGAACGAGATGCCTCGCAGTGCGTGCACAGTCTCGTCGCCTACGATGAAGTCCCGTTTCACGTTTTGAAGTTCTATAACTGTTTTCTTCTCCATGTGCAGCCGTTTTTTCTGTTATTTCTTTTTCTTGTTCTTATCAGGTGGACCTGGTGCAAACGGGCTGCTTTCGGTGACAGTCTCATCCGGTTGTTCGTCTGTCATGACACTTATACCTGTTATCACTTTTGTTCCGGATTCCACTCCTTTAAGGATTTGTGTATGTGTTCCGTCGGTCGCGCCAATGCTTACACTGTGGGCGACAATCTTATCTCCCTCAAGAGTCCATACCTTGTTTTTGCCTTGAGTGTCCTGTATTTTTTTGTTTCCTATGGTTTCCTTGGTCGGTGTGTATCTTAGCGCTTTGCTCGGTACACACAATACTCCGCTTATCTCGGCTGTATAAATGGTGACATTGGCAGTAAGACCTGGCTTCAGTTTGAGGTCGGCATTAGGAGCGCTTATTACCACTTCGTATGTCACGACATTGTTTGTTGTGGTGGCTTCCTGTCTGACTTGTGTCACAGCACCTTCAAACGTATCGTCCGGGAAGGCGTCTACGGTGAACGTGACCCTGTCTCCTTCCTTGACGCTTCCTATGTCTGCCTCGTCAACATCAGCCACTACGCGCATGTCAGTAAGGTCCTGCGCTATGGTGAAAAGTTCAGGAGTGGAGAAGCTTGCGGCAACTGTCTGACCCTCCTCGACGGCTTTTGACAGGACGACTCCGTCTATCGGTGATGTTATGGTTGCATATCCAAGGTTCGTCTCTGCACGGTTCACCTCCTCTTTAGAGGATGCGTACTGTTCTTTAGCCTGCTTGTATGAGAGTTGGGCTGTCTCAAACTCGTCGGCACTTACAAGTCCTTTGTCGTACAGTGTCTTGTAACGTTTATAGTTGGCAGTCTGGTATTTCAGGTTGCTTTCGTTACTCTGCAGATTCGCTTTTGCCGTATTTAGCTGACTTATAAGGTTTGTCTTGTCAAGTTCGGCTATTATCTGTCCCTTTTTTACAATACTGTTGTAATCCACATACAGTTTGCTTACAATTCCGCTAACCTGTGTACCGACAGTTACCTCAGTCACCGGTTCTATGGTACCGGTAGCTGTTATGCTGTTCCTTATTGTAGCCGGAGCGGCTGCTACAGTTTCAAACGTGACCTCCTCTTTCTTCTTATTGCCGGACAACAACCACATTATCAGCGCTAACAAAGCCAGTATGCCGGCAATAATCCATAACTTACTGATTCTTTTCATTTCTTTATATGATTACTGAATGTGTTTTATTTTAATTCGCCTGTTTCGTAGAATCTCAACATATCGATGTTCAGTATGGCGAGATATTTGCTCTGCAGTTCGTTTTGCTGGGCTGTCAGCAGGTTGTTCTTACCGGTCATCAGCTCAACGATATTTTTAAGACCTTGGGCAAACTGTTCGCTTAACAGCTCGTAGCTTGCCCTTGCACTCTCTGTAGAAACCTTTGCCGCTTTGAACTTATTCTGGTTTGTGACAGCCTGAAGCCAGTAGTTTTCTACAGTAGAGTAGAGCGTTGTCTGTTTGTCCTGCAGCTCGAGTAAGTAGTTCTCCTTTTGTATTTTTGCCTTGTTTACAGCCGTTTTTGACGCTCTGTTGTCAAACAATGGTATGCTGACTGTGAATCCCGCACCTACATTTACATTGTTTTTCAGTTGTGTGCCCCACGCATTGTCGCTCATAGACGTGGTGTTGGTTGATACGCCGGCGTTCAGTCCTATGGTGGGCAGCCTTTGTGCTTTTGCTATTTTAATGCTCAGTTCACTGCTTTCTATACCGAGCTTGGCGTTCTTTATTTCCGGTCTTATTGTAAGTGTAGATGCGTATACATCGTTGAGAGCAGGTATTTTTTTCAAAGCCATCTCGTCGGTTGTTTCCGGTATGACAATGTCAAATTCTTTATCGTCGGCTATCTGAAGAACCTGTTTGAGCTGCCGTTTGTAGTTTCTCATATTGCTCTCGGCTTCTACTATGTTGTATTCGTCCTGCGCCCTCTGGGCTGTAAGCTGTGCGAGGTCTGCCTTGCTTAATTTCCCCACATCGAACATCTCTTTTCCACGTTCCTCGTTTTTTTTGCTTGTTTCAAGGCTTTCCTTGCATACGTTTATGGCATCGTTTGAATATAATATCTGTACATAGAGCTGTGCTATCTGCTCCTGTATGGAGTTCGCTGTCTCTGCGGAATCGAGCCGTGCCTGTTCGGCTGTAAGCTTATTGAGCTTTATCGTCTTTGTGTTGCGTCCTCCGTTCCATACTGTCCAGTTGCCGCTTACACTGTATGACCCGCTATAATAAACCTTGTCAACGCTTGACTGCACATATCCGTTGTCAACCGTTGCCTTGCCTTCTTCGGGCCACGGGCGGTATGTACCGTTCTGTGATGTTGAGAAACTCAGTGAAGGCAACAGCTCAGCCTGACTTTGTTTTATGTCTTCAATGGCACTGTACTCCTGCAATTTAGTTTTTTTCAATGAGATATTGTTTGCCAAAGCATATTCAATGCAGTCTCTCAATGTCCATTGCTGCGCCATGACATCAATGCTGCATAATGTTATCATGGCAATCAGACATGTTGTTTGATACTTGTTCATTTTGTGTATTTTAAAGTTCAATAATTCTTATAATATATTCTGTGATTCTGTATTATGTATACGATAGTTTCCCGTTACAATATCATTAGATGAAATTATAGTTGATTTGTTTATAATCAGGGCTGCATATTAACATTATTTTTAATAATAAGGCGGTTTATGTAGTTTTTTGTAACAGTTGTCTTGGTGTTCCTTTACACCTGACACGCCACTATGATATATTTATACAAATAAAAGAGGCAGGATGAAAAGGTCCCGCCTCTTTTATTATATGGCATCATGGAGACTATTCTGTCAGACTGCGGAGTCTCGCTATATATTTACCAAGTATGTCAAATTCAATATTGACGACACTGCCTATTGTAATATAACGAAAGTTTGTATTCTCATAGGTGTATGGGATAATTGCGACCGTAAATGTGTTTTCTGTGGGATTGCAGACTGTCAGAGAGACCCCGTTTACGGTCACAGACCCCTTGTCTACAGTGAAATAACCGCGGCTTGCCATTGCTTTGTCAAAATCGTATTCGAACGTGAAATATGTGGAGCCGTCGGCATCTTTTATTTCCTTACATATTGCAGTACCGTCCACGTGTCCCTGAACGATATGACCGTCCAGCCGTTCGTTCAATTTCATTGAGCGTTCTACATTGACTTTATCCCCGGGTTTGAGGAATCGGAGGTTGGATTTGTCAAGTGTCTCTTTCATTGCCGTGACAGTATAACTGTTGTTTTCGATATTCACAACAGTAAGGCATACGCCGTTATGAGAGATGCTCTGATCTATTTTCAACTCATTTATGAATGAACATTCAAGGGAAAAATGAATGTTTCCATGCTCTTTTCTTATTGCGACAACAGTCGCCATTTCTTCTACTATACCAGAGAACATAATATGATTTATTATTTTTATGTGAATATATTTGCCGTTCAACTCAAACCGGTTCTGACCCTGCGTCTGTCATAAATACAATGATTTAATGTTTTAAATAGACTTGAAGCCTTATAAAAGTGTTTTGTCATCGGCTGCTTTATTATATAGTCGCTATTCATGCGAACGGGCATTGACCGGCATTTCTTTATAATGCTGAAATACATTTAATCTCAAATGACAGTTCTTGTGTTAATATTCCGCATCATGTACGCTATGAAGCGGGGAACCATTGCATATATATAAATGTAAAGGGAATTAAAAGAAAAGGGGTTGCCCGATGATGTGATGAAACTCCGAGCTAATAGGATTTGAGAGCTCTCCGTCTTTGTAATCCACCGGCTATACAGCTTAGTCCCATAAGGGTTTTATGTGGCCCGCCATTAACAAGAGAAACTTCCTCGGTTTCGTTTTATTTTGATGAGTATCCCGATCAAACCGGAACAACCCCCATATTCTACTGCAAAGATACGTCAACTATTGCATATGTCAAAATCTGAAGTATATATTTTATAATTTTTTTGTTAAGTGGATGTTTTAAAATAAATGCCATCAGACTCGTGATATTTATGTGATGCATTTCAAAGACCGTAGTAGGAGAGCAACTGGCAATACTCCCGATGAGGCTTTGGAATGCAGTCATAAAGAGCGCACAATCTTATGATAAGGACACAAATACATCTTGGGAAATTTATAATATCGGATCGTTTTTAACGATTACTCATATTTCCGCACCCGCAATAATCATAATAATCGAGGTTTATGGGGCATATGATAATGTTTCAATGATAGTTTGTTTCTTATAAAATAAGGGGCAGATATAAGTAATTATACAAAATGTACTCTTTAAGTCACTTATATATAAACACTTATATTTGTCTGTTCAATGCTGTAAGACAATGGATTCCGCGGTATTATTCATCTGCCCGACCTTTATTCAAAAGCTGCACTTATACCGCCATCCGGTATTCCGCTTTTTACAGATTTGTCCCTATACATCTTTTATAAAATAGAAACTCAATCTGTATAATAGCAAACCAAAATACATATGAGGTCTGACGTACGATTCCGGTTTGTCTCCAAACCGTTCATTGCATTACTCGTTTTTGTCGTGTCATACCGGCTGCTGCTGTCAGAAACTATTTGCCCCATGCTGTGCTTTTTATAAAATTATATCTCTTTTCAGTCTGTCTTATGGGCTTGCGGAACTCCGCAATCTTCTTGTCTTGACTGTCAACAACGTGACGCCATGCGGAAACAATACGGCTGAATAGCTGCAAAAGATTGATGACGTAATCCAGACGTCAAAACCAGAGCTGCAAATGCATATTCATGCAATATTGTCATGAGAAAATGAATGTTTATACCTTGTAAAGTCACTGAGAATGGCGTGTGAACTGGAAAACAGCAGACTGTGTCCGTATACACGAATTATAGGGCACAAATGTAATGCGTTGAATATCAACGTTTTTGCATAATGAGCTACAGTAAATGCCTTTTCCGATGCATGGAACATGCTGTTTCATGATGCGGAACGGTACGTATGGCAAGACGGAAAAGGCTTTCTGAGAGTATTGAATGTGCCATTTGGGAATATGGTATAACAGCCGTGAGAGTGTAGTAATCAGGAAACAGGACATCGGAAGGGCTAATAATCCGATGTAATGACGTGTCGAGTGGAGAAAAATACGAATTATGATGAAATGCTATAATAATAAAACACTTGTAAGATAGCAAATGTTGCCATATGCCGTTTCTATTTTGTAAAAAAATAATGTAAAGATTTTTTACCTTTCGTTCTGCATAAATATGCATTCTGATGAATATGAGTGTTCGTATAAAAATTGGACCGTCGCCATTATATATGTCAAGGCTGGTGGGTAGCAAGGCATAACACCGCTATGCATATGCTTACATGCGCTTTCACGCTTTTTATGTCTATACAGCATTGCAGCCACCATACTGTTTCCCGATTTTCTCTGATGCAGTGCGCTTGTTATTCTATAAAATAAGGAGTGCATGCGCCTTACATCATTACGAAAGGTGTATGTGGGCAGGCTGGGGAATAGTTGTGAAAGTGTGGTCCACGGACACTTGGCATTTCTGATTAACGTGCAGAAGAAAATGTTGCATTACAGTTGTTTTTAATGGTGTGTTTTTCGGTGGGATGACAATAAATATCCGAGGCTTTAGTCACATCAATCGGTATGTCTGACAGTATGCATTCTGCTGAAATGATGTGTCTTTTTCTTGTGTGCTTCCTATAATTTATACCTTGTAATCTTCTCTATATCAATACATTTTCTTTACAAGTCGGATGTGCTGCACAGTATGATTAAACATAAATAAATATTTTTTTTGTTATTATGAATTATTCGGATATTTATTATTAACTTTGCACGTTGAAATCAGTAGTGTACACTTTCGTGTTATAGAAATTATTCTATTACGCACTAAAAAAATAACATGAATACGATTTGTCTTCGAATACAAAAACGTAATATTTTATATATTTTATGTATTTTATCTTGTTAATTACCGTTTTAATAACGGCTGTTTTCTTGGTAGTAGCGGCCTACGTGATTGCAAAACTCATAGGTCCTCGTACATTTAATAAGGTAAAGGGTGAGCCCTTTGAGTGCGGTATTCCGACCCATGGCTCGTCATGGATACCGGTACATGTAGGCTACTATCTTTTTGCCATTCTGTTCCTGATTTTTGATGTTGAGACAGTGTTTCTTTATCCTTGGGCAGTAGTGGTGAAGGACTTCGGTGCCATGGCACTGGTAAGTATCGGGTTCTTCTTGTTGGTACTTGTATTTGGCTTGGCTTATGCTTGGCGGAAAGGAGCATTGGAATGGAAGTAAAGAAACCGGTCATTAAGAGTATTCCTTATTCGGAATTCAAGGACAATGAGTCTCTGGAGAAAATCGTGCAGGAGCTTCATGAAGGAGGCGTGAATGTAGTTACGGGTTCTCTGGACCAGATGATCAATTGGGGACGTAGCAACTCGTTGTGGTCTTTAACCTTTGCAACAAGCTGTTGCGGTATTGAGTTTATGGCTGTAGGTTGTGCCAGATATGATTTCGCGAGATTCGGTTTTGAAGTCACACGTAACTCACCGCGTCAGGCAGACCTGATTATGTGTGCCGGCACAATAACAAACAAGATGGCGCCGGTGTTCAAACGTCTGTACGACCAGATGGCTGAGCCTAAATATGTGGTTGCTGTAGGCGGTTGTGCCATTTCCGGAGGACCGTTCAAGAGCAGTTATCATGTTGTGAAGGGCATCAATGAAATAGTGCCAGTGGATGTGTATGTTCCGGGTTGCCCTCCGCGTCCTGAGGCGATACTTTATGGAATGATGCAGCTTCAGAGGAAAGTGAAGGTTGAGAAATTCTTCGGTGGGGTAAACCGTAAGGAACACAAACCAATAATAGTTGACGGGAAAATAGACAAGTCCATGTTAAACGACGTTGCTTCTGACGATACGGGCAAGGACAGCAATATATAATAAAGGAAGGATATGAAATTAGAACATAAACTTTTTGAACTTAAAGATTTTGCCGTACAAATGGCAAAGCTTAGAAACGAGAAGCATTTCGACTTCCTTGTGACGATTGTCGGAGAGGATTTCGGTGAGGAAGGACTCGGATGTGTATATATTCTTGAGAATACAAAGAATTATGAGCGCATTAGTGTGAAGGTTGTAAACCCTGACCGTGAAAACGCATACATTCCTACTGTAAGCCACCTGTGGAAGGCTGCCGATTTCCTTGAACGTGAAGTCTTTGATTTTTATGGCATAAAGTTCCTCGGCCATAAGGATATGCGCCGTCTTTATCTTCGCTCAGACTTTAAAGGCTATCCTTTCCGTAAGGATTATGACATGAGTCCTGAAAACAATACATATACGCTTGAAGACGACCCTGAGACAGATTATACCGTAGAATACAATATCGATGAAAACGGCAAGATAAAGGAGACATACCATAAGCTGTTTACAGATGACGACTATGTAATCAACATCGGTCCTCAGCATCCGGCAACACATGGTGTGCTTCGCTTGCAGACCATTCTTGACGGAGAGGTTATACGTAAGGTGTATCCACATTGCGGATATATACATCGCGGTATAGAGAAAATGTGCGAAAGCTACACATATCCTCAGACGCTGGCTTTGACAGATAGGCTTGACTATCTTTCGGCTATGATGAACCGGCATGCGCTTGTCTCTGTGATAGAAGAGGCAATGGGCGTGGAACTGAGCGAGCGTATAATGTATATCCGCACTATAATGGATGAGCTCCAACGTCTGGATTCGCATTTGCTGTTCTATGCATGTTGTGCGCAGGATTTAGGTGCGCTTACGGCATTTATCTACGGAATGCGCGACCGTGAGCAGGTTCTGAATGTAATGGAAGAGACTACCGGAGGCCGTCTGATTCAGAATTATTATAGAATAGGCGGATGCTACGCGGACATAGACTCCAACTTTGTAAGTAATGTCAAAAAGCTTTGTGCATATATAAAACCGATGTTCAAAGAATATAATGACATTTTTACAGGAAATGTTATTCTTCACAACCGTTTTGTAGGCGTAGGAAAACTGTCGCTTGACAGTGCTGTTTCTTATGGATGTACCGGTGGTACGGGTCGCGCATGCGGATGGCACAATGATGTGAGAAAGCATCATCCGTATGACATGTATGGAAAAGTGGATTTCGATGAGATTGTCCTTAACAATGGCGACTGCTTCGATCGTTATATGGTTCGTATGAAAGAAATGGAGCAGAGCGTGAGAATCATCGAACAGCTTATTGACAACATACCGGCAGGTGATTTTTACATAAAACAGAAACCTATTATACGTGTGCCGGAAGGTCAATGGTATAAGTCTGTTGAAGGAAGCCGTGGTGAGATTGGCGTATATCTTGACAGCCGCGGTGACAAGAGTCCCTACCGTTTGAAATTCCGTCCTATGGGATTGCCGCTGGTGTCTGCTCTTGATGAGATGTTGCAGGGAGAGAAAATTGCGGATCTTATTTCAGTAGGAGCAACACTTGATTATGTGATACCGGATATCGACAGATAACTAATAAATAATAAATCATTTTATAGAAATGTTTGATTTTAGTATAGTTACAACATGGTTTGACAGTCTTCTGCGCGACACGTTAGGATTGGGCAGTTTCCTGTCTGTCCTGATTGAGTGCGTGCTTGTCGGCTTGTTCATACTTATTGCATATGCGCTGCTGGCTATAGTACTGATATTTATGGAGCGTAAGGTGTGTGCATATTTCCAGTGCCGTCTCGGTCCGATGCGTGTGGGACCTTGGGGTGTGTTCCAGGTATTTGCCGACGTTGTGAAAATGCTTATAAAGGAAATATTCTTTGTTGATAAGGCAGACAAACTGCTTTATGCCATCGCACCGTTCCTTGTACTCATAGGAAGTGTGGGAGCTTTTGCGTTCATGCCTTGGAATAAAGGCGCTCATATATTGGATTTTAACCTCGGAGTATTTTTACTGACAGCTATATCAAGTATAGGTGTTGTTGGTATATTTCTTGCCGGATGGAGCTCGAACAACAAGTATAGCGTTGTGTCCGCGATGCGTGGTGCAGTGCAGTTGATTTCATATGAAATGTCTCTTTGCCTGTGCCTCATTACCGCAGTAGTACTTACCGGTACCATGCAGCTGTCTGGCATAATTGAGGCACAGGAGAATGGCTGGCTTATATTCCGTGGACATATACCGGCGATAATCGCGTTTATAGTGTTCCTCATTGCAGGAAACGCGGAGGCAAACCGTGGTCCGTTCGACCTTGCAGAAGCTGAGAGTGAGCTTACCGCAGGTTATCATACAGAATATTCTGGAATGGGATTCGGATTTTTCTATCTCGCAGAATATCTGAATATGTTCATAATCGCAGGTCTTGCTGCAACGATATTCCTCGGAGGATGGATGCCTTTGCATATTGCCGGACTTGACGGGTTCAATGCTGTAATGGATTATATCCCGGGTATAGTGTGGTTCCTTGCCAAGGCATTCCTTATTGTTTGGATTATGCTGTGGATTAAATGGTCTTTCCCGCGTCTGAGAATCGACCAGATTCTGAAACTGGAATGGAAGTATCTTATGCCTTTGGCACTTCTCAATCTGGTTATTATGACATTGGTGGTAGCATTCGGACTTCACTTTTGATATAAATAGTGTATTATTTTATAACATTCGTTGACTATCAAAGAAATGGAAAATAGTAAAACATACATTGGAGAGGTTAAGGATGCAATTAAATCCCTGCTCACCGGTATGGGTGTGACCTGGAAGGAATATTTCACAAAAAAGGTCACAGAACAATATCCGGAAAACAGAAAGACGACATTGCATGTCTCTCAAAGACATCGTGGCAGACTTGTAATGCCACATGACGCTGACGGCAATAATAAATGTGTAGCATGTACGTTGTGCGAGAAGGCTTGTCCGAACGGCACTATAAAGATAACCACGGAGATGGTGACAGATGAAGAGGGCAAAAAGAAACGCCGTCTCGTTGATTACCAGTATGATTTGGGTGATTGTATGTTCTGTGAGTTGTGTGTACAGGCATGTCCTCATGATGCGATTATATTTACCAACGATTTTGAGAATTCTACATTCAGCCGCGATTCATTGGTGCTGCATCTTGACAAGGAAAAAACATATAATCCGTCGTTACCCAATATTATAGATGGCGGTGCTGAGTTTGAGATAGGAAAGTTTAATACAAAGAAATAGGAGGAGACGTAAAAATGGCTAATATGGTAATGTTTATAATTCTTGCTGTCTTCATCCTTGGCTCAGCTTTGGTATGTGTTACGACAAAGAGAATAATGAGGGCGGCAACATTCCTGTTGTTTGTACTTTTTGGTGTCGCAGGTCTTTATTTCCTGCTTGATTATACATTCTTGGGCGCAGCTCAGATATCTGTGTATGCCGGAGGTGTAACCATTATTTATATTTTTGCAATTCAGCTTGTCAGCAAACACACCCTTCAGGGTTTGTCCGAAAAATTGCGTGGAAAACGTGTGATATGCGGAGGATTGCTTTCTATAGCAGGGTTTGCTACGGTTGTTGCCGTTTTATTAAAGAACAAGTTCATATCTATGGCTGCGCAGTTGCCAGACACAGAAATACCTATGGACCAGATAGGTCATACTCTAATGGGAGCAGACAAGTATCAGTATGTACTTCCATTTGAGTTTATATCTGTATTCTTGCTGGCATGTATTATCGGAGGCATAGTAATTTCAAGAAAGGAGAAGTAATCATGGTACCGGTAGAATATTATTTTGTGCTTTCCGCACTGCTGTTTTTTGTTGGCGTGTTCGGTTTTGTCACACGACGCAACCTTATAGGCATGTTGATATCTATTGAGTTGATACTCAATTCAGTTGATATAAACTTTGCAGCATTCAACAGAATGCTTTACCCCGGACAAATGGAAGGAATGTTTTTTACATTGTTTTCTATAGGAGTGTCTGCAGCGGAATCAGCAGTAGCTATTGCAATCATTATTAATGTTTATCGCAATTTCCATAGTGATCAGGTAAACAGTATTGAAAACATGAAATTTTAAGTGTTATGGATTATAGTTATGTATATCTGATACTTTTATTGCCTGCATTGTCATTCATCTTGCTTGGACTTGCAGGAATGAAGATGTCTCATAAATTAGCTGGAATTATCGGTACGTGTTCTTTGGCAGTAGTTACTGTTCTTTCATATTACACAGCCATTGAATATTTCCTTGTTGTAGGACGTGAGGCTTCAAGCGGACTGTATCCGACAGTTACGGCGTTTGATTTCACATGGTTGAAATTCAGCGAACTGTTGACGTTCAACATCGGTTTCAGACTGACGCCGATTTCTGTTATGATGCTTATCGTAATATCCACTGTCAGCCTGATGGTACACATATATTCATTCGGATATATGCATGGAGAAAAAGGTTTTCAGCGTTATTATGCGTTCTTGAGTCTTTTCTCAATGTCGATGTTGGGACTGGTAGTAGCTACGAATATATTCCAAATGTATCTGTTCTGGGAGCTTGTCGGTGTGTCTTCGTATCTTCTCATCGGATTCTATTATCCTTTGCATGCTGCGGTGGCAGCCTCGAAGAAGGCTTTTATCGTGACACGATTCGCTGACTTGTTCTTCCTTATAGGAATATTATTTTACAGCTTCTATGTCGGTACGTTCAATTATGATCTGACAACAATGACTCCGGAACAAGCCGAAGCACTTCATAATTCTGCATGGATTATTCCTACATCGTTGTTCCTGATGTTCATAGGAGGTGCCGGAAAGAGTGCCATGTTTCCGTTACACATATGGCTGCCTGACGCAATGGAAGGACCTACCCCCGTCTCAGCACTGATACATGCCGCAACGATGGTTGTCGCCGGAGTTTATCTTGTGGCAAGCCTTTTCCCTATTTTTGTGGAGTTCGCACCACAGGCGTTGCATGTGATTGCTTATATTGCGGCGTTCACCGCTTTTTATGCAGCAGCAGTGGCTTGTTGCCAAAGTGACATCAAGAGAGTTCTGGCATTCTCTACAATATCACAAATAGGTTTCATGCTTGTAGCCTTGGGCGTTTGCATGCCTGATCCGGAGATAGGAAAAGTTGCTATGACAGAAGAATATGCGGATGTAAATGGGTTGGGATACATGGCAGG